>Ga0210409_10000487_pt1 | contig 64242 bp, 64 predicted proteins | sample IncBWH17MmetaG_FD_161649 | JGI IMG/M metagenome (GOLD analysis project Ga0210409, IMG submission 161649) | Forest soil microbial communities from Barre Woods Harvard Forest LTER site, Petersham, Massachusetts, United States - Inc-BW-H-17-M | ecosystem: Environmental > Terrestrial > Soil >... | reverse complement strand
ACTTCCGCCGGACTCAAAAACGCCTACCACTTTCCAAATGCGTCTGCCAACTTTCAGGTCCGCCCCCAATGAACAGCCGGGGTATTGATTCAAGATCAATTTGCCGATGATGACTTCATTCAGTCCAGGCGCAAACATTCGACCGGCGATAATGCGCACTTTTTCATGGATTTGGGCGCTCACGGGCAGCACTCCGCGAATGGGAAGGTTGTCCAAGGTGTCGCCGGCGGGCATAAATACCTGTTCGGTCAGTTCGGGCGAAACGAGCGGATTTCCTACGCCATCGCGTTTGACGGCCGGTAAAAATTTGAGCGCGTCCAACTGGTCGAGCGTGATGAACGAATTGGCCTCGGAGTCCGCGCCGCGTCCGATAAGAATCATGTTGTCCGGCGAACTGCTATCCTTGATCGCGGAGTCGAGACCTCCGACAATCGCCATTGCCGCAACGAAGACGCCGACGACGATGGCAATGGCACCGACGGTCATTGAATTGGACACGCGACGGATGAGCAGGCTCCGGCGATTGTATTTGAAGGGAATGGCCATATGTTAATCCACTAGTCTGAGGGTTTCAACGATGCTGCGTTTGGCGGCTGCACGCGCGGGGACATACGCGCTAAACAAACCGATGAGCGCCGCCACGCCCAGGGTCTCCGCCAACACAAAAGGAGGAACATGCAATGAGACAAAAGGGCCAAGGGCATCAGCGTTGAGCGCGAAAACCTTGAACAGTCCAAACGCCACCCCGCAACCAATCACTCCTCCCGATAAAGCAACAATCATCGATTCGCCCACAAGCAGACTCAAGATCACCCCCGAGGGAAATCCTATCGAGCGCATTACCGCGATTTCGCTCCGACGCTCGCGAATGGACATCGCCGCCGTGTTTGCCGCGACCAGCCCAATTGCCACGACGGCCACCAGGCCGAGAAACTCGGCCAGTTTCATGAAAATACGATAGCGACCCAGAATGCCGCCAATTGCCGCTGCTTCAGAAACGCTTCGTGTTTCTGCCGAGGAATTGGCGAATTGGTTATCAAGCGCGGCACAAACTTCAGGAACCACCCTTGAATCATCCACCCGAACCCAAAATTCATGCGCGATTCCAGGGTTGCCGGCGGCTTCCTCAAAATAGTCATGTCGGAAGATTAAGAAGCTGGGAACGGGTCCTTTGTCGATGGTGCCGACAATAGTCAAAGTAACATTGAATGGATATACGGTTCCCCGCAGTTGGATTTGCTGACCAACATGGAGATTGAAGCGGCGCATTGTGCCTTGCGCCACCATGCAGGCGGTCTTGATCTTTTTGAACTCGTCCACGCCGGTGAGACCCCAATCGGACCACATGTCAATCTGTGCCGCCTCCGTAGCAACACTTGGAAATTGGTCGCTGGCCTCATGGTAAATGCCGCCGTAAATCACGAGCGGAGCAACGGCAACGACATGGGGAATCGCGGCAATTTTGGGCTTGTAAGCTACGGGCAGGGGATAAGCCAATCCCATCTTGGTGCGGCAGATGATGCGAACGGAGGAGGTTGTATCGGCGAGCATCTGGTTGGCAAAAGTTGGCAGACTCACCAGCACCGAGAAGATAAAGAGCGATACCGCAATCGAAAGAATCGTGAGGATATTTCTGCGTTTGCTGCGGAGCAGGTTTTTGAAAATCAGCGTCAGATATTTCATCATACTTCCTTGCTCCGGTTATGCGGAAATCTGGAGCGAAGCAGTAGCTTTTGCGGATGCGCCGCCTTTTTCCGCTCCAATGAATACACCCTTGTCCAAGCGGTAAACGGTGTCCACGAAACGCTCGGAACGCGGGTCGTGGGTAACCATCACAATAGTTTTGTCAAACTGTGTCTTGAGTTGTGTCAGCAGGATTAGGATTTCCTCCGCAGACTTTGCGTCCAAATCGCCCGTTGGTTCATCTGCAACCAGAATGGTCGGATCGGTCACGATTGCACGCGCAATGGCTACGCGTTGCTCCTGCCCACCCGAAAGTTGACGCGGATAATGCCCCATGCGGTCAGCCAGACCGACCGCTTTGAGGGCGGATTCGACGTGCGTCTTTCGGTCCGCTTTGCTCAAATGCGTCAGGAGCAGAGGCAGTTCAACATTCTCAAAGGCAGTCAATACGGGAACGAGATTGTAAAACTGAAATACCAATCCAATATGGCGCGCTCTCCAGGCGGCAATTTCGCGTTCGTTCATGGTGGAGATTTCTTCGCCCCCGACCGCCACGCGCCCGGAAGTCGCGTGATCAATCCCGGTGACCAAATTCAGCAGTGTCGTCTTGCCGGAACCGGATGGCCCCATGATCGCCACGAACGATTTGCGGGGAATGTCGAGGCTCACGTCATCCAGCGCGCGCACCTCGAATTCATCGCGCTTGTAGGTACGAGTCACATGCGTCAGTTGCACTGCGCTGTTTCCATCATTGTTTTCTGGTTGTGTCATAAATCATTCCTAATTTTCCGTATTACTGTGTTATCCGCCCCGATCTCCTCCTGAGCCCGTCTACCACGCCGCCCGTCGCTCCGTAACGACGGCCCAGACGTCACGGCTAATGCGGTGACAGAAGCCAAGAAGGCAAGGGCGCCGACCACGCCAAGCGCCGGACGAAAACCGCTCAGGAAGGTGTCGGCCGCTCCCAATTTCCCGAATGCGCCGAAGACCGCTGAAGCGACTGCAACTGCAAAGACACTGCCGAAGCGCTGCAGGGTGCTGTTGACGCCCGACGCCTTGCCGATGTCGGCAGGCGGTACCGCGGAAAGCGCTGCCGTCGGCACGACCGGCAGTGCCATGGAGATGCCGACGCCGGTCAAGATTAGCGGGGGCACCAGCGCCGAGTAATTCACGTGGTCAGAGGCGAGGATCGCAAGCCACTCGATGCCCGCGCCCTGGAGAAGAGTTCCAAGGGAAAGAATCAGGCGCCGACCGATGCGATCCGAGAGCTTTCCAGCAAGCGGAGCGATGACGAGCGGCGTGGCGGTCCACGGCAAGAGACGCAGGCCTGTCTGCATAGGTGAGTAACCCAGACACAATTGGAAGCACTGGGCGACGAGGAAAGCCGAGGCAGAGAGCGTTCCGATCATCAAAAAGCCGGTCGCGTTCGCGCCTAAGAAAGGCCGGGACCGAAAGAGCCTCAAGGGCAGCATCGGGTCCGTCGCCCGCGCCTCCCACGCTAGAAACGCGCTCAAGGAGATGACACCAACGGCCAGCGCTCCCAGTGTCATTGCTTCGGTCCAGCCGGTATCGACGGCGCGCACAAGCCCCCAAACCAGCGACAGCGCACCCAAGGAGACGAGCCCGACGCCAGCCAGGTCTATGCGCGTTCGGGGCCCGAAGCTCTCGGAGAGCTTTTGACGGACGAGCATGTTCGCGATGACGCCGATGGGAACGTTCACCCAGAAGATCCAATGCCAGCCCAGCGTTTGGGTGATGAGCCCGCCCACCATTGGTCCGGACGCCACCGCGAGCCCGCCAATGCCGCCCCAGACGCCCAAGATGGTTCCGCGCTTCTCCGGCGGAAAGACCGTCGTCAGGATGGTTAGGCTCAAGGGCATGACAATGGCGGCTCCGATGCCCTGTACGACGCGCGCGGCGATGAGCTGCTCGGGGGTGGCCGACAGCGCGCACGCAACGGAAGCGGCGGTGAAAATCAAGAACCCAATGCCGAAGATGCGACGGCGTCCGAAGCGGTCGCCCAACGCCGCTCCTGTAATGATCCCCGAGGCGAAGGCGAGGGTGAAGGCATTCACGGTCCATTGAAGCGCCGCGAGACTGGCTCCGAATTCGCGGCGAATGGCTGGCAGAGCCGTGATGACCACCAGCATGTCGAGGGCGACCATGAAGAACGCCACTGACGTGAGCGCCAGCGTCCAGGGCCGCAAGCTCGAGCGCGGGCCAGCGCTCAAGGCAGGGGCGGTGCTCATTGGTTTCGAGGGCATTACTTCCTCATGCATAATCACGAGGCTCAAGCACCCACGCCCGAAATGGCCGTGACCCCGCCGTCGATCAAGAAGTCTGCCCCGACCACGTACGCGGAATCGTCCGACGCAAGGTAAACCGCCAGCTTCGCGATTTCCAAAGGCTGGGCCAACCGCTTGCTTGGATTGTTGGTTCGGAGGACGGCCTTCACCGCCTCGCCCTGCTCTTCGCCTGGGACGCGACCGAACATCGCCGTGTCCGTCGGGCCTGGGCTCAGGGTATTCACCCGAATTCCGCGGTCCACCAGTTCGGCGCTGAGGATTCGAGCGAGATGGACGACCGCAGCCTTGCAGGTCGAGACGATCGAGGTTGTCGGCCACCCTTTGCGCGCGCCAACGGACGCATTGATGATTACAGACGAGCCTTGTCTGAGTAGCGGCAAGGCCTTTTGAATCGTGAAGTAAACCCCTTTGAAATCGACGGCTATCACCTTGTCGAAGCTTTGCTCCGTCACCTCCTCGAACAACCGGAAATCGCTGTGACCTGCATTTACGAAAAGGCCGTCCAGGTGCCCGAACTCCCGCTTGATCGTGGCGAACATCGTGTCGAGGTCGGCGAGATTGCTGACGTCGGCGCGAATGGCGAGACTTCCGAGTCCAAGCGTCTCCTTGGCCGCCTGCAGCGACCCTTCATTCAAGCCGCAGATGGCGACGCGCGCGCCCTCTCGGTCGAATTCCTGCGCTGCAGCCAGCCCGATCCCGCTGTTGCCCCCGGTGATAAGGATATTCTTGTCCGCGAGCCTGCCCATTGTCGTCACTCCTTTAGATCTTTGAGAACTTGTTTTCATGATTTTCACTTTTATTGGCTTGATTCGTTGCTTACAGACGCAATGGGGATTCTTCCAAAGGGCCCTCACTTTCGCGGACGCCTTCGACATCCAAGATGGGTTGGATTTCCGTCTTCCAAATTGCATCCTCAAACCGAGGATCGGCCTTTGCCAACAAGAGCGCGTCGCTTAGGCTCTCAGCTCCCACTAGGTAGTAGGCACTGACGACCTCGGCATTGGGATCGAGGCGCGCTTCCTGAAACGCGCCCTTGAAGCCGCTCAAGGCGAAGCCGGTCATTTCGACAGCCTGGGCGACTTTGATTTGTCCGTTGGAAATCAACGACTCGATAAATTGTCGAACGTTGACGACATGCTGCTGCATCTGTTCGGGAGAAAGAGACGCCAAACGGTCTTTCCTGGTTTTAATTAAGAATAGAAAGTGTTTCATTTGTGATGAGACGACGAACGATTGTGAGCGTTCAGGATCACCCCCAATCGTCATCGGCTTTTCTTGCGGTCATGTTTTTCTCCTTTGTTGTCAGGCGAAGGCCTTCCGGTGCTTGGCGATGAACGCATCGAGCGTCGTCGGCTGGCGTCCGCCGATCTTCGTGACCACGTCGTTGGTGCCCGCGAGGATGCCGTTCTGGAGATCGATTACAGCCTCGCGCAAATGTTGGATGAGGAAGGAATCCCGTGTACGACCCTCGGGCTTCTTCGCGAACTCGCCGTACATGGCCCTGGCGTTATGCCCGACGGGAGGCTTCTGGCCGCCCGAGCCCATAATCTGAAGCCACGTCTCAAAGCTCACCTGCTTGTACCGGACGTCCTTGCCCAGCACCCTGCTCAGGACCCGCGCGATTTCCTTGTGGGTGAACTCTACAGGCCCATACAGCGCGTAGATCTTGCCAGGGTGAGAAGCGGAATCTTCGAGGATACCCACAATCACGCGGGCCTGGTCCTCGGCCGCAATCGGGGCGTGGCGGCCGGGGCCGAACGGCACGTGCAGCAGCCCGGCGCGGATCATCGGCGCGAGGTACAGCAGCCACTCGGCGAAGAGCGTCGGCCGCAGGTGGGCGACGGTGAGGCCGGACCAGTCGAAGACCCGCTCCGCCAACCAGTGATCGCACATAGCCTGGCTCTTTGCGTCCTCGCGGGCCGGCTTCTGCGACATGTTCACGACGCGTTCGAGGCCTGCCTCCTTAGCTGCCTGAGCGAAATAGGCTGTCGCTTGCAGAATGCCCGGGCGGATCGGATAACAGAAGTATGCGCCGCGAACTTTTCGCATCGCCGCGCGCACGTCGTTGAACTTCAGAAAGTCGCCGATAACCACTTCTGCGCCCATCTTTTCCAGCCGTTTCGAGCGGTCATCTTCGCGATGGGCCAGCGCCCGCACCGCGTGTCCTCGCTCCAGCAACTGCTCGACCGTGTAACCGCCCGTGTCGCCGGTCGCACCCGTGACTAGGAATCTGTTCTGCGTCATGATCCACCTTCCTGAAACGCGCCCTTGAAACCGCTCAAGGCGAAGCCGGTCATTTCGACAGTCTGGGCGACTTTGATTTGTCCGCTGGAAATCAACGACTCGATAAATTGCCGAACGTTGGCAACATGCTGCTGCATCTGTTCGGGAGAAAGAGACGCCAAACGGTCTTTCCTGGTTTTGATTAAAAATAGAAAGTGTTTCATTTCTGTGTTTGTCTTCATTTAGCTGTCAGTTGACATCTAAGCAATACATGCAATATTTGAATCGTCAAATGGAAAACAAGAAATTTACGGCGCTGGTTTGGAAGGGCGTCCTCCAATTGAGGGACCCTTCTTTAGCTGCCGCTGGACAGCTAATCGAAGTGCAGTACCCTTGGGGTCGTCGCGACAAATGAGCGGACCGTTGGCTCGAAGTCGGACCGGGTGTTTTGGAATAATTGTGTTATGAGAATGTCGAGAGAAGAAACAGCAAAGACGCGCAAGAGAATCGTGGATGCGGCTTCCGCCGAGTTTAGGAAGCAAGGAATTGCTGCGACGGGACTTGCCGAGATCATGGCGGCCGCGGGGATGACGCATGGTGGTTTCTACCGTCACTTTAAATCAAAGGGTGAACTCGTTGCTGAGACAACTGCAGCGGCCGCGGAAAAGCTCAAAAGAAAGTTACTCTCAGCGGCCTCTGAAGGAGGCATTAAATCTGTCGTGGGGACATACCTTTCCATTGCTCACCGGGACCATCCAGAGCAAGGCTGTCCTTTGGCTGCGCTTGGAAGCGAACTGGCGAGTGCCGACAAGAGAACGAGGCGTGCCGCGACGTGTGGCCTGAATACATTGATTGATGTCATCGCCGGACTAACTGCTGAAAGGAAGCCGGAAGTCGCTCGGGAGCGGGCGCTCGTGGCAGTAGCGACTATGGTGGGGGCGATGACCATTGCCCGCGTCGTTGACGATCCGCAGCTTTCGAAAGCGATTCTTCATAGCGCAGAAGCATCCATCACAAACTGACGGTCAATCGGACGAGGATATTAATTCGAGTACAAGCTAGGAGGAAATTACATGAGCGTAAACAATTCGAGCCCGGACCTGACACAACACGCGCCACGCAGCCCGAGGCTTCGCCTTGGGGGCTATGCTTTGCTGCCGCGAATCGTTGACAAGGGACGTGCCTCCCTGGCAGGGAAGCTTGGAGCGTATCACTATCGTGGTGTTGGAATGGATCGGCACTTTTTTAAATTCGTGGGTCTTGACCATGAATCTCTAAAACAAGAGCTTACTAAGGGTGGCGGTGATGGCGAGGTGCTGGCATGGGTTCAGGAGAACGCAAAATTCAAGCGTGAGCCGTGGGAGATTTTGGCCTGGAGCGAATGGGTCACAAAACGCACGCCGGACAGCGACGCGGAAACGATCTCAGAATTCGCCGAAATGGTCGCGAAGCTAAGCAAAACACGGGAGGACATCTATACTTGGTTTGATTTTCTCGACCTTGACGATTACTGCTCCTTTGGCGGCAGAGCATAACCTGCTCTAACCCGCACCAATTAAAAGAGGAAGAAAATTATGAGTGCAAACACCAACAAGAAGAGGCTGGTGGCCATTGTCACCGGCGCCTCAAGCGGCATGGGATTGGGCATAACCCGAGAGCTTCTTGAACGCGGCTATCGTGTCGTGGCCAATTCGCGCACGATCAGCCAATCAAGGGAATTAAGACCCTCTGCAGATCTGGTCCTGGTGGACGGTGACATTGGCAAAAAGGAGACGGCCGTTAAAGTGGTTGACGCGGCCTTGAAACACTTCGATCGCATCGATCTTCTCGTCAACAACGCCGGCTGACTCCCGCCGAAAAGGCCCGCCTACTGGTCTGGATCGACTGGACCCAGCAACGCCTAGCGCGCTCCAGAAAGGTCTCATTTCCCTGCCCAACGACATTGGACACTGACGACGTTGCGGGAGAAACTCATCAAGATTGGGGCGAAGGTCGTGCGCCATTCCCGGAAGATAATCTTCCAGATGGCGGAAGTGGCGGTGCCGCGAGAGTTGTTTCGGGCCATTCTGGAAGGGATTGGGCGGCTGAGATGGGCAACGGTCTTATCAGGATGAAGGAAGAGACTCAACAATCGCATGAAAACAACGCACGGAAGAGGTGTCTTCGCATCCGGGAGAAATTGGGCGTTGGGAACCAACAGTGGCATCTAAACAGCCCTGTGCCAGTGAATAACCGGAACGGACTGGAAAAAAGTTCTTGCCAATCTGTGGAGCAGGCAGAGATCACGAAAAAGGCCTACGCTGGTCGTGGGCAAGAAACCAAATGGGAAATGTCAGATCAACTCGTCTTCGGTTTCGAAATTAGGAAGACTCGCATGCTTGCGAGCTTTCCGTTCTCGATCGTGAAGATATCTTCGCCCAAAATGCGCTTCGGATCTTCTTTAGGTCCATAGTTCCAAATCGCGCAGCCGATTCCGTGGTTCAGCGTGACGGAGATCGGAGAGAAAACGAATCCGGCGTGTCCGCTTTGAACGTGATCGATAAAACTGGTAATACCCTCGAAACCGACTGAAGCCATGCTCGTGTCTGCGAAGTAGAACTCCTTCGAATAAATCTCTTCAAATCTTTTACGGCGTTCCGAACTATTGCGGTCGTTCATATTCCGAAAATGCTTTTGTATCAAAGTTTCGGCGAGTGCCTGTGCGCTTGGTGAGTCTTCGGCTTTCGTGATCACTTGCGCGCCCGCAAACGACGAACCAAACACGAGAGCGGAGAGAATCGTAATAATTTCGTTTTTCATTGTAAACTGATAGGAGATTGCTTTTCATGCGCTTTCATTTACTTGACGCTCCGCCGGCAGTGTCAGTTTGCTTTAAGTTTTGCCGCGATGCCCGCGACGTGCTTGCCCTGAAAACGGGCCATCGTCAGTTCCTTAGCGCTAGGCAGGCGAGAACCATTAGGAGCTGCAATTGTCCCAGCCCCGTAGGGACTGCCCCCACGCACTTCGCTAATATCCATCGTCTCGGGAATGGCGTAAGGCAGACCCACGTAAATCATGCCATGATGCAGCAAGGTGGGAATGAAGGTGAGAATTGTGGACTCATTCCCGCCGCCTGTGCCGGTGCTGGTAAAAACGCTGCCAACTTTTCCAATGAGGGCACCCTTGAGCCACAAGCTTCCTGTCTGGTCGAGAAAGTTCCGCATCTGTCCGGCCATGTTCCCAAATCTCGTGGGAGTGCCAAAGATGATGGCATCGTATTGCGGAAGTTCATCCGGCGTCGCAAATGGCGCCTCTTGCTCAAGCTTCGCCCCGTATTGCTTGGCCACTTCGGGCGACATGGTATCGGGAACGCGTTTTATCACCACATCGGCATTCGCAGAGCGAACGCCTTCGGCAACGGCCTTGGCCATGATTTCGATGTGGCCATACATTGAGTAATAGAGGACGAGTATTTTTGTCATTCTGTGTTTCCTTGCTCTTTGTTAGTCTTTCTGCACCAAATCTTTCACGCCGTTGGGAAACATTGCGCGTGCGACTTCCACGGTGTCGCAAAATTCCCGCAAGAGCTTTATCTTTCCGTTTTCTGCAATGAGCCGGCCCCCGTAAAGCTGCCGGTAGCGGCGGCCTGTTTTTTTAATTACGGCGTCCACCTCGTATTCACCTGAGACGTGATTTTCGTCTTCACCAGGGAAAATCTTGATGTTCCTAAACTTAAAATTCTCAGCGCCATCCAAGACGGGGGCAAAAAACCGCCTTAAAGCCTCCGGCCCCTGATAGCGGATCGGAAGGTTGACCGACCCGAAATAGGGAAATTCAATTCCACCATCGTCCGCGAATAACGCTATCGCCCTTTCCATCTCGCCCGCGGAAATGGCAGCGAGGTATGTTTCGAGCAGTTGCTTTGCTGTTTTCATATTTTTCAGATTTTCGGGTTGTGAGTGGATCTGGACACTGTGCTTAATGCGGCTTGGCGGTTCTTTTCCTCGAACGCTCATCGGTTTGCGGACGGGCTCAAGCTGACCGCCCCGCAGGCACTAAACGGTGTCAGCGTTGGGTCGAACGCTTTACGGCGGAAGCGAAGTCCGGCGGCACGCCCATTTGCTTCAGCATGATGTTGAGCGCAGGGTAGCAGTCGAACCGCTCGATCTTGCCATTCCTCATGTAGAAGAAATCCGCGCACGGAATGTCGACCTTTGCTCCTGTTGGCTGGATCACGCCGGCGGGCGTTTCCATCGGGCCGCGAAAGGTTCCTTGAATGGCCAGTTCAATGGCGACGACGTCGCCCATGACATTGACCCGGTAAAGTTCGCGGTGAACGTCGGGAAACATCTTTGCGAAGGTGAGCACGACATCTTTTAGATGCTCGCCTCGATAGGACGCTTCGCCGCTGACGTTGTTAAACACGCCATCCTCGGTGAAGCTGCCGATCCATCCGGGGAGGTCCAGAACGTTTCCCTCGGCCGTATGTTAGGCGTTTCGGACGATTGCCTCGTTGTCGTAGGTCATTTGGGACTCCCTCCTCGTGATCGCTTCGTGGATGGCCGCCGCTTTATGCGCTTTTATAGTTCTGCTCATGTCTCTTTCTCCTTTAGTAGTTGATTCTTCATGCGGATGCGCCGCTTACCACTATGATTTATGCGGTTTACCGATTTTTTTCCGTTGCGAACATCGGATCGCTGCTCCCGTTCCTGCTTTGCCGTTTCCATCAGTTCCCTTTCTGCCTCGAACCAATGACGCTCGCGATCACCATGCCCGCAGCCGTTCTCAAGCCAGATGTGGTATGCACGCTCCTCAATCCTCCGGCGCAAGGCCGCATCCGGGATGTCACGGTTGTTTTCACTGGCATTGGCATTCGTTTTCATTTGGCACAACGTTTTTTTACATTTCGTCCAAACTGCGGACTTTTATAGCACCATTCATCAGGAGCCGCTTGGTGGCTAATGCCATGTTTTTGGTGTTGCTCATACTTTTGGTAATACCTAGGGTGAGCCTCGTGGAACTCCGTCATTTGAGATATTTTGCGGCCGTGGCCGCACACGGAAGTTTTAGCCGGGCGGCAAACCAGTTGCACCTGACGCAACCGGCATTGAGCCGCCAGGTCAAAAGCCTGGAAGACGAAATCGGCATCGCCCTCATCGTTCGCGGCCAAAATACCATTTCCCTGACTTCGGCAGGGGAAAACTTCTACGAAGAAACCAAGGATATTCTGGCTCGGGTGGACGTCGCGGTTCGAAGAATCAAAACACGCCTGCCGGGGGAGAAGCTACGCATTGGGTATGTTCATTCCCTCACTGCCGGAATCATGCCGCGGGTCGTTGAGCGCTTCCAGTTTTACAACAAGGATGTTTTTCTTGAGCTCTCCGATCTCACGACAGAGACGATGTGGCAAAGAGCCGCCGCCGAACAAATTGACATAGCGATCCTTCCCAAGAGTTTGGAAGCGCGTTTCAAAGGGTTTCAATGGGTGGAATTGCAACGGCTCGCGCCGGTGCTCGTGGTCGCGAAGAAAAACCCGCTCGCGAAATTGACCAGGATTCATCCCGAAAAGCTCCGCGACAAGATGCTACTCGGCTTGGGCGCTGACAAATATCCGGAATATGTTCCGCGACTTAAAGCCATTCTCGAACCGTTTGGTGTTAAGCCGCAATTGCGCAATCACACTTCAGAAGACATCGCCGCGCTGTTCATCGCCATTGAGGCACAGGCAGGCATGGCTGTCTTAACCGAAGGCGTTTTCCCCATGCTTCCCTCAACCCTCACAGTGATCCGGTTCTCGCCCGAACTAGCTCCGCTCCTGATTGCGGCGGGTACACCAACGCTCCGACCCAATCCGCATTCCGAGGCCTTCCTGAAAATCCTGTTGAAGGAAATAAATAAATCCTCCCGTCGCAAAAGATAGCCATGCTAAGTGTATCGACCAAAGGACCACGTCGTCGGCAATCCGCTGGATAAACGCGCGGTGGGTTGTCTCCGTTGACCCGCCTCGTTGATTCACGCCTCTTCGAGCGCATTCAAAGGACTACCGGAAGTCTTCCGCAAGATTTCGCAAAATTTCTCCCCGGCGGGTGTCACGTCACCCTTTGTGGCCCGGGCGATCCCTACGGACAGCACTTCCGTCGTTCCGGTGAGTGGGCGGTAGAGCAGGCGTTTGCCGGTCACGAGTTTGAGGACGGGGGTCGCCAGAGCAATTCCGCGTCCAGCCTCCACTTCGGTAATCAGTGAACTGGCACTGTCGCATTCCACCGCGATGGATGGTTTGGCGCCGAGGGAGGCGAAAAGGCGGTCGAGGTAGCGATCAGACTCGGGGTAGTCTTTTCGGCGCAAAACGACTAGCGGTTCGGCAGCCAACTTTTCCAGCGGGACGGATTTCATCCGAGCGAAGGGATGCATAGCCGTCATCGCGACGCACAACGGGTAGGTGCGCATCACTTCAAACTGGATGCCTGTGGTCAGGTCGCCGGCAGGTTGGACCATGATCGCGAGTTCCAACGTGCCGTTTTGTAGTCCGGCGATGAGTTCATCGCTGGCGAGGTCATGCAAAAGCACCTTCACGCGCGGCACGGCTTTTTGAAATGCTGCAAGCGCCGGCGGCAAGATTTCCACCGTGGGGGACGGCGCGTAACCAACATCCAGTTCACCATATTCGCCGCGAGCCAGGGCGCGGACCTTTTCCACTGATTCGTCCGCCCGCTTCAACAACTCGCGCACTTCATCCAGGAAAAGCTTTCCCTCCGCCGTGAGTGTGACGCCGCGTGGGCTGCGTTTCATCAAGTCCACGCCGATCTCATCTTCCAGATCAGTCATCTGCCGACTCAGGGCCGGTTGAGCAACTCGCAGCCGCGCCGACGCTTTCGTGAAGTTCAACGCTTCCGCCACTGCCACAAAATATCGCAGATGCCGCAGTTCCATTGATTGTAAGAGATGTTGTCAGAGCCTCGGATCAACTGGCTCGCTTTCCAGGGCGAGCACGCCAAAGACAGCTTCATGCACACGGCGCAACGGTTCTTTACGAACGAACCTCTCGAGTGATTCGATGCCGAGGGCAAATTCGCGGAGCGCCAGTGACCGTTTCGTGGAAAGGCCGCGTGCCCGAAGACGTTCGAGATTTTCGGCCGCCGTGTATTCCGGGCCGTAAATGATGCGGAGATATTCGCGCCCTCGACACTTCACGCCAGGCTGCACGAGTCCGCGCCGACTCTTGGCGATGAATTCCAGCGGCTTCACAACCATGCCTTCGCCGCCGCGTCCAGTAAGGTCTTCCCACCAACGGAGACCTTCGGCTTCGCTTTCAGGATTAGTCACATCAATGACGCGGAACGGCGTGGCGACGATGATGCCGCCCGCAAGACGAGCCAGCGTTTGCATGTGCCAGTCGTTTGGTTTGTCAGCGTGAACTGTTCCGCCGCTGGCGAGCAGGTGAAACGGCGCGAGCTTCAAATCATTCACCGAGTTTACAGGCCAGCAATAGCGACGATAAGCTTCGACGTAGTCGCTTACCATCTGGCGTCGCGTGGTCGTATGCGCTAACAACTCGCCCACGTCGAGGCTGCGGGCGGCGGCTTGCTCAAGTGCACCGACTTCAGCCGCGAGCGTTGCTTGCGCTGATGCGCCGACAGCGGCGTATTGCTGCTTCAACAACTCCTGCGCCTTCGCTGACCACGGCATCAATTCGCAGTCAAGGCAGAGCCAGTCGGTTTTGAATTCATCCCAGAACCCGGCTGCTGTGGCGGCGGCACGGACGCGCTCAAGGAATTCTGTTTCCAAAGTCGCGTTGTCGAAAAACCTTCGACCGGTGCGCGTATAGCAAATGCCAATGCCTTCGTCCGTCACGCCGAAAGTCTTCCGTGCGGTATCTTCGTCGCGGCAGATGATAACCACGGCACGAGAACCCATGTGCTTTTCTTCGCACACCACGCGCGGCACACCCGCATGGCGAAAATAAGCGAACGCTTCCGCCGGATGCTCCAGCAATCCGGGAGCTTGGCTCGTCTCGCACGGTGACATCGTGGGCGGCAGATAAATTAACCACTTGGGATTTGCGGCGAAACGGCTCATCACTTCCAGCGCGGCAATGGAGTTCTCCTCGCGAATCGTCACGTTGCCGTGCAGGCGCGTGCTGACGATGCGTTTGCCCGTCACGTCGGCGAGGTCGAGCAAGTCGTCGTGCTGCTGCTGTGCTGATAAGGTTGGCGCTTGGTTCTCCGGCGGCAGAAACGGTTTGCGCGACTCGGCGTATGTCTGCTTCGCCGGAATAGAAACGAGTTCCTTTTCAGGATAACGTAGCGCGGTGAGCTTTCCACCAAAGACGCAACCGGTATCAATATTGATGGTGCGATTCAACCACTCCGGTTCAGGCACAGGCGTGTGTCCGTACACAACCGCCGCCGCGCCGCGATACTCGGCGGCCCAGTTGTAGCGCACCGGCAAACCAAACTCGTCCGTCTCGCCAGTCGTTTCCCCGAACAACGCAAATTCGCGCACCGCGCCCGAACCGCGACCCTGCATCGTCTCTTTCATGCCCGCGTGGGCAACGACGAGTTTGCCACCATCAAGCAGGTAATGGCTCACAAGTTTATGAATGAAATCTGCGGCAATCCGGCTGAAGCCGCGATAGTGCTGTTCGTATGCCTCAAACTGCGCGAGCGAATCAGCCAAGCCGTGGGTAATCTGCACATCCTTGCCCCAGATTTTTCGCATGAACTTCATATCGTGATTTCCCGGCACACACAACGCACTGCCGAAGTTCACGCTATCCATCACGAGGCGGACGACCTCTGGAATCTTTGGCCCGCGATCCACGAGGTCGCCAACGAAGACCATCTTCCGACCTTCCGGATGATGCCACGCACCCGCGCTCTTTCCAGTTTCGTAACCGAGCTTGGTCAGCAACTCTATCAGTTCATCAAAACATCCGTGAACATCGCCAATGATGTCGAACGGCCCATGCTCCTGCTTCAAATTATTCCACAACGGCTGCCGCTCAATCACAGCGGATTCGATTTCTTGCAGCGATTTCAGCACATGCACGTGGCGGAAACCCTCGCGTTCCAGCCCGCGCAATGAGCGATGCAATTGTTGCGCTTGCTGGCGAATGACGTGAGGGCCAAAATCACGGTCGGGGCGCGTCTTGTTCCGGTCGTGTGCCACGCGCTCCGGCAAATCGAGCACGATGGCTACCGGCAGGCAGTGGAACTCGCGGGCGATTTCTATGAGAGGTTTGCGCGATTCCGGCTGCACGTTCGTTGCGTCAACCACGGTAAGCTTTCCCGCTGCGAGTCGCTTACGAGCGATGAAGTGAAGCACTTCAAAAGCATCCTTCGTCGCCGCTTGGCTGTTCTCGTCGTCGGACACCAACCCGCGACAATAATCGGAAGACAAAATCTCCGTCGGCTTAAAATGCTTCCGGGCAAACGTGCTTTTGCCCGAACCGGAAACCCCGATCAGCACAACGAAAGAAAGTTCGGGAATTGTTAATTTCATCGCGTGAATACGGCCATTTGTGTTGGCGAACCAACCACCAAATCTTCAGGGCCGACGGGCAGGAAGCGCACGTTGTAACCGAAGCGAGTGGCAACACCGCTTGCCCAAGTCTCAAACTCCGCCCGCGTCCACTCGAAACGATGGTCACGATGACGGAACTTGCCAGCAGGAAGCGTTTCCCATTTCACGTTGTATTCGCGGTTCGGCGTCGTGATAACGATGGACTTTGGCTTGGCACACTCGAACAGCACACGCTCAAATGCAGCCAAGCGAGCGGCGTCAAGGTGCTCAATGACTTCCACCACGGCAGCGGCATCGAAGCCAGCAAGACGTTGGTCACGGTAAATGAGCGAACCGTGCAGGAAGCGCAGACGCTCCTTTTGAATGGGCGGGAGGCGGTCGTAGTGCAATCGGTCATGGGCGATTTCGAGCGCGCGATACGACACGTCCATGCCGACGATTTCGGTGAATTGCTTTTCCTCCAGCAAAGCCTGGAGCAACCGCCCTTCGCCGCAGCCCAAGTCCAAGACGCGCGACGCGGCGGTGTTTTTCAACGCGGCCAGCACCGAGCCAAGACGTTGTTCATTGAGGCTGATATTGCGCTCGATGGCTTCTTCTTCCTGTGCGTGAATTTCTGCAACCGCATCTGGATTTGGTTCGCCTTCATCCGCGAGCTGCGCAAGCGCGTCGTCCACCAGGCTGCGTTGGTGTTTGAGATAGCGGCGTGTGATGGCTTCGCGTTCGGGATGCGATGCCAGCCAGCCCTCACCGTGACGCAGAAGTTTTTCTACCTCGTCATCGCTCACCCAATAGTGCTTGTCGTTGTCCAGCACCGGCACGAGGACGTAAAGATGTGATAGAAGCTGTTGCAACGGCTGTCGGGCATCCAACTCAACTTGGAAATACGAGCTTTCTCCCCAGTCAGGAGATTTCTCATCAAGAGGCAATCGGCGCGCGGACACGGTGTAGCCAAGCGGCTCAAAAAGTTTCCTCAGAAACTCCTCGCCGCCTCGACACGGCAGAGCAGAAAACTTCACGCGAAACGGCAATGGCGTGTCCGTCAGTTCGGGACGCTCTTTACTTTTGCCAGAGAGGGCACTTCCAAAAACATCGGCGAGAGCAACACTCAAAAAAGATGAAGCGGCATAAGGCCGGTCATTGACGTATTGCTCCAATGCACCGCCTTCGCCCGATGGCCCGCGACGATTTCGCACGAGACCGATCGGATCAACTTCGACGAGCAACGCAACCGTGCATCGCTCCGCCGTGGCTTCGGGATAAAAGACGTGGGCCTTGCCGAACGAAAGACTGAATGACTGTGGACGCGCCGGATTCTTGCGGAGCAAGTAACCGAGGTCGGTGGCCGGACCGTGTGTCGTTGTTAAGGTCAGCAGCATTGCTGCGTTCCATTATGCCGGAAAAGCATGACAGGGCAACCAATGCAGTATTGGGCGGATTGAAGCAGATGCAGGACCATGGAGAAAGATGGTCACTGAGACCACGCAAATAGAAAAACGAAAGAATGAAAATGATTATGAAAGCGATACGAATTCATCAATACGGCGGACCAGAAGTCCTGGCGCAAGTGGAAATGCAGCGTCCCGCACCGGGTGCGAACGAAGTTCTCATCAAGGTTCACGCCGCCTCGGTCAATCCGGTCGACTGGAAAATGCGGGCCGGCTACATGAAGGATTTTCTTCCGCTCGCTTTGCCGGCCACGCTTGGGTCGGATGTTTCAGGAACGGTGGAAGGGGTTGGCCCCGGTGCGGCTCGATTCAAACGGGGCGACGAAGTGTACGCGAGCCTGGGGCTGGAAGGCGGCGGGTACGCGGAATACGCCGTGGCCAAGGAAACGATCATTGCCGGGAAACCCAGCACGTTGGATCACGTGCACGCCGCGGCCGTCCCGGTGGCGGGCCTGACGGCATGGCAGGCGCTGTTTGAAGTGGCTCAGTTACGCGCCGGTCAGAAGGTGTTGATTCATGGCGCGGCTGGCGGCGTTGGCAACTTTGCCGTGCAGTTCGCGAAAGAAAGAGGCGCCTATGTCATTGGAACCGCTTCGTCCAGGAACCATGCGTTTCTGCACGAGCTGGGGGCAGATAAGGCGGTCGATTATCAGCAGACGCGTTTTGAAGACGTCGTCCGCGATGCGGACGTGGTCCTGGATACAATTGGCGGCGACACGCTGGAGCGTTCGTTCAAAGCGCTAAAGAAAGGCGGCATCCTGGTGTCGATTGTACAACCCCCTTCGCAAGAACAGGCTGCGAAATACGGAGTTCGCGCGCTGTTCTATGGCGGACATCAGAGTTCATCCAACCTGGCTGAAATCGCAAGGTTGATCGACGCCGGGAAGGTAAAGACAGTGGTTGAAACGGTCCTTCCCCTGGCGGAAGCCCGACGCGCTCACGAATTGAGCCAAAGCGGTCATGCGCGCGGCAAGATCGTTTTGAAAGCCGCGTGATTTGGAGTTTTCACCCGAAACACACCAAAAAAAGGAAAATTCATATGAAAATCGCAACACTTATCGCTCGCAGTCTGCTCGGGCTGATCTTCGTCGTGTTCGGCTCGAACATGTTTCTGCACTTCATTCCGATGCCGCCTTCACCGGAAGGCCCGGCGCGTGAATTCATGACGGCCCTATTCTTGAGCCATTACTTATATGTCGTGGGTGCATTGCAAGTCGTGGGCGGCGTCCTCCTGTTCACCGGTCGGTGGACGCCACTTGGCCTCGCACTGGTCGGTCCGGTAATCGTGAACATCCTTTGCTTCCACGCTCTGATGGCACCGGCGGGATTGCCGATGGCGGTTGTGGTTTCGCTACTTGCCCTGTTCCTGCTCTGGCGCTACCGCGAACATTTCGCCGGTCTCGTGAAAAACGCCCCGACACCCTCGGCCTTGCCCCGTCAGGCAATTGCGACGGGAACCGCAACCGTCAATTTCTGATTCACAATTCGAGAAGGGATTTTGCAATGATTAAGCAACTGTTCACTTAACAACATCAAAATTATGAAAACAAAGAACAACGAGAAAGTAATCGCAGTGATCGGCGCAACGGGGCAGCAGGGAGGCGCGGTGGCCCGTGCTCTGCAAGCCAGCAGCCAATTCAAGGTGCGCGCTCTAAGCCGTAATCCGGGCAAGCATCACGAACTTGCCGACGAAGTCGTCGAAGCAGATTTAAACCGACCGGAAACCCTTAAATCTGCATTTGAAGGGGCACATGGGGTGTTTCTCGTCACCAATCCTCGGGAAAAAGGTGCCGATGAGCGTAAGCAGGCAACTGCGGCGGTACGCGGTGCCAAGGATGCCGGGGTCGAACACCTGATCTGGTCCACTCTGCCTGATGTAGAAGCGATCAGCGGCGGCAAGTTCGACGTTCCCCATTTTACCGGCAAGGCCAGGATTGATCCGGTCGTCAAGGCGGCCGGGTTTGCGTCGCACACGTTTGTCATCCCGCCTTTCTACTACCAGAACCTGGTGGGCGCTCTTGCGCCGCAAAAACAAGCAGACGGCTCGTTGGGCTGGGCTATTCCTCTTGATCCAGATGTGCGTTGCCTTCACATGGGCGACATTCGCGAACTTGGCAACATCGTTGCTGGAGCATTCGCGCACCCAGGTGAGGCAGGCAATGGCGAGTATCTGCCACTCGTCGGCGATTTCATGAGCTTCAACGAAATGGTCGAGACGCTAAATCAACAAGGACATGAATTTTCATTCAAACAAGTCCCAAAGGAGCTTTTCGCTACGTTCTTTCCCGGGGCCGCCGAGATAGCAGAGATGTTCAGCTACTTCCAAGCTCATACTTATTTAGGTTCGGATTCGTCGGACCGAATTGCGCTCGCAAACAAAATAGCCGGCAGGCAACCGACCAGGTTTTCGACGTGGGCTCGACTGAATGTCCCGGTCCAGAACCCCTGAATGGAACCATTCACTCAATGCGAATCGAGCTTATGGAAACGCTACTCGACCACGTCATCATAACCGTTAAAGATCTCGATCGAGCGATTGCCTTTTATGAGACGGCGCTCAAGCCGCTCGGCATCGTGCATGCCCTCGATTACGACGGCAAGAATGGTCCCGAGGGGCATCCCGACCTCAAGGGCTTCGGACGGGACGGCCGCGTATTCTTCTGGCTCAGACAGGGCGACGGCGACGCCAGGGCTGCGCATATCGGCTTTGTCGCCAAGAGCAAGGCCAAGGTGAACGCGTTCTACGAGGCAGCAATGGCGGCGGGCGCGACCGACGACGGCAAGCCCGGCGCGCGCCTGTACTATGATCCCCGTTATTACGCTGCGAACGTTTTCGATCCCGACGGTTACAGTCTCGAGGCGGTCTATAAGAGCTGGCAACACCGCCAATTATAAAGCATAGGCGCTGCGGTCATCATCAGAAACACGCTTGAACCACTCCGCCATCCACCCGGAGAGCGGCACCGTTGGTTGCGACGGAAAGCGGGCTGCACACGTAAGTCACCAGATTGGCCACCTCTCCAGGCATCGCGAATCGCTTCAGGAGTGAAGACGGACGGACGGTCTTGAAAAACTCTTGTTCAAATTCTGCAAAAGGCTTGCCACCGCTCAGCTGTCCTGCAAATTCTTCCACCCCGGCGGAATGGGTTGGACCGGGCAACACCGCATTTACCGTGACAGCGGTGCCGGCACACGATTGGGCCAGGCCGCGCGAAACCGCGAGCTGCGCGGTCTTCGTCATGCCGTAATGGATCATCTCGGCGGGGGTATTGATCGCGCTCTCGCTGCTGATGAAAACAATGCGCCCCCAGTTCCGCTGCTTCATACCGGGCAGATACGCGCGGCTCAAGCGCACGCCGCTGAGCACGTTGACCTCGAAGAACCGCCGCCAATCCTCATCGGAAATATCCTCGAACGGCTTTGGCTCGAATATGCCAAGGTTGTTCACGAGAATGTCCACGAACGGGAATCGCTGGAGCAGCGTCTCTGTCACCGCTTCCGTGGCGAGATCGCCCGCGAAGTTTTCAACCTTGGCGTCCGGCTCGGTCTGAAGAATTTGCTGCTTCGCCTCAGCGACCGCTTTCTCCGAACGACCGTTCACGATGACTCGTGCGCCTTCGCGGGCGAGCCCGGTGGCAATGGCAAAGCCAATGCCTTTGGTGGAGCCCGAGACGAGGGCAGTCTTGTCGGTTAATTTTAAGTCCATAAAATATGGCGGCACTGTGGCGAACGACGCCTGGCAGGTCAATCACCTTAAGAAAAGGTCATATTTTCAGCAAGCCCGCCGACTATGCTTTTCGACTCTGATGTTCCTGATGTTTACGTTAGGTCGCTTTCGCTCGCCTGGCTGCGGCAATGAAGTCGTCGGTTGGTGCTGGCGGCCAAAGACAAGACGTCGCCGGATGAGGGGAGTGATTTCCTCTGGGCGGGCATGTTGGTTTTGTTCCGCCCTTACAGGGCGGGGGCAGAACTGTTTGGGCTCGTTTCCCGAGCCTTCGCTGCGCTCCGGCCCGGGCTATCACATTACGGGCCTTCGGCCCTGGTTGGCCTGCTCTGGCTTTATTAATACAAACCCTCTTCCACTAAGAAGACCTCTCTCCGTCGCTACGCTAGAGTTTCCCCGTGATTGATTTTGGGCATCAATTGCCTGGCGCGGCGGGGCCCATTGAAATTGCCGGACGCGCTCTCGGGTCTCGGGTTAAAGCGGCAGGGGACTGCCGCACTCCAAAATCCGTCGGGCGTACGGCGCGTCCACTGTGCACGCTTGCGTATTGGAGCGCGGCCGTCCTGTGCCGCTTTTTGGTCCGATTCGCAGGTCCGCAGGACGCCCGGTCCCGGGTTCCGAGGCTCCGTCCAGTAGCCCTTTGGTCCCTTGGTCCGTCCTTTGCACCGGTTTGCACTACTTTGCACCACTTTGCACTGGTTTTTGAAAGGTCACCAGCCCGGATATCTCACATCGTTGCCGGTAGCGCAGGTTTCCGAACCTGCGGGTACCAATGCAATCACGACACTCTGCCGACTTGGAAGTCGGCGATACGGCAGGTTTGGAAACCTGCGCTACTACCGCTGCCGCGGCGGCACAGTCGTGGGTGTGAAATTTGCGGGCTAGCCCCCGGCGGTTCACTCCGGCGGCCACCTTGATGAAGCGGGGTGTTAATGAGAAAATGGGAAAGGTAAGACCGTAGATGAGGTTGCGCGCGGGGTCAGGGGGAACGGAACGAATAGGAGGGGTGGGCAAACAAGGGATTGGTCGAGCAAGTCGTCGCTTTTTTCCAGCGATTGCACGTCTCGCGGCTTCTGCTAGCCTCGCGGCCATGGCTTTTGATTCCTTCCGCGAATTTCTGAATCGGCTTGAAGCGGCGGGCGAACTGAAACGGATTTCGTCGCCGGTGGCCACCGAGCTGGAGATCACGGAACTGGCGGACCGCGAGATGAAGCAGTCGGGCGGCGGCCAGGCGTTGTTGTTCGAAAAGCCAACGGTCAACGGGCAGGTCTCGCCGTTTCCGCTGGCGATCAACACGATGGGCTCCTGGAAGCGGATGGCCTTGAGCCTTAATGCCGGGACGGTGGATGAGGTTGCCGCGGAGCTAGGGTCGCTGATGAAGGCACGTCCGCCCACCGGTTTTCGCGAGGCGCTGAAACTGCTGAGCACGGCCCTGGACCTGCGCCACGCGAAACCCAAGCTCGTCAGCACGGGGCCCTGCAAAGAAGTCGTGCATCGGTTTGACGAGAATCCGGGGTCGAGGGTCGAGAGCTGGCCGAAAGCTCCTGATTGGCGCCAGCCTTCGACCTTCGACCCTCGACCCCCGACCCTCTTAGACCTGCCCGTGCAGAAATGCTGGCCGCTGGACGGCGGGCGCTTCATCACCCTGCCGGGCGTGGTCACGAAAGACCCGGACACCGGCGAACGGAACGTCGGCATGTACCGCATGCAGATTTACGACGAGCGGACGGCGGGCATGCACTGGCAACTGCAGAAGGTCGGGGCGCGCCACGGGCGGCGGTATTACGAAACCGGCACGCGGATGCCGGTGGCGGTGTATCTGGGCGGCGACCCGGTGTACACGTTCTGCGCGACGGCGCCGCTGCCGGACGGGTTGGATGAGTTTTTGCTGGCCGGCTATCTCCGGAAGAAATCGATCGAACTCGTCAAGTGCGAGACGAACGAGCTGGAAGTGCCGGCAAACGCGGATTTCATCCTCGAAGGCTACGTGGACCCGAAAGAGCCATTGCGGGAAGAAGGCCCGTTCGGAGACCACACCGGCTACTATACTCTACCAGAGCCCTATCCCGTGTTTCACCTGACGGCGATCACGCATCGGAAGGACGCGGTCTATCCCGCGACGATTGTGGGCCGGCCGCCGATGGAAGATTTCTACCTCGGGAGCGCGTCGGTGAAGCTGTTCCTGCCGGTGTTCAAAATGAACTTTCCGGAGCTGGTGGACATGGCGCTACCGGCGGAGGGTGTGTTCCACAACCTCGTGTTTGTGAGCATGAAGAAGAGTTACCCGATGCAGGCCTACAAGCTCATGCACGGGCTTTGGGGCATGGGCCAGATGATGTTCACCAAGTACATCGTGGTGGTGGACGAGGACGTGGATGTGCACAACACCAGCGAGGTGCTGTTCCGGCTCTGCGCCAATACCGATCCGCAGCGGGATTCCATTTTCACGAAAGGCCCCGCCGATGTGCTGGACCACGCGACCAGCGAAATCGCCATGGGCACGAAGCTGGGGATCGACGCGACGCACAAACTCCCTGGCGAGGGCTACAAGCGTCCGTGGCCGCCGTTGATCAAGATGGACCCGGCGGTGAAACAAAGGCTGGGACAGCGGTAAGGGCGAGGGGCGGGGAGGTCAACGCAAGGGCGCGAAGAAGCAAAGGCGCAACCAAATCCACCGCACGGATAAACCGCAGAGACGCGATGACCGCAGAGAAACCAAAGACTTACGGTTCGAAAAATCCTGCTCAAATTGCTTGATCTTCCGAGACAGCACTGCGAAGAGACAAAGGCGCAAAGATGGGCTCCCGATTGGGAGAGCCTTTCGGCAAGAACTGCGACGGCCTCGCGGTCCCGCAGGGGCCGAAGGAAGCGCGCTACCAACTCGCGACCGACAAGGGCCCTCGCGTGATGATGCTCGTAAAACAGGCAAAGATGGCCCCTGAAACACATCTGTTAGCGAGTTGGGTCATCGCAGCCCTGGCAACGGATAACCCGCGCGACTGCCGGCTCGTGACGCTGGCGGGCATTCTGCCGGACGCAGACGGTCTCGGGCTCCTGGTCGATGCCGCAACTGGCGCCTGGGGCCATCACGCCACCCACTATTACGTCCAGTATCACCACTACCTGCTGCACGGCGCGTTCGGTGGCGCCGTCATTGCCGCACTGGTCACCTGCTTCGCCCGGCGGCGCTGGCGGGTCGCGCTGCTCGCCCTGGTTGTCTTTCATTTGCATATCCTCTGCGACCTGGCCGGATCCCGCGGGCCGTCACCCGAGGATTTGTGGCCGATTTTTTACTTTGGCCCGTTCACCAAAGACCCGATGTGGATTTGGAAGGGTCAGTGGCGGCTGGACGCGTGGCCGAATCGGTTTCTCTCCGCGGCGCTGTTTATCTGGGCGCTGTTCCTGGCGGTGCCCCGCGGCTACTCCTTTGTGGGCGTATTCAATCGACGGGTGGACGAGATATTCGTGGGCGTGTTGCGCAAATGGCACGCGGCCTGGAAACGACGGCTCGGGCGAGACGGATAGGACGCGCATCGGGCCCTGAAGCGGGGCGGGGATGGCCACGTCCCTGCCGAGAACCTGTTGACGAGAAGTTCCGGGGACGTGGCCGTCCCCTCCCCGGTTCAGGGAAAGAGGAATTTTGGGAGCGACGGCTCAGAAATTCAGATGCACTCTTAGAGCCTCTTTTGAAAATGTAGGAGACGACGTGAGGAGTCTCAAATCCGATGTAAAATCTACGATCTGATAGGAGATCAGAGACTCCTCACGTCGTCTCCTACAGAAAACGGGGATTTCCAAATACGCTCTTAGCCCGCCGAAACTCGAAATAGTGCTTGGAAGGGTGCAGCGCCCCATTAAACTTTCCACCATACCAAGCATGCCATGAAGAAATCCGAACTTGCCCACCGGTATCGCATCGACGCCGGGAAAAAATTCCGCCTAGCGGATTTCGACCCCGCCGACACCTGGAAGCTCGAGTCAAAGGAGCATGCGCAGCAATGGCTCGAGGAAGGCGTCGCGCGGCTGAGTGAATTGCAGGATTTGCTCTATGCCCAGAACCAGTGGTCGGTGCTGTTGATTTTCCAAGCCATGGATGCCGCCGGGAAGGATGGCACGATTAAGCACGTGATGTCCGGGGTGAACCCCCAGGGTTGCCAGGTGTTCTCGTTCAAAGTCCCTTCGGACGAGGACCTCAATCACGATTTCCTGTGGCGCACCACCAAGTGCCTGCCGGAACGAGGCCGCATCGGCATCTTCAACCGGTCCTACTATGAGGAGGTGCTGGTGGTGCGGGTGCATCCCGAATGGCTGCGGCGCCAGAAACTCCCGCCGGCGCTAGTGACCAAAAATATCTGGGAAGAGCGTTTCGCGAGCATTAATTGCCTGGAACGGCACCTCGCGCGGAATGGCGTGGTCATCCTCAAGTTCTTTCTGCACGTGTCAAAAGAGGAACAGCGGAACCGGTTCCTAAGCCGGCTCCAGGACCCGTCCAAACATTGGAAATTTTCCGCGGCCGATATGCGCGAACGCCAGCGGTGGGGCGATTACCAACGCGCGTACGAGGACGTGATCCGCCACACGGCCAGCGCCCACGCGCCGTGGCACATCGTGCCCGCCGACCATAAGTGGTTCACGCGCCTGGTGGTCGCCGAAGCGATTGTGGAGGCCCTGAAGTCATTGAAGCTTTCGTACCCGAAACTCGATAAGGCGAAGCAGAAGGAACTGAAGGATATTCGCCGTGAGTTGCTGGCGAAGAAGGGGAGGTAGGGTGTGATGTGCACAAGCCAGCGGAGCCGGAACCAAACTGCTTGTGGAATCAGTTGCAAGTTGAAGGTTGAAAGTTGCAAGTTGCGAAACCGCAAAAATCTGAGCAGAAGGACGGCATTTCTGGATGTTGTCATTCAACGCGCTGCACGCAACGCAGTTCAACGACGGTCTGGTTGTAGATCCAGGCCGCTGGTTGAGGACAACCAGCCCTACCTGCCAGTTCTGGCCGCGGCCGCCGACGCCCTTGGTCCCTTTGAAGCGATGAGCCGGGCCGATGCGTTCGAATCGATGGGCGGCCGGTTGAGGACAACCGGCCCTACCGGTTAGTTCTGGCCGCGGCCGCCGACGCCCTTGGTGCCTTTGGCGATGAGCCGGGCGGATTCTTTGGGACGCAGCGCGCGCACGGCTTTGCCGGCCTGCCACATTTCGGAATTGCCGATGGCGTTGAGCTCTTTGGTCAATTGGACCTGGTAATTGGGCTTGCCGCAGGCGGAGAGCACGCGGGCGCATTCCTTGCCGGTCTTGACGCGCCGGTAAAGTTTTCTGAACACCGGCAGCACCGCTTTCTTGAAGCGCGGCTTCCAATCGAGCGCGCCGCGCTGGGCCGTCGCCGAACAGTTCGCATACATCCAGTCCATGCCGTTTTCGTCCACGAGGCGAATGAGGCTTTGAGTGAGTTCCTCGACGGTTTCGTTGAAAGCTTCGCTCGGGGAATGACCGTGGGAGCGGAGCACATCGTATTGCGCTTCCATGATGCCGGCCAGCGCGCCCATGAGCACGCCGCGCTCGCCCGTGAGGTCGCTGAAGACTTCGTGCTGGAACGTGGTCGGGAAGAGATAGCCGGAGCCGATGCCGATGCCGACGGCCAGGCAGCGTTCCTCGGCGTGGCCGGTCGCGTCCTGCCCGATCGCAAAGCTCGAATTGATCCCGGCGCCGGTCAGGAAATTGCGCCGGACCGAGGTGCCCGAGCCTTTGGGCGCCACCATGATCACGTCTACATCCCTGGGAGCGATGACCCCGGTTTGTTTCTTGTAGGCGATGGAAAAGCCATGCGAGAAATAGAGCGCGGCGCCGGGCTTGAGATTCTTTTTGACAAGCGGCCAGATGGCGCGTTGAGCGGCATCCGACACCAGCATCTGGATAATCGTGCCACGCCGCACGGCTTCATCGATCTCGAACAGGGTCTTGCCCGGCACCCAGCCGTCTTTAATCGCCCGGTCCCAGTCGCGTTTGAAGGCGCTGGCCTGGCCGATGATGACCTTGAAGCCGTTGTCGCGCAGGTTCAACGATTGGGCCGGCCCCTGGACGCCGTAGCCGATGACGGCGATCACTTCTTTTTTCAACACCTGGCGGGCTCGAGCCATCGGGAATTCCTTCCGCGTGATGACTTTTTCCTTAGTCCCGCCAAAATTAATAATTGCCATAATTTTTTCTTTGTTTGAACTTGTTGTTTATCCTACTTGTCCTTCCGTGGCAGCGCGACTTTGCCGGTACGGGTCAAGTCGAGCACGCCGAAGCTCTTCATCAAATCGAGGAACTTCCCCACCTTGCTCTCGTTGCCGGTGACTTCGATCGTCAGGCTCTTAGGCTGGACATCCACGATCTTGGACCGGAAAATGTCCGTGATCTGCATCACTTCGGCGCGGGTTTTGGAATCGACGGCGACTTTCACCAGCACCAGCTCGCGATCGACGTATTCGCCATCGCGAAAGTCGATCACCTTCATCACCTCGACCAATTTGTTGAGCTGCTTGACGATCTGCTCCAGGGTGGCGTCGTCCCCGCGCGTGATAATAGTCATCCGCGAGGCGGTCGGGTCCTGCGTCGGCGCGACATTGAGCGTGTCGATGTTATAACCGCGGCCGCTGAACAGCCCGGCGATACGCGTCAACACGCCGAATTTGTTTTCCACTAACACTGAGATGGTGTGTCGCATAAAATCCCGCGTCGAACGGGACGCGAAAGCTAACAACCGAGGTGGGACGGGTCAACAGGGTTTTTGGATTACTCAGAAGAAGGGGTTATGGGCTTTCTCCTCCGCGACAGTCGTCAGCGGCCCATGACCGGGACAAATCAGCGTCTCGGGCGGCAGGGAAAAGATTTGCTCGCGGACTTTTTGGCGGGCGAGGTCCCAGGACTGATTGCCGCGGCCGATGGAGCCGGCGAACACAGCGTCGCCCACGAGCGCAACGTGCGAGGCGTCCTCCGGCCAGGTGCCGACGATATAAGTCGTCCCATCTTCCGCGTGACCCGGCGTATCGCGGTGGGTGATGCGGAGGCTGCCCAGGTGGATGAAATCATTGGGACGATTCCGCTGGTCCACCGGCGCGTTCTTGGCGCTGAAGTGGAGACGGGCTTTTGGAAACTGCTCGCGTACCGCTGCGAGGGCGGCCACATGGTCTTCATGGCCATGCGTGATGAAGATATGGCGAAGCTGGAGCTGGTTGTCCGTGACCAAACTGAGGATCGGCTCCACCTCCCAGCCGGTGTCGAACAAGGCGGCCTCGCGGGAGCCTTCGTCCCAGGCCAGGTAGCAATTGACCGCCATGCCCCCGGCGGCCGTGGTGAGGCAGCGCAGCTCGCGCCAGAGGCTCAAATCTTTTTCGGAGGGCAACCAGCCGTTGGCGACCGCTTCCAGCTTGGTGCCATTCAATCCCAACACTGCGCCCAAGGCCGCGAAATCCGGCCGCCTGACAATTTGGCCGGAGGCTTCCAACTCTCCCAACTCCGCTTCGGTCAGGCCCGCCGCTTTCGCCGCGTCGGCGACGGAGACCTTTGACATCCCGCGCGCTTTGCGAATGATGTCACCGATGTGATCTTCCAGGCTCATGGGCCAGACTGTACCACTCGGGCGCGAACTTACAAGACGCTGTCCTTCGCGCGGTTTGGTTGCGGCGCGTTGGGGACAACGCGCCCTACCTATGCGAGGTGTCGCCGCTGCGGTGCTCGCTTGATTAGAGCCGTTGAGCCACCACCGTTGCCAGCTCTGCGAGCCAACGACCCGGCTCGGCTTTGGCCTTTTCGAGACGGGTGATCTCGGTGAGGGCATGGGTCTGAATGAACACGCGCCGTTTGGAAGCACTGGCGGAGAGCACGCCGGCCAGCCCGATGCAACCAATCCCGAGCTGCCGGCAATGCCGCGCGATTTGGCCTACGCCCTTGCCCATGAAGCTTGAATCATCGAGAGCACCTTCGCCGGTGATAACCAAGTCCACCGAGCGCAAACGGCGCGTGAGGCCGGCCTGGCGGGCGAATAAATCAAAGCCGGGTTCAAGTTTTCCATGCGCAAACGCGAGCAGCCCGAAGCCCAGTCCGCCGGCAGCGCCGGCGCCCGGAACGACCGAAAAATCACGCCGGGGTTCCCGCTTCAAGGTAGTTGCGAGGCGGCGCAGACAGCGTTCGGCGAGCGGAAAGTCACGCGGGCGCAAGCCTTTTTGTGGCCCGTAAACGCGGGTGGCGCCGCGCGGCCCCAGCAGGAGGTTCTGCACATCGACTGCCACCAGCAACTCCTCGAACCAGGGTTGCGGTTCGGGTCGCCAGACAGCCGCGAGCCGCGCCAGTCCAAGCCATTGGTCGATGCGCTGTCCCAAGCGGTCCAGGAATTGCCACCCCAAAGCGCGCGCCAGGCCAAAGCCGCCATCATTTGTCGCGCTGCCGCCGATGCCGACCAGGCAACGTCTTGCGCCTTTGGCGAGCGCGCTATGGAACACGGCCCCCAGCCCGAAAGTGTCGAGGTGAAACGGATGGAACCGGCCTGGCCGCAACATCACCAGCCCGATAACCGCCGCCGATTCAATCACCGCAGTTTTGGTCTTCGGCTCCCACCACCAGCGGGCGCAGCACGGCTGATGTGCCGCGTCCACGGTTTCGACCGTTTGCGCGCGGGCGCCCAGCAAGCGGCCCATTACCTCGCCGAAACCATCGCCGCCGTCGGTGATCGGCAGCAGGGTCAACGCGTCTTGCGGCCGCGCCCGTCGCCATCCGCGGGCAATGGCGGCCGCCGCCGCTCCGGCAGAGAGCGTGCCCTTAAACTTGTCGGGAGCAATCAGGACCTTCAGCCGCACAGGTGTGGCAGCAAGTTAAAGGCTGAAGGCTGAAGGCTAAAGGCTAAAGTCCGCTGTTGCAGAGAAGCGGCCCCGATTCGGATTCGAGACCGCTTCGGTGGCTTCCTGTGATCCGCCGGCAGGTGCCTTAGAGAGTGTTTGGAAATCCATATTCAATGTAGGAGCCGACGTGAGGAGGCCCAAATTCTTAGCCGATTCAGCGAGGATCAGAGCCTCCTTACGTCGGCTCCTACAATTTTAAAACACGCTCTTAGAGCGGCAACAGGTGAGTGTCCGGCCGCCGCTGGCACGTTGGCCGCACATCCACGGTCGTGACGGTGTAACTGTCGGCAAAACTTTGACCGCCTGACGGACAGACCACTGAGTTTCGCAGGTAATCTTTGATGTCCCCGTAGGTCACCGCCTGGCCTGAGTCTTTCTTCAACTCCAGCGCCCAGGACTGGATGGCGCCGTCGATTTGTCGCAGGTTATTGAGGCACCCCTTCTGGTAAGCCTGTTCCCGGGACTTCACGAAGTTGGGAATCGCGAGCGTTGCCAGCATGCCGATGATGGCGACGACGATCATGATTTCCACCAGGGTGAAACCCGCCGGAATTGAGGTTTTTGTTTTCATTTTCAGCCTTTCTGTTCGTTGTGGCAGCGTGAACAGGGCAGCGGGCGGGTTATAATAATGACTGCATTTGTTCACTTATTGCCCGTCGCCAACCGCCAATTGTTGAAACAGCGGGAAGTGAAATTGGTTGCGCGAGAAAGGGTTTTTCTCCCGGGCGTAGTCGTTCTCGTCGTCCTCCTCCGCTTTCTCTTGCTCCTCAAGACCGAGCAAGAGGAAGAGAAAGAGGACCAGGACCGGTAAGAAACTCCCCACCTTTGGATGGTAGGGCGGGTTGTCCTCAACCAACCACGAGAGTTTGCCGCCAGCCGGATTATTAACTCTCGCCGGACTGTGAGCCGTTTCCGGCGCGTTGGGGACAACGCGCCCTACGCCTCGAACTACGCCACAACCGCTTCGCCCCGGGTGATCCAGTCGTAGCCCTTTTCTTCGAGGTCGAGGGCGAGCTGCTTGCCGCCGGTCCGCACGATGCGTCCATCGACCAGCACGTGGACAAAATCCGGCACTATATAGTTGAGCAGCCGCTGGTAATGGGTGATGACCAATTGCGCGTTGTCGTCGCGACGCAGTTTGTTGACGCCACTCGAGACGATTTTGAGCGCGTCGATGTCCAGCCCGGAATCGGTTTCGTCGAGCACGGCCAGCTTCGGCTCCAGCACGGCCATTTGGAAGATTTCGTTGCGCTTCTTTTCACCGCCGGAAAACCCTTCATTGACCGAGCGCCGCAGCAAGTCGTCGCTCAGTTCGAGCAATTTCATTTTGTCCTTTACGAGCGTCAGGAACTCGATCGCGTCCAGCTCACTTTGGCCTTTGTGCTTGCGAATTTCATTCAAAGCGGATTTCAGGAAGTAAGTGCTGTTCACCCCGGGGATTTCCACCGGGTATTGGAACGCCAGGAACAAGCCTTCGCGCGCGCGCTCCTCGGGATCCATTTCGAGCAGGTCCTGGCCGTTATAGAGCACTTTCCCCGCCGTGACGTCGTAGCCCTCGCGCCCCGCGAGGATCGCCGCCAGCGTGCTCTTACCACTGCCATTCGGCCCCATGATCGCGTGCACCTCGCCGTCGTTAATCGTCAGGTTGATGCCCTTTAGAATTTGCTTCCCCTCAACACCCGCGTTGAGGTCTTTAACTTCCAATATCGGTTGTTTCATTATGCTCAAATCATCCAAAACGAAGGCCCGGCATCATTGCAAGGCTGCTGGGCGCCGTTGAGTGTCATGTGACGAGTGTCGGGTGTCGGGTGCCGCGCTTCACGCTCAGCCCACGCTTCCCTCGAGACTCACGCCCAGCAGCTTTTGAGCCTCGACGGCAAATTCCATCGGCAGCTCGCGGAAGACTTCCTTGCAGAACCCGTTGACAATCATGTTGACCGCGTCCTGGGTCGCAAGCCCGCGCTGATTGCAGTAAAAAATCTGGTCCTCGCCGATTTTTGAAGTGGAGGCTTCGTGCTCGACGCGGGCCGACGTGTTCTTGACCTCGATGTACGGGAACGTGTGCGCGCCGCATTTGTTGCCCAGGAGCAGTGAATCGCATTGCGAGAAGTTCCGCGCGTTGGCGGCGCTCTTCTGAATTTTGACCTGCCCGCGGTAGCTGTTCTGGCCGTGGCCGGCGGAAATGCCCTTGGAGACGATAGTGCTGCGCGTGTTCCTGCCGATGTGCACCATCTTCGTCCCGGTGTCGGCCTGCTGGTAGTTATTCGTCACCGCCACCGAGTAGAATTCACCCACGGAATTCTCTCCCTGCAAAATGCAGCTCGGATATTTCCAAGTGATGGCGGAACCGGTTTCCACCTGGGTCCAGGAAATCTTCGAGTTACGGCCTTTGCACAAGCCGCGCTTGGTCACGAAATTGTAGATGCCGCCGCGGCCCTGGGCGTCGCCCGGGTACCAGTTCTGCACCGTCGAGTATTTGATCTGCGCGCGGTCCAGCGCGATCAGCTCCACGACCGCCGCGTGCAACTGGTGCTCGTCGCGCATCGGCGCGGTGCAGCCTTCCAGGTAGCTGACCGACGCCCCCTCTTCCGCGACGATGAGCGTGCGCTCGAACTGGCCAGTATTGGCCGCGTTGATGCGGAAGTAGGTGGACAACTCCATCGGGCACTTGACCCCTTTCGGAATAAAACAGAACGAGCCGTCGCTGAACACCGCCGAGTTCAACGCCGCGAAAAAGTTGTCCGTGTAGGGCACCACCATCCCCAGGTATTTCTTCACCAGGTCCGGATGATTATGGACCGCTTCGGTAAACGAGCAGAAAATAATGCCCCGCTCCGCCAGCTTTTCCTTGAAGGTGGTGCCGACCGAAACGCTGTCGAACACCGCATCGACGGCTACTCCCGCCAGGCGCTCGCGTTCCTTGAGCGGAATACCCAGCTTCTCATAGGTTTCCAGCAGCTTCGGGTCAACCTCTTCGAGGCTCTTCGGCCCGTCGCCTTTTTTTCTGGGCGCCGAATAATACACCGCTTTCTGGTACTCGATGGGCGGGTACTTCACGTGCGGCCACGTGGGTTCCTGCATCGTCAGCCAGTGACGGTAGGCCTTCAGCCGCCATTGGAGCATGAAATCCGGCTCGTCTTTCTTCGCCGAGATCAGCCGGATCGTATCTTCATTCAGCCCCGGCGGCGCCGAATCGGCTTCGACGTCGGTGTAGAAGCCGTACTTATACTCCTGCTTGACTAAGCCTTCAATGGTCTCGGTTGCTGTGCTCATTCGTGCAAAATCGTTAAACCGCTAAACGGTTAAAATGTTGTTGAGCCTGGCTTATCCGGTCACATTCGCGCAGGCCGGGCAGCGGCCGTGAATCGTCACATCGTACCGTTCGGCGCGGAAACCCTTCGGCAGCGGCACTCCGCTGTCCCGCGGCAGCGGAATATCAAAAACGCTTTCGCAGCCGTCGCAATAAAAATGGCAATGCTCCTGCATGTTCGGGCAGAACCGGGCGGCTCCCCGCTCCACCGTCACCTGTCGCGCCAACCCGCATTTCACCAACGCGTCGAGGCAGTTATAGACTGTCGCCATCGAAATATCGGGCATCTCGCCCTTGACCCGCAGGAAGACTTCCTCGGCAGTCGGGTGGTCGCGCCTCTGCAAGAGCACACCATACACGTGCTCGCGCTGCGGCGTAAAACGAAAACCGCCGGTGGTCAGCCGCGCGCTCAACTGCTGGTTGATTGTGGTTTTGCCGGGGCTACTCATGGCCGTGGGTAAGTTAGTTGAAAACGGAGTGTTGTCAATATTTGGAATAATTCCAAGTTACGCTCCAACTCTCACGACTAACCGTTTTGGACCGGAACCACCACAAAAATTGCTCAGCCTAACGGTCAACGGTCCGAGCCATCACAATGCGCTCGAACGTTGACAGCTACCTGGTTAAGCGGTTGCTAATTTCGTCCCGGTCAAAGGTCGTCCAAAAACAGCTAAGAGAATGACAATTCATGGTTAGCCCGGCGTGATGCGGCCTGCCAGGTTAACGCGCGTGCATGCGGACAGATCATCCGAACACAGCTTTTGCTGGCCGGCGCAGGACCGAGTCAGAGCTAAAACCCCCCTTTTGGCTCCTCGTACATCCCCAGTCTTCACGGCCAGCGTTTCTTTAAAATGCGGATGGGGTTGGCGTGGGAAATCCCGCCGAACGCTGCATCGGTCGGAGTTGTGGCCGGCCGTCTTCGAGCGACCTGGGTGCGCCGGCAGGAATGCCGGCGCGTCCAGGCTCGTGCCCATGAGTCCTGACTGGCGGGTCGTGGGCGAGCAGGACGAATAGCCCATCTAAGCGGAACCGGTCAGTTCCTTCAGGTCGGCCCGAACGTTTTGGTACGTCGTTGCGAAGGCCAGCACCTTGGGGTCGGGTTCGACGTCCCAACGCCGGCAGGCCTGGCGGTACAGCTCCGGCCACCAGTTCCGGTGCTGGGTCCGACCTTCCTGCCGCCAGTTCTCCCAGTTCATCAGCACCTTGGACCAGCATTCGTCGCCGTACCGAACTGCCTGCTGAGCATCTTTGAACTCCTTCAGGTACCAGTCCCGGCCGATGCGGGCGTGCAGCACTTCATCGGCCCAATCGTAATCCTGGAACAGCGCCGCCAGCGGATTCTTTGACGCTCGTCCCACCTCCCACTCGAACCGTTTGCCGTTCTTCGGCATGAGGCCCTGCTCGATAAAATACAGGACCGCGTGGCGTTCGATGGGCTTGAGCTGCGTGTTCAGCGCCAGCGACCAGGTGAAGTTGATCATTACCTGCTTCGGCCAATCGATCCCCAGGTTGGCAAAACCGACCTCGCCCATCATGGCATGCCGCGCTTCATCCCAAAGCTGGCGCGTCATGTCCCGGTAGTAACCCCAGGGCTTGTCCGCCGTTTCGGTGATGATGCTGGCCATCATCTCCGGCACATCCACCTCCCGCAGCCGCTTGTAAAACATCATCAGCGTTTTAGGTTCGGGCGGGAATTGCTCATTGTAGAGAAACACTTCGGCGTTCACCCCCATGTTGTAAGGGTCGGGGAAGCGCTCGTCGCGTTTCGGCACAGGGTCGTACTGGTAAGGTTGCGCCGAGTGTTGCCGAACTACGTGGGCTCCGCTGGGTTTTTGGGTCCCATCGAGACCGCCGGCCGCTGCCAGGCAATTCTCGAGCTGCGAGAACCACCCAGCCAGGCGCCCGCGGCACGACGCATCGACCAGCGCCGTGACGCATTTCGCGCCAAATTGAAGCATGTCCTCCAGTTCGAGCAACGCGAAGCGGCAGACGCGGACGCTCGGTTGGTCCACGAGCTTATTGGTGTCGCGCAGATGCCGTTGCAGTGCGGCTTGCAGCGCCGGCAACGCTTGCTCATACAGCCCCGCCACCAACTCTTGAGTTGTCGGTGCCGCCAGAATTTCGTCAAAGAAGATTGCCAGGTTCGCGTCCGGCACCGCCTCGAGGCCCAGCGGCGGTTCCCGCATTTCGCCCACCCGCTTGCGCAGGGCGGTCACGTGCTCGGCGCAAAGGTGCGCGTGCAGGCTGAAGCCCATCTTGAGCTCATAAAGCGGCTCCGCCGTAATGCGCGCGGTGAAAACCTGGTGCAGGCGCTTGAAAGCGTAGTGATACCGCTTCAACCGGCGGACGCATTCCTCGACCGACAGGCCGGGCTTCATAGCGTCGGATAATGAGGCCAGGCCAGCCAACGGGGGCAGTCCGCGATGCGATGCGATTGTGTTCATATCGAAAGCTTGTGCTGTGAAAAACCTAACATGATTTGGCATGGCTGCATCGGGAAAATTCAGGATTCAGAGCACAGGGGCGGGGACGGCAACGTTCCGGCTTGCGTTATCTGTTGGAGAAAAACGGGGACGTGGCCGTCCCCGCCCCGGTGTGAATTCGCGATGCCAGGCTGCTGCACTTACTTTCCAGGTTGCGCCACTTCTGCTGTCGCCTTATTGTTTTCGGCACTAGAACCAACCTGGCGCCCACCGAAGAGGGAAGCTGTTTTGGCATGAAACGAAAGAAATCGCGCTCTGCACAATCAAGGCAAGGAGCCATCCAATCATTGCCACCGGCGACAGGAGAGCCTGAAACGAGCCCAGTAGAAGCTGGTCCGGCTGCCACCTCTTCGGCGCTAGCAACCCCTTTGTCTCGTGTCCAGTCACCGGGGACCGAAGTGGTTCCACTCGACCCATCTCTTCGAATCCCTCCCATCCTCCTGGAAGGCGATGAACCAGCCCGCCCGCCACTCGCCGGGCCGGGAGAAAAGTACACTCTCGGTCCGACGGCGCCTTCGGGCCAACGCGATTCACCGGAACACGAGCTGCCCACAGCATATGGGACCGGCCGTTTGTTCCTGACCGCCAGGGACCCGCATTGCCTCTACGCCTGCTGGGACCTGACTGCGGAGCAGCAGCGTCTCTGCAACAGCCTCTCCAAGCACCATCACCTGGTCGTCCGGGTTCACCAGGGAACCGTGAGTGGCCAACCGGTTAACGAGATTCATGTCCATCCGGAGTCCCGGCATTGGTTTATACACGTCGAGCATGCCGGCCGGACTTACGTCGCGGAATTAGGCTACACTCAGGCGAACGGCCAATTTCGAACAACCGCTGTCTCCGACCCCGTCACAACGCCGACCGGGACCGTCGCCGAAGAGCGAGCTGTCGAGCTCGCCTCCATCACCTTCGAGACTGCGGACCGATCAATCGCGGTGCCGACACGGGATGCGCCGCCAGCCCCTCTCGGCTTCTCGAAACCCCAACCGTCCTCGCCCAGTCCGACGCGGGGCGCGGGATTCCAATCCCGCGGGCCTGCCTCCGCTGAGGTGCTCCCGGAACGCGAGCCAAACCTCGCGGAGCCACCCCCGCACTCTGTTCTTGACTGGACTCCGGAACAGGAACAGGCGCTGGCGGAAATCATCGGCAGTACTCTCTTGGAACGGCAATCGCCGTGCTCTGCGGAAATTGCAGCGCTCCTTTTAGGCGCGGGTCAACGCCCCGGCGCTGCTCCCGAAGCGATCCAATTCGCCTTGCCCATGCCTCTCGGCCCGGAAGTCTCAAGTCCGCCAGGTGGGGAATTCCCCGAGCAACAAGGGTTCTGGTTCAACGTCAATGCGGAGCTCATCATTTACGGCGCAACGGAACCCGGTGCGCTGGTCACCATCGGCGGCAGTCCGATCCGGCTACGGCCCGATGGCTCGTTCAGTTGCCGGTTTGCGTTGCCGGACGGATATTATCACTTGCCGCTTTCAGCGGTCTCCGCGCAAGGCGACGCCCGGCACGCAAAACTCGAATTCTATCGGGGCACACGTTATGGCGGAGAAGTCGGCGCTCACCCGCAGGACCCGGCGCTTAAAACGCCGCACGCCGAGAATGTGGATTGAACCGGAAGTTGCATGCCGGGCTACTTCTCGCTTGTTCTGCATGCCCACTTGCCATTCGTGCGGCATCCCGAGCACGAGCAGTTCCTTGAAGAAAGCTGGCTCTTCGAGGCGATCACCGAAAGCTACGTTCCCCTGCTGCAGCTCCTGGAGCGCTGGCAAAACGACGGCGTCCGGGCGCGGCTCACACTGACGCTGACGCCCACGTTGTGCGCGATGCTGCAGGACCCGCTGCTTCAATCCCGCTATGCACGCCACCTCGATGAACGGCTCGAACTGGCCGAACAGGAAGTCCATCGCACCCTTTGGGAGAAACCATTTCACGCGCTGGCACGGTTCTATCATGAGCGGTTCCTGGCCGTCCGGGAATTCTACCGGGCCCGGGGCGGGGATTTAGTGGTAGCCTTTCGCAAGCTGCAGGACGCGGGCCAGGTGGAAATCATTACCAGCGCCGCCACACACGCGCTGCTGCCGCTGCTCACCGGGCATCCGCCTTCCCTTCGCGCCCAAATCCTGGTCGCCCGCGACCATTACCGGAGCTGTTTCGGCCGCGACCCGCGCGGCATTTGGCTGCCCGAGTGCGGCTACGCGGAGGCTGTCGAGCCGGTCTTGAAAGAGGCGAACCTCCGCTGGTTCATCACCGACACTCATGGCCTGTTACACGCGCGTCCCCGCCCCCGCTGCGGGGTGTTCGCGCCCATTATCACGCCGGCCGGACTCGCCGCCTTCGGCCGTGATCACGACTCCGCCAAACAAGTCTGGAGCCGCGATGAGGGCTATCCCGGCGACCCGCGGTACCGGGATTTCTATCGCGACATCGGTTTCGACCTGGACCTGGATTACCTGCAACCCTACCTGCCGGCGCCCGGGCAACGCACTTTCACCGGCATCAAATACCACCGCATCACGGGCGGCGCCGGGTCGAAAGCCGTCTATGACCGCGCCGCCGCCGCCCGCGCGGCCGATGAACACGCCGCCCATTTCCTGGCCGCCCGCAGACTGCAGATCGAGCGTCTCGCCGGGCTCCTGCCGTGCCCGCCTTTGGTCCTGTCGCCGTACGACGCGGAGTTATTCGGCCATTGGTGGTACGAAGGACCTGAATTCCTCGATTTCTTCGTACGCAAGGCCTTCTACGATCAGAAGGACTTTACGTTGGTGACCCCGGAAGATTACCTGGGGCAGCATCCCACTCAACAGGCCGCCACGCCCGGCGCTTCGAGTTGGGGTGAAGGCGGCTATTGGCGCGCCTGGCTCAACGAAACGAACCATTGGATTTACCCCCACCTTCAGGTTGCCCAGCAACGCATGACCGAACTGGTTTGCGACTCACCCCCTGACGCCACCGGCTCCGCTCCCGGCGCCGCGTCTCCGCCGGGAACCCTGCGGGCTCGCGCGCTTAAGCAGGCCGCACGCGAACTCCTGCTCGCCCAGGCCAGCGATTGGTCGTTCATCCTCCGCACCGGCACCAGTCCCGAGTACGCCGCTGACCGCGTCAAGGGCCACCTCGTCCGGTTCACCCGCCTCTACGACCAAATTCGCTCTTCCACCGTCGACGAACCCTGGCTGGCCTCCCTCGAAGCCGCCGACAACCTCTTCCCGGACGTCGATTACCGGTACTGGGCGTAGCGGCCACTCGAGCTTCCTACCCTGCATTTGACACCTAACGCCCGCGAGCTGTTTCTATGGAATCCCGGGAAGGGCGAGCGCCCCCACAAGCCAGGCTTCGTCCTGTTGGACTCTTCGGCATCGCATCGTTCCCAACAACAGACTTTGGACCTTGGAGCTTGGACCTAGTACTTGAGACTTGAAACTCCCTACTGCTGACTGTGCACTGTTCGCCCGCTTAATCCGCCGTCAGCACCTGTTTGACCTTCAGAAGGAGGTCCTGCGCGGTGAAGGGTTTCTGCAGGTAAGCCTCCTCCTCTTCCTGTTCGGCGGGCCGCACGTAGCCGCTGGTGCAGAGGATGCGGGTCGCCGGAGCCAGCCGCTGGACGTGTTCCACCAATTCGCGTCCGCCCATCGTCGGCATTACCAAGTCGGTGATCACCAGGTCAACTCCGGCGTTCTTTTTGGAAAGAATTTCCAAGGCCTTCTGCCCGCTGTTGGCCGTTAGCACTTTGTAGCCGAAGGTCGAAAGGATTTTCTGCCCCATGGTCAGCAGCAGTTCTTCATCGTCAACCACCAGGATCGTTTGCGTGCCCCGCAGGTTTCCGGCAACCCCGCCGTTATCCTTCACGAGCCGTTTTTCCGCCGGCAGGTAAACCCGCACCGAGGTGCCCGCGCCGGGCTGGCTCGAAACCGCCACCCCGCCGCCATGATTGGTCACAATCCCGTACACGTACGCCAGCCCGACTCCGCGATGGGAGCCTTTCTTGGTGGTGAAGAAGGGCTCAAAGATCCGCGGCAACACCGCCGGCGGGATCCCGCAGCCATTATCGGAGATCTCCGCGAACACGTAAGCCCCCGGCGCCAGCTTCACATTCAGGTCCTGCGATCGGTCGGCTAGCTCGACATTGCGCGTCTGGAGCGTGATCCGGCCGAAGCCGGCGAACGACTCGACCGCGTTTTCCACAATCTTCATTAGCGCCTGCTGCATCTTGGCCTCGTCGAATCTCGCTGCGAACAGCTTCCGTTCGAGCAGCAGTTTCCAATCGACCGGCGACGCCCCACCGTGTTGTTGAAAATATTCCACCGTACGCTCCACCAGCAGGTTCAAGTTGCCCGCCGCCTGGCTCCGCGCCTCTTTTTCCTGCCGGCTGAACGTGCCGAGGTCGTTCGCGATTTCAGCGGCCCGCGCGGCGGACTTTTCCACTTCCAGTAGCGAAGGCCGGAAGGCGTCATTCGTCTCCATTTGGCTCAATACCAGCGACGTGTGGCCGAGGATGCTGGTCAGCGCATTATTAAAATCCAGCGCGACGGTGCGTGCCAGTTGCAGGGCGCAGTCCAGCTTTTGCTTGTGCGCCAAGCCGGAATCGCCGCCGGTCGCCTCCCCCTTCGGCGTCGCCTGGGCAGGCTCGGGCAGGAGTTGAATCACGAAGTATTTCTGGCCATCTCTGGCGGTGCTGCACAGCGAAGCCAGATACGCGAAGGTGTTTCCGCTCTTGCCGCGGAACTTGAGCGGCACCGTCGGTGCGGGCGACCTTTCCCATTGGGGAAGAAACTGGTCGGCGCCGACGCTGTTCTCGGGCGACCATAACGCCGAAAGCTTGGCGGAGCCGCCCTCGAGTGCCGCGCCAAAGAGCTTCATCGCCATCGTGTTGGCCCGGCAAATCGTGCCGCCGCCATCGATCAGGAGCGCCGGCCAGCCGGCATTCTCCAGCGCAAAAACCACATCAGGCTTCATTCACTGAATCTTCCGCTTGGCAGACTGGCAAACTCGCGCGCTTTTCTCAACCGGAATCTATGGGGACTCCGCCCCAAATGACAAAACTGTCATTTGCCGTTCACGCCGAATTCATTCTGAACTTATTTGCTCACGCGCATGGACCTCATAGACTGTCCCGGTGGACGGCGAGGCGCGAAGCGCCCTCCCGGCCGGAACAGGCCGTGAGTCCGATTGAACCAAAAAACAAAAACATCATGAAGATTCGAAACCTAATCTGTTCGGTCATAGTCATCGGGTTGTTTGCAGGTTGCGCCAGCGAAAAAAATGAGCGCAAGGAAAGCCAGGCCAAGCTCCAGGCGGAAGCCAGGATCAGCCGCGCCGACGCGGAGAAGGTCGCATTGACCAAAGCCCCGAACGGCACAATAAAAGAAGCAGAGCTCGAACGGGAGAAAGGCAAACTGATCTGGTCCTTTGACATTGCCACGCCCGGCACCCAGGACATCACCGAGGTCGCCGTGGATGCCATCACCGGCCAGGTAGTGGCGGTGGAAAATGAGACGCCCGCGCAGCAGGAAAAAGAAAAGAAGGCGGACGCCAAGGAGAAAGACTGAGGAGGCGCACAGGAATCAGGTGAACCTGGGGGTTGGCGACGGGCGACGGTGAGCCGGTAAAGTGAAGCGAACGCAAACCGTCTGCGCCAGTTGCTGCTGAACCTCGCCGACAACGCGGTCAAATACAATCAACCCGGCGGCTCGGTTACCATGTCCTTGCGGCGCGAAGGCCACGCGGCCGAATTTACCATCACCAATACAGGCCCGGGCATTTCCCCGGTGGCCTTGTCGCGCGTTTTCGCCCGTTTTTTCCGATGCGATCCGGCCCACGGCCACGTCGTGGACGGCTGCGGACTCGGGTTGAGCATTGCGCAATGGATTGTTTCCGTGCATAACGGCACGATTCAGGTTCAATCCGTGCCAACGAAACTGACAACTGTGACCGTGCGTCTGCCGCTGCTGACGAAATGAAGGCAGAAGGCAGATGGCGAACGGCCGAGGCGCGAAGCAGCAGGACTCAGCCGCAAAGGTCGAGTGTCGAGTGTGGAGTGTCGAACGCTTCCACCCCCGTCACCCATCGAGTCCTGCCACCCGTCACCTGCTATTCGTCACGCGCCCGTCGTTCCTCCGCTCTCGCGCTCCATTGCCTGCTCGGGGCCTTCCTTCTGTTGCCTGGGTGCGCGCGGTTCCATTCGCAACCCTTGTCGCCGGGTGAGAACGCGGAGCGGCTGGAAAGCCGGTCATTGACCAACGCCGATTTGAAACTGTTTCTCGAGAAGAATCTGCACCGCGAACTTGCTTCCTGGCCGGCGGAGACATGGGACTTTGACATGCTCACCCTGGCGGCGTTCTACTACCAACCGAGCCTGGAGGTCGCGCGCGCGCAGTGGGCGGTGGCGCGGGGCGGAGAAACCACAGCCGCCCAGCGGCCGAACCCGTCGCTGAATGTCACGCCTGGATATGACACGACCACCTCCATACCCTCGCCCTGGTTCCCTCTGGCCACGCTCGATATTCCCATCGAAACAGCCGGCAAACGCCGCCTGCGACGCGCCCAGGCGGCGCACCTTTCAGAGGCCGCTCGGTTGAACATTGCCACCGTGGCCTGGCAAGTGCGGAGCAACCTTCGGTCAAGCTTGCTCGACTTCGGCGCGGCCGGACAGCGCGCGGCGCTGCTCGAACAGCAGGTTTCCTTGCAGGAGCAAGGCATCAAGCTCCTGGACCAACAGGTGCAGGCGGGCGCTCTGGCCGATTCTGCGGCGGCGCCGTTTCGCATCGCCCTGGTCAAGACGCGGCTTGATTTGGCGGACGCACAACAACTCCGGACTCAAGCCCGCGCCCGTGTCGCCGAAGCCATCGGTGTGCCTATTTCCGCTCTCGAATTAGCGAAGCTCCCATCCGACCCGCTCAAAGCGCCCGGGTCCGGCGCTGAATTGGCCTCGGCTGAGGTGCAGCGCGCGGCGCTTCAAAGTCGGCCGGATATCCTGGGCGGGCTGGCCGAATACGCCGCGGCGCAATCGGCCCTTCAACTGGAAATCGCCAAACAGTATCCGGACGTTCATGTCGGGCCCGGCTACCAATACGATTTAGGCGACAATAAATGGTCGCTGGGCATCACGCTGGATCTGCCTATTCTCAACCAAAATCAGGGACCCATCGCCGAGGCCACGGCGCGTCGCCGGGAAGCGGCCGCCCGCTTCAACGACCTGCAGGCCCGGGTGCTCGCGGAAATCGGCCGCGCGGTGCAAACGCTTCAAATCGTCGAAAAGAGCGCCGTTGGCTTTCACGCGCTGGCCGATGAGCAAGCCAAACGGCGCGATTCCACTGAGGCCCAATTCCAGGCCGGCGCAGTCGAGCGCCTCGACTTGCTTAACGCCCAAACCGAGTTCGCCGCCGCTGAGCTGCTGCAACTGGAGGGCCAGATTAAACTCAAACAAGCCCTCGGCGCTCTCGAAGATGCTGTGCAACGCCCGCTCTTCGGCAGCGCGGCAGCGGCTCCCTCGTCCGATTCGGAGCTGCTCCAGAATCAGCCGACGGCGGCGAAATGAAACCATGAAAGCAAACAGATCTGCCCAGACTGCATGGGTTGTGCTAACGATAGCGATTCTGTGTTTTTGCGCGAACCCTTATGCCGCTGAACAAGCCGCCAAGACGACCGCCGAGCCGGCAGCGGCGGGCGCATCGGCGGAAAAAAGGAGCGACGCCGAGTCGCGCGTCAAGAAGGGACCGAACGGCGAAACGATTCTCACGCTGGATGCGGCCATCCAAAAGGCGATGGGCCTCCAGACCGCCGCGCTTGCAGCAGCCCAGTTGAATCCCGAGATGAAAGCCTACGGCCGGGTGCTCGATATCTCACCGCTCGCATCGCTCGTGGCCGAACTCATCACCGCCCAGGCAGCCAATGATGCTTCGCAAGCTGAACTCAAGCGGCTGAAGACGCTCGCGGTTCAGAACAACGCCTCGGAGCGCGCGGTGCAAGCCGCCGAAGCTGCCGCGGTCCGGGACCAGACCCAAGTCGAGTCCGCCCGGCTGCGTTTGGTGACGACCTGGGGCAGCGGCATCTCCGAGCGCAAGGATTTGCCGGCTTTCGTGCAATCCCTGGGCTCGCTGGCGAGCGCCCTGGTGGAGCTGGATGTTCCGGCTGGTCAATCGCTCGCCACAACGCCTACGGGGGCGAGGCTCCTGACTCTGAGCGACCAGGCCAACCCGCTCGCGGCGGAGGTGATTGGTCTGGCGCCGATGGTGGACCCGCAACTCCAGGGTCGTGGGTTTCTCCTTCTGGTTTCGCCCAACCCCTCACGGCTTACTCCGGGCGCGGCCGTAAGCGGTTTTCTTTTGCTTTCCGGGGAGCCGGCCTCGGGCGTGGCCCTGCCACGCAACGCCATCGTCCGGTTTAACGGCAGGACCTGGGTCTATCTCCAAACCGGAGAGGAGACCTTTCAGCGTACTGAGGTCAATCTTGTCTCTCCGCTCGTCCAGGGCTGGTTTGTGCGCGAGGGGGTCAAGCCGCAGGACAAGGTCGTGACGGTCGGCGCGCAGCAAATGCTTTCCGAGGAGTTGAAAGGACAGGCAGGAGAATGAACGAAACGAGCATGGACGATAGCGATTAACAGAGGGGACAACCACGGAGAATGATCTATCTATCTTTCATCGTCCGTTCTCGTCTTAACTGACTCTCGATGCTGCAAGCCCTCGTTCATTTCTCACTCAAGTACCGCGGGGTTGTCGTTGCGCTCGCGTGCGTCCTGCTCAGCTACGGGCTGTATGTGGTGGAGAGCGCCAAACTGGACGTTTTTCCCAATTTTGTTCAACCGCAGGTGGTGATTCAAGCCGAGTGTCCGGGGCTGGCGCCCGAACAGGTCGAATTGCTTGTCACGGTGCCCATTGAAAGCATGGTCAACGGGCTCGGCGACATGGAGTCATTGCGGTCGGAGTCGATCGAGGGCCTCTCAATCATCACCGCGGTATTCAAGGAAGGGACTGACGTTTTCCGGGCCCGCCAAACGCTGGCCGAGAAGCTCGCCGAAACCGCGGGGGAATTGCCGAGTACGGTCAAGACGCCCCGCATGACCCCGCTGACCTCATCGACGATGGACCTGCTGAAGATCGGTCTGGTATCGGACGGGCTCACGCCGATGCAGTTGCGGACGTTCGCCGACTGGACACTCAAGCCGCGCCTGCTGTCGGTGCCGGGTGTGGCCAAGTGCAGTAGTTTTGGCGGCGAGGTGCGGCAGCTCCAAATCCAGGTTCTCCCCGAGCGGTTGCTGGCCTATCATCTTTCGCTTTCGGATGTATTGGCGGCGGCGCGCGTTTCCACCGGCGTCATGGGCGCGGGGTTCATCGAGACCAGCAACCAGCGTATTACGCTCCAGACGGAAGGCCAGGCGCTGACCGCCGACCTGCTGGGTGAGGTGGCGGTCGCCGGCACGAATGGCTTCAGCGTGCGGCTCAAAGATGTCGCGCGGGTGGTCGAGGGGGCGGAGCCTAAATTCGGCGATTGCCTGATCCAGGGCCGTTGGGGTGTGTTGATGACGATGTCCAGCCAGTACGGCGCGAACACGATGGAGGTGACCAAAGCTTTGGAGGCGGCCCTCGAGGAAATGAACCCGGTGTTCGAAAAGGAGGGCATCAAGGTTTATCGCCGCCTGCATCGGCCCGCGACTTTTATCGAAGTGGCCCTTGGCAACATGAAGCATTCGCTGGCGCTGGGCGGCATCCTCGTTGCCGTGGTCCTGTTCCTGTTGTTGGGCAGCGTGCGGACCGCCTGCATTTCGTTAGTAGCCATTCCGCTCTCCCTGCTCACGGCGGTCATTGTGCTCGAGAAGTTCGGCATCACCCTCAACACCATCACCCTCGGTGGACTGGCCATCGCGCTGGGCGAAGTCGTGGATGACTCTATCATCGACGTGGAGAACATTTACCGGCGGCTCCGGGAGCACCGGGCAAAACGCAAACCGGAGGCGGGCCCTTCCACTCCCCGGGAGATCTTCGAGGTGGTTCTGGGCGCCTCGCTCGAAGTGCGGCGAGCGGTGGTGTTTGCGACGTTCACCGTCGCGCTCATCTTCCTGCCGGTGCTGACTTTGACCGGGCTGCAAGGCAGCTTTTTTGCGCCCCTGGCCTTGAGTTATATCCTGGCCATCCTGGCCTCGCTGCTGGTGGCTCTGACGGTGACGCCGGCGCTTTCGTTCCTGTTTTTCGGCAGGGGCGCTCCCAAGTCGGATGAGCCCCGCCTGCAACGCTGGTTGAAGGGAGGGTACGCCAAGGTGCTCAGGTTTATCGCCCGCTGGCCTAGAGTCGTCATCGTTGCCGCGGTGGTCATGGTGGCGGGGGCCTTGACCCGTTTGCCTACCGGCGAAGGCGATCTGCTCCCGCAATTTCGCGAAGGCCACTTCGTGCTGCAGGTCTTTGCAGCGCCAGGTACCTCGCTGCCGGAAATGCTGCGGATCGGCGGGGAGATATCGCAGGAACTGCTCAAAAACAAGAACATCGACACGGTGGAGCAACAGGTGGGCCGGGCGGAACTGGGCGAGGATCCGTGGGGCCCGCACCGTAGCGAATTCCACGTCGAGCTCAAGCCCTTGTCCGGCCAGGAACAAAAGCAGGTGCAGGAGGACATTCGCGAGTTGCTGTCTCGCGTGCCTGGCGCGCAGTTCGAGGTCACCACGTTCCTCGGAGATCGCATTAGCGAGACCCTCACCGGCGAAGTCGAGCCCGTAGTCGTGAACATCTTCGGCGATGATCTGGATGTGCTGGATGCCAAGGCGCAGGAGGTCGCCAACGTCCTCAGCACCGTGGCCGGCCATGCCGATGTGAAGGTCAAATCCCCTCCAGGGGCCCCACGCCTGATGATCCGCCTGCGCCCGGACCGGCTGACTCAATTCGCCTTTCACCCGGTCGATGTGTTGGAGGCGATTCAGACCGCTTACCAGGGAACCGTAGTCGCGCAGACGCATCGCGGCAACCAAACGGTCGATGTGGCCGTGATTCTCGACCCCGCAGACCGGCAGGACCCGGAGGCGCTCGGCTCGCTGCTGTTGAGCAGTCCGCAGGGCCTGCGGTTGCCCTTGGGCGAGTTGGCGGAGATTTACCCCACCAGCGGCCGGCCATCGATTCTGCACGAAGGCGCGCGGCGCCGGCAAACCGTGACCTGCGGCACGACTGGCCGGGACGTGACCTCTTTCGTCGACGAAGCCCGGAGGCAAGTCGCCAGCAAAGTGAATTTCCCTGCCGGGAGCTATGCCGTCTTCAGCGGGGCGGCGGAGGCGAAAGCGCAAGCCCAGCGTGAGCTGTTGCTGCATTCGGCGATCGCGGCGGTGGGCATTTTATTGCTGCTGTCGGTAGTGTTTCACAACTGGCGCAACCTGTTGCTCGTCCTGGTCAATGTTCCGTTTGCGCTCGTGGGCGGGGTGCTGGCGGTCTGGCTGACCAGTGTGCTCCAGCATGGAGAAAGTTCGCTAACCATTGGCTCGTTGGTCGGCTTTGTGACACTGTTTGGCATCACGACGCGCAATTCGATCATGATGATCTCGCATTTCGAACACCTGGTGGAATCGGAAGGGATGGCTTGGGGCTCGGAAGCCGTGTTGCGCGGCGCCTCTGAGCGGTTGATGCCGATTTTAATGACGGCAACGGTCACGGGACTGGGCTTGCTGCCTCTGGCCTTGGGCTCGGGTGAGGCCGGCCGCGAAATCGAGGGCCCGATGGCCATCGTCATCCTTGGCGGCCTGATCACTTCGACCACCCTTAACCTGCTGGTGCTCCCGACACTCGCGCTGAGGTACGGGAAGTTTGCCACCAAAGAAGTTGACGCATCCTGAGTTGCAGCGGAGAGTTGAGTTGAAACCCCGTTGAAGATGCGTGCCCATGAATCTCAAGCGCAGCCTAACTCTCACGGAAACTGCCGCCATCAGCGCGTGCGCGGCCGTTTTGGCTCTCCTTGGCTACTTCGGTTATCGATGGGTTGAACCCAAAATTGTCGAGGCACGGGCCCGGGCTTTACTGCCGCAAATCTGCACCGGCATTCGTGAGCAACGCGCTGTCCTCGTCAGCGCGATTGAAGCTTACAAGGCCGGATTCGGCACCTATCCGCCCGACGTCGTCGTCAGCCGGCAGCCGCTGGTAGTGGACCCCGTCAACAATGCGCTCGCCTATGAACTTGCAGGCGTGGTCTATGATTCTACCAACAAAATGTTCCAGCTCGGGCCCTCTGAACCTGCGGAGGCGGCTTACGTAACCAATTTTTTTCATTGCCTGGGCTTCCGGAACAGCGCCCAGAGCCCTGCCGAGCTAAAACACTTCCTGCCGGCGGACAAACTGACGGTGCGATTGCTCCATGACGATCCGGATGTGCTCGCCCTGGGCTATGAGCCGACTTGGGGGGGCCTGGATGCAAACGTGCTGGCCCTGCTGGAATTCAGTACCTGGCGCTATGTGGCTTCCGTTCCCACAAACAATCCGGGCCGGTTCGATCTATGGATTGACATCCGAGTCGGAGGAAAAAAGCTGGTCCTCGGGAATTGGCGGGCCGTGGAGTAAAAAGCCGAACAGATGCTAAATCTGTCCGGATGGCAGGTTCGCCTCCAATCGGCTTTTCGCCAGATGCATGACCGTCTTCACCGCAAGCTCAGTGGGCAAAACCGGTTTGGCAATGAGATCTTCTCCACCGGGAAGGGCGCCCTTCGCGGAGCTTTCAAAATCGACCAGGGCGGTCACATAGATAACGGGTGTGTTCTTGTGGCCAGGCAGGGCCCGCAGCCGCTGGTAGAACTCGAATCCGTCGATACCAGGCAGGCCGATGTCCAGCAGCACCAGGTCGTAACGGCTTTCCTGGAGCCACTGCAAGCCAGTGAGCGGATCTTGCGTGCTGCGCGCTTCCAGGTGTGCTTGGCGCAAAGCAGCAACCACCAGCCGGTTTGAGAGCGCATCGTCGTCCACGACCAGGACCTGCGCGGGAGACAGCGGACCGGCTTGGGCATCCGCGCCCGGCTGGAGCAGGCGTTCCAGAAACTCGACCGCCAGTCTGGTCGTGCGCATCACCGAGGGAGTTAAACGCTCGGGTTTGTCCATCATCTGGAAGAGCATGGCCTCGAATGCGCTGGACACCTGGGCCAGCAGAAGGCATCCCGCCATGCCCGCGGTCGCCACCAGGAAATGGAGCTTGCGATAGAGGGCTTCGAGCCGAAGCGCCCGCTCCTTTTCGTTTCGGGCCTCGCTGAAGCTCTGGAACAACTGTCGAATCGCCGTGCGCGTCTCAGCCGCGTGATGGAAAAAATCCGCGCGGGCATTGTCCTTGAAAGCTGTGTCCGCAGCGCCGGTCGGCGTTGAGGGCAGGGCGGTGGCAAGGGCATGGGCCGGGGTTGGGGCCGTTGGCTCTTTAGGTCTCGTCGCGGGGGGCGCGGGAGTTGGCGTTGCGACGAGCGGCGAAGGCTTGGAACTGGAGGCCGCGTCCTCGACCACTTCGCGGAGGCATGCCGCCAGCAGTGCGGGCTTGCACTCCACCTTGATGAGCGCCTTCTGCGCGCCGATAGCCGCGGCCTCGCGGGCCAGGTCATCCATGTACGCGTTCGAGAGAACCACCACGGGCAGGTGCTCCAGGTCCGCTTGCCCCCGGATGAATTTCAGCACCTCGACGCCCGAAAAGTTAGGCATCATCAGATCCAGCACCACCACGTCGGGTCTCGCCTGGCGGAGCGCCTTGACGGCAGCAAGCCCGCCCCCAGCGAGCATCACTTCCATACCGTGTTGCGTCAGTCCACGCTGGTAAATCCGCAACACGAACGGATCATCGTCCACCAATAATACCTTCATCATCGTAGCCTCATCTCCCACCGACGCGGCGGCGTCTCGACTCTCACGCCTCCACTTTGATTCCGAGCCACGGCCCTGTCAACCCGGGCCTCACCGCGCATCCCGGGTTTCCGCCAAAACCTTGTGGATGAGTGAAGGCGGCAGGGGTGGTTCAGCAGAAAACTCGAACGCGGACGCGATGGCGGCTCGAGCGGATTCTGCTCTTTCCGTGTCGCCGGCATGAACCCGGGCAAATACCGAGCCTTTCCCCACCGCCTCACCTGGTTTGGCCAACTCGTCCACCCCGGTATCATAATCGAGGATAGACTCCCTCGTCAGGCGCCCGCCGCCCAATTCGCGAATTGACTGGCCGATAAGCCGCGCGTCACACCGCGACACATACCCCGCCCCCGAGGCTCTCAGTTCGAGTACCGCCGGCGCCGTGTGGTCGAGAGTCAACTTGCGGTCGAACGCCTCGAGGTCGGCGCCTTGGGCAATCAGCATCTCGTCCCACTTCCGGCGCGGCTCGCCCGAGGCCAGGCATTCCGCGGCGGCCTGGCGGGCCGCATCCAGGGTTCCGGTCTTGCCGGTTTGAACGAGCAGATGCGCGGCGCAGACGAGGACCAGTTCGAGAACGTCACCGGTTGCAGGGGCGGGAGAAGAAGGCCGGCGGAGCGACGTTGGAGAGAGGCATGCGACCGCTTCCTTGACTTCGAGCCAGTTGCCGGCGGCGCGCCCGAGCGGGGCGTCCATGCGCGTGATCAGCGCCCGCGTGTTTACGCCGCAATCATTTCCGAGGCTCACCATGGCTTGGGCCAGCTCGATGGCTTTCTCAGGTGTCGGCATGAACGCGGCCGCGCCGAATTTAACATCGAGCACCAATGCGCTCAGGCCTTCGGCCAGCTTTTTCGAGAGGATCGAGGCGACGATCAACGGGAGGCTTGGCACCGTGCCGGTGACATCACGCAAGGCGTAGAGCGTTCTGTCGGCCGGGACCATTCGTTCCGTCTGGCCGCAGATGACACAGCCGACCTCCTGCACAATCTCAATGGTGCGTTCAGTTGGCAGCAAGGTTTTGAAGCCGGGAATGGAATCGAGCTTGTCGAGCGTGCCGCCGGTGATTCCCAGGCCGCGGCCCGAGATCATTGGGACGCGAAAACCGAGGCATGCCAACAGTGGCGCGAGAGGAAGCGACACTTTGTCACCAACGCCGCCAGTCGAATGTTTGTCGGCGAGGGGCCGCGGGTCGGCCGGAAACCTCAACACCTCACCGGAATCCCGCATGGCCAATGTAAGCGCGGCGGTTTCCGCCGGGGTGAGGCCTCGGAAATAAACCGCCATGAGCAGCGCCGCGATTTGATAATCGGGAATTTGGCCGGACGTGCATGCGCGAACGATCTCCCGCAGTTGGGCGGCCGTGAGCGCCTGCCCATCGCGTTTGGCCTCAAGGAGCGAGAGGAAGTTCATGCTTGAAAGGTGAAACGGGATGCGTGAGACGCGAACCGGGATGTGAACCCCTCGCGCGTGGTTCACGTTTTACGTTTCACGCAAGCGGTCCCACGCCTCACCCCACAAACTTCTTGGCTACGATGCTGGCGTTGTGGCCGCCGAACCCGAACGAGTTGTTCACGATGGAGTTGACCTGCATCTTGCGCGCGGTGTTGGGCACGTAATCCAGGTCGCACTCCGGGTCGGGCACGTCGTAATTGATGGTCGGCGGCACCGTGTCGGTTTCGATGGCTTTAGCGCAGACGATCATCTCAACCGCACCGGCCGCGCCGAGCATGTGCCCGGTGGCGCCCTTGGTGGAGCTGACCGCCAGTTTGCGCGCGTTCTCGCCGAACACCGTCTTGATCGCCTCGGTCTCGGCAATGTCGCCCTGCGGCGTCGAGGTTCCATGGGCGTTGATGTAGGAAACATCCTCCGGGTTCAGTCCGGCGTTGCGCAGGCCCATGCGCATGCAGCGTGTGGCCCCTTCGCCACCGGGGGAGGGAGCGGTCAAGTGGTGGGCGTCAGCGGTATTGCCGTAGCCGGCCAGCTCGCAGTAAATGCGCGCGCCGCGCGCTTTGGCGTGTTCGAGTTCCTCAAGCACCAGAACGCCTGATCCTTCGCCCATGACGAAGCCGTCGCGTTCTTTGTCAAAGGGACGCGAGGCGCGCCGGGGCTCAGCGTTGCGGGTGCTCATGGCCTTCATGGCACAGAAGCCGCCGATGCCGATGGGCACGATGGTTGCCTCGGCCCCGCCGGCCAGCATCGCGGAGGCGTCGCCCATCTTGATCGTGCGCCAGGCCTCGCCGAGCGCGTGGTTTGCCGTGGCGCAAGCGGAACAGGTCGCGAAATTCGGGCCGCGCAGGTGGAGGTACATTGAAACCAGACCCGAGGCCATGTTGGAAATGAGCATCGGGATCATGAACGGCGAAAGCCGGCCGGGACCGCGTTCAAGCAGGATGGTGTGTTGCGCGGTGACCGTCTCCAGCCCGCCAATGCCCGAGCCGATGAAAACCCCGACTTCGTCGCGATTCACCCGGTTGAGGTCCAGGCCGGAGTCCCGAAGGGCTTGCCAGGCCGCATAGACCCCGAACTGCGAATACCGGTCCGTGCGCCGGATCTCCTTCGGGGAGGGGAAGGCGGGCGCGGGGTTGAAGTTTTTCACTTCGCCGGCAATCTGTGTGTCGTACGCGGACGGGTCAAAAGACGTAATGCGGTCAATGCCGCACTCGCCGGCGATGAGACGGCTCCAGAAAGACTCCAGGTCGTTGCCCAGCGCGGAAACCACTCCCATGCCGGTGACGACTACCCTGCGTTCCATCCAGTTGCTCGCCATAAAAAAACGGGCAGCTCAAGCCCCGACCCGTCGGGAGCCAAGCTGCCCCGAAAGTCTTCAGTTACCCATTACTTCTGTTGCTGGTCTTCTATATACTTGATTACGTCGCCTACGCTTTGGAGTTTCTCCGCCTGTTCGTCAGGAATCTCATGGCCGAATTCCTCTTCCAGTGCCATGACCAATTCCACGGTGTCGAGCGAGTCGGCGCCCAAATCCTCGATGAATTTGGCGTCCGGCGTCACCTGGTCCGCATTCACGCCCAGTTGCTCGACGATGATGTCCTTAACTCGTTGCTCAATAGATTTCTCAGCCATGGTTTACTCCGGTTCTAACTAAGTTTGCGTGTTGTCTATGCTACGTCAGGGGCAGCCGTCAAGCCCCGAAATGCACTTTCTTCCAAATGGGGTGCCGGAGTGTTTCAGTCAGCGAGCGTTGTGTATCCGGGGCCGATCCCCTCGATACTCCAATATTCCAACACCCCGCCGTTCCATTTCCCTACATGACCATCCCGCCGTCCACCGTCAGGACCTGGCCCGTCACATAACAGCCCGATGGACCGGCCAAGAACAGGGCCGCCTGGGCGATATCCTCAGGTTGTCCGAACCGGCCCAAAGGTATGCTCTTAAGCACTTCGCTTCGCAATTGTTCGTTCAGCGCCGCCGTCATATCGGTCTCGATAAAGCCCGGCGCGAGCGCGTTGGCCGTGATGCCCCGCGAGGCCAGTTCGCGCGCGATCGACTTCGTAAAACCCAGCAGGGCGGCTTTGCTCGCCGCATAATTGCTCTGCCCGGCATTGCCAATCAACCCAACCACCGAAGCGACGTTAATGATGCGCCCGGAACGCTGCTTGACGAACGCGCGCGTAAAAGCCCGCGTGAACAAAAAAGCCCCTTTGAGGTTCGTGTTCAGGACCGTGTCCCAATCCGCCTCGCTCATGCGCATCAGCAATCCATCGCGCGTGACGCCGGCGTTGTTGACCAGGATGTCCACGCGGCCCGTGTCGGCGAGGATCTTCTCGGTGGCGGAGGTCACGGCCGTCGCGTCGGCCACATCCACTGCGTGCGCCCAGGCTCGCCGGCCTAGCGCGCGCACCTCCTCCGCGGCCTTTTCCGCGTTCGCAGGCGTTCGCGAAACACAGATGATATCCGCGCCCTCCGCGGCGAACTTCAGCGCAATGGCGCGCCCGATGCCGCGTCCTGCGCCTGTAACCACCGCGATTTGGCTGCCCAATTGGCTCATGCGGGGGAGGTAATACGTAATGCGCGAAAGCTGAGCAAGCTCTTAAAGGTGTGAGAGAGCCTCGGCCGTGCTCGCCAGACTCGCTACGTCCGACACGTTCAGCACCCGGGCCTCCTTGTCGATGCGCTTCATGAAGCCGCTCAAAGCGGTCCCCGGCCCCAGTTCGATGAACCGGGTGAAGCCCTGCGACAAAAGGTAACGCACGGACTCCTCCCATCGAACCGGCGAAGTGACCTGTTCGACTAGCCGGGTGCGGATGGATTCCGGTTCATCGTGCGGCTGAGCCGTCACGTTCGAGATGACAGTGATACTGGGCGATTTCACAGTTAGGCGCGCCAATTCCGCTTGCAGCTTCGGTTGCGCGCTTGCCATCAGTGGCGAATGATACGCACCCGCGACCGGCAGCGGGAGCGCGCGCCGGGCTCCTCGCGCCTTAGCCAGATCGCAGGCCCGCCCGATTTTGTCGGCTTCGCCAGAAATGACCAGTTGTCCCGGGCAATTCAGGTTTGCCAGCACTACTCCCGCTTGCTCGCAGACTTCCCGCGTGCGGGTCTCATCCAAACCGATCACTGCAGCCATGCCCCCCCGGGTCGCCTCGCAGGCCTCCTGCATGAACCGGCCACGCTGGCGCACAACCCGCAAGCCGTCCTCGAAACTCATTGCGTCTGCGGCGGCAAGCGCGGTGAATTCGCCCAACGACAAGCCGGCCGTCGCTTGAAAACTCAGCGCTGGCGTGCGTTCCTTGAGCAACTGAAAGGCGATCCAGCTTACCAGGAAAATACCCGGCTGCGCGTTTTCCGTCCTGGTTAATTCGGCCTCCGGCCCGTGAAAACAGACCGCCGCCAGATCGTACTCCAACGCGGCGTTCGCGCGCTCAAACCAAACCTTCGCCAAAGGAAAGTTTTCGGCGAGGTCTTTGCCCATGCCGACAACCTGGGCGCCCTGTCCGGCGAATAGCAGTGCTGTTTTGCTCATCATGCCCGCGCACTAAACACCAAACCGCGCCGGGAGGGAAGCGGTTGCGCAGTCAAGCGGAGTGCTGCGGCGCGGTTTGGAGCGCCCGCGAGCGCCGGAACAGTGCCCGGGCGAGAATCACCAGGACAACGGCGATCAAAGCTACGACCGCCACCGGCGCCAGGAGGGCCATCAGGGACGTAATGACTGCTCCGGCCAGCTCCAGCGTGGCGACCAGCGGGTTGCCCAGGCCACCAGTGGCGGCGGTGGATGCCCCGCGCGTGACCACCGTTGTTCCCTGAACCAGTCCGGCTGCGCCTCCGCCGGCGATGACGGCGAGCGTCCATTTCAAGAACGGACTCATATCGGTCACCATGGAAGCAGTAACGATCGTGCCCGCGATAACGGCGGCCGGGGTCGCCATCGTGTCCAGCAGGTGGTCCACCCAGGGGATATAATAACCCGCAATCTCTAGGCAGGTTGCGACTGAGAAGGCGATGGTCGCGGGGTAGGACCCCAGCCACTGAAACCCAGGCGCGAGGTGAAGATGGCCCGAAAGCACCGCGAGATTCATCACGAGCAGCGGGACAAAAACCCGAAAACCGCAAGCGGCGCTCAAGCCGACTCCCACCAGAATGCTGAGAATGGTCGTTTCCATGTTCACTGTCGTTTGTAGGTTCCCATTAACTTGCCCTGGGCGAGAATATGCTCTTCCATCGCGCGCTCAACCTCCTTTTTCGTGGCGCCCGGCTTCAGATCCAGCAGCGTGTCCAACGCGTACAACTTGAAAAAATAGCGATGTGGCTTGCCGGCAGGTGGACAAGGTCCGCCATAGCCGAGCCGCTTGAAGTCGTTCAGCCCTTGTTTCGCCCCGCCTGGGAGGTACTGGCTCTTCGGCGCATCCTCCGGGAGTTCGCTGGCACTGATGGGCAGATCATAAAGCACCCAGTGCACCCACGTGCCGACGGGCGCGTCGGGGTCATCGGCAATCAAAACCAGGCTTTTGGCCTCGCTCGGCAAGCCGCTCCATTTAAGAGCGGGAGAAGCATCGCTGCCGTCACAAGTGAATCGTGCGGGAATGGGCCCGCCCTCGTTGAAAGCCGTGCTGGCTAGTCGCATAACGTTTCCCCTGGGTTTTTCTGCCGCAACACCGTCCGACAGAAGCGGAACCGAGAGGAACGAGAGTAATACCGCGATGCCGATCGTGGGCCGCATCGCATTCATGCCGGACGATAAACCACCGCCGCCCCGTTCACAAGCGCTTCTCGTCAGGGCTCGGGCCAGAGTTCGAATCCGGCCAGCTCGAAATGGCCGTCGAAGCCGAAGACGACCTGGATGCCGTTACGGCGCATCAGCGTAAAGGACAGATAGTCGGTGAAACTCAACTGTTGGTCCCCAAACTTATCCAACCAGCGTAGGGAGTCCTGCCAATCCTCCGGGCTGGAGCTCAGCCACGTGATTTCCTGCGAGGCGAGGTGCTCGCGTGCCCAACGAGCAGGCTAGCCGGCGCTGGCATGCCGCGCCAGCAACGAGATCGATTCGTCGAGCACGTGCTCGCTCGAGAACAGGTGCGTATTCACTTGTTCCAGGATTCCCCATCCCTTGAGGCTGGCGGAGTGATATTGGTCGCGTGGCAACACCCGGGCGACCAGTCCTCCCGTGTCAACGAAGAGCCGGTTCATCCGGGTTCGGATTCCGAGTGGCTGCCGTAAAGATAGTCGTCGTGGCGCGCGACAACATCCTCCGCCGCGCTGCGTTTGACCGGCGGCAGACGATCCATTAGCCGAAATACTGGGTCCGGGCGGCGGCGCTTCAGAGCGTCGGCACCGCGGGCATACTGCGGCAGCTTTTCCGCGATGGCCTGGCGTACAAAATCGGCGAAGGAGATCTTGAGGCGCTGCGCTTCCGCCATAGCACGTCGCTTCGCCTCGGGCGACAGCATTATGGTCGTCCGTGTCATAATGGCATGACTTCAGGGATCAGAGGGCCTTCGTCAAGTGCGAACCCGAGCGAGACGACACCAAGCTCACGCACTTGTTGAACCGGCTCCAAACGCCGGTGCCTCCCAGGGCAGGTTGTGGGCCTCGGCGACGGCCTTCTGGGTGAGCTTACCGTGCATGACGTTGATGCCACCCAGCAGTGCGGGCTGGCGCTGGCAGGCTTCGGCGAGGCCCAAATCGGCCAGCATCTCGATATAGCGATAGGTCACGTTGGTGAGCGCCTGGGTCGCGGTCCGAGCATATGCGCCCGGCATATTGGCGACGCAGTAATGAGTGACCCCTTCCTCGACGAAGACGGGATGGTCGTGCGTCGTCGGACGCGAAGTCTCGGCGCATCCGCCTTGGTCGATGGCGATATCGACCAGCACACTGCCGGGCCGCATCCGACGCAGCATGTCGCGGCGGATGAGCCGGGGCGCCCGGGCGCCAGGGAGCAGCACTGCGCCGATTAGCAAATCGACCGAAGGCAACAATTCAAGCAGGTGCGCTTCATTTGAATAAAGCGTGTGCGCCGTGTGCAGAGTAATGTCCAGGAAGCGCATCCGTTCAAGATCGACTTCGAGAATAGTCACGTCAGCCCCCAGCCCCTGGGCCATCCGGGCCGCGTTGATCCCTGAAGTGCCGCCGCCCAACACCACGACCCGGCCAGGCAACACACCGGGCACGCCTCCGAGCAGCACCCCGCTGCCGCCAATATGTTTGGCCAGGAAGTAGCCCCCCACCAAGATGGACATGCGCCCGGCGATCTCGCTCATCGGTTCGAGCAGTGGCAACCGGTGATTGACCTCAATTGTCTCGTAGGCCAACCCGATCACGCCGGATTTTAACAGCGCTTCGGTCAGCGCGCGGTCCGCCGCCAGGTGCAGATAAGTGAAAAGGATTTGACCGGGCCGCAGCAGGCCGTATTCAGCCGGCAACGGTTCCTTCACTTTGACCACCAGGTCCGCCTGCTGAAAGACCGCGGAGTGATCATTCACCAGAGTTACCCCGGCTTGCCCATAGTCGTTATCTGGATAACCCGCCCCTGCTCCGGCGTTGCGCTCGACGACGACCTTGTGGCCGCGTTTAATGAGTTGATAAGCCGCCGATGGCAGCAGGGCGACTCGATATTCCTGTTCCTTTATCTCTTTAGGGACGCCAATGATCATGGGGAAGTGGAGCGGTCGGTTGGATTCAGGATTTGCGATTTACGATTAACGCGATTGTTTCCCCACACCGCGGCTTCGTCAATCTTCAATCCCTGGGTTTATCCTCACTCCAGCGCCCTGGCCTCGCGGGCTTCGATCTGGGGTTGAGCGCGCTGGACCAGCGCCAGCATGCTGACCGAGGAAGCTGCTAGCCGCTCCGCTTCCTGAATCCGCTGGAACTCGCCATAGACCTCCGCGCGGCCGGGCTCGTCGCGGGTGGATAATTCCTGGCCCTGGCTGGCGCGCATGGCCTGGAGCATATCGTGGCAAGTGATCCTTTCCATCGGCCGGGCGGGCAAGTAAGCGGACTCCGCACCGGCAGTTTCGACGACCAGCCGTGCTCCGGAGAGCGTCTGCATGATGTGGCGGACCAGGCGCGTGGGCACGGCCAACTGCTCGCCCATCTCGGCTACACTGGCCGGGGGCAAGCCCTCAACATAGCGCTGCCCAATGAGGGTCATCAGCCGTAGCGCGATGAATTCGCGGCCTCGCTGGTTGATGTTTTCGACCTGCCTTTCTTCGAGGTAAGCCGCCCGGTTTTGATAGGCATAAGCAACCTGCGCGCCGAACAGCAGGAGCAGCCACGAGAAATAGAGACCGATCATGAACACCGGGACCAGGCCAAGGCTGCCATAGATCTTGCTGTTGGACACCACGCGCGACACGTAGAGAACGCTCACCAGGTTGTTGAGGTGAAACAGAATCCCGCCCACCAAGCCGCCCACCAGGGCCGCGCGCCAATGCACGCGCGTGTTGGGCATCAGCATGTAAAATGCTCCGAAGCTGAGACACAACATCAGGACCGGCAGGAGTTGCAAACCGAAATTAATCACAAAACTGCCGATGAAAGGCAACGACGCCAAAAACCTCCTGGTGGCCTCCAGGTGCGGTCCGGTCGCCAGCCCCACTGCGACAACCAACAGGATGGGCGCAAGGCTAAGCACGCCCCAGTACAGCACGATGCGCATGAACCAGGAGCGCCCGCGCGCCACACCCCAGATGTCATTGAACGTCGTTTCGATACGGCTTAGCATCGAAATGGCCACAAAGATGAGCACCAGGCTCCCGGTCACCCCCAACGCGCTGCTGCGCGTGTTCTGGACGAACTCGTTGATGCGTCGCGCGACGGCCTTGCGCGCAGCGATGGTTTTGTCGTCCTCGGACGGGGCAACCCCCGCGGAATTGGCCGGCTCGGTGCTGGCGGTGGCCTGATGGTCGACAGAGGCGCTAGGACTGTTGGCAACGGCATTGGTCGAGCCCGGGGCCGCCCCCTCATCGTCCGGGTCGGAGACGCCGCCCATGACGTTGGTGCTCAAGGTGGCAGGCGGAGTCACGCTCGCGACCAGCTTGACGATGAATTTTTCGATGCCCGCCTCGCCCTGTTGTTTCAAGAGGCCGCTGGTGATGCTCATAACCACCGCCAGCATCGGGATCAGAGCCAGCAGCGTCGCGTACGCCAGCGCGGACGCCCGCACGGGACAACGATTGCGCACAAAGCTGCGCCAGACGAGCAACCAGAAATGGATGAACCGGTGCCACTTCGACTCCCGGTCGCCCGGGTTCAAACCGCGCTCCTTGAGCAGGTCGCGTGCGGCGGCGAGCATCTGTTGGGTTCTGGAGGTTTTGTCTGCCATGCTGACTGTCCCAACGCTAACAGAGCCGAATTCCAAGTCAATTGCCGCACATGCGCACTACAAACCCGCAGTCGCTGTGTAATTGCCGGGCCGGGGCCGGGTTGCGATAGTAACCCCAATCGAACAGGATCATTTATGAAACGGATCGACAAAGCAGAACTTTATCGGCACTTGAGCGGATTTCTGAAAGCCAAGGGAATCGAGCTCACAGAGGGCAGCTACGCGGTCGGTATTAAGAAGAGCTGCTCGTTCCTGGCGGATGCAATTAACCTGAGTCAACAGGGTCTCGAGCGGGCGCGGACTCAAGTCGATAAAAACGTGGATAAACTGCGGCAGGTCATCCATGAGAAGACCGCTCCCCAGCCCACCGCGGCAAGAGCGCCGGCTCCGGCACCAACAGCGGCACCCGCCGAGACTTCTGCGACGAAAGCCAAAGTGACAGCGAGCAGACCGCGCCCCCGAAGTAAAGGGCAGAACGGCAAACGGCGCGGTTAAACGCTGATTTAGAGCCGGAACGGCCGGGGCAGCAGTTCGCGCACCGAGAACTCCCGGACGATCCCCAACGCGCGGCTATCCGCCACCCAAACCCTCGCTTTGGGGGCATACTCCGCCAGCAATTGGCGGCACGCACCGCAGGGCATCGGGCCGCCCCGCACTCGTGCCACAACCGCAAGGCGGACGAAATTCCTTTCGCCCCGGGTCAAGGCCGCGAACAACGCCACCCGCTCGGCGCAGCAAGTCAGCCCATAACTCGCGCTTTCAACATTCGCGCCCGTAATGACCTCCCCCGCCGCCGTCAACACCGCTGCGCCGACCTTGAATTTCGAATAGGGCGCCACCGCGCCACGGCGCGCTTGAGCGGCAGCCTGGACCAACCGCCGCCCAAGCCGGGGAAACACCGCTCTCCGTCCGGGTTTACTTTTTCCGGCCATAAAGTTTCGCGAAATTCTCCAGCAACCGTGCCGCCTGGCGTTTTACGCGCTCCGCCGTTTCGAGCACTTCGCCGTGGGAAAGCGCTTGCCGGCCCCGGCCGGCCGCCAGATTTGTGATGCACGAAAGAGCAGCGACCTTGAGGCCGCATTGCCGGGCGACGATAACCTCCGGCACGGTGCTCATACCCACCGCGTCGGCGCCCAGCCGGCCAAAGGTCCGAATCTCCGCGGGCGTCTCGTAGCTCGGCCCGGCGACCGCCAGGTAAACTCCCGACCGCAACTTCATACGGCAGAGCCGGCCTGCCCGGTGCAACAGCAAGCCCAAGCCGGCGTCATAAGCGCGGGTCAAATCCACGAAGCGCGGCCGGCCCGCCTGGACCGGGCCGCGCAGCGGGTTGGCCCCCATAAGGTTAATGTGGTCGGTAAGGACCATGAAGTCCCCGGGCCGAAAGCGGGTATTGATTCCACCGGCGGCGTTGGTCACCAGCAAGTCACGAATACCGTAAGCCGCTAGCGCCCGGACCGGGAACGTGACCAGGCTCAGCGGGTGCCCTTCATAAAAATGAGCCCTGCCGCTGAGCACGATCACTGGGGTGCCGCCCAGTCGTCCCAGGATCAACTCGCCCGCGTGACCACTGACGCCCACCGGAGGAAAGCCGGGGAGTTTGCCGTATGCGACGCGGGTTTCCACGTCGAGCGCGCTCGCGACGTGATGAAAGCCGGTGCCCAGAATGAGCGCCAGGGTCGGGCGCACCCGGGAGAGTCTCCGGAGCCGTGCGGCGGCCAGTTCGGCTTCGGAAAAGTTCATATGAGTTTCCTCCCGCGGCGTTGCCTGACGCGGATTCCTGATTTACTGTTTCGCTGGTTGTGCAACTGAATGACGAACAACGGCGCCGTTACTCGCGGCATTTGATTCTGCCCGAAGTCGGGATCGAGGGCCAAACCAAAATTTGTTCTGCCAGCGTCCTGTGCATCGGCGCCGGCGGCCTGGGCTCGCCCATCGCTCTCTACCTGGCCGCCGCCGGCGTCGGCAAACTCGGCCTGGTCGATTTTGACGCGGTCGAGCTCTCGAATCTCCAACGACAGATCATTCACGGCACGCCCGACGTCGGCCGCCCCAAAACCGAATCCGCCCGCGATACGCTCCGCCGTATCAATCCCAACGTTGAGGTCAGGCTGCACGAGGGCCGGTTGACCAGCCGGAACGCACTCGAGGTAATGCGTCCTTACGATATCGTCGTCGATGGAACAGATAATTTCCCCACGCGTTACCTGACCAACGACGCTTGCGTTTTGCTGAAAAAGCCAAACGTGTACGGCTCCATTTTCCGGTTCGAAGGCCAGGCCAGCGTCTTCGCTCCCCACCTGGGTGGGCCGTGCTACCGCTGCCTCTACCCCGAGCCGCCGCCGCCGGGGCTGGTTCCCAGCTGCGCCGAAGGGGGCGTCCTCGGCGTGCTGCCCGGCATCATGGGCCTCATCCAGGCCACCGAGATTCTAAAGCTGATTCTGGGCGCCGGCGTCACGCTCCTCAATCGCCTGCTGTTGTACGACGCGCTCGAGATGAAATTCCGCGAGCTGAAGCTCCGGCGCGACCCCGAATGCCCCCTCTGCGGCGAACACCCGACCATTACCGGGCTCATCGATTACGAAGGTTTTTGCGGCCTCACCCCGCAGGCTGAGAAAAATGCTATGCATCCCGACGAAGTCACCGTTCAGGAAATGAAAGCGGCCCTCGAGGATCCCAAGCTCGGCATCAAGGTACTCGACGTCCGCGAGCCGAACGAGCAGCAGATCGCTCGTGTCGCAGGCGTGCCGTTGCTGCCGTTGAGCCAATTGGCCCAGCGGTTCACCGAACTGGACCCCGGCCAGACCTATTACCTCCATTGCAAGGCCGGCGGCCGGTCCCTGCAAGCGGTTCAATTCCTCCGCCAGCAAGGCTTCAAACATCTCAAAAGCGTCAAGGGCGGCATCACCGCCTGGTCCGAGCAGATCGATCCCGGCGTGCCGAAGTACTGACCGGGTTAAATCTTCACCTTGAACTCCTCGCCCTGCTTGAGCGAGGCGGCGAAGGCGGCGAACAGCTCGGGAATCTGTTCCAGATCCTTCAAGCTCACCACTTCCACCGGCGAATGCATATATCGGTTCGGCAGGCTGACCAGCGCGCTGGCAATGCCGCCGCGCGTCCAGAAGATTGCGTCGGTATCGGTGCCGCTCGTCGAGGACATCGCCTCGTGTTGCACGGAGATTTTCCTGGCCTTGGCGACCTGTTCAAGGCGGGCGACCACCTCGGGATGATTGCAGCCGCCGTGGGTGAGGGTCGGACCCGCGCCCACTTTTACATCGCCGTGCTGCGGCTTGTTGACCGTTGGGTAATCGGTTGCGTGGGTCACGTCCACCACCAGCGCAACGTCGGGCTTCAGCGAATAGGCGATTTGGCGCGCGCCGAGCAACCCGACCTCCTCCTGCACGTTTGAGACCGCGCAGACTTCCGCCTGCAGCTTCGCCCGGGACTCCTTCAGCAGGCGCAAAGCCTCCGCCACGGCGAAGGTGCCGATGCGATTGTCGAACGCCCGGGCCACCGCCAGATCATTTCGCAGCAGCTCAAATTCATCCACCAGGGTAATGGGGTCGCCGGTCCGCACCAGCTTCTCCGCGTCCTTGCGGCTGCTGACGCCGAGGTCAATGAAGAGGTCGTGAATTTTCGGCGGCTTGGGATCCTTCTCCTCTTTCATCAGGTGCGGCGCGACGTTTCCGACAACCCCCTTGACGGGGCCGCCGCGCGTGTGAATCACCACCCGCTGAGCTTTCGTGATCGCTGCGTCCACGCCTCCCATCTTGCGGACATATACGAAGCCGTCGTCGCTGATATAGTTCACCGCCATCGCGATTTCATCCGCATGGCCGGACATCATCAGCCGCGGCGAGCCGCCTTTGTTGAGAACAGCGACACAGTTGCCGTAGGCATCCGAGAAGGTCTCATCGGCAAACTGGCGGGCATAGTCCATCCAGACGCGCTGCCCGCGCGCTTCATGTCCGACGGGACTGGGGGTATTGACGAGAGTTTTCAGGAAATGAACCGATTCTTCGCGCATGCCCGAAATCTAGACGTCCCGCTAGCGAGGTCAAGGGTGGCCGGGCACCGCCGTACTACCGGTTGTCGCCCGGTTGGCCACTCGTCGATGCCGAGATTTACTCGTGGGGGTGGTCGCGATTTGCGACCACCTCGTATGTCTCCATTTGCGTGAGTTGAAAGCAAAAATCGATCGGGAACCGACCGGCCTTACTCTTGCCACACTGGTCATTGTCAAATTCTGCTGTAAATTTCGTAAAATTACTTGCGGCGGGTGCGAACCGCAGCATATTGCGGTATGACCGTGCGTGGCTTCACGCGGCCCAGCACGAGTCCGGGAATCTGAGGTGTTGTTTGAATGAAAGTTCGTAAAAGCGGGTCGCGAGTGCTGTGGTATGAGTGTTTTGGGTTTGGTCTGATTCTGTTGCTTTGCTGGGTGAACAAGGTGGTGGACTTGCCGCACTTGATCGTCGGGGGTGAAGCTCATGCGTCCAGGTGGCGAGACAGTGCCATGGAGACCATGCTCATCCTCCTGATTTGGGCGTTTGTCCTGTCGTTGACCAAGCGCCTGGTCGAGCGCCTCCATTACCTCGAAGGGCTGTTGCGCATATGCGCCTGGTGCCGCAAGGTTGGCCATGGCGACCGCTGGATGCGCCTCGAAGAGTATTTTGCCGAAGGGTTCCACATTTGCACTACCCACGGCGTCTGCCCCGATTGTCTGAAGAAAATGGAGGAGGACACGCGCCAGTATTACCGCTTACAAGTGCAGTCCCCGCCCACGCCACTGCCCCAACCCAAAGCCGAACCGGAGCGTCCCAGCTTGGCCGCTTAACCCGCTGGATCATAGGTCTATCGCAAGGACCCGGCACGGCTGAACCGCGACCAAATCTACGTCACACAAAAACCGCCGCGGCGCCATCGCCCGCGGAGTCTGCGAGGCGTGGCGGCTCTCCATTTACGGCACGGCTGATTCATCTGAGCTCTACTGGATCGCAGCTGCTCGGGTGGGAGTAAGAAATGACTGGACTTTCGTGCCGCCAACCCAGAAGCTCACTGCATGGTTTTGGCCAATGAACGGACCGAGAGCG
>Ga0210409_10000485_pt1 | contig 64615 bp, 43 predicted proteins | sample IncBWH17MmetaG_FD_161649 | JGI IMG/M metagenome (GOLD analysis project Ga0210409, IMG submission 161649) | Forest soil microbial communities from Barre Woods Harvard Forest LTER site, Petersham, Massachusetts, United States - Inc-BW-H-17-M | ecosystem: Environmental > Terrestrial > Soil >... | reverse complement strand
GCGACCGACAACGTTGCGGTAGCCAGCGTGCAGTTTCAACTGGATAACGCGAACATAGGCGCAGCGGTCACAACCGCTCCTTATTCCTATTCATGGAATACAACGACATCAACGAATGGGACGCACACCCTGCGAGCGATCGCGACGGATACATCGAATAACTCCGCAACCAGCGCAAGCGTGACCGTAACGGTGAGCAACGTGAAGGACACCACGCCGCCGACGGTTTCCATTACTTCGCCGGCTTCCGGGAGCAGCGTATCAGGCACGATCAACGTAACCGCAACTGCCTCTGATAACGTGGGTGTTGCGGGCGTTCAATTCCAGGTGGATGGGGGCAACACGGGTGCGCAAATAACTTCGAGTCCCTACACATACGCGCTCAATACCCAGAGTTACTCCAACGGCAGCCACACGCTTACCGCAGTGGCGACCGACACCTCGAATAACAAAGCTACGAGCTCGCCAGTTTCCATCACGGTGAACAACGCGAGTTCAGGCTCCGGTGGCGTGAACCAGCCCGGCGGCGCAGGCTGGTATCCGCTCGGCAACGCAAGCATTCAAGGGAACGTCTGCCCTGCGGATAACTACGGGGGATACGGATACAATTTTGCCCAATACTGCGACTCGCAGGGTACCGGTAACGTCCACGCTTGGGGCAGCGGGATGTTCGACGTCAAGCGTGATCGGCTCCTCTTTTGGGGTGGCGGTCACAACGACTATTACGGCAATGAGGTCTACGGGTTGGAATTTCCGGCTGGCCAGATGGTGCGGTACAATCCGCCGTCTCCTCCGAATGGTCCCTTTACAGGCGGCCAGGCGCCGGGTTCCAGTTCCTGCGTGGACACGCTCTCTGACAACCGCCCCAATTCAAGGCATATTTATGGCGAACTAGTCTACATCGCTCATGCTGACCGCATGTGGATTTGGGGTGGCTCAGCGGCGTGCCAGACGGGCGGTCCAGTCAATGACACGTGGACGCTGGATCTTTCGAGCATCCCGCGCTCTGACGCCTCGAACACCTGCGAGCCAAACTGCTCGGCTTCATGGCAACGCATGGACAACTCCTATAGCAAGACAAGTCCGTGCCCAGCCACGATCCAAGCACCGACGAGCGACCTTTCCTTCGGCGATGACTCGGCAGCCTACAACCCGAACGACGGGATGGTCTATCACCAGGACGGTGCCGGAACCCTTCGCAAGTACGACTTCGATCACAATTGCTGGACCATCCTGAATAGTTCCTTCGTCCAGTACGGTCAAGGCACAAATTCGATCGTCGATGCGAGCCAGAACGTCCTGTGGTTGTTTGGCGCGCAACGAGACAACGCGACGAAGCAATTGGTATACGTGAATCTCAGTGGCAGCGATGGTTATGCCCCGCACGATGTGACGAGCAGCGCGGTCTCAAATGGTTGCGGCCCTGTCCTTGGCGCTTACCAATGGGTTGGCCTTGCATGGAACTCGGACCTCGGCCAGATTGCTGCATGGTACAACGGCAGCGGCACCATAGACACCATCTACACCATGAACGATTCGACGCTCTCCTCGCCGGTGTGCACTGCTAACACCTACAGCGGCGGTCCTCCTTACGTAGATGATCCAGATAACGCCGGCAGTCCTCTTACCAGGGGCGCTCTCGGACGCTTTTCTTACGATCCAATCGACCAAATCTATACGACCGTCAATGATGCGACGACGCAAGCGTTCTATGCGCGGCTAACCAGCTACACTGCGGCTGACGTCGACTATTCTTCACGCTGCTGGCAACCGGACTCGAATCTCCTCCTTGGCTTGCGGAGGTGTTGGGGTTTCAACGCGGATATTTTCCGCACTGGACCTGGACCGCAGGGACAGCCTGGCGGCGGTCACATACAGGATCACGCGAGTCAAGGATTTCCCTCGCCGACTATTGACGCGGCAAACTATTCCTCGGGCGGGGGAAGCTTGAAGTTTGTCCTTGGCCCTACCGGATTCGAGAGCGCGGGCGGAAGCTTTGCTCTAAATGCGTGCGGTTACACCAACGGCCCTGACGACCTGAAGCATTGCACCTGGGCTGTCCAGAACGCCGGCGACGAAATCTGGATTCAATGGCGGCAGTATATGGATTCAAACTATCTGTCCGCGAAAATCACCACGAGTGATGGCACGACTCAAGGTGCCAAACAAATCATCATAGCCGATGAAGACGTGATAGGGGGGACGTGCGGGAACGGCGTACTGTCGAACGGGGTGTGCGTGGCCAATGCCTGCTCGGACGATGAGCAGGTTATGCAGAACGTGTCCGACCGAGGGATTCCCGGAAATTATTTTATGTGCGGTAGCCCGGTCGGCGGCTACGACAACTACAACACCTTCATCAACGGCGCTGGTATAGCTTTGCAAAACGGTTCGGGAAGCGCAGCTACGTGCCTCTATCAGGCTAATGGGCCGCCTTACTCGTCCGCGAACTGTTTCCTCTACGCGGCTAACGAGTGGACGACATGGCAGATCCATCTGAAGCTCGGCACAGGCGGTTTTTGGGACGGTTCGGGAGGAACGGACGCGCTGACAAGCTGCCCTGCGCAATTTAAGAACAGCATGTTTGAACTCTACGCCGCCCACGCTGGCCAGCCTTCGGTGCTAGTGCAGCACTATGGACCGGACACAAGTAACGGTTTCTGCTGGTACAACCCAAGTGGCTACCCGTTCGGGAAGGCGTGGATGTTGGATTTCCTGACAAACTTCTCAGGCTCCGATGTTGCGATGACAACTTGGATAGACGAGCTGATTGTGTCGTCGACGAAAATTGCCGATCCAAAGTAGCAAGTAACCACAACGGAAGTTACTTTTCGGCGCCCCGGGAATTGGAGACAATTTCCGGGGCATTTTCTTTCTTTTAGAGGCGTTTAAGCTCTGATAACGTCATGCGCGATAGCGGGGCAGTCCTGAGAGAGACATGAAGTATACTCGCAGAATTCGATTGGTATTGAACAGGCCGAGCAGAACCGTGCAACGCGACACCTCTTCGTGCCCGTTCCGTTGCCGGTGGAGGACAGAGGATGCCGTTAAACGCTGAATTTTATCAGACCGTGAAGCCCCTGGACCGGAATTGGAGCATGGGCGTCGAACTCGTAAGCCCCCTGCTGCATTCCCTCGTTCGCTGCACTCGCCCACGGAAAGTTTTGGAAATTGGAGCCGGATATTCCACGATATTCCTGTTGCAGTCCCTAGCTGACAATCTAGCGGAATACCAGGACAGTCAGAAGATACTGAAAGGCCAAGTCCGGTCGGACGAACATCGCGGATTGCGGAGACTGCTCAAAGGGAAGCATCCCCTCCCCTTAGCCGAGACGGAGTATTACGAGGTCCCCTACTCTCCGGCCCTATGTGTGATCGACGACAGTTCTCATCCCGCGACGAGCGCTCTGAAAGTCATGGATGTCGCCCGCAAACTGAAAATCGATACCTATCTTAAGTTTTATGAAGGTGATTTCCGCGGAATGTCTAAGAAGTTTGAACCGCAAGTCCTGCCATTCGATTTCATCTGGTTCGATTGCGGGATGCTGGATGAATTCCTGCAGGAATACTGGGATTTGCTAAATCCTAATGGAGGATTTCTGCTGATTCATTCCACTCTGACGAATCCCACGAAGCTTGCCATTCTCAACAAATTCAGAGAAACCCACGCATCGCTGGAATCCGGCGGCTTCGAAATGGTAAGTCTACTGGAGCCTCACAAGTGGCGGCAGAACAGCCTGACCCTGATTCGACGGCTCTCTCCCAGCATGTATCATGTGCCGGAAGGCGATTCGGAGGACAACGGCGAATAGGGGTGTGTTTAGGCAGAGCCCATCCCGTCTGGCCATTTGGGTCGTGGACGCGCACCTAAATGAACATATGCGCGCTTTTGATTTCGCCAGACGACCTCCTCTCCCGAAGGCGTTGCTCTTCGCTATGATCGCGCGCCTGGGGAAGACGAAAGGCGGCCCCAGTTTCTATCCGCGTCCGCGCTCGCTTCCGCTGTCGCCTGATCTACTGAGGCTTTCAGGTGCTGCCACCACGAAGAAGAAGGTGGTTTTTGCCCCAATTTATTGAAGAGAATACCCATTGCGCGCAGTTTTTCCGGCACCTTGCTAGGGATGATCATCAGGCCACGAAAGTTCGTCCACATCCAGTTTTGTTCTTGCATTCCTTCGTAGTAGGGAACTACAAAGCCAGGGTGCTTGAGGTTGAAGGCGATCGTAATCCTCATCTGGTCTCCAGAATAAGGCTCGACGTAGTGAAACAGTCTGCCGGGAAACATGAGCATGAGGCCGCCCGTTGGATTCACCGTTACTTCGCGCTCGTAGGGATCCGGATTCGTTAGGATTTCTTTGGGCACTCCGCTCCGATCCTGAAATTTTGTGCAGCCGCCAACGTTTTCATTTTCACGAGTCTTGCCCGTATCGACGTAATAGAAGCCCGACCACAGATTGCCAAAACCATCATGAAAATGAGGCTTATTGTAGGCTCCTTGGGTATTCACATTTGCCCAAGCCTTGATTTTCCAGCCGTTGAGGTGCTCTTCTTTTGCGTTTGGGGCGATATGACGCACCGCCTCCTGAACCAAGTGATTCATTCGGCCGACCATAACCTGCGCGGACTCCTCAGGCCAGGTTTGCAAGTCCGATTCGGAGTGCCAACCGCCCCGATTCGATTGCACCACACCCTGAGATTTTTGCATCCGGGAGAGGATAACATTCTTGAGCTCGGCGTTCAGAGCGTCGCTATCGGGCCAAAAACAGCGCAGAACGGGTGTTGCAAAAAGCTCCAGGATCTGCGCTTGTGCGGCACAAGAATCTCGCTCATTTCGTACTTCTACAGTCATTTGCGTCACCTCCACACCCAGTTCCCTTCATCGGGGGGTCTTCTGGGGCATACATGAATCGTTCGCGCGGCGCAAGCCGGGAGGATGCCGAAACGCTCCTCCAAATATCTTCGCGGCAACCAAACTCTGCCGGGATCTATACCAGAGGCATCTTGCATGCCAGGGGCATGCCTTCTTCAACTTTCATTAAGTAGTGTGTAATGAACATGTTACGAAAATACCGAAAGAGTGAGCGCCTGTCTTATACTCGTCCACGGGAGCAGACGTTTTCTACCCCGGGAAATTCTTTTCTCATCTATCGGAAGTGACACGTTCATTCCCATTCTAGGGCAGGGTCTCGATCAGCTCATCGAGCAGCTTCATGGACGCGCTCCATGAGTGGGTATTTAGGACTTGCTGACGCCCCTGAGCGGCGAGCCTACTTCGAAGTTCAGGATTCCTTATGACGTCAAGCACTTGGCCGACGAACGAACGGGCCTCTTCAGCGACCAAAAGATGCTCGCCGGGGACTGCTTGGATGCCGCGGGCTGCCTGTGGCGAGGAAACAACAGGGACGCCAGCGGCCATGCATTCCAGCACCTTATTCTGCGTGCCTCGGGCGATTCGCAAAGGAGCGATGGCCACGGTAGCCTCTGCGAGGTAGGGACGAACGTCCGGCACGTGGCCTGTCACTTTCACCCCGGGAAGTTGTTCCAGGCTTCGTACGCTGGCCGACGGATTCGAGCCCACAATTCGCAACTCCGCATTGGGGATGCTTGCGCGGACCTGTGGGAGTACGTTTCGGGCAAAATCCGAGATTCCGTCGATATTCGGAAAATAATCCATGCGCCCTAAGAAGACGATAACGGGTGCAGCCAAGGGCGGTGGAACCGAAGCCTGCGGGTGAAAGTATTCTGTGTCGACGCCATTGGCGATAACCGAGCAGGGAGTGGGTACCTCCATGGTCTGGTATTCCTCCCATTCTCCGCGCGTTGTGACTGTGCAGCGATCAAAGGACCGCGCCGCCCTCTTTTCGAACTGTCGAAGCTTATTCGCTTCTATCTTATAGGCAAGGTTCAGAGGAAATCTTCGGAATTTTGAATAGTCAAACCACTTCGCGGAATCCATGTCGCCGAAATCGAGAACACGAAAAGACCCTTGGAGGTTCAGCGCATACGGCACGACAAAAGCACAGTGGACCATCACGAGGTCGAATTTATTGGCACTCCATGCCTCGCGAATCCGCTGATCTAGTCGTGGTGACCAAAAATATGCCGCCGAAGCGGGTGCGCTGCGCCCTATTTTGGCGGAGGCGCGGAGCCAGCGTGAACTGTCGGGGACCACTTCAGCAATCGTGGCTTCGCAATATTGTTTTAACTCCGCGCCTTCCTCAAGCTCCTGTTTTGTATGTGCCAGACTTGCAACCACTACGGAATGGTTTTTCGACAAGTGCCGGATCATCTGAAAAGGACGGATCTTCCCCCCACGATTAGGAGGAAACGGGAATCGATGACAGATGAAGAGGATCTTCATTCAGAGCAGGTATCACGGCGCGAGCGCACCGGTAGATGCTGTGTCTCATGATACTCCATGAGTTGCTACTCCTCGCTTCCGATGCTTAATTGTGAGCCTAGAAGGATTACTGGGCAATTGGCTGAGCAGGAGAATTTACCTCGCGAGAGCCGAAAGTATTAGTCTTATTTACGTTCCTACTTGTTAGAAGTCTGCGCCATCGCGTGCTGACAAACCATGCAAACAGAACAAAGATTTGTAGCGCTCCCAACCCGAAAATAAACATGAGAGCGGGTTGCTCGACCCACTTTGGACGCACAAGCTGATTGACGCGATCCCCCAGAGTCGCATGTAAAAGACGGTACAGCACAAGAGTGGCATCGGTCTTGTCCCAGTTGATGGAGCGAGCATGCGCATAGACGTAGGTGTCGAGCGGATACTGCTCAAGCGGCGTGGCACCTGGTTCTTGACGACGTTCCTCGAGCTCGTGGATGCGCTGAGGCACGAGGGTGGGCGTATGTTGCAGGTCCGCGATCCCGTAATACCCACCTCCGGGCCGCGGATATACGAGCCCATAAAGGCCATCCGCGACCATTTGCCCTTTCTCTGTGTCAACTTGCACGACGGCGTGTCGTGGAAAGCTGCGAGGCGAATACAGCGCCCACTTTGAGGCCCGGATGCCGCGCAAATTGAGAAGCGTAATCATTAGGCGGGCGCGGTCCGCACAGTCTCCGCCTTGTTCGTCGATCTCTCGGCTTGTGGCGCGCATGAAGCCGAAGATCGGGAGGAAAAAATAAGAGTCGTTGGTGATGACAGGCTTTTCTCGAAGATAATCCAACACGTGCAAGACTTGCTCGCTGGGAGGAAGCACTGGGCTAGCAATCCGATCCATAACCTTCTGCAGGTAGCGTTGGTCCCGTGAATAGATGGAGTAGGCGTAGAGCTGTGCTGCAAACAAAGCTCCTATGATGACCAGCCAGAACCAATAAGATAGGCCTTTTGTTGTAGTTGCTCTAGACATCGCGTCTCATACCTAAACCCATGGCCGCCGCAACAAGGATCTCAGACAGACAGGGAATCTGTCGATCTCTTCCGCGGAGCAGATGTCGTCAGCATTAGATACCACTGATCGACCGTCTGCTCGATGCATGTTGTTAATTTTAGATGAACCGCAACCGCTTCGTTCGGTTCTGCTTGAAGGACTAAGTATGAATTCCAATAAGGACACGACGGGATACACCTCCACCCAGCGAGCCCCATTCTCGCTAGGTAAGACGCGCCAGACGAAACTCAGGTTTCAGGCAAGGCGACCCAATGGAGGCTCAAGTTCCTTCGCCGGCGGCTAGAGCTGTCCACAAGGAGCCGAGACGGCCAGGTCCTGCGTGGTAGATTGCCAGTCGTTGCCGTCCAGAAAAATGCGGCACCACACTTCGAAACATATCAACGCCAGCAGGCTGTCCGTCTGGTCGCTGCTTTCGGCGTCATGAGAAGAGATAATCTCCCCGATCACATCTGGCTCGAAGAAACCACGCCGGCGAACTTGTGCTGGGGAAAGCGTTTCGTGAACTAGATTCTTGAGGTCGTTTCGCAGCCAAGCACCAACGGGCGCTCCAAAGCCGCGTTTCCGGCGGTTGAGGATCTCGGCTGGGAGCCATGGCGCCACGGCTTTCTTCATCAGATACTTCATGGACAAACCGCGAACCTTGAACTGCGACGGCATACTCGAGGTGAGTTCGACCAATTCATGGTCCATGAAAGGTGCCCGGCATTCGAGGGAGGCCGCCATGGTCATCTTGTCAGTCAATGTCAGCAGGTCATCCGGAAGAGAAGTTTTCATGTCCACGTACATGTTCTGGTGCAGGCTGTCCGCTGCACCGCACTTGTCGAAATATGAACGCAAAACAGCGGAGGAGTCATTGCCGGTAGGCTCGGCCGACTCACCTAGCATCCGACGCTGAACGTCCGGCGGGAAAACGGACACATAACGCTGATAGCGGGTGGCTGGATCCCACTCGGCCGAGTTCACGAAACTACTGGCATACCGCACAGTATTTTTCCAACCAGAATGGCGATCCTGCGGAAGCCGAGCCAGCAAACCGGGGAGCCACTTCAAGCGCAGGGTGCGAGGCAACAAACTGTAATAACGCCGGAGGCCGTCGCCAAGGTAGCGGCGGTATCCTCCAAAGAGCTCGTCGCCACCCACACCAGACAGAATGACGGTCACACTCTCGCGTGCTAGCCGGGACACCAAATAAGTTGTAATAAAAGCGGAATCAGCAATAGGCTCATCCAAATGCCAAATCAGCCGCGGAAGCAGATCGGTTACATCCGGCCGGACGATGATTTCATGGTGGTCGGTATGGAAAGCATCGGCGACGATGCGCGCATAAGGCAGTTCGTTGTAGAAATTATCCTCGCCTTGAAAACCGATCGAATACGTCTTGACTGGCTGATCGATCAGCTTGGCCATTGCGGCCACGATGAAGCTGGAATCGATCCCGCCACTGAGGAACGCGCCGAGCGGAACGTCGCTAACTAGCCGTATGCGAACGCACTCTACAAGTTTTTCCCGAATACGCTCAATCCATTCTTCTTCCTTACGTTGTTCAATTCTGGAAAAGTCTACGTCCCAATACGAATGGTCACTTATCTGACCCTTCTCAGCCACGAGCATGTGTCCAGGGAGAAGCTTTTGGATCCCTTCAAACATGGTAGCCGGAGCGGGTACATACCCCAGGGCGAGATATTCACGAAGTGCATTCAAGTCCACACGGCGTGAGGTGCCCTCATCTTGCAAAATGGACTTGATCTCTGAGGCGAACAGGATTCGATGTGGCTCCTGGCGGAAGTACAACGGCTTTTTGCCCAGGCGGTCTCGCACTAGGACAAGGCGTTCGCACCGCTCGTCCCAGATTGCAATCGCGAACATGCCGCGCAGCCGCTTGACGAAATCCAAGCCTTCCTGTTCGTACAGATGAACGAGCACTTCCGTATCCGACTGGGTACGGAACGTGTGGCCCTGTGATTTCAGCTGCTCTCGCAACTCCTGAAAATTGTAGATCTCCCCATTGCAGACGACCCATATCGTTTTATTTTCATTACAGATGGGCTGGTGCCCGCCAGCCAGGTCAATAATGCTGAGCCGACGCATCCCCAGAGCAGCGCCGCGACCGAAATAGCAGCCGGTGTCGTCGGGTCCCCGATGCACAATCGTGCGGCCCATCCGGTCAAGGAGGGCTTCTCCTGGGATGCGCCGATCAGTCCGATCCACGATGCCATAGATTCCGCACATGAGTTCAGTAAACCTCGACGCAAGCCAGAAAAGAGTCCGGATGTGGACTACAAGCAAGGCCGACGGTGGCCCCATTTGAGGTATGGAGCAAGGGAACTGCCACCTGAGAGGAGAAATGCTCGAGAGCACGCCTTCTTCTGACAGCGAAGTTCAGAACAATCCTCTCGTATAAATATGAAAATAATAGTGTTATGTGCATTTCAGGCAAACGATTTCGCTCCAATTTTCAAGTAGACAAGAGGTTGTTCCTTCTATGCGACCGGCCTGGCTAGCTTGGATACCCTTTTGAGAAATTCTTTTCCTCAGATTAGCTATGAGCATGCTGCCATCATATCTTAAAGTTTAGATAGGTACCTCTATTCTAGTGATTCTTATGAGACTTAATACAGAAATGTCCGGACTGCGCAGGTCGCGACGACCCGGAACGGAACATGCATTCTTTTGGACGCCTAACAGCACTTGACTAGCTCAGGTGACAGTGCACCAAGATTCCACTGGAAGGTTGAAGGATCAACCTCTGGTCCTCTTGGCAATCCAAATCGAAAACCCCTGCCGACGAATATGAATTCTTGCCTTAGGATTGCCTAGAGAGCGGGTGCGGGAGAGAAAGCAAATGCTGGAGATTGAAGAAATTCGTAGCCCCTCGGAATTTGGAAGAATCCGAGGGGAGTGGCATGACCTGCAGAATTCAGCGGGAGCAACTTCTGTGTTTCTGAGCCATGGCTGGTTCGAAGTTTGTGCGGCATCTCTCGCAGCGGATCAACAACTTCTGATCTTGCTTGTGCGCGAGGAGGGACGGCTGGTGGGGGGGGCGCCTTTCGTTAAGCAAAGAAGTCACGTTCGGCGGATGCCCATCCGCGAAATTCGTTTTCTTGAAAATCCCCTTACCCCTTTCGTTGATTTCCTTTTCGTGGATCCTCAAACAGGTCTGAGAGCAATCTTAACTCATTTTCAGAAGACCTACACAGACTGGGATGTTCTCTCATTCCAAAAACTACGGGAGGATTCGCCACAGCTCGCGTTCCTTCGGGACCTTTTGCAAAGGGAAAAATGGATGCTCCGCGAATCCACGGTCGGCCGGACACCGTTTTTGCGCATCGAGAAAACGTGGGAAGATTTTTACAAGTCGAAGTCTCCGGCGTTTAGGAAGTCGCGGCGCGGCATTACCAATCGAGTGGAACGCCTGGGGCCGATCACCATCGAGCAGGTTACACTTCCCGAAGATGCCGAACGAGGGCTCGAGCTGATGTTAAAAGTTAGCGAAAGAAGCTGGACCCGGAGGCAAGGAGCCGACCTGCTGAGCGCAAAGTTCGAAAGAGAATTCTTTCAGAAGCTAACGAAAGTGGCGAGCCAGGCAGGGTATCTGCGGATATGGCTGCTGAAGAAAGGTGAGGAAGTTCTCGCCACTGAATACCATATCGAGGATCATCGCACCGTCTATGGATTGCGAGCTCATTATGATGCGGAGTATTCATCGAGTTCTCCGGGATCTTATCTCGATACGCGCATAGTCCAGCAACTCTTTCAAAATGGCTATTCTGTCTACGATATGGGTCCCGGCATGGTTGGATACAAGCTGGCATGGACGGACGAGTTTTACCAATGCCAAGAAATCAATGTTTATAACTCACGTCCATATGCCCAGTTTCTGGCAAGGTTGGAAATCCGTTGGATTCCTGCTCTGAAGGAGAGTTCGCTGGGTCGTTGGCTCCGGAAGACTCGAGAGAGCAAAGAAAACAAAGAGAAAAATTCTGGGAATGATACCAAAACGCCAGATTAGAGGGAAAGTGTCTCCGCCAGCCGCGCGGTTCCCGCGCGCCGTGAATAGGTATTAAGCGCGACCTTGTTAACGGCGCTGTTCCATTGTCCATTCCGGACGTTCCGGAGAAGTTCCAACAGGGCGCAAGTTAGGCCGTTACGATCCTCAGGATGCACGACGCGGGCGCCCCCAACTTCGTCGAAGAGTTCCGAAGATGCGCTTTCCGGTGCAATCGCGAGAATGGAACGTCCGATTCTCAAGTATTCAAAGGCTTTTCCAGGAATCGCGTAACGGGTGTCGTCCCCGCATTGCAGCAGCAGCAAGATATGAGATCGCATCTGGGCTTCTAGGCATTCCCCGTAGCTCTTGCGGCCAATTACGCGTACTACCTCCTGCAAGCCCAGGTTTTTTACTAAGCAGCGGAAATCTTTGGACTCGACGTAGCTGCCTCCGCCAATGAATTGCACTTGAATCTCTTGAGACGAAATCTTGCGCATCTCGATCAATTCCGCCAGTGAAGTAAGGAGCCCTACGGGAGAACGATAAGACTCGTCTACAAACCCGGTATGCGTGATCAAGAAAGGGAATCGTTCTGGGACAACGTCCGGCAATTGTTGGAAGTCTTCTTCATCGTAACCATTTGGAATAACAAGAGATTTGCCATCTAGCTCCTGCCCCGCGTGGCGCAGGACATCATTCCGGGCCCGTGCGGTGGTAAAGATGAGGTGATCGGCGGAACGCAAGACACTTAATTCCAGCGCGGAATCCAACCGGAAACGGAGAGCACGCGGGTTTGGCTCAAGTTCCGGCTCGGTCCAAGGGTCGCGAAAATCGGCGATCCAGGGAAGGTGTGTGATTGATTTTAAGATTTTGGCAATCAGGTGTGAACTCGGCAGAGGACTCGTCGAAAACAATGCGTCGATACGATTTTTTCGAATTAGGCGCATCCCTGCGTGCACAGCAAAGGGAATCCACCCCACAAAACGGTCCGGAGTCGTGAATAGTCGGGAGTATTTCCCTCGGATCGCAAATGTCTTACGAGTGTCGATTGCTCGCGTGCGACAAACCTCGACATCGGCTGGGATTTGGCGCGACAGGGAGGGATCAAGGCTGTCGTAGTACTTTTCCCGCACGGTGAGAACGGTGGGCTGCCAACCGAACTCCGGCAGGTACTTGGAGAACTTCAGTGTGCGAAGCACTCCGCTACTGCTACTCTCGGGCGGATAATGGAATGCCACCATCAATACGCGTCGCATTTGCTCCCTTCAATTCGGCCGACTCACTATAACGCATGTCCTCACAGTCCAGTTCGCGCCCCAACACTGGTGCAGGTCAACGTGTTTCTAAAGGCGGGTGTTTTCCGCTGTAACCCAAAACTACGGAACGGCGACACTCAATCAACTGGATGACTTCAGAAGGAGCACTTCGAAGAAATGAAGTCTACTGCATTCTGTGCGTGAGGTCACTTTCACGTTTCCGTGAAGGCTGTTCCCTCGTGAATAAGCTGTCTCCGGCTCACTTCTCAGTGCACGGTTGGTTATGACCGCTAAGTCTTTTGAAATGCGAACGTTGATAGCGGCGAACCGCTATTGGGGTTGGACATGTTGGATTAGCAGGCTGGGGGGAACCAAGTTCATCAAATAAGAATGGATTTTCCCACGGTGAGCAGACTGGAAGCGAAAGGATAGCCATTACGGTTCTCCTACGGATGCGCGGAGTCCTGATTGAGACTAAGTACCTTATTATGTGGAAGATAGATTTAAGTAGCCTAAGGTTACATGCCGACTTCCAATGGCAGGGCAAATGCTCACCTGTGTCTGGAATAGGACTGACACGGAGAATTACACCAGCTCTCGGGTGCTCGAGTCATCGAAGCGAGCGGTAACCTAATTCCTGGCGGACCGCAGCACCCCACCGAGGAACAGAGACGCGCCAGTCGCAGCGAGTCACATGCCATGCTCAAAATAGGTGGACAAGAGCTTTCACCCAAGATTCTGGTACTCGCTTTCGCTGACATCTGTGCGATTCTTCTAGGTGTTTTTCTGGCCATGGGACTGCGGTTTCTCTATCATGACACGGTAGTTTCTTTCTTCGGCTACCTTCGAACGCCGCAAATGCCATGGCGGGTTTTGACGCTTTTGGTGGTATGCATGCTCGCGCTGTACCACCACGACCTTTACAATCTGCGCACGATCAATCAACACAGCGAAATGTTCGTCCGCCTGTTACAGGCGCTGGGCACATCGTGCATCGTTCTCGCCATAATCTACTACGTTGACCCACGCCTGAGTTTTGGACGGGGAATTGCGCTCCTCTCCGCTCCTTTAATTCTCTTCTTCGCAATGGGAATCCGGCTGGTCGCGGAGCATACTTGGCTGATCCTGAGGAAGACGGAAAAGATACTGATCCTCGGCACCGGTGCTGCGGGCATTTCTCTGACGAGAAAAATTCTTTCGGTCCCAGAGTTAAACCTGAAGGTAGTTGGTTTTCTCGATGAACGAGGCGAGAACATCGGGAAGTCCCTGGTCAATCCCGGGATCATCGGTGGTGTGGATGAACTGGACACGATCGTGGAGCGCGAAAAAATTGACCGGGTGATTTTGTCACTCGCCGAACGCCGCGGCCGTACTCCAGTTCGGCAGCTGCTAGACCTCAAGTTTGCCGGGGTACAGGTCGAGGACGCACATCGGTTCTACGAGAAAATCACAGGTCGCATCATGCTAGAGCAGATATCGCCAAGTTGGCTCATCCTGTCCGAAGGTTTCCAAAAGTCTAAGTTCGTTTTGAATGTAAAGCGCTTCATGGATGTGAGCATCTGCTTAATCGGTGTTTTGCTGGCACTGCCATTGATGGGAATTCTTGCCCTGGCCATTTGGCTAGAATCCGGATCGCCTATTATTTTTCGCCAGACTCGCGTGGGCTATCAGGGACGGAATTTCGAAATGTTGAAGTTTCGCTCCATGAAGCAGAATGCGGAAGCCAACGGGCCGGCGTGGGCAACGGAGAGCGATCCCCGGGTGACGCGGCTAGGTTATTTTCTACGCAAGTTCCGTCTGGACGAGTTGCCGCAGCTATTCAATGTGCTACGAGGTGAGATGAGCTTAGTGGGGCCGCGGCCGGAACGCCCACACTTCTGCAGCGAGCTCGAAAAAGAGATTCCTTTCTTCGGACTACGTCATTCCACCAGGCCCGGGATCACCGGTTGGGCCCAGATTACGTACCAGTATGGTGGGAGTGTCGACGAGAGCCGGACGAAGCTGGAGCATGACCTCTTTTACATCAAACATATGTCCGTCCCATTGGATTTGACGATACTTTTTGAGACTTTCAAGGTGATGATCTACGGTCGCGGGGCCAAGTGATGACGTCCTGAATGCAACCCTGAAAGGATATAGAGACCAGCTAAAGACAGGATAGTTCCTCCTCCACAGCTTTTACATCCGATATGCAACCATTAAGAAAGCTCCCGGATTTCTTGCTTCGATTGTCATGGACCATCGCGTATCACCTCCTCGTGCGTGTATTTCTTTTGATGAAGCGCCTAGAGGGAGGGAGCACTCTTGATTCTTACGGCGAGGAGCAGAGGTAAGAATTCATTGCGGTCAGGTGGCTTGAGAGCGAGTTCTCCGGTTGCCTCGCAATCTATCCAAAATGATAAAACATTCTCCTGCAATTGACGATGAGACGCTGGCCGCACGAACCCCCGTCGCTCAGTATCTGCGTCGCCTCGCGGCAGGTTTGTTCATCGCGCTTGCGATCTCAGTGGTTTGCGGCCGAGTGGGCGGATTCGCCCGGGAAATCCCTCCCCGAGGCCAGATAGCTGCCGTCACGGCACCTACAGAATCTGGGAAATTGGGTTGGATCGAGCTCCCGGGGACCAAGTTGCACGATGTGTGTCCCCCTGATGCTGGCGGTTACCAGTTTAGCTTCTATTGTGCAGGTGTGATTAGAGCCTGGAGTGCAGGGGTAATGGACACGAGGCGTAATCGACTGATCCTCTGGGGAGGGGGACACAACGATTACTATGGAAACGAGCTCTATGCCCTGAATCTGAACGGCTTAACGCTGACACGGCTCAATGATCCTGGTCCGATCAACCCCTTCCGAAGTACTACCTGCGTGAGTGCGCTCTCTGATGGGAGCCCCAATTCGCGGCACACATACGATGGCGTCGCCTATCTAGAACACAACGATCGGTTGTGGGCCTTCGGCGGTAGTTTGGCATGTGCGGGAGGAGGCGGGGGAGACGATACCTGGACCTTGAACCTGGCAAATCTCAAATGGCAAAAGATGGATCCAGTTAATATCGCTGGGGCGCGGCATGGCCCACTGGGCGTAACGTTGGCGGCCGTTTCCAGCTATGACCGTAATTCGCAATTGGTTTTCCTGCATGACCGCAAAGCGCTGTGGTCCTACAAGTACGAGACAAACACTTACACCCAGTTGCGAAACGATATTCAGATCTCCGTTTACAACAACTCTGTGATTGACCCCAAACGCAAGCTAATGTTCATCGTCGGCGCGCAAGAGAAAGACTTCGCGCCGGGCATGTTTGTGATCGATATATCCGCGAAGAGCAATTACGCGATGCAAGATTGGTCCAAGAAAGTGACTGGATGTGAGGCATTCATGGGCGTCACTTACCCGGGCCTGGCCTATGATTCCGTACAGGACCGCATCGTTGCCTGGACGAATACAAAAGGAGACACCAACTCCGTGTATGTTTTTGATGCGGATGCCAAGATCTGCACGAAGCGCACGTTTCCCGGCGGGCCGGAATTCGATGAGCTGACCCGCGGAGATTACAGGTTTCAGTATTCCCCCGCATTGAATGCGTTTACAGTGATCAACAGTTGGCAACAAAACGCTTATATGCTCAGACTAACGCCAGGGAAGGAAATTTCGATAGCAACTACGAGCCATTCTGCAGACGGGCCGGTCAAAGTGCCCGGTTCTAATCTCATTGGTGGAGGAGTTACAAGGGAAACCAAGGCATCAAATAGCTCCGTCCAAGATGCTAGAGAATTATCCAGCGCGTCCGCGGGCGCGGATAATGACAAGGCAGCCGGACAAGCGATTGTCGCACCTGATTCTCAGCCAGTTCGAAGCGCGCCAGGGGGCTCTGCCGAGGCAGATTTTGCAGCGCGCTGCGCCACCCCGGGTGTTGTTCGGTGTTACGGATTTGACGATCCGGTGGACGCAGACCAGTACATACGAAAGTCATGGAGCGTGCCGGTAAAGTACGGGACTATTGTCTCCGATGTAAAGGCCTCCGGGGCTGGTTCACTGCGATTTCTGATTCCTTCCCAATCCGGTTCGGGAGACTCGGGAAGTTTTTCCATAAATTTTTCACAGGATTTGTCAGCGCAATTCGGGGAAGGCGACGAATTCTATATCCAGTGGAGGCAGCGCTTCTCGCCAGAACTCCTTGCAACACACTTCACCGGTGGTGACGGCTGGAAGCAGGTGATCATTGCCGACGGGGACAAGCCGGGACGGAAACCGGCAGATGCCTGCACACAACTGCAGATCGTCTTGCAAAATGTCAGTCAAAGAGGTGTCCCGCAGCTTTACCATAGCTGTGGTGAAAAAGACGGTCAATACGAGCCACTCAACGTCTACCGTGGCGGCAAGTATGAAATACAAAACGCGACCAAGCCGCCGTGTTTGTGGCAGGAAGTTAGGATTCCCCCGTGTGTCGGGTACAAGGCCAACCAGTGGATGACCTTTCAAATCCATGTAAAGATTGGGACTTGGTACAAAAACGACAAAAAGTATCACCGGGACAGCACGATTCAGCTGTGGGTTGCGGAGGAAGGGAAACCCTCCCAATTAGCAATCGATTTTAGCCCAACAAGCGGGGATGGCGGTGGATACGATCTCGCCAATGAAGATCCAACCAACAAGTACGGGAAGATATGGCTAACTCCCTACCACACGCATAAGGACGGAGCCCAGGTGCATCCGACGATGTACATGTGGTACGACGAGCTTATCATCTCACGCAAGAAGATTCCGGATCCGGGAGCATCGTCAAAGCCATAATGGTTCGTGATCAAGGGAGAGTTTGGGCAGATCTTCAACAAAACGCTTGCTCCACCAAAAATGACGGGATAATCAGCCCAAGTGAGAAGCAGTTGGCATGGAACAGGAAGTGATGTTCCGCCGGTTCGGGGCCAGTCCCGGCAAGAAGTCGTAAATGATTAAAAATGAATGAGATGGGCCTAATTGTGATGGCATGAGTATTGCTCATTCTGGGTGATACAGTGCCAGCCGGTTTTTCTGCTTATAGAGGAGGCAACATTTTGTTCCGATTGACCTTTTGTCATTCAGGCTTGGTGCTCGGACTCACCATGTTCGGATTGGCGCTGAGCTGCACAATTTGCTCAGGTCAGACTAATCCGTCCACACCTCAAGCAAAGCCAGGTGATGCAGCTTCCAACTCTCCCAAGAAAAACGATAAGACCAGTAACAGCCCAGCTCCGGGGGCTGCTATGAATTCCACGGTCGCCGACAGCGATCCCGACACTTACCGGATCGGGGTAGAAGACGAGCTTCAGATCTCCGTTTGGCGGGAGCCCGATCTAAGTGGAAGTTGCGTTGTGCGTCCTGATGGAAAAATCACCCTCCCCGTTATCAATGAGGTTTATGTGGTGGGTCTGAAGACGGACGAATTGCAGACTGTGCTCTCCGAGAAGCTAAAACCGATTGTGAATGAGCCCCAAGTGACGGTGATCGTCCGGCAAATTCGAAGCCGCAAGGTATACCTATTCGGTTCCGTCCAGCATCAGGGTGCCTTCACGTTAAACGGTAGGAAGACAATCCTGGAATTGATTGGCGAAGGCGGGGGATTCAGCCCATTCGCCAAGGTCAAGGGAATGTATATCTTGAGGACTACTGCGGGCAAACAGGCACGCATCCCTTTCAACTATAAAAATGCGATCGCCGGACGCGCAGAGAATTTCGTACTGCAGCCCGGGGACATGGTTATCGTCCCGTAATGAGTATTGCGAAGTGGGGGCATTATGCAGGCTAAAGGTTTGAGAGGGCTGGGAAGCCTATTCTTCCTGGGGATGGGAACAGCACTGGTTCTGTTCAGTATCGCAGCCCGTGCGCAGGACCCTCCAAAGCCGCCCGTCGCTGAATCGCAGGCACCAGTTCAACAGCCTCCGGACCCGGGCCAAGCAGGAAGCGGGGCGCCCTCGGATCCCAACGCATCAGGTTCTGGCCAGGATAATGCTTTCCAAAAGCCCCCTGTGGAACCAGTGCTTGGCGTTGATGCAAACCAATATCAGATCCAAGCGCTTGGCAAAGCCAATAATTTGTTAATGTCAAACAGTCCGCTGCGTTGGGGGCCTGTCTACGTTGCGTCGGCCTCTGCTTTTTATTTGTCGGCATCTGGGCTCGAGCAAGACCCGACCACTCTGCAATTTACACATGCTAGCGGAAACGCGGCCGTACTGCAGACTGATATCGTGTTCGACCATATGTTTGGCAGAAAGCGGTTTGCCATCCAGTACTCCCCGGAAGTCACAATTCTAAATGGCCAAATCATAAACGATTTTACTAATACAGCGTTGAGTCTGGATACAAAATACTTGCTTAGTCCGCGCGTTGTACTGAGCTTGGGCGACGAATTTGTCTCGCGGAGCAGCCAGCTGATCGGAGTGAACGGTGGTATTAGTATGGATAGTTTGTTGGGAACGACAGATACGAGTTCGGTTCTTGGAAGTTCCAGCCGTTATTATTCCGACCAGTTCCGTTCAAGCTTGGCATACCTAATAAGCGGCCGGGACCAGCTGTTGATTAGTCCGATCTTCATCTGGGAGCACACGGACGTTTCCGACACGCCAACGAACAGTTACACATACGGAGTTTCTGTAGCGTATGATCACGCTTTTACACGCCGGGTTTCAGCCGGACTGTTTTACTCCTTGGAGGATCGTTCGTTTTCAGGTCAGCTGACGAACGCTCTCTATAATACGTTCGGAGTAAGCTTCAGCTATCATTTTGCGCCGAGCTGGTCTTTCAGCGGGACACTTGGCGCTACTGAGGTGGGCGGCGGCGGGGCGGCATCCGAATGGACGACGACAGGAGCTGCTTCGTTGGTAAAAACATTTCGGCGATCGTCAGCGGCAATCGCATACAATCGCGGCACCCGATTTGACCCGTTTCTAACAAATCGTTTTGCAACGCGATATGATGGAACGTACACCTTCGCCCTGACTCGCCGCTGGTCCGTTTCCGCAACTGGATCTTATCAATACGGAAATTATTCTTCGACCTCCTTTCTGCCTGAAACTATTTATGGGACCTATGCCACGGGGCGCACTACATTCCGGCTTCGGGACACGGTAAACTTGATGGCTGCCTACGAAAAAAGATGGCAACACGGATCGGCCAACGAGGTCATTCCCGGAGCGCAAACCAGTTACACTTTTGGTATTATCTGGACGGCCGTTCAACGCCCAGAGATCTATTAGTCGGCGACGCAAATTCATTCACACGTTCTGCTTGGCGTGGGTGTGTTTTTTGCTTAGGTTATGAAGTTCACGTGGTCTGAGGGCGCACATCGTTGGGTTTCAGACTTGGATTGGAAGAACCGCCTTTGGAGTTCAAGTTAACTCTTGCACGGCCTCCCTCAAAGTTGCCCGAACCCAGGTAATGTCCTAATTTCAGAATATCCTGCGGCAGCTTCCGAATTTGGACTCGCCTATCTCTAATGGCCACTCCATCTCCGGTACATTTGCAAATAGTGCAGAATCGCCAAGAAATAGCATCAGGGGAAAAAAGGCGGGATTGCGCGAGAATCCGTGGGATTGGCCGTACTTTATGTGGTCTTATGCCACCCAACGACTCTAACCTGATGTATCACCAAGACAGGTGAGGCATGGAGTGGTAAGCCTCGAGGATATAACTTAGGAAAAGAGACTGGCAAACACGGGAAATTAATTTCCTCGGCCTACGACCATAACGCGGAATGCAAACCAATCTAAGTGTTGAATTCTCCATAAGATATTAATAAATAAAGACTTACAAGAATTCAACGGTCTAGGCACCCAGAAGGAACGATTGGAATCGAACATGCACTCCTACTACATGCAACTATTTCGACTATGGCGGCACAACTCTGATTGGCACGGTTTTGGACTTAGGAATACCCTCCCGGAGGCGATGTGGTGAAAGCAACACAAAGTGATGCAGGGGTGGGTGGCGAACTCTTCGAAGAGAAGCAAATCGGGGACTACCTCGAACTGGCCCGCCGCAAAGCGTGGTTGATTATCCTGACTACGCTGGCGTTCTTCGTTACCTGTACCGTTTTGGCTTGGCGAATCCAGAATGTTTACCATTCTGAAACGGTCATTCTTATTGATCCACAACAGGTTCCTTCAAGCGTAGTAGCTTCGACGGTAAGTACAAGCGTTATGGACCGCCTTTCTACGATTCGCCAAGAAGTGATGTCTCCAACCAAGCTGGCTTCCTTGATCGAAGAGACAAACCTGTATCCCGAGCTGAGAGCCAAAGGGCAGGCAGAACTAGCAATCACCAAAGTTCAGAAGTCGATCAGCATCGACCTGGTTGACGCAGGCGGGCAGAGACTAAGTGCTTTCAAGATGGGATATACGAGCAAGGACCCGGTCCTGGCAGCAAAGGTGGCCAACCAGCTTGCCAAGATCACGATCGAGGAACACCTAAAGGCGCGCGAGGAGCAATTCACTGGAACCACAGAGTTTCTGGATACGGAGTTACAGGAAACGAAGAAACAACTAGAAGGCAAAGAGACAGAATTGCAAAGAATCAAAACGCAGTACATCACCGACCTTCCCGAATCGAAACAGTACCATCTGGAGATATTGACAAGCCTGCGCACGCAATTGCAGGCAAGCCAGGACCGCATCAACCGTGACCAACAAGAGAAGGTCTACACGCAGGCGTTGATGCTCAATACTAACCCAACGGTTGATCTCGATTCAGAAGGCGGGGGGGCAATAACGTCGCCCCGGCAAGCTCAGATCAACAAGTTGGAATCGAGATTGGGTGATCTGAGGGCTCACTATGGTCCAGGACATCCGGACGTTCGGAAACTGCAGACTCAGCTGGACGACCTGAAAGCACAGGCCGCCGCAGATGAACAGAAAAACCCGCCGCCAGCTCCCATCACTTCCGAGCCTCAAAAAGGCGTGAAGTCACGAAACCCCGTGTTGGAAGCAAGAGTATCAAAGCTCGAACAGGAAATCGACGAACAAACCAAGCTGCAGCCAGTTCTGCAACAGAAGATTAACGACGAATCCGCCAAGCTAGAGATGGAGCCTATTTTTGAGCAGAGAATGGCCGGGTTGATGCGCGATTACGACACCTTGCGCTCAAATTATAACATCCTACTGGGAAAGAAACTGGCTGCTGAAGAAGCACAGCACATGGAAAGCCGCCAAAAGGGGGAGCGTTTTGTTATTCTCGACGAAGCGGGAGTGCCTTCCAGTCCAGCCGGTCCCAACAGGATATTGATGAGCGTCGGCGGACTAATTCTTGGCTTGCTCGCGGGCATGGGAATGGCGGTCGGGATGGATCTGATGGATCAATCCATCCGCACCGAGCAAGAAGCGGCACAGTTGTGCAGCAAATCTATCCTTGCAGGCGTACCTCTAATTGTCACGAAGGGCCAAACACGCATGCATCGTGTGCGAATGATTGCAGCGGTGACTGTGACACTGGCTCTCTCCGCTGGGTTTGGCGTATTGCTCGCTATAGTAAAGGATCGCCTCAGCTAAAATGTACTTAAACTTCTATCAACTTAAGGAAGAGCCCTTTCGGCTGACACCCGACCCGCGTTTCTTGCACTTGGCAATACCACACCGGGCTGTCCTTTCCAGCTTGGTCGAGGGAGTCGTCCAGCACAGGGGAGTGATCACAGTCTGCGGCCCGGTAGGAACGGGCAAAACGACTCTCCTTCACACCACGTTGCACCTACTAAGAAATCCAAGAGTTTCAAAGGCTTCGATCGCATCAGCGTTTCTGCTCAACCCCACGCTGACAAGAGAAGAACTTCTCGAAGCTATTTTGGACGAATTTGAAATTCCATGTAGCTCGACTAGCAAGCCTCGCCGGCTGGCGGCGCTGAATCAAATGCTGGTCGAAACCCAACAGCGCGGCGGGACAGCCGTGCTCATCATCGACGAAGCTCATTTGTTATCCACGGAACTACTTGAGGAGATCCGGCTGTTGAGTAATACGGATTCTTACCGAGAGAAGCTCTTGCAGATAGTTCTATCGGGTCAGCCAGAAATGCAGAGCCTCTTGGCGCGGCCTGAAATGCGCGCGCTGCAACAGCGCATCGCCACACGATGCCACCTGCGAGAGCTGACGCAGCCGGAAACGCGTGCCTACGTGGCGGAGCGATTGCACGCTGCAGGCCTGCAGGGGGCATCTCCCTTTTCTGGAGAAGCGCTCGAGGAGATACAGCGTTACACCAGCGGAGTGCCGCGACTGATCAATCTGCTGTGCGACGCCTGTTTGATGCTGGGCTGTGCCGGCCAACTTACACAGATTCCGCCGGGGATCGTGGAGGAAGCGGCCAAGTCACTTGAACTGACCGACTCCATTGCAGAGCAGGCCGCGGTGGCATCCACCAAGGATGCCGCGGCAGGGAATACGTCCCCGAATTCGTCGGTAGACGTGTTCATTGAGGCCATGAAGCAGTTTCGCACGGGCACCCCTCTGGATTCTTCCGTAAATGCGAAAAACGAGCCTGCTGTAAGTTCCAACGAAGATGCCCGTTCCGAAATTAGAGTGCTTCGAAGCGTTGTAGACGTTCTTATCGACGCCATGAGGCAGAATCTCGCCGCCGCGCGGGAGTGAGCCAACTATGAGCAAACTTTTTAACCAGGCGCAGAAGGCACAGGATTGGGAACTCCGAGAGGGCACGAGTAACAAGCTGGACCTCGAGGGCATGATGCAATCCGTTAAGGAAACGATCAGTACCGCGGACGCCGTGGGCACGGATCTTTCCTCGCAGCGCCTGGACGGTTGCCGGAAGATCCATCTTCCGCGCTCTTCAAACAGCAGGGTTATTTTTTCCGGAAACGTTATGACCACTACGATGGCGACCGAGTCCTACCGCGCTCTGCGGACGCGCCTCCTGCGTATGCAGGAGACACAGGGGCTGCACTCCATCGTTTTGAGCAGTGCATTACCCGGTGAAGGTAAAACCCTGACCAGCATGAATTTGGCGCTCGTCTGCGCACAACTGAAAGATCAGCGCGTTCTCCTGATCGACGGAGATTTGCGGTCTCATGGATTGACCAGACTGATGGGAGAGCCGCCGGGACCGGGGTTGTCGGATGTTCTGGCCGGCGATGTGCCTTTTGAATCGGCAATAGTCGCCACCGACCAGCCGAATTTGTACGTCCTAGCGGCAGGCTCCAGCGACACACCACCAGCCGAACTGTTCGCAGGGAGCCGTTGGAAAGAGCTCTTAGGCTGGGCGGCGGAGACATTTAAGGTAGTTCTGGTTGATTCTCCACCAATTCTGACTTTAGCGGATTTCGAACTGATTTCCGCGCCGTGTGACGGCGTGCTGGTTGTGGTTCGTGCCCTACAAACGAGGCGCGAACTGCTCAAGAAGGCCTCCGCTCAGGTGGACGCTAAGAAATTCCTCGGCCTGGTTTTCAACGGGTCTGTTGCTACTTCACGAGACAGCTGTCATCACGCTGACTACTACGGGAATGGAAACGGAAACCAGAAGTGATGCCTGGAGGATGCTTAGACGCAGTATGCGGCTCTTACGAAACGACTTGGTTGGAATCATTACCAAACGACGGACTGTGACGCAAGCAAAAACAAGAGTGCCCTTATGTACCCGAATCTAAAATTAGAAATCTTCAAGCGTGGGATTCATCAGAATCACGTTGCAAGAGAGCTCGGGATTAAAGAGGCCAATCTGAGCAAAATCATCCATGGTTACCGGGAGCCATCTGAAACCATGAAGAAGCTCATATCCAAATATTTTGGCGTCGACGAAATTTGGCTCTTTGAAAAGTATGATGGAAGCGCGATTGTAAATTCCGCCGCAGAAGCAAATGTATCCCTGGAGCAACTAAAGGATGGCGGTTCCTAACCTTTACGTGAATACTACTGAAGCTGTCGCCGTACCTGTCCGGAATTTGCCACTAACTGTGCGAGCCTTTGAAACCGGTGACGACGCACGATGGGATGAATTCGTCTTGGATCAGGCCAATGGAACGTTTTTCCAGTTGAGCGGCTGGAAGCGCGTCATCGAGAAGACCTTTGGATTCGAGTCTTGCTACTCCTATACGGAGCGCGGCGGAAGAATTACCGCCATCGCCCCACTTTTCCGGATCTCGAACTGGGTTCTCGGGCGCTGTCTGCTCTCGGTGCCATTTGGCGTTTATGCGGGTATATGCGCGGAAGATGAAGAATCGAAACAGCGGTTGCTCAAGCACTTAATGGATCTGGCTTGTTCCGAGAATGTAGATTATTTGGAATTGCGTAATCGCAAAGAGGAATCCCTGCCTGACTTCCATGCGAATGCCCTTTATGTGACCTTCACGACGGCTCTTTCTCCGGACGTTGAGGAGAATTTAAAGAGGCTTCCAAAGGACACGCGCTACATGATTCGCAAGGCGCAAAAAGGCGGCCTGAGGGTGCAGCATGGATGGGAGCAACTGAAAGATTTTTTGCCCCTCTTCCACGAAAACTTGCAGCGCCACGGCACTCCCGCTTTTCCTGTGGCTCTTTTTCATCATCTCGCAGAGGAATTTCCACAGCACCTCGATCTGATGATGGTGTACTCGGCCGCTCGACCGATCTGCGGCGTTGTCTCTTTTTTCTTTCGCGACACCATTCTTCCGTACTACGCAGGGGCAAGCGAAGACGCACCACGCTTGGCCGGTAATAACCTGATGTATTGGGAGTTAATGAAATACGCGGTGCAGAAAGGCATGCGATGTTTTGATTTCGGCCGAAGCAAGAAAGGGACCGGTTCATACGCGTTCAAGACGCAATGGAACATGACGGAGGAGCCTCTTCACTATGGCGTGCATCTCGTGCGGCGTAAAACCGTGCCGAACTTTTCTCCTGTGAATCCGAAGTTTGAGCGGGCCGCACGCGTCTGGCGAAAGCTTCCGGCCTGGCTGACAAGAGCGATAGGGCCGCAGGTCCTGCGTTGGTTCCCCTGATTTCCAAATGGGCCTCCGGATCGCCTACCGGCCTCTCGCGTTTTGATCAGTGAATAGAGCAATGAAGACACTTACAACGGCAGAAAATCCGGTGGCGGCCGCGACTTCCGGGCCGCGCACGCGCCCTGCGATCGAATCGCGGGCCTTGCGTGTTCTTCACGTTGTCACGCGTCTCGGGATGGGCGGTACCGAGTATGGGATCTTGAAGGTCATTGGCGGCCTGCCAGCTGAATCCTTTGAACATTGTTTTTGCACTACGCGCGGATTTGATGCCGCGCTCGTCCGCGATCTCCACTTGGAAGGTAAGATTTTTGTCGCTGGCGAACTCCAGGACAAGTTCGAGTTTCTGGTGCTGCCATTGATGCGCATTATGAAAGCGTACAAACCGGATATCGTGCATTCGCGGAATTGGGGGGCTATCGAGGCCATTCTGGCTGCCCGGCTGGCTGGGGTTCCTGTGGCCATACATAGCGAGCACGGATATGAAGTAGAAATGCTTGAGGGGCTTCCCATGCGCAGGCGAGTCTTCCGCCGTGCTCTCTATGCGATGGCAGACGCGGTGTTCACGGTGTCCAACGAGCTTCGTACGTATCACGCTCAACAGGTGCGATTGCCGGAAAGCAGGATTCGTATCATTCCAAACGGTGTTGATACTGCTCGATTCTTTCCACACGCAGACGGGCATCTCGCAGCTCGCCAGGCTTGGGAAATTCCGGCGGAACGCTTTGTGGTGGGGACCGTCGGACGTCTTGTGCCGATCAAGGACCATCTGACCCTACTCCGGGCGGCAGAGATCCTCACAGCCCGAGGAATCAATGTGCACGTGGTCATCGCGGGTGGTGGCCCCGAGCTAGAGCGCCTCCAGCAGCGCGTTGCGTCCTCCGACTTTCTCCGAGGGCGCGCGTCATTTCCGGGCGCCTGTGAAGACGTCCCCGGGTTGCTCAATACGTTCGATGCGTTCGTTCTCCCCTCCCTATGTGAGGGAATGTCAAATACGCTGTTAGAAGCGATGTCTTCCGGTGTGGCGGTGGTCGCCACCGAGGTTGGAGGCAATCCCGAGCTCGTCGAGGATGCTAAGTCAGGCTGGCTCTTTGCGCCGGGAGATGCATCGACACTCGCCACTCGGCTGGAGAGTTTGGCCCGGAATCCGGGGTTGCTGCAAACGATTGGCGCTGCTGCGCGCCAGCGTGTGCTAGTAAATTTTAGTTTGGACCGGATGATCCGGAGCTACCGCGATCTGTACCTGGAGCTTGCTGCTCGGCGCGGAATCGCTGTTCGGATCGCGAGCTGAGATTATGTGCGGAATCTGCGGCATCTTCGAATACGATCGCAAGGAAGTGATCTCCCGTGATCTAGTGCATCGCATGACGGAGACAATCGTTCATCGCGGTCCGGACGACGAGGGGATTCACGTTGGACCGGGAATCGGCCTCGGATTCCGCCGCCTCAGCATTATCGACTTGGCTGGCGGCCACCAGCCTCTTTCGAATGAGGATGGCCGCATCTGGGTAATGTTGAACGGGGAAATCTACAATTTTCCAGAACTGCACGCCGAGCTCCTTAAGAAAGGCCATATTTTCGCGACGCGATCTGATACGGAAACGATCGTGCATCTTTACGAAGAGTTTGGCACGGAGTGTTTTCGCCGGTTGCGTGGAATGTTTGCCATCGCGCTATGGGACTCGCGTGAGCGAAAACTATTGCTCGCGCGCGATCGCGTAGGGAAGAAGCCCCTCTATTATGCGGTGGACAGCAAGCGCATACTCTTTGGCTCCGAACTGAAATGTCTCCTTGCGGCAGGCGGGATAACTCAGGATATCGACCCGGAAGCACTATCGGATTATTTTTCTCTTGGCTACATCGCAGCTCCCAAATCGATTTATCGCGGCGTGCGGAAGATACAGCCCGGACACTACCTGGAAGTCTCCGCGCGGGGATCGCAGGAAGTAAGCTATTGGGATATTTCTTTTGCAAAAGTTGAAAATCGCACGGAAGAGGAATGGTCGGAGAGCCTTCGTCACGCCATCTGCGAAGCTACGCGTGTACGTTTGATGAGCGATGTGCCACTAGGCGCTTTCCTGAGCGGTGGAGTGGATTCCTCGGCAGTGGTAGCGATGATGAGCCATCTGCTGAACATACCCGTGACGACATGTTCGATTGGTTTTGACGATGAGGAATACAACGAAGCGGACTATGCGCGGAAGGTCGCTGAACAATTTCACACGAAGCACTACGAGGAAGTGGTTCACCCGCAGGCGGTCGACGTCATCAATAAGCTCGTATGGCACTATGACGAGCCGTTTGCTGATTCGTCGGCGATCCCCACGTATTACGTCTCCCGGGTTGCGCGCCAGCATGTGACAGTGGCTCTGGGCGGGGATGGCGGAGATGAAAATTTCGCCGGCTATCGACGATATAAATTCGATCAGTTCGAAAACCGTCTGCGCCGATGGGTCCCGGCGGGAATGCGTCGCGGTATCTTCCGTCCGCTGGGCAGTTGGTATCCGGCACTAGCCTGGGCGCCGCGCGTCTTCCGCGGAAAAGCGACTCTGCAGAGCTTGTCCCGTTCTCCACTCGAAGGATATTTCAATTCTCTCTCTATCTTCCGGCCGGACGAAAAACCGCATCTCCTATCGCCTGACTTTGCCGCGAGTTTGCGCGGGTACGATTCTATCGAAGTGTTCCGGCGACATTACGACCGGGCAGACACCGATGATTTGCTGTCGAAGATACAGTACGTGGATATCAAGACGTACTTGCCCGACGACATTTTGGCCAAGGTCGACCGCGCGAGCATGGCCGTGTCACTCGAGGTTCGCGCGCCGCTCCTGGACCACCATTTGATGGAACTGATCGCGACCATTCCTTCCAATTTGAAATTACGTGGAGGCACAGGTAAGTACATCTTCAAGAAGGCCATGAGCCCGACATTGAGTGATGAAACGCTATATCGGAGTAAGCAGGGTTTTGCCGTACCGTTGGCCCGGTGGTTCCGAAAGGAACTGAAAGAAATGGCTTATAGTGCTATTTGCTCGATGGATGATGGCTACTTGGACCAAAAGTACTTGAGGAAAATTTGGGAACAGCATCAGAAGGGTCATTATGATCGTTCCAATCATTTGTGGACCGTGCTGATGTTTCGGAAATGGAAAGAAACCTTTGTGGCGTGAGGATTTCAATTGAGCGGTATTTGCGGGATCTACCAAAACGGCTCAGAAAAACTGAGGCTGCGTCTCGATCCGATGCTGGCTGCCCTGGCTTTGCCAGATGAACAAGAGCGCGGATTTGTGTCAGCGCGGTCCATTTCGCTCGGTGTTGCCCAGCGCTGGCCCGGGCAACAAGTTGGGAAGATTAGCGGTGTCTTGATTGCGGTCGATGCCGACCTGACCAATGTCGACCAGATCAAGGAGGCACTTTCACCCAAGGTCGCAAATACCGATCGAATGGAACTTGCGGAGCTGCTGGCCTGGCTCTACGTGATTCAGAGAAACGACTTTCTTGACAAACTGCGTGGACAATTCTCGATCGCGCTCTGGGATGAAAGGGAACAGCGTCTTCTGCTTGCGATCGATCGCCAGGGATTTAAGAGCCTCTATTGGAAGGTGGAACGCGATTCTCTCTATTTTAGCTCTAAGGCAAGCGCGATCCAGGCGGTGCAGGACTTCGCTTCAGAAATCAATCCTGCGGCAATCATGCAGTTTCTCTTGTTTAGCGTTGTTCCAGCTCCCCTCACGATCTATCGTGGGATGGAGAAGCTCAAACCAGGACATTTGCTAATTTTTGAAAAGGGTGAAGTCCATCAGAAACAGTATTGGGACGTCGAATACGGGGAAGACAGCGACCACGATGAGCAGGGATGGACTGTCAAGCTGCGCGAAGAAATGCGTCTAGCGGTGCACCGTCATGTTGACGGGTTGACAGCGGCAAACACGGGGGCCTACCTGAGTGGAGGAACTGACAGCAGCAGCGTTGTTGCATTTATGTCCGAACGGCTCATTCCTGTAAACACCTTCTCAATCGCGTTCCCCGAGTCGCGCTACAACGAGATAGGATTTGCCAGAACTACGGCTGGCCGCTTTCACACCAAGCACTCTGAGCGCCAACTTGCGCCGCAGGACGCTCTCGAGATGATTCCCCAGATCGCGAATTACTACGACGAGCCCTTTGCGAATGCGTCCGCCATCGCTGCCTATTTCTGCGCTCGCATGGCCCGCGAAGAGGGTGTGGATACACTTCTGGCTGGGGACGGGGGCGACGAAATTTTCGCAGGCAATGAGCGCTATGCTGCTGATCATTATTTCGCGCTCTATCATCGTGTGCCGCAGTGGATCCGCAGAAACCTGCTGGAACCGTTTGTGAATCTGCTACCTGAGAATGGCGGCCGGCTCAGTCTTCCACGAAAGTATGTGCGCCGCGCCCAGATTCCTAATCCTCGGCGAATTTTCTCGTATAATTTTTTCTTCAGCTTGCCACCCGAAGAAATTTTCACCGCCGATTTTGTGAAAGAAGTCCCTCCGCAGCATTGGATGGACATTCCGGACAGTCACTTTCAGGCTGCTCGCGCCAGCAGCGAACTCAATAAGCTCATGTACCTTGATCTGAAGCTCATTCTTGCGGACAACGATTTGAGAAAAGTGAGCGGCATGGCGGAGCTGGCCGGTGTGCGCGTCCGATATCCGCTGCTCGATCAGCGACTTATGGAGTTTTCTGGTCACATTCCTTCCAGCCTGAAGATGAAAGGTTTTGAGAAACGCTATATTTTCAAAAAGGCTATGACAGGGATTCTGCCTGACGAAGTGTTGCAGAAGAAAAAACACGGCTTCGGCGTGCCGTTGGGCCAGTGGCTCTTGAAAGATGAGAACCTCAAAACACTCGTCCAGGACGTGCTCAACGATACCCGGACGCGACAGCGCGGGTACTTTCAGCCTAAGTTCTTTGACACGCTGGTGAAGCTCCACCGTGAAGGCCACGCCGCCTATTACGGGACGATTGTGTGGTACCTACTGGCTCTCGAACTTTGGCATCGCCAGCACCTCGAGTCTCCTCGGGAGGTTGCCCATGTCCGGTGAGACCGCGAGCAAGTTTGGCTGGCGTGAGGCAATGGTTTCTGTTTTGCTCCATAGCGGGGGAATTCACGCCCTGGAAAAGTTCTCGCGCTTCTATGAGCGGCGGCCGGACTCAAAGTGGAATCCGTTCGGCTGGCGCCGAGTGGCTTCTGGAAAATACGTCATCCTGTGCTACCACCGTGTAGGAACCGAAGGCATCCCTTTTTATTGCAAACTCGCCGCTAAAGAGTTTGAAGCGCAAATGCGCTACATTCGCGAACACTATCGCATTGTTTCGCTTGAGGAGCTATATAGCGAGATGAAAGGGGCGGCGCCAACGGGACACGCCGTGGCGGTGACATTCGATGATGGTTATCGCGATCTCTACACCACTGCTTTGCCAATACTGCAACGATACAGAATTCCCGCCACGATCTTTCTAACTGGTCGCGCCATCGAAACTGGCGAAGTCTCCTGGTATGACCGTGTTTTCCTCATTCTGCAGGAATGGCCTTCTAAATCAATCGATCTCGACCTTGGACGGCATTTGAAGTTTGATCTGGGTTCTTCCGATGAGCGGCTTCATGCTGCTCAGCAAATCGTTCTCGCATTGCGCAAGCTGCCCGATGAACGGAGGCGCGGTCACTGTGCGGCACTAGAGAAGGAAGTGACGATGCCACCGGCGTTGCTCTCCGACCGTATGTTAACGTGGGAGCAAGTGCGCGAGATGCAGCGAGCCGGAATCAGTTTTGGTTCGCACACCATGACACATCCGGTAGTCAGCCGCCTGTCGCCTGAACTGCTGGAGACAGAACTTCAAGAGTCCAGACGCCTGTTGGAGGAGAAACTCGGAACGCCCGTGCTGGACTTTGCCTATCCCTTTGGACAACCGGCTGACTGCGGAACTGAAGCGACACCCGCGTTGGTTCGTTGCGGCTACCGTTCCGCGGCCACCACCAGTCAAGGGCCTAACGTGCCGAGCGGAAACCCGTTCGCTTTGCGACGGGTACAGATTGGTGAAGATAGTTCGTTGCCCGTGTTTGCTTTCCGATTGAACCAATTCTTCCTGAGCGGTACTGATGCCAACTCGGAAGAAAACGCAGCCGAGCTTTCCCCGCAGCGGAGCGCTCTTCCTGACGCCGGGAGAACGGTGAGTTAGAGAGAAACGATGCGCGGATACTTCGTTTTGGCAATCATCTTGGGTTCCTTGCCATTCTGCTTCCTCGAGCCGTACTTCGGCGTGTTGATGTGGTCGTGGGTCGGCTATTTTTCGCCTCATCGTTATACCTATGGCTATGCATACCACTTTCCCGTGGCTCTGGTAATTGCAGTACCGACTCTCGCTGGACTCGTATTCACAAAAAAATTGAATAAGGGCATCTTCACCCGCGAGGCTATCGTCCTGGCTATGCTCTGGATTTGGATGGCAATCACTCTTGGATACGCCTCTGCGGAGCCAAAGTTCGCGGGCCACGTCCAGGAAGGGATCGCTCAGTTTGAGCGAATCAGCAAGATCTTGCTCATGGCGTGGGTTTCGATTCTTGTCGTGAATTCCAAGAAGCGGATGAAATATCTCTATCTCGTCACTGCGATCAGTTTCGGAATGCTCGCTATCAAGGCCGTGGCATTCGGACTGAAAACCTCCGGTGGCTCCCGGGTTTGGGGACCCCCCGATTCCTTTATCACCGACAACAACGACATGGCGTTGGCCCTCAACATGTCTCTTCCCATTTTGTTTTTTCTTGCCAGGGACGAAGAAAATCCACGGCTACGATTATTCCTGCGGTTCATGTTTGTCTGCAGCATCGCGTCGGTCATTCTTACCTATTCTCGCGGCGGTCTCCTTGGTCTTGCCGCCGTAATTCTCTATCTGGCTGTGTACTCTCGCAGGAAAGTGCTTGCAGGAGTCATGCTCGTCTCTTCGGTGCTCCTGGTTTTCACATTTGCTCCGACGAAATGGATGGAACGCATGGAAACCATCCGGCAAGGCACACTGGATGAAACGGCGAAGGAGCGGATCGTTACGTGGGGTTTTGCCTGGAACTTGGCGCAAGACTATCCGATTACAGGAGGTGGACTTCAGGCGTTTCCCGATGTCCCGCTGTTTCAAGCCTACCAGCCGGAGCCGTTGCCGGGTGGTTATCAGGCTGCTTCCGCTCACAGCATCTATTTCCAAATGCTGGGAGAACACGGGTTCGTGGGCCTTGGCTTATTTCTTCTTCTCTTGGGTTTTGCCTGGCGCGCCACGCGAGCGATACGGAAACGCGCAAGCCTAGTCCCCTCTATTCGATGGATGGTCCCTTATTCGCATATGCTAGAGGCCAGTTTGATCGCGTTCATGGTCTGCGGAGCTTTTCTCGGGCGTCCGTACTTTGACCTTTTTTATCAGTTGATAGCCTCCATTGTCGTCTTAAAGATTATATGCCGGCGCGAAATTAACGCTTTACGACAAGCGCGTCACGAATCGATTAATGTCACGCCGCAAATGGAGTTGGTGAGCACATGACGATATCGATTCCTAATTCCGTAAATCTTATTCGAGATTCTTTGCTTACCGAGAGAGGAGTCAAGATGTGGAGGCGGGCCAATACCAATTTATTTGCGGTCGAGCTGGCGACGAGGAGATTGCTGCTTTCCGTAGCTATCATGTTGATTCTGGGGCCAGCAGTTTGCGCTCAAGGTTGGACCTGGAAGATGGAAAAGGTGGACGATGCGGGCGCGTTTCTGTCGCTCGTAGCGGATCGCGATGGAGGGGTCCACGCGAGCTACATTAAGATCGGGGAAGGGATAAAGTACGCCTTCCGCGCCTCCGATTCCGCCCAATGGTTCAACCTTCCAATCGGCGCGAAAGCGGAGGAGGGTTTTACCCGCATCGCCCTGGATGCTCAGGGCAATCCCAATATCTGTTTTACGGCTTATGAGTCCCTCGGCTTTGCGCAATACAAAGATGGCAAGTGGTATTTGCAGAAGATCGGAGAGAATTTTGGCGTCGTTTCCTATACCTGCTCACTGGCGATCGCGCCCGACGGAACTAAGTATATAACTTGGTATCAGTATATGTCCCGGGACCGCGAACTTTTCCTGCATTTGAGATATGCCTCGCTGCAGAGTGGAGCTTGGCTCGCGAAGACTATCGATTTCGATGGTGAAACTGGGAAATGGAATTCCCTCGTTCTCGATCCTCAAGGGAATCCGCATATCGGATATAGCTCGTGGAGGAAAGGCGAGCTCCGGTATGCCTCTTGGAACGGCAAGAGTTGGTTATTCGAAACCATTGACAGCCGCGGACGCGACGACTCGCAGGCTGGGCCACCTTGTATGGCGGTTTCCCTAGCACTCGCCACGGATGGCACCCCCATGATCAGCTATTTCCAAGATCAAACGCTGAAGTTCGCCCGCAAGCTGGGGAATACTTGGAAGAAGGACGGTGTCGATGTGCTATCGCCGTTGGCGAGTGCGGGCTGGGTGGCTCTGCATAGTTCACTCATTTTGGACTCCGCGGGCGCCCCGCATATCATCTATGGCGATTTCGGTTCACTCAAGCATGCTTTTTGGGACGGCAAGGGCTGGCGTATTCAGGTGATCGACTCTGGCAGCGGTGGACAGTACAAACATAGTGCGGCCACGATTGCGCGGGACGGCAACATCTACGTTATTTTTCAGGATCCTTCCGATGATTCCCTTAAATCCGCAGTCGGCCGTTTGACGGTGGCGGCGGACGCAAAATCTGAAAAACCGTGAAGATAATTTTACAAATTCACACGGCGAAGATCGTTGCGGGAAAAAAAATGCGCGATCTTTTTGTCGTTAAACAACCAATCAAAATTTCCCAGGCAAATCTCTTGCTTATTCGGTATTTCGGAAGATCTTTGGACGAACAGGCTTCATGGGCAATCTGAGGAAAGCCTTATACAAATCCTACCACCCACTGCAGCGGGCAATCACCCCTGGCCTGAGGAATTCGCAGTTCGCCTATAAGGAGAAGCTGATCACTTGCTTGACTCCGCGAACCCGTTGGCTCGATCTGGGCTGCGGACATCAGTTGCTTCCCGATTGGATGCCAAATTGGCAGATCGATCAGGCCTCAATCGTGAAGCGGTGCCAAATGGTTGTGGGAATCGACGGCGACTTTCCAAGCCTGGTAAAGCATCAGGCGATTCGCAACCGGGTTCGCGGAAACATCGAACTGCTCCCCTTTCGGAACGAGACCTTCGACCTCGTCACGGCCAATGTAGTTGTCGAACATGTGGAAGATCCAGCGGCGTTACTCACCGAGATTCACCGAATTCTGTTGCCTGGGGGCGTGTTTCTGTTTCACACGCCGAATTTTTACGGATATGCTTCTCTGGTTGCAACGCTCATGCCACGGCCGCTGCGTTTGAAGACAGTGGAGCTGCTGCAAGGCCGCAAGGAAGAGGACGTCTTTCCCACGCACTATCGTTGCAACACATCTGCCGCCGTCCGATCTCTGGCGGAAACGAGCGGTTTTGCGGTTAGTGAGCTCGCAATGGTGGAATCCTCAGCGCAGACTGTGATGCTGGGGCCACTTGTTCTGCTAGAGTTGCTGCTTATTGCTGCCCTGCGACTGGATTCTCTTCGTAATTTTAGAACCAACATCATCGCGGTTCTGCAGAAGCCCAAAGCCTAGCTAGGGCAATCCAATCGCCGCGCGCTCGGAGTTCATTGGCAGAGCGCGTCTACATGTGCACTTGGTGATTCGGAAGGTGGATGGTCGGATGAACGTCCTCTGGAAATCTCCGCCGCGCGAAGCAGGACTTGATAGAATGTACCGGCCACCGCTGCCCAGCCATACTTTTGTTCGACCAATAGCCGGGCCGCCCGCCCCAATTCGCCGCGCTCTCGCGGGTTGCGCATCAGAGAGATAACGTGGCGCGCGAATTCTTCCGGTTCGTCTGACAGAATCAAATCTTTTCCATGGTGAATGGGCAAACCCTCGGCACCAATTGTCGTTGAAACCACGGCCTTGCCCATCGCCATGGCTTCGAAAATCTTGATGCGCGTCCCACCACCGATCCGCATGGGAACTATGTATAACGGAGAGCGATAAACGTAAGGCCTGATGTCATCAACGGTGCCGGTGATGTTCAGGGCGGGGTTAGCTGCCGCGAGCCCTCGAAGCTTGGCGCTTGGGTTCCGCCCTACAATCCACAGTTTTGCTGAGGGCAATTCGTTGAGGATGCGAGGGAGAATTTGCTGTGTAAAATAAAAGATCGCATCTTCATTCGGAGTCCAATCCATGGATCCAGTGAAAACCATGGAATCGGCTTGCTCATCTTCATTCTTGCCAGGCCGGAAGTAATCCAAATCTACACCGGTCGGGATCACCGTAAGCTTTTCTTCCTTGATTGTTCTGGCAAATATGTCGCGGTCGGTATCTGAAACGGTTAGTACGTGATCCGCCTGCTGGATAGAGTGTTTCTCGAAGCGGGCCATGGTGAAAAATTCGCGCCACGAAACGGCTTTCCAAAAAGGATTGCGCGAGACCTTATAGTGGCGTTCCCAGATTTGCGCTTCGACATTGTGTGTGAAGATAATTTTCGGAGCTGGGTGGTCCCATGGAATGACCGCCGCAGTCTGCACGAAGTCACAGACGATTACGTCATAAGATTGTTCGGAGAGAAGCTGCTGAAGTTGCCGAATGACCTCCGGACGGCAGTCTTTAGCTATCGAGTAGGGACGAAGGGAGAACAAATTGATGAGGTAGTGGCCCAAGTCGCCGAGACTGTTCGTTTCCGCGATTTGAAGGGGTACGCAATGCACGCGGTGGCAATACCGGCTCAACTCGAAGTGTGAGTCACCATCATGTTTGGGGTAATATGTGAAAAGATCCAGCTCGCATCGCCGTGCTAATTCTTTGAATAGATTAAAACTCCTGATCTTGCCGCCAGTATCGAGCGGAACCAATCCACCGGACTTTACCCACAGTACTCGCAAGTTCAAATCCTACCAGCAAATCCCTTCATAGGCCGCATTGCCCCGATAGCGCCCGGTTTTTTCCAGGAATACTAGGTCCAATACGAATTGATCTGGTCGGACGTAAGAATAGAGTGCCTCAAGCTCGATGCCCTTCGTTCCGATAAGCAGCACTTCTGCGTTATCCACGACTTCGCGCGGATTCTCGTAGAGCAGCGAGCCGATATGCGGAATCACGTCCTGAATGAACTGGCGGTTGGAGCCGATCAAACGTCCCATCGAAACGTTAGCGTCCCAGATTTGCACCTGGCAACCTTCGCCGAGCAGTCGCTTCACGAGATGGACGAGCGGGCTTTCGCGCAAATCGTCTGTTCCTGGTTTGAAGCTCAATCCGATGACGCCAACCTTTCTCTTATTAGTCCGCAGAACGGATTCGACCGCCCTCTCAATATGCTCGTTGTTGCTGGTTAGCAAAGACTCCATCAAGGGCAGTCGTAAATCCAGTTCTTTAGCCCTGTAAGTCAAGGCGCGGAGATCTTTAGGCAGGCAGGACCCTCCAAAGGCAAACCCCGGTTTGAGATAGGCTTTGGAAACATTAAGTCGCGTGTCGGACGCAAAAATGGACGAGACGATTTCCGTATCCACTCCCATGTCCTTGCAAAGCGTTCCCACCTCATTGACGAATCCCACCTTCAAAGCGTGGAAGGCGTTGCATACATACTTAACCATCTCCGCTGACGAGGGCGAGGTCTCGTAAATCGACGTTGGAGCCCAATCGAATAGCTCGCGCACAGGGCCCAGCAGTTCTGTCTGGGTGCAGCCCAGAACGGTGAAAGGTGGATCAAAGAAATCTGCCACCGCGCTGCCTTCCCGCAGAAACTCTGGTACGAAGCAAACAGCGAAGTCCTTTCCTGCCCGTTTGCCGCTAGCCGCTTCCAGCGCGGGGGTGGCAACCGATTCTGTTGTACCAGGCAGCACAGTGCTTCGTAGCACTACCCAATGAAACGCCGTTTTCTTTCCAAGCGCCTGACCAATCTCCCGACAGACTTTCTCGATGCCGCTAAGGTCCAGCTTTCCGTTGCGCTGGCTCGGAGTACCGACGGAGATGAAAGAGATCTCTGTGTCAAAAACCGCAGCCTCGGAGTTCGTAGTGGCACGCAGTCGACCTGTTTTATTTGAGTTCGAGATGATTTCATCCAGCTGCGGCTCAAGAATCGGGCTCTGTCCGCAATCCAGCATCTTTGTCTTATCGGGATTTACGTCTACTCCGATGACGCGATTGCCTTTATGCGCGAGGCACGCCGCAGTCACCGAACCAACATATCCCAAACCGAAAACACTCACAGCCCGGCTCATTATCGTCTCCACTTATTAGGAAGGTTTAAGGTGAACACGCTTATAACTGAGCAATCTTAGTGCCGAAGTCAACGGCCTTGCTAAGGCATGCTTTCATGTAAATCTTGTATAATCAATGCGATAGGAAAGGTAATAGGACTTACGTGGCTCCCGCAGATCGGAGGGGATGTGCAGGAAATTGGTTTCGCTTTAGAGTAACCAGCATTCCCCACCTATGAGCCGTTAAGCCCTGAATCCTAGAAACAACTGCGACAACAGATCATTTACAAGTCCAGAATCAATCGCTCTTCTTTGTCTCCTCCACAAGTCGACTTGCCAGTATGCTGAACAAAGCAGCCGGTTGTGCACCTCGTTACTTGGGACTCACAAGCGAGGTTTTATTCGCTTGTTCGCTCAACTGGGTTGGGGCCGGTGTGGATAAGATGATGCATGCTTCTCGGCGCCGAGTTTCTTGCGCGCAACTCGGCGCAACGCAAGAAATAACACCAGACAGCAATGACGTGCAACCAACGGGGAAAGGTAGAGAGGAAGCGTGGGTAATTTTCTTATCGTTATTTCGTCTTGCGATCTAGAGAAAGAAGGAATTCGGTTTTTCCAGCGCGGTCTAAAGTTTGCACATGACGTAAAATCGCAGACTCCGGATTCCACTGTGGAGACGAGCTGGGCGCGCGCGTCCGTTTTTCTTCGGCACAACGGATCTGGTGCCTCGATCGCACAGGACCCACAAACGAATAGCTGGCTCCTGATTATAGGAACGTGGTTCCACAGCAGTGGTTACGGCTATGGGCATCAAGCGAAATTGCTCGAACGCTATCTCCTGGCGGGGCCGAATCAACTCGCCAGAGAACTGGACGGATTTTTCGTCCTGGCAATCGGTGATGGGCGCACTAAAGAACTCATCGTTCTCACCGACGCGATGGGGAGTTGTCACGCATATTCGCGCTCCTGGAAGAATCTGACGGCTCTTTCCGGCTCTTCGATTTTACTTGCTAGCTTGGACACCACTAATCTCGACCCCATCGGATGCCAGGAATTCCTGCTCGGGGGAGTGAGCTATCAGAATCGCACCGTCTTTCGTGAAGTGGACAAGTTGGCGCCTGCAACGGTGTTCAAGTATCGAGATGGCGTGCTGAAGGAGTCGGAGAGATACTGGACGATCAAGCAACTCACACCTGAGTTGTTCGGCAGCGCAAAAGCCGTCGATGCGCTCTGGGAATCCCTTGAGCGGGTCTCACGCGATATCTTGCGGGATTTCCCGCGGGTATCGTGCGACCTGACTGGTGGTTACGACTCGCGCGCGCTGGCTGCAGGGTTCTTGGGTGCTGGCGGTGCATTCGCCACAGTCGTCTCGGGAGCAAAAGATAATTCCGACGTTGTCATCTCCGATGGTCTCGCTGGCATCCTTGGCATGGAGCATCTCCATTTGCCGATGCCGGAGCAACTCTCTTTTGCCCAGGTGCAAAGAGCCCACACACTCACAGACGGAGAATTCGATCCCGTCGAGTACGCAGGCATCCTATCCATTCATGAAGTATTGCTTCAAAGGTATGACATCAGCATTAATGGCTCTTATGGTGGTATTGCTCGCGCCCTTTGGTGGGAACTCCTCGCGCCACAAATTGGAGCGCGCAAGAAACTAGATGCCCAGCGTCTGGCACGCTCGCGTTACGTTTTGCCAAATGTAGATACAGAGCTCTTTCCGCTGGCCACGCGCATCGATCTAGGAGACCACCTTGCCGGCGTTATTGAACGTGCCAACGAAGGCCTCTCTCACTTTCCGAATTCGATTCAAATGGACCATGCCAACCTGAACATGCGTATCCATCGATGGCAAGGTCGTATTGCCAGCAGCACCAATCAATTGTGGCCTTGTCTTTCTCCGTTCGGCCTGCGATCTGTTCTGGAGACGGTGCTCCAAAGCGACACCAGGCTTCGACTGCGGAGCAATCTAGTACGTAGGATGCTTGCCAAGTACCAGCCAAGACTGGCAGATTATCCCCTCGACCGTGGGTATCCTGCAGCTCCAGTTACCTGGCGAAACTTTTATAAGTTCTTACCGATTGTCAGCCATTTGGGCGGCCGCGCTTTGTCAAAATTGAGACGAATAACGTTCGGCCCTACTTTTGGAAAGAAGCCGGCTTCTGGCGCGCAGCCGTTTCGCTTGCAGTTACTTCAAGAAAAAGCGGTGCAGGATTTGCTGAATCCTTCCACGATGAGAGTGATGCAATTACTTGATCCGGAAGCTGTGACTCGATTCCTCGTGCGAGCCCATGACCACGATTTTCCTTTCAATGCACAATGGAACAGATTGCTCTCTCTGGAGCTGACCCTCCGCGTCTTGGAAGGTTCAAGCGCTGCCACTTCAACCCATCTTCCTGAGAAGATCAAACACCAAGCGAGCCGTGCGCAATGATTCTGGTTCTTGCTCAGCGAGGCTATCCTCGAACTCCGGTGCTTTGGCCCAAATAATCCTCGACTTCCGCTGCCACAATTGCCCATGTGCGCTTGCTCGCGTAGTGGGCTATTTCCGGGCGATGCCATGATTTCTGCAACGCCTGCTTCAAGGCAGCCGCGATTGAGTCTACATCCTGTTCGACGAGAACGCCTAGATCGGGAGAAACAATGACCTCAGGGGCACCCCATACGTTGGTCGCGACCACCGGGGTTCCGCACGCCATTGATTCGAGGAGTACATTCGGCCAGCCTTCGCGTGAACTCACCAAGCAACTGATCTGTGCCGCGCCGAACCATTGTCTCAATCCGTCGTTCGGAATATTCCCCGGCAAAAAAACCCGGTCAGCTACGCCAAGTTCATCGGTCATCGCCTCCAGCTTTTGTCGGTAGTCACCTTCCCCAAGAATGTAGAGTTTGGCCTTGGGGAAGTGGGACGCAATTTTTGCAAATGCCGGAATCAAAAATTGAAAACCTTTCCTTGGAATCAAACCTCCGACGGCAACGATGAGTTGTTCGTCTTCCGCAAGCCCTAGCAATCTCCGCGCTTCGCGAGGCTCCACTGGATGGAAGCGCACCGGATCAACCCCATTCCCGATAACTCGGATTCTTTTCTCCGGCAGACCTAATTCCACCATTGCTTGTTTCAAGGATTTCGAAACGGCAATGATTCCAGCCGCGTGCCGCAAACTCCAGCGGATCATCGGCCGGATCAGTCGGAAGCCGGGGAAGAGATTTACGTCCGTACCGCGAGCTGAAAGCACCGCAGGTATTCGGAATAGCATTCCCAGCATTACAGCCGCGAGACCGTCGGGATAGACATAATGTGCGTCAATACGGTCAAATTGGTTCTGTCTTTGTAGCTTCCATACGGTGGTAAAACTCCCGAGAAAAATTAGCAATCCATGCAAAGGCATGGAGATTCCCGGGACCAACAAATAGCGTGGATGACAAACGGTAAGTTCGCCGATTTTTTCTTCCTTTGGAATGCGGCTGATCCTTCCCCAACGGGCAGACTTGATCCACCGCGGAAAATACGGTACTGGTGCAACTACGTGCACGGTCAGTCCCGGACGCTTTGCTACATGAAGCATGCGATGGTAGATGAAGATTCCGTGGAGGGGCTGGACGGAGTTAGGAAAAAGGGTAGTGAAGGTCAGGATTCGCAATCAGCGGTCTCCGCCCTACACAGCTTTTCGGCCTGCACGAGCGCTTGCAGAGAATGGCGATGTGCCGGGCACGTGCCAACCGCAGCCGAGTCAGAAATAATTGTAGAGGCAATCCGCAGCATTTTCAGGAACGCCGTACAGCTCCCACGCTGCGATACCAGGACACAAATCGCTGAATGCCATCACTGAACCGCGTGGCCGGCTGGTAACCAAGCAATTTATTTGCTTTCGAGATATTCGCCCAAGTCAGCGGCACATCGCCGGGTTGCAGTTCTTTTTGCTCGCGGATCAATTTGCGTCCCGTAGCGTGTTCGATGGTGTCCACCAGTTCTGAAAGCTTCACTGGGTGGGAGTTTCCAAGATTGAAGATATCGAAGCGCAAATCATCAACCCCCGGATGTTCATAAGCAAGCGCGGACATGATACCGGCAACTATGTCCTCTACAAATGTATAGTCCCGGCCAGTTGAACCGTCACCGAAGATCGGTACCGGTTTCCCCGCCTCTGCCAACGCGGTGAATTTATGAATCGCGAGATCAGGCCGCTGCCGCGGGCCGTACACGGTAAAAAACCTCAGGCAGACGATTGACAATTTGAAAAGATGGGCATACGTATGGCAAAGCAATTCACCCGCAAGTTTTGTAGCTGCATACGGCGAAATAGGCTTGCACTCGACCTGGTCTTCCGAGAAGGGCGCCTTGCTGGTGGCTCCATACACCGAGCTCGACGAACCAAAGATGAACTTGCCAACTCCCAATTCGCGGCAGATCTCCAGAAGATTCAGGGTGCCCGCGATATTCACTTGCTGGTAGAGCAACGGTTGCTCGATCGAAGGCCGAACCCCGGCGCGCGCTGCCAGATGAATAATCGCCTCTGGACGTACCTGCTCCGTGATTTTGCGAATGCCCTCATAATCACGGATGTCCTGCCTGAAGAAATTGAACTCGCCCACTCGCCGGACTTCTTCGAGGTTCGCTCTCTTCCATTCTGGAGAATAGAACTCATCCAGGTTGTCAACGAGGGTGAGTTCGGCGCCGCGCCGTAGCAACGCCTCGGCAACATGCGAGCCAATAAACCCTGCTCCGCCGGTCAGCAGAATGCGTCGGGGAATGGTGTTCACGGCTGTTTCACGCCCTTCCTCGGTGCTTTTGTGGGAACGGATTTTTCCCGGTGTAGCTCAACAACAGAACGCCAAGTGCAATGTCCCGCACGCGAAGTTGATCAACCATGGGAGCATACCATCAGGGCACAGAACGGGAAACTCCGTGTATGTCATTTGCCAATTTACACAATGCGGACCCGCCTTTTAGTAGAGCAATCAGCTGCCGATGTTCTCGAATTGAGTGTCAAACACCGCTCCTTCTAATTCGCTTACAAGAGTCTAGAGATCCGCGGTCCCGCCCTCTGATGAAATGGAAACACAGCAGCGAGCTCACAAGTTTGGACTTACTATTGCTTGTTATACTAGCCAAAATGAAGAATGCGCTCAGTATTGACCTCGAAGACTATTACCACGTCACTGCGTTCGCCCAAGAGGCCGGCGCGGACGATTGGCAGTCGAAGAAGAGCCGCATAGAGGAAAGCACTGACAAGCTGCTCCAGCAGTTCAGCGATGCGGACTGCAAAGCTACCTTCTTTGTTCTGGGGTGGTTGGTGGAAAGCAAGCCTGCTCTCATCCGCCAGATTGCTGATCTAGGACACGAGATTGCCTGCCACAGTCACAAACACCGACTCGTTTACGAGATGACTCCCGACGAGTTTCGCGAGGACACATATCGGGCCAAGGAGCTTCTCGAAGAAGCTAGTGGAAAGGCCATCCTCGGTTACCGTGCGCCGAGTTTTTCCATTGGTGAGAAATCTCTCTGGGCCTTTGAGATTCTCTTGGAACTTGGGTTCACCTTCGATTCGAGCATCTTCCCAGTCCGGCACCCCAATTACGGCATGCCCGCTGCGCCGAGGTTTCCGTTCCTGGTTTGCACTCCACGCGGAACGATCGTGGAGTTCCCGATGCCAACTGTGGCGCTTGGGCGGAGACGCTCGCCGATTGGAGGTGGCGCGTATCTCCGGCTTCTGCCCTATTGGTATACGCGATGGGGCATTGGCTTCATCAATTCTCAGGAAGAGAGGCCAGTCTGCGTTTACCTCCATCCCTGGGAGCTCGATACAGGCCAACCTCGAATGCGAGGGAGTCTCACCGCTCACCTCCGCCACTATTTCGGATTGCGCGGAACCGAGGCAAAATTGCACAAACTACTAAGTGATTTCGAATTTGGCACTCTGGGGTCTCTGATTGCCGAATGCAAGGGATTGCAAACTGCATTGAGTGTTTCTGTCTAGTTTTACTGTCGATCACGAATTCCTGAAGGTGACTAGGGCACAAGCATATTCTTCATGCCCCATTGGCACGTCTTGCGCCCAATAGCATCCTCAATTTGGCTCCAATTTGCCTTTGATAATTCTGCCGCTCCTCAGGTGGCACGCACATGTACCAAAACCCTGCGAAAGCCAGCGGCAGAATCACGCCCACTTGCAAGAAGAAGATCGAGAGATGAGAAGTGGGGCACCATTTCTCGATCAGATAGGAGGCGAGAGCAAAGGGAAGCACAGCGATGGCTGGCTTTAGACCCGTTACCATTCCGAACTGACGAATGGGGATTTTCAACGAGCGCTTCACGTACCAGGGCCAAAAGATCAACGCACTGAGGAGATTTGGCAGCGTTGTGCCCCACGCCACCCCTACAATTCCCATTTTTTGCACGAGTAGGATGCTCAAGCCAAGATTCAGGAACCCTTCGATCAGCGACACCGGCACCAGCGCTTTGTGTTTTCCTATACCGAATAAAACGGCCCACACCACTTGCAGTCCTGCCGGAATCAGCGTCAGCGAAAGAGCCCAAAGCACCTGTCCCGACGGCTCTGCATATTCAGCTCCCATCCACAATCCAATGAACGTTTTTCCGCGAATCAAGAAAGTTAGCGTAACGGGCAGGATTAGCGTGGTCGAGTAACACGCGCCCTTCAAAGTAACCCGTTGAAGTTCTTGGAGATTGCCTTCCGCCTCTAGTCTGCTCGCCAGCGGGGTCATCGTCTGAGAGATTCCAGAGATCAGTGCACGGGCATTCTGGATAAGATTCCCGGCGATGGAAAAAAAAGTGACAAACGCTACCGGCAAGAATGCTGCGATTACGACGGAGTCGCTGTACAAAATCAGATACGAAGTAATCTGCAGCACAAACGCATAAAAGCTGAACGAGAAAATCATCCGCAGGCTACCAGAGTCGAATCGCGTCCAGCGCAAGTGCAATTGAGGATAGAGCCGGAAACTCAGCCAGTAGCTTGCCGCGATGCTGACTAGTGCAAAAATCAGTTGGATGAGCGCCAACGTAGCAAGTCCGCCGCCTATTTTGAGTGCGACGATTGTTGCCGCCGCACGCAGGCCACTGCATCCGATTTGAATTGCGTTGACCAGGTCAAAACGATGCAGACCGGCAAGAATTCCGCCGAAAACTCCTCCGATAAGCGATACGGCAACTGAAAGGCCTGCCAACGGTAAGACGATCTTCGCCGTCGTCTGATAAGCGGGCGGAATGTGAAAATAATCCAGCGCAAACCACGCCACGCCGGTGGATATGAGCACCGCCAAAATCCCCGCTCCGGTGAAGACCTGCAGCGCAGAGGAGGCTGTGCGCCCGGCTTCTTCATGATTTCCTTCGGCATGAAACTTCGCGAGGTATCGCGTCACCGCACTACGTACCCCGAGGTCGAGAAGCCCAAGATACCCAGTCAGTGAAATGAGCAGCACCCAAATGCCGTAGCCCGAATCGCCCAAGTGATGCACCACGAATGGCGAAAGGAAAAAGGCGATGAGCATGGAGAAAACATAGCCGCCCCAATTCGAGATTACATTTCGAATTGCACCAGGTTTTTGGCGCATCACCGTGTCTACCATGCTTTCTTTTTCAAGGACCAGCTCAGCCAATCTGCCCGCCTCGAGCCACTAGGAGTGGTGGCGTATGAGTTCGACAAGTTCGACGTACTCTAGCCAAGCTATCTACCGTAGTCTGAAGCCCCTTCGGAGTAAATCGCTCTGACGCTCTAGTACTCCCGCAGGAGGACAAGGGTTTGCCGAAAATGGGAAAAAAAGTGGGATGCCTGAAGCTGCAAGTCCTTATCTGACAGTCGGATCCTCCAGAAAAGGCAGCCAGTTTCATGAGATGACATTCTCATTCCGCCAGAATCACTGGCAACCCGCGTGCTAAACTATATAGCCATCAAGGCGTTTTCATGACCGCAAGAAAAGGCTCTTGTGTCTAGAAACCCACACCTTATTGTCAAGATAGTTTGAGGAGCGCGAATGAGGGTTTTGCTCACCGGCCACAAAGGCTATATAGGCTCGGTTCTCACAAAGATGTTGCTAGCCGAAGGCCACCAAGTCGTTGGTCTCGACAGTGATCTCTTTGCCGAATGCACCTTTGAAGAGCCCCCCGTTGAAGTGCCGTCTTTTCATAAAGATCTTCGCGATGTTCAGGTATCCGATCTAAAAGGCATCGACGCCGTCATGCATCTGGCGGGTCTTTCGAACGATCCACTTGGAAACCTTAACCCAGACTTGACCTACGAGATCAACTATCATGCCTCTGTCCGCCTGGCACAGATGGCCAAAGAGGCCGGCGTCGCACGCTATGTATTTTCCTCTTCTTGCAGCACCTATGGTGCTGCTGGCGACAGAATTCTCGATGAGACTGCCGAGTTCAATCCGGTTACACCGTACGGCCGGTCAAAAGTTCTAGTCGAGCAGGAAGTTGCCAAACTTGCGAGTCCGGAATTTAGCCCCACTTATCTCCGCAACGCCACGGCGTACGGCGTTTCTCCTCGTCTGCGGTTTGACTTGGTTTTGAACAATCTCGTAGCTTGGGCTTTCACGACGGGACGTGTGTACATAAAGAGCGACGGATCGCCCTGGCGTCCGATCGTGCACATAGCAGACATTTCCCGGGCATTTTGCGCTGTGCTTACCGCTCCTCGCCAAGAGATACACAACCAAGCTTTCAACGTCGGTCGCTCAGAAGAAAACTACCAGATCCGTGATTTGGGTGAGATTGTGAAAGAGACCGTTCCTAACTGCAAAATTGAGTACGCGACCGACGCCGGGCCCGACAAACGGTGCTACCGCGCGGACTTCAGCCGCATTGCGCGAGTCGTCCCGGGTTTCCAACCCCAGTGGACTGCCCGAAAAGGTGCTCAGGAGCTCTACCAAGCCTATCAACGTGTCGGGTTGCGCCTCCAGGATTTCGAAGGGCCCCGCTACCAGCGCATCAGCCATATCCAAGATCTGCTCGCATCGGGCCGACTCGATGCGAACCTCCGCTGGCATGCAGCGAGCCCTGTAGATGCTGTTCCGGCGAGAAGTTACTGATTCCGAGAGCCCAGCGGAAGGTGGGACTTGATTTTCACCGAATTGAAGCTCAAAGGAGCCTTCGCGATTGGTCTCGAGAGAAAAGAAGACGATCGAGGCTTTTTTGCCAGGACGTTTTGTCGCGAAGAGTTCGAAGCGCACGGCCTGAACCCCAACGTCGTTCAGTGCAACGTTTCTTTCAACAAGCGCAAAGGCACGTTGCGCGGGATGCACTTTCAGACCGCACCTTATGAAGAATCCAAGCTCGTACGTTGCACTGCTGGCAAGGTTTTCGACGTGATCATCGATTTGCGTCATTCATCGCCGTCGTTCAAGAAATATGCAACGATCGAGCTGTCTGCCGAGAACCGCAAGCTGCTCTACATCCCGGAAGGCTTCGCGCACGGGTTTCAGACGATGGAAGACAACACAGAGGTGTTCTACCAGATGTCTCGCGGATACGCCCGCGACCACGCTTGCGGCGTGCGATGGGATGATCCGGCATTCGGTATTGCCTGGCCTCCAGACGAACGTATCATTATCGAGCGCGACCGGCACTATCCGGACTTTCTGGCCGAAGGGGGAGTGTAGTCCTTGGCCGCTTGGTTCCACTCCATCGAGGACTTCGCGCGGCTTGGTCAGGAGATGCACCGGCTGATCGCGGAACTGTATCCAGTGTGTCGCAGCATCACCGGCGACGGTTTGCGCAAAACACTGCGTCGCATCCAACAGCAGATTCCGCTGGATTTGCACGAAGTGCCGACCGGCACCCCTATATTCGATTGGACCGTCCCCAAGGAATGGAACATCCGCGACGCTTTTGTTAAGAACTCCAGAGGCGAGCGCATAATTGATTTTCAGAAATCGAATCTTCATGTCGTGAACTACAGCATCCCCGTGCAACGCCGGATGCCGCTGGCGGAACTCAAGGAGCATCTGTTCACCCTGCCCGATCGCGTCGATTGGATTCCGTATCGAACCTCTTATTACAACGAGAGCTGGGGCTTCTGCCTTGCTCATCGAGAATTCGAAAAGCTCGAAGAGGACGAATACGAAGTTAGGATCGATTCGTCTCTGGAAAACGGTCATATGACCTACGGAGAATGTTTTCTCCCCGGCGAATCCTCGGACGAGATTTTGATTAGTTGCCATTCGTGTCACCCGTCACTCTGCAACGACAACCTCTCAGGCATCGCAGTGGCGACTGCTCTGGCGCGTCACTTGAATACCGTTCCTCACCGTTATTCGTACCGGTTTCTCTTCATCCCTGGCACCATCGGGTCGATTGCCTGGCTCAGCCTTAACGAAGAAAAACTCTCGCACATCAAGCATGGCTTGGTCCTTGCCGGTGTTGGAGATCTCGGCAATTTCTCTTATAAAAGGAGTCGCCAGGGAAATGCGGACATCGACCGCGCCGCCGGCCACGTGCTGAAGCACAATACCGAGCAGCATCGTTTGCTGGACTTCTCTCCATACGGCTATGACGAGCGGCAATTCTGCTCGCCCGGGATCAATCTTCCCGTTGGGCGCCTTTCACGCACCCCTCATGGTGAGTTTCCGGAATATCACACTTCAGCCGACAATCTGGATTTTGTTCGGCCATCGTCCCTTGCGGAATCCTTTTCTGTTTGTCTCTCCGTACTCTCCATCCTGGAATGCGATTCCACTTATGTGAATCTGAATCCTAAATGTGAGCCGCAACTGGGAAAGCGTGGGCTTTACCGGTCCATTGGAGGCCATGTCAATGCTGCGCAGCGCGAACTGGCAATGCTTTGGGTTTTGAATCTCTCGGACGGCTGGCACACCTTGCTCGACATCGCCGAACGATCCGGATTGAGCTTTGAGACTGTCAGCGAAGCGGTCGCAGCGTTGAAGCAACATGGTCTCTTACGCGAATGCTTGGAAAACGCGGCCACACACTCGCATCAGATAGTCAGAAAGGACTTTCTATGAACTCTATTTTTGTCGACCCTGCGGTAAATGACGAGTCTAGACGCCAGCTCCTCTACGAAGGCCAGCTGGTTGTTTACTCGCCCACCCCGAGTTCTCTCGCGTTCATTCAGTTCGCGCAGGAAATGGCAGCGGAGGCTTTCCATCCACTCAATCCTGAAACTGCGCAATTTCATTTGCCAGTCGAAGAGTATGCGCCCATCCTCGCCGAGCTAAAACCAAAATTCATTCATCACCCGAAATCCAAGGAATGCATCCAGGGAATGCTTCGGGAACTGGGGTGCGATCTCAACAAGACTTACTTTGACGTGCCGCGGATGCGTACAGCGACGAGCGAGAACTATCTCACCGCAGGTATCGCCTACGCCTTTCATCCTCACCGCGACACATGGTACTCCGCTCCGATGTGCCAGCTTAACTGGTGGATTCCCATCTATGCGATCGAACCACGCAACGCCATGGCTTTTCATCCGAAGTATTGGCACCAGGGCGTGCGCAACGGTTCCGGCGAGTACAATTACGACGAGTGGAATCGCACCAGCCGTCAGAGCGCGGCGCAACATATCAAGGTCGACACACGCAAACAACCGCATGCTGAAGAACCCCTGGAACTTGATCCACAAATTCGGGTGATAGCTCCACCGGGAGGGATCCTCATTTTTTCCGCCGCTCATATGCACTCCACAGTACCGAATGATTCTGGCCGCACGCGTTTCAGCATCGATTTTCGCACCGTGAATGTGGATGACGTGGCGGCGCGGCGCGGCGCACCCAATGTCGATTCCGCATCTACCGGCACCACCATGCACGATTATCTTCGCGGTTCAGACTTGGCACACGTTCCCGAGGAGTACTACCCTCTTTACGAGACTCAACCTGCCGCGGTCGGTAAGCCCGAGGTCGGCGCATCCGTGTCCACCGCTGTCGTGGATTAGTCAGGCTCGACCCTTGCGATGCTAGGAATGGTTAGGAAACTCGCCTCACGAGTAGCAGGATGACAAAAAGCGACAGCTCGCGTCGGATTTCGATGTGACCAGCCTGCCGAAATGGAAGAAAACAATGTGCATTCCTTCGAAAATATCTCCCTCGCCTCTTTCGGAGCCTACGGATGCATAAATCCGACGTAGCACGGCGCATTGCCAGGAAACTGCCCGGAGCGACAAAGTGCGCCCTGTGGCTCTGGGTCCACGTTCGACTGAGCCTTTCTCGTGACACGGAAGCGGCCGACCACTGGCTTGCACTTGAACTCGCCACCGAGCTCGGCTACCGCGTTCCCGTCTTCGCTCGTTTGGGGAACGGCATGAAGGTCCGGGTAGTCTGGAATGATTTTATCGGCAGGACCATTCAGCGGGAAGGGTATTACGAGCCCGAACTCGTGAAGCTCTTCGAACGGTTGCTCAAACCTGGAATGGTCTTTTTGGACATCGGCGCCCACATCGGCCAGTACACACTCGTTGCCAGTGAGCTCGTTGGTGAAAGCGGCGCAGTTCACAGCTTCGAACCGGACCCCGAAACTTTTATGTGGTTGGCTTCAAACCTGCGCCTCAACCAGCGCGAGAATGTGCGCCTCAATCAACTAGCATTGTCCAACGCGGCCGGAAAAACCCAATTTTACATTTCCTCTCCCGACGACATCGGCTCCAACTCCCTCTCACCGCCGAGCAATTTCTCAGGACGCGTCGTGGAAGTGACGTTGACAACCGTGGATTCTTATCTGGCGGAGAATCGAGTGCCTCGCGTGGATCTTTTGAAGGCGGACATCGAAGGGGCGGAGTACGCCATGCTCTCGGGAGCCGACTCGCTTCTTAGGAGCGAGCATAAGCCCGTCATTATCATTGAGTTTGAACAGGCCCGCCAGCGCGCGATGGGCTCCTCCTGCGCAAAATTAGCGGAGCTACTGTCCACTCGAGGTTATGTTCTTTATAAAATCGGCGAGGCGGGCTTCGAATCGTACACACCGAATGAAAACGACCAGCCTTCGTTCAATATCCTGGCCATTCCCGTCGATCGCCGAAGTTTACTCCTTGAATTGCAAAGTGCAGCTTGAGGTGGAATCGTGCTTCTCTTGTGGGACGATATGATTAGAAGGGGGCATTGCAAACGACAGCTCTCATGAGTTTCGAAACTTCATTTGTGGGACAGAAGGTCTTGGTTACAGGAGCCAGCGGTTTTCTGGGCGCTCACATCTGCAGGCGCTTTCACGAGAGCGGCGTCGAACTATGTGCCGTGTCCCGCACGGCACCGAAGGACGATGCCTTTCGCATTTCCTGGGTTCCCGGCGATGTCAGCGATTGGGAGACCATCCAATCCCTTATTCGCGAGTTTCAACCCGACGTTGTTTTTCATCTCAGCGGCCATGGCGTCGGCGCCCCGGGGCTAGAACACGTGCTTCCCACATTTCGGCACGATCTGGCGACAACGGTAAATATTCTCACTGCCATCACTCAATTCGGAGTTAGACGCCTCGTGCTTGCGGCTTCGCTCGAAGAGCCTGTACATGGAAGTTCCGAGATCACGCCATCGACGCCCTATGCCGCTGCGAAATTCTCCAGCACAATGTATGCCCGAATGTTTCACAAGCTGTATGGAACTCCAGTCGTTCAAGTTCGGCCGTTCATGACATACGGCCCGGGGCAGCGCGCGCACAAACTCATTCCGTACGTGACGCTCGCGTTGCTACAGGCCCAGTCGCCCAAGCTCGGTAGCGGCCTGCGGCCTGTCGATTGGGTCTACATCGATGATGTAATCGACGGCATGTGGGCCGCCGCCCTTGCACCAAACATCGAAGGTAGCGCTATCGATTTGGGCTCGGGAGTTTTGGTCTCCATTCGCGAGGTGGTCATGCAACTCGTCGATATTGTAGGAGCCCCCGTTCAGCCGCAATTTGGGGCCGTGATCGACCGGCCTATGGAAGTAGTTCGCTTAGCGGACATGGCTGCGGCGCGGGAAAAGCTCGGCTGGAAACCACGAACTCCGCTACACGAAGGGCTAGAGTTAACAGTCAAATGGTTTCGCGAAGAGCTGGCTCTTTCCGCGGCTCGCCAAAACAGCAGAGGGAGCGCATGACGCCATCATCGAGTTCGGGTTGTCGATTCTGCGGTGCCCCAATTGAACATACCGTGGTGGATCTCGGTATGTCGCCGCTTTGCGAAAGTTATCTAAGCGCGGCACAGATCGATCAGATGGAGCCCTGCTATCCCCTCCATGTTTTCGTCTGCGGAAAATGCTTCTTGGTGCAATTGAAGGAGTACGTTAGCGCTGAACACATCTTCAGCGACTATGCCTATTTTTCTTCTTACTCGGATAGTTGGCTGGCACACGCCAAGACGTACACGGAGTACATGATCGACCGCTTTGGTTTTGGACCTAAGAGCTTGGTCGTTGAACTCGCCAGCAATGACGGTTACCTCCTTCAGTATTTCGTCGCTAAAGGCATTCCCTCTCTTGGCATCGAGCCCGCAGCCAATGTCGCCAAAGTCGCCGAAGAAAAAGGCGTGCCCACCCTGGTAAAGTTTTTCGGCGTCGCCAGCGCGGCCGAGCTCGCTGCCCAGGGCAAACGCGCCGATCTGCTTCTGGGAAACAATGTCCTTGCGCAGGTTCCTGACCTCAACGACTTTGTTGCGGGTATGAAGATTCTACTAAGCCCGAAAGGCATCATTACGATGGAGTTTCCTCATCTCTTGCGCCTGATGGAAGAAAACCAATTCGACACGATCTACCACGAACATTTCTCCTATTTTTCGCTTTATACGACCGAAAAGATTTTTGCCGACCACGGCATGACGCTTTTCGATGTCGAGGAAATTCCAACGCACGGCGGCTCGCTGAGGATTTTCGCGCGCCATACCGAGGACTCTTCAAAGCCCGTGAGCAGCCGCATCCACGAACTCCGTGCCAGGGAGGAGGCGGTTGGCACCAATCAGCTTAGCTCCTACAGCTCTTTTTCTGAACAGGTGAAGGAGACCAAGCGCAAGCTGTTGGATTTCCTCATTCGCGCCAAACGGGAAGGGAAGCGTATCGTTGGATACGGCGCTCCGGGAAAAGGCAATACCCTCTTAAATTATTGTGCTATTCGCACCGATTTCCTGGACTTCACCGTGGACCGCAATCCCCACAAGCAGGGGAAATTCCTGCCCGGAACACATATTCCGATTTTTCATCCCGACCGTATTCGCGAGGCACGGCCCGATTACCTCTTCATCCTGCCTTGGAATTTGAAGGACGAGATCATGAAGCAGAACGCATTTATCCGGGAGTGGGGCGGTCGCTTCCTGGTGCCCATCCCCGAGGTGAGGGTCTATGATTGATTGGGCCTCCATCCTCCCAGACGTGATACGCGGCGCGGGCCGTGGAAGGAGACTTCTCTAATGAAAGTTGTTCTTTTTTGCGGCGGTTTGGGCATGCGGCTCCGCGAGTATGCGGAAAATATCCCCAAGCCTATGGTCCCTATAGGCTATCGCCCAATTTTGTGGCATGTGATGAAATACTATGCCCATTTTGGCCACAAGGATTTTATCCTCTGCCTGGGCTACCGAGCCGACGCTATCAAGCAGTATTTCTTGAATTACGACGAATGCATCTCCAATGATTTCATGCTCTCGCAGGGAGGCAAGAGTCTCGAACTTTTCAATAGTGATATCCACGATTGGAAAATCACTTTCGCCGAAACAGGGATCAATTCCAACATCGGCCAGCGATTGAAAGCCATTGAAAAATATCTCGAAGGCGAAGAAACATTCCTCGCCAACTACTGCGACGGACTCACGGACCTGCACTTTCCGGATCTTGTGCAGTTCGCTTCCCAGCACGGCCGCATCGCCAGCTTCATCTGCGCAAAACCCAATCTCAGTTATCACCTCGTCTCGACCCAACCGGACGGGCTCGTACAAGAAATCAAGGCCATTACTCGTACGGATCTTCGTATCAATGGAGGTTATTTTGTTCTTAAGCAGGATATCTTCCGCTACATGCGAGCTGGTGAAGAACTGGTCCTAGAACCTTTCCAACGCCTAATCCAGGAAAAGCAGATCATGGGTTATCCCTATGACGGTTTCTTCGCCACCATGGACACTTTCAAGGACAAGCAGCAGCTCGATGACATGTACGCAAAAGGAAGCGCACCCTGGGAGGTTTGGAAAAACGGACTCTCGATCTCCGGCGTACTTCCTGCTTCTGCCGAATCTCCTTCGGAAGATGCTGTGCCGTACGTGCCTGCGCGCTACCGCCATGCTTAGCGTCTCACTCGGAGCGCGCCGCACTCCCCTTCGCCGGCTGCTGTGCCTCGGTGCGCATAGCGATGACATCGAGATCGGTTGCGGTGGCACGATTCTTACGTTGCTTGCCCAGAATCCCGGCCTTGACATTCGATGGGTGGTGTTCAGCTCGGGCCCGCAACGCGAGCAGGAAGCCTATCGAAGTGCTGCCACGTTTCTCAAAAGGACTAGAAACAAAAGGATCATTGTGCGCGACTTCCGCAACGCCTTCTTTCCATTCGTCGGTACCGAGATCAAGGAATTCTTCGAGGAGTTGAAAGCGGATTTCACTCCTGACCTCGTATTCACCCATTACAGGGACGACCGTCACCAGGACCATCGGGTGCTTTCCGACCTCGCTTGGAACACCTTCCGAAATCATTTCATTCTCGAATACGAGATCCCAAAATACGATGGCGACCTCGGCTCGCCGAATTTCTTCGTGCCCATCGCTGCGGCCATCTGTCAGCGGAAAATCAAGTATCTGTTTGACGCCTTCGCTACACAGCGCGACAAGCAATGGTTTACTCGGGACACGTTTCTCGGTTTGATGCGGCTTCGCGGAATCGAATCCAACGCGCCCAGCGGCTATGCGGAGGCATTTTATTCTCGCAAAGCGGTTCTTTCCGATGGTAAATGAAACTCGGAGTCAAGTGGCGGCCGGTACCGTGGCTGGTAGGAAAGCGAGCCGTGAGAGCTTAGAAGATAGTGCTGAACAAAAAATCATGAATCCCCGTTTAAGCTTTGGCATGCCGGTTTACAATGGAGAGCACTTCGTGTCAGAAGCGCTAGATTCGCTTCTGGCGCAGACTTTCCAGGATTTTGAAATCGTCATCGCGGACAACGCCTCCACGGATCGCACCGGAGAAATCTGCCGTTCGTACGCATCTCGCGATCCCCGCATTCGTTACTTTCGCAATGACAAAAACATTGGTGCGGCTGGGAATCACAACCTTGTCGTCGAACGCTCCACCGGTGAATTCTTCATGTGGATGTCCCACGACGATATCTGCATTCCCACCTATGTGGAGAATTGCGTGGCGATTCTAGAAAAAGATCCTGGCATCGTTCTTTGTTACTCAAAAACCGGAGATATCGAAGAACACGGCCTCGCACTTCAGCGTGACAATCTGCACCGCCAATTGTCTGTCGAAAGCGACCGTTTGAACACCGACTCGCCGCACGCGCATATCCGTTTTCGCGATTTAATCCGGCTAGACCACCAGTGCGAAGCAATGTATGGCGTAGTCCGCGCTAACGTGTTGAAGGGCACGCCCGTGCATGGCAATTACGCTGACGCGGACCGCGTCTTGCTCGCAGAGCTCGGACTCTATGGCCGCTTTTATGTCATTCCCGACTATCTTTTTCTACACCGCGAACATGCGCTGCGCTCTGTAGAATTGCACCCGAGCCGTCAAGAAAGAACTGTTTGGATGGATCCCACTGCCGCGGGGAAGATCCTCCTTCCGCATTTCCGGCAGCTCTCCGAATTGATCCTTTGCTTGCAACGCACTCCACTGCCCGCCAAAATGCGATTCCTTTGCTATGGACATCTCATCAAGTGGACCTTTACAAATCGGAAGCGCTTCTTCTCCGATGCTTCGGTCGCCACAGTCCAGCTTCTCAGGCGCTTTCGCCGCGACAAGCAGGGGCCACTGGCCCAAACTTAGCGCTGAAAACTTCACCCATGTCAGCGCCCGCCACACCCTCCGACATGAATAATTCTCCGCTTTTCCCAGAAATTGGAATTATCACTCTCACTCCGGACCATTGGCAGCAAAATTGGCAGACGCGTCATCAAATCCTGTCGCGACTGGCGAGATATTTCCATGTCGCCTGGATGAACCCCCCAGCCGACTGGCGTGGCACTCTACGTGAAGCCTTCAAACATCCCCGGACGCCCGACTCCACGTCCCTCCCACCCGCGTTGCACCTATACCAACCCGAACCCTGGCTCCCCTATTTTTATCGTCCGCAATGGCTTGCCGACTGGACCTTCCGTCGGCGTCTTGAGCACGCGCGGAATCTGCTGCTGCAACAAAGATGCCGCAAGATACTTTTGTATCTGTGGCGGCCAGAATTCCTTCGCGCACTAGACTTGATCCCGTATGATCTTAGTTGCTATCACATGGATGATGAATATAGTTTCTCGTCCGCCGATCTTCCTATTTCCGGTGACGAACGCCACCTCCTTGAACGAGTAAATCAGGTCTTCATCCATTCGCCAGCTCTGTTGGAAAAAAAAGGTAAGTTTAACACCAACACAGAATTCGTCCCCAATGGGGTTGATTACCTCTCTTTTTCCAGGGCCGTGCCTCCGCCTGCGGACATTACCGGCATTCCACATCCACGTATTGGATATACCGGCTATGTAAAAAAGCAGCTCGATTTGCCATTACTCCTGCGATTGAGCAAAGCCAACCCTAATTGGCAATTGATTATTGTCGGCGAAACGAGTCCTCACTCCGAAATCACGGAGAGCATTGGAAAGTTGCGCGCACTGCCTAACGTTCATTTTCTTGGTGCAAAATCAACCCGCGAGCTGGCAGCGTACCCTCAGCACTTCGACGTTTGCATCATGCCCTATGTGCTCGATGGCTACACCCGCTATATTTATCCCCTCAAATTGCACGAATACCTGGCCAGCGGCCGCCCCATCGTCGGCACGCGCATCCCTTCTCTTGAGCTTTTCGCGGCCATGATCTGTACTGCTGAAAGCGACGTGCAGTGGCAGGCGTGCATCGCGCACCAGCTCCTCCCCGAGGCCAGTAATCCCACGAACAAGGACCGTCGCCAATCCGTAGCACGCCAGCACGATTGGGGCTTATTGGTGGAACGGATCGCACGCAATCTGATCCGGCATGTCGAGCCACAACTCGGAGTTCGACTACCCAGCGCTCGATCTGAGCTACCTATCTCCGCCACTCTCCCTTGACAGGGTGCCCAACTTGGGAGCCTGGCTGCTGCGGTCCTCGTGCTTTCTGGGCGCAAAGTGCTCGCTCTGACCCAGGAAAAGTTGTGGAATATTACTCCCATTGTTTTCCCCTATCTTACGGGTTCTCGAACTATTCTCCTTTTAAATGGTTTGTTTTCTTTAATATAGAGGACAAGGACTTGGCGATGAATCTGCCTGTACCTCCACGTCGGTATGTCTGATAACAGCCTCATCCCTAATCGAAGTGTAGGTCTTCACGTCGGCGATGTGGTCGAAGTGCGGAGCGAGGCTGAAGTTCTCTCCACGCTAGACGACCACGCCCGCCTCGAATCCCTGCCTTTTATGCCTGAGATGCTCAAGTTTTGTGGACAGCGATTTCGCATCTTCAAGCGCGTCGATAAAGCCTGCGACACCATTGTGAAAGACGGCATTCGTCGCATGGAGAATACGGTTATTTTGCAGGGGCTTCGCTGCGATGGAGAGGCCCACGCCGGTTGCCAAGCCGCGTGCATGATTCTTTGGAAAGAGAAATGGCTGAAGTTGATCCAAAAAGGCTCATCCGATAAATCGAATTTATCCCAGATTGAGACCCCTGCCACCGTGCCACCCACCTGCCGTGCGACGGTTCGCGACATTGCTCCGGCATCCACGCGCAATAGAATTTATGAATCCGTCTACGCCAGCGGCGCGCCAGCTATCCACGGCGAAGAGATTTATTCCTGCCAGGCCACAGAAATGCGCAAAGCGACTTTCCCAATGAAATGGTGGGACCCCCGCCAGTATTGGAGAGACCTCCGTTCCGGCAATGTAGGAATCTGGCCGCTGTTGCGTTCCTTTGGCATCTGGCTTTTCAATGTGATCCAGCACTACCGCAAGGGTGGTAAATACCCATTTATCGAGGGCAAGCTCACAAAGACTCCTCACCTAGAGTTGCATCTCCAGCCTGGCGAATTGGTACAGCTCTTGCCCAAGAGCGAAATTCTGAAAACCTTAGATAAGCGCAATCGCAACCGCGGTCTGTCATTCGACAAGGAACTCGTCAAGTATTGCGGTGGCGTCTACCGCGTCTTTCGCAGGGTAGATAAGATCGTCGATGAGGCAAACGGGAAGATTCTCCGTCTTTCCAATCCCTGCATAGTTTTGGAAGGCGTGACCTGCACTGGTGATTACAATCGCTACTGCCCTCGCAACATTTTTCACTATGTCCGCGAGATCTGGCTCAAGCGTGTCGAGGATTCCAGCCGCTTGGAGGCGAATCCGCGCCCCTGCGATCTTGCTGCCATGACCCCAGCAGCTTGCGGTGAATCTCCACGTTCCGCCGAGGTTCACTGAGAAAATGGCTTTAATTTTTTGTCTTGTTCTCGCTCAACTTAAATTGTCCAGGTTGATCTGAGATAGTCGTAGCTTCTTATCCCGAACCTGAGGTATGCCGATGTTGAGCACTCAAAGTTTCTACGCACGCTGCCTGCTAAAATTCAGCGCTCTTTTTGCGGCCGTTTTATTTCTCGGCACTTCGGGCCGAGCCGCCACGATCTCCTTTGTACAGGCCAATTCCGCTGTGCCTGCCTCGGGAACCACTGTGAAGGTGACCTATACAAACGCGCAGTCGGCTGGTGACCTGAACATCGTTGCCATCGGCTGGAACAACTCCACCACCGTGGTCAACTCCGTGACCGACACTGTGGGCAATGTTTACAACGTCGCCGCGGGTCCCACAGTCCAAACGGGAACTCAGAGTGCGGTTATTTATTATGCAAAAAATATCGCTGCGGCCGCCGCGAACGGGAACACTGTAACGGTCACTTTCAGTGCCTCTGCGCCTTATCCCGATGTCCGCATCTTGGAATACAGCGGCTTGGACCCTTCCAGTCCCCTGGATGTCAATGCCGCAGCCTCGGGTACATCGACCGCCTGCGACAGCGGCGCCGCAACGACTACATCCGCCAATGATTTGATTTTCGGTGCCAACTATGTGCAAACCGATACATCCAAGGCAGGCACTGGTTTCACTAAGCGCCTCATCACCTCTCCAGATGGAGACATTGCCGAGGATGAAATCGTGACAGCTACAGGTTCTTACCACACCACGGCAACTCTCTCCTCATCAGGTGGGTGGATTATGCAGTTGGCCGCATTCAAAGCTGCTTCAGGAACTGGCGGAACTCCGCCGACGGCCCCGACAAACCTGACCGCCACTTCTGTCAGCAGTACTCAAATCAATCTTTCTTGGACGGCTTCCACCTCCTCGGGCAGCACCATCGCTGGATACAGGGTCGACCGCTGCTCTGGCGCGGGTTGCAGCAACTTCGCTCAAATTGCTTCTCCCACGACCACCACCTACGGCGATTCCGGACTCACCGCTTCCACGAGCTACAGTTATTACGTTGTAGCTGTCGACGCTAACGGTCTCGTCAGTTCGAATTCCAATACTGCCACGGCCACCACGCAGGCCGGAGGACCACCTCCACCGACGTTTGTGCAAGCCAACTACGCGGTTCCTGCCAGCGCTTCCACGGTGCAGGTGACCTTTACCGCGATGCAGATGTCCGGCGACCTGAATATCGTCGCCATCGGTTGGAATAACTCCACCACGCAAGTCAGTTCCGTCACGGATACGGTTGGGAACGCTTATGTTGCAGCAACCTCTCCGAGCGTGCAGACGGGCGTGCAGAGCATGGTTATCTACTACGCTAAAAATATCTCCACGGCGGCAGCCAACGCCAATACCGTGACCGTCAATTTCAGCGCCTCGGCCTCGTATCCCGACATTCGCATTCTCGAATACGCGGGTCTAGACACCTCCAGCCCCCTTGATGTGGCAGTTGGTGCCTCCGGCACAGGCACCACCAGCGACAGCGGTGCTGCAACCACGACCAATGCAAATGACCTGATTTTCGGCGCAAACTATGTGCAGACTGACACCGCCAGTGCGGGCACGGGCTTTACTAAGCGTTTGATCACTTCCCCCGACGGTGATATCGCGGAAGACGAACTCGTTAGCTCTACTGGCAGTTATCACGCCACCGCCACGCTCTCCTCTTCGGGCGGCTGGGTCATGCAGCTCGCAGCCTTTAAAACTGCCACGACCGGTTCGGGCGGCGGAACGCCTCCGACTGTTTCTATTACCGCTCCCGCTCCAAATGCCAGCCTCACGGGGACGGCGACGGTGACTGCGACGGCCACCGCGACCGGCGGCACTATTGCCAGCGTTCAGTTTTTTGTGGATAACTCCAGCATCGGCTCGCCCGTTACCACAGCGCCGTACTCCATCTCCTGGAATACAGCCACTGTAGCCAATGGCACTCACACCCTCACTGCACTCGCGATCGATAGCAATGGTAATAAAGCGACCAGCCCCGGCATCCCCGTTACCACCAGCAATGCAGGCCCCCCGGCAACCCCGACCTTCGTGCAAAGCAACTATTCCGTTCCCTCTACTCCGCAAAGTTCGGTCAGCGTCCCGTACCGGACAGCACAAGCTGCGGGCGACGTGAACCTCGTCGTTATCGGCTGGAACGATACCGCTGCTGCCGTGAGTTCCGTTACCGATTCCAGTGGCAATACCTACGCGATAGTCGTCGGCCCGACGGAACTACCCGGCGAGCTCACCCAAATCATCTATTACTCGAAAGGTATAGCTGCGGCCAGCGCAGGCTCTAACACCGTTACCGTGAACTTCTCCGTCGCCGCTTCTTACCCGGATGTTCGGATCCTGGAATACAGCGGAATCGATGTCGGAATCAGTATCGATGTGACTGCAGGTGCAACAGGCAATAGTGCCACGAGCGACAGTGGCGGTGTCCTCACCACCAACGCCAACGATCTGATCTTTGGCGCCAACTACGTCCAGACCAGCACAGCTGCTCCCGGAGCGGGTTTCACCAGCCGTGCCATAACTGTGCCTGACGGCGACATCATCGAAGATATGTTGGTCTCCACCACTGGCACCTATCACGCCACGGCAAACCTTACTGGAGCAGGCAACTGGGTAATGCAGATGATTGCTCTTCGCGCTGCCGGGAGTCCACCGCCTCCCCCCCCACCCAATCCACCAACCGTCTCCATCACCGCTCCGGCAAACAATGCCACCGTCTCCGGCACCATCGTCCTGTCGGCTACCGCTTCCGATGTGGGCAGTTCTGTGACGAGCGTCCAGTTCCTCGACAATGGCAACAATCTCGGCGCGCCCCTAACTACGGCACCCTACTCCTTTAGTCTCGACACCACCACCCTCTTCAATGGGCCGCATACTCTGACGGCCGTCGCATCGAATCCTTCTAATCAGTCGACGACTTCCAGCCCAGTCTCGATTACGGTTGCCAATTCCTCCCCCAAGCCTGCGGGTCAATGGTATGGTCCTTACACTTGGCCGCTCGTCGGCATTCATTCGCTGCTTTTGGAAACCGGCAAGGTTTTGACGTGGGAGGACGAAACAACCTCTCCCGCATCCTCAGTATGGGATCCCACTACTAGCACTTTTGCTCCTGTGCCCTACACGTCCATGGACCTGTTCTGTTCAGGTCACGCTCAGCTTCGTGATGGCCGCATCTTGGTTGCGGGCGGGCACATCACAAACTACGTTGGCATTAACAATGCCACGCTCTTCGATCCCATCGCCGAGACTTGGAGTTCTGCGGCACTCATGGCCTACGCGCGTTGGTATCCGACCGTCACGGAGTTGCCCGATGGCCGCCTTCTAGCCACCTCGGGCGCGATCAGTTGCCAAGGCTGCAACGCCAATACGCCCGAGATATACGATCCCACCGCGAACACCTGGACGCAATTGACTGCCGCCACCATCAGTCTCCCTCTTTACCCGCACATGTTTGTCTTGCCAAATGGCAATCTCTTTGTCGCGGGCTCTTATGAGCTTCCAGTCGCTGGCATGGAATTGAACGTCTCCACGCAAACCTGGACGACCATCGACCCCAATCTATACGACGGCGGCAGCTCGGTTATGTACTCGCCAGGCAAAATATTGAAGGCGGGAACATCGGCCAACTCCGATTCCCCGTATGCTGACTCCGCCGCTACCGCGTACACTATCGATCTAACGCAGTCCTCTCCGGCATGGAAGGCCACCTCATCAATGGCCAATCCCCGGACATATCTCAATCTGACCATGTTGCCGGACGGGACGGTCCTGGCCACCGGCGGCGAGACCACGACGAACCCGTTCGACCTCACCAAGGCTGTCTACGCTGCTGAGCTCTGGACGCCCTCCACGGGCAACTGGGCTACGCTCAGCAGCATGCAGACGCCTCGCGTCTACCATTCCACGGCCTTGCTGCTTCCAGATGCACGCGTGCTCGTCTCAGGAGGCGGTCAGTACGGCACAGGCAGCACGAACGAGTTCAATGCGGAAATTTTTGCACCGCCATACCTCTTCAAGGGTCCGCGTCCAACCATTACTTCGGCGCCTTCCCAGCTGACCTACGGGCAGGGCTTCACCGTGCAAAGTCCTAACGCCGCGAACATCGCATCCGTCGTTCTCATTCGGCTCGGGACAGTTACGCATGCGTTCAATGAAAACCAGGGTTTCATCCCCCTGACGTTCACTACGACAAGCGGTAGTCTGACCCCCACCGCTCCTGCTAACTCTAATATCGCTCCGCCCGGTTTTTACATGCTGTTCATAGTCGATACCAATGGGGTGCCTTCGGTAGCCCAGATCGTTCAGTTCCCTTGATTCTTAACTGTGCAAATCGAGTCTTGTGTCCCCGTTCTCCATTTTGGACGGGGACACAGTCGTTTTCTGCCTTGCAACTATTTGGATCCTCCTATGGACTATGGACTAGAATTGAATTTGGAAACTATGTGCAGCAATGCTGCACAGGTTTTCCCAAACACTGCTTTCTTCACCCGCCGTTAACATTTAACTATTTTAGAATCAGTATTTTATCGCTCAGGAGGAATGGCTCCTAAGTTGCCTATACTACTCACGTGAGACACTTCCTCAGTTTGTTCATGTCCTTAGAAGAGCCCAGTGGGCTCTTCCTGGCAGGTATTGCTTTGATTGCGGTAGGGTTCGTTCTGCGGCGAGTCTTCGTGGGCCCCCAGGCTCACAAAGGCTTGGCCGACTAGGTTCCCAGTTCTAACGATCTCCCGTTCTGCTGCGAAGCAAGCTACCTTCACCCTTGAGCCAGTTAGGGTCTGGGTGACAATGCCTTCACACCTTCTGGGAGGGGGGTGGATGGACGCCGCCCTACTTCCCTTGGTCGGGTCACCTCCCTATCCAGATTAAGCGGACCGCGCGTCCAGTTTCTAGTCGCCTAATCCTCGGGAGAATGACTCATCCCGGGAGCGCCGCCAGAGTTGTCGCATTAAACTTTCAGAAACTTCGATCTGCAGTTTGTTAAATTCCCTCAAATCGTTATACTTCTTTTCCCCGCGCGGCTGCAGAGTGTTCAGCCCCCTACGGCTAAAGCTGACGTCAGCTTGGTTCGTGCTCCATCTCGGCTGTACGGGCTGGTAAATTGAATTCAGTGTTATTGGTAGAGAGCCATCCTATTGTGGAGGGATCAGAGGACCTGGACTAAAGGGCAGCTAAACACTGTCCTCGCGTACGGTACACAAGACGGGGGAAGGCCTTATATTGTGCAAGCAGGTTTAAGCGCGCAAAGCCTAAGATTTTGAATAGGGGTCTTGGCATTTTGTTCAATCGGCTCTTCCCGGAAATCTAGGATTAAGAGGAAGCCTGAGTCTATTCATGTCAATAACCGGAGTTCTTTCGATGCGCGCGCGCTGCCATTCTAGTTTCGACGCTACCTCGTTGACAAGGTTGAGTCTTGCTCTTGCTCTATTGTCGTGCGGGGGACTTGTCTCCTGCGCTGGTCTGGTGAGTTCGGGTTCCAATAGCGCCCGGCAGCTCTCTATTTCCCTCAACGCGACTAACGTTTCCGTCCAAGTGTCGCACTCCACGTCTTTCACGGCAACGGTCTCGAACGATCCGTCGAATCTAGGTGTGAGCTGGAGCCTTTCCGGTAACGGCTGCTCGGGTTCGACTTGCGGTACGCTGACAAATGTCACCACTACATCGGTGACTTATACCGCCTCAGCAACTGCTCCCAGTCCCGCGACTGTCACGCTCAAAGCGACTTCGCTAGCCGACAACAGCAAGTGGGCCTCGGCGACCGTCACGATTACGGCGCCCCCTGCAGCGATTTCTGTGACGGTGAATCCGACCTCCGCATCGGTTCAGGTGTCGCAGTCCACAAGCTTCACCGCGACGGTACAGAACGATTCTGCGAATAAAGGTGCGACTTGGACGATATCCGGGACAGGCTGCTCGGGTGCGGCCTGCGGCACGCTGACAAATGTCACGACCACCTCAGTGACCTACAATGCGCCTGCCACTGCGCCGAGTCCTGCAACGGTGACGCTGCAAGCCACGTCGATCGCCGATAGCACCAAGTCAGCTACCGCGACAGTCACGATCACAACGCTTCCGCCTCCGATTTCCGTCAGCGTGAATCCGATCTCCGCGTCAGTGCAGGTGTCGCAGTCCACGGGCTTCACCGCGACAGTTCAGAACGATTCTGC
>Ga0210409_10000484_pt1 | contig 64643 bp, 58 predicted proteins | sample IncBWH17MmetaG_FD_161649 | JGI IMG/M metagenome (GOLD analysis project Ga0210409, IMG submission 161649) | Forest soil microbial communities from Barre Woods Harvard Forest LTER site, Petersham, Massachusetts, United States - Inc-BW-H-17-M | ecosystem: Environmental > Terrestrial > Soil >... | reverse complement strand
GGTGCAGCAGGCCTTTCTGGATGCCGGGGCGTTTCAGTGCGCGTACTGCACCACGGGAATGATCATGAGCAGCGTCGGATTGCTAAAAACAAATCCGAATCCGACACCGGCGGACATTGTGCAGGGCTTGCAAGGCAACATGTGTCGTTGTGGAACGCATCCGCGCATCATGGAAGCAGTATTAAATGCTGCGAAATCTTCGCGGGAGCCGGAGCGATCGTGAAACGAGCAGATCAATTCGTTCCCGAACCAGAGCGCTTCGAATTCAGCGAAAATCCCATTCACAAATTCGAAGTGGCGCGACGCGACTTTTTTCATCTATTGGGCGCCGGAATCGCGATTTTTACTTCTGCGACACACACGTTCGCAGGACAAGAAACAGCGCCGCAATCGAAGGGATTCCACCTCGAGGAGCTTCCGACAGATATCAGCGCGTGGCTGCATATCAGCGAAGACGGCAGCGTTACAGGATTCACAGGCAAGGCGGAAATAGGGCAGAACATACGCACATCATTGGCACAAACCATTGCGGATGAGCTGCGCGTTCCGTTTGAAAGCGTTCACATGGTCACCGCAGATACTACGCTCACGCCGTTCGACGCTGGAACTTTTGGCAGCCGGTCCACTCCCAGCATGACCCCGGAGTTCCGGCGCGTCGCGTCAGCGGCGCGCGATTTGCTCGTCGCGGAAGCTGCCAAAAAATGGAATGTCGTTCGCACCGGTTTGGTCGCTGCGGACGGAAAAGTTACCGATCCTGTCTCGCGCAATTCCGCTAGCTACGGAGAGTTGGCCCAAGGCAAAACGCTGGCGCAAGTTTTGCCCGCGGACGATCCCACTACTCCGCCTACGCAATGGAAGATAGCCGGTAAAGAAATTCCCAAGGTGGGCGCGCGAGCATTCGTAACCGGAGCGCACCAGTACACGCCCGACATGCAACTGCCTGGGATGCTGCACGGCAAGGTGCTGCGCCCGCCGTCATTCGGCGCGACCATCGTTTCTTATGACGACAGCAGGGCAAGGGCAAAACCCGGCGTGACCCTTGTGCGTGATGGAGATTTTGTCGGTGCAGCCGCGCCAACTGCTTACGAAGCCCAGAAAGTTTTGGATGCGCTCAAGGTGAAATGGAAAGAAGTTCCACAGATTTCGAATCGCGAATTATTTTCTTACTTGAAACAGAATGGCGCGGCGGGCTCAGATAAACATCCAGTAAAAGAGGGTTCGTTGCAGGACGGCTACGCCAGCGCGGCACATCGTCTGGATGCCACGTACACCGTGGAATATATCGCGCACGCGCCCCTCGAACCACGCGCGGCGCTAGCGCAGTGGAATGATGGAAAACTTACGGTGTGGACCGGCACGCAGCGGCCATTCGCAAACCGCGATGAACTTGCTGCCACTTTTCATCTGCCCGAGGGCAATGTGCGCGTCATTGTACCGGACATGGGCTCGGCCTATGGAGGGAAACATACCAGCGATGCGGCACTCGAAGCCGCTCGTCTGGCGCGCGCTGCAGGGCGTCCCGTGAAGGTTGTTTGGACGCGTGAAGAAGAGTTCACCTGGGCGTATTTTCGGCCCGCGGGCATAATTGAAGTGAAAGGCGCAGTCGATTCCGACGGCAAGCTGACCGCGTGGGAGTTCGACAATTATCACTCCGGCAAGTCCGGCATAGAAACGCCCTACGTGGTCGCGAATCAGCGTGTCGAATATCACGCCGCACCGTTGGTGCTGCGCAGCGGCTCGTATCGCGGGCTGGCCGCGACAGCCAACCACTTCGCGCGCGAAACACATATGGACGCGCTGGCGCGCGCCGCGGAAATCGATCCGTTGGCTTTTCGGGTGAAAAATCTTTCGGACGTGCGGATGCGCGCCGTGCTGGAAGCCGCTGCGAAGTCCTTCGATTGGCCGCGCAAGAAAACGTCCGACGGCCAAGGATTTGGCTTGGCGGCCGGGAATGAAAAGGGAAGTTATGTGGCCACTTGCGTTGAGGTCGCGGTCGACGCTAAGGGCGAAGTGAAAGTCATCCGGGTGGTGGAAGCATTCGAATGTGGCGCGATCGTCAATCCCGATGGCCTGCGCAATCAAGTCGTGGGCGCCATTATTCAAGGGCTCGGTGGCGCTTTATTCGAAGCGATCCAATTCGAAAATGGCCGCATCCAGAATCCTCATTTCGCGGCGTACCGGGTCCCACGCTTCCGGGACATGCCAGAGATTGAAGCCGTCTTGCTGGATCGCAAAGATGTCGCGCCCGCAGGAGCGGGGGAAACCCCAATCATGGCAATCGCTCCGGCCATCGGCAATGCGATCTTCGACGCCACCGGCAAACGGCTGAACACGCTTCCGCTAGCTCCCGATGGCGTCAAGATATAAAGATGTGGTGTTGATTGACAGCATTGCCGTTGCACTCTAGGATTATCTCGATGCGGTCGTGGCGGAACTGGCAGACGCACTAGCTTGAGGTGCTAGCGCCGCAAGGCGTGGAGGTTCGAGTCCTCTCGACCGCACCATTTTTCTGCAGCAAACGGTTTACTGGCATACCGGAGTTAGTTGGTCGGTGAATTTCTGAGCTTCCATTCCCTCTCTTCCCGGTTCTGAGGCTGCATCGAGGTTATCGTGCCATCCACAGTAGATGTTCAAGATATCGAACTAATTATTGAAAATATTGGCGGGGGCGGCGGCGGAGGGAAGCCACCAGCTCGCGGCGATGGGGGAGACGACGACAGCTCACGGCGGAGGGATTCCGGGCGCGCCTCACCAAAGCGGTATTACAGCGGCATCGCGGTAGCGATTGTTTCCATTCTCATGTTTTTCATGGCGCTGGTGAGCGCCTACCTTGTTCGCATAGGCTTTAAATCCGGTTGGAATTCTTTTCATTTTCCCGCTTTCGTCTGGGTAAACACCGCGATTCTACTTGCCAGCAGTGTCACGCTGGAAATCGCCCGCCGGCGTCTAGCGCGATCGGATCGATCTGCGTTTCGCACGTGGTGGTCGCTAACCACGGCTCTCGGTCTGATTTTCCTCGGTGGACAGATCCTGGTGTGGCGCCAGCTTGTGGTTCAAGGTGTCTACCTGGCCAGCAACCCGTCGAGCAGTTTTTTTTATTTGTTTACCGGGGCGCACGCAGTGCACATCGTCGCGGGCGTAGCCGCGCTGCTGTTCGTAGCGTTTCGCAATTTTGATCACGCCAAGGTCACTCGAGCCACGGCTGCGGAAGTCACATCTTATTTTTGGCATTTTCTGGATGCGTTGTGGGTCTTTCTGGCGGTACTTCTTTACCTGGGCCGATAACCCCTGGTGAAGTAACGAGCAGGTGAAGTTTTTCTCGCCGCTCATGCTACCCTTCGGCGAATGTTTTCCAAGCGCACTGCGTGGAACCTGGAGCCCAACCCGCTAAGTGAAGCGTTGGCCAATCGGCTTTCTTCAGGCAAACCGGTAATCGACTTAACCGAATCGAATCCCACGAAATGTAGTTTTCACGTTGAGACAGAACAGATTCTGGGAGCGCTTAGTCATCCGGCAAGTGTGCATTACGACCCGGTTCCTCAGGGTTTGCTGCCGGTACGCGGCGCGGTCGTCGACTACTATCGAGCGCGCAACTGCGCGGTTAACGTCAATGACATTTTCCTGACCACCAGCACCAGCGAAGCGTACTCGTTCTTATTTCGCACTCTATGCAATGCGGGCGATGAATTGCTTATTCCTCAGCCCGGCTACCCGCTTTTCAATTTTCTTGCCGATATTCAAGACGTGACCACGGTACGCTATCCATTAATTTACGATTACGGCTGGCAGATTGATTTTCACGCTTTGCAACGCGCCATCACTCCGCGTACTTGCGGGATTATCGTGGTAAATCCAAACAATCCGACAGGTCATTTCTGCAAGGCCGACGACATGGAGCGGTTGAACCAGCTCTGCCTGGAAAGGGAGCTGGCCCTCATTGCCGACGAAGTGTTTCTGGATTTCTCCATCGGCAAACGCATGCTTCCGAGCTTCGCCTCGAACAATGAAGCATTGACCTTCACCATGAGCGGCCTATCGAAAATATCAGGACTCCCACAAATGAAATGCGCCTGGCTGATTGCGGCTGGTCCCCAAGCGCTGAAACAACAAGCGGTCGCAAGACTGGAAATGATCGCGGACACCTATCTGTCCATGAATACGCCCATGCAATTGGCTCTGCCGGTCTTGCTGGAGCTGCGTCACAATTTCCAGCAGCAATGCGCGGAACGCACCCGAAACAACCTTGCGCGACTCGACAAACTGCTTTCGACGCAACAATTGTGTACCCGCCTAAATCTGGAAGGCGGCTGGTACGCCATACTCAAGGTCCCAGTGACTGGCAGCGACGAGGAGTTCGCGCTGGAGTTGTTAAATAACCGCGGGGTGTATGTTCACCCCGGTCATTTCTACGATTTCCCCGCCGATGGATATTTGGTTGTGAGCCTGATCACCCCAGAGCTACCGTTCGCTGCTGGCATGGAGGCTTTAGTTGCTTTAATTGGCGAGAAATTCAGGAAAGGTTCTTGAGATGTGCCAGGCGAAATGGTGAGCCCAGATTTTCGCGCAACTCGATCCAATGTTCCTCTGGGATGTCCATGAATACGTCCACAACCTTGGGATCGAATTGGGTGCCGGAACAGCGCTTGATTTCGCCGCGAGCGTGAGAGAGTGGCAGGGCCTTGCGATAGGGCCGGTCGCTGATCATGGCGTCCATGGAATCGGCAATGGTAAAAATGCGCGCTCCAAGCGGTATGTCCTCGCCTTTCAATTTTCTGGGATAACCGGAGCCATCAAAAAATTCCTGGTGGGCCAGTACGATTTCGGCGGCATCGCGCAGGAAAGGTATGCGAATAAGCATGTTGTAACCAATATCGCAGTGCTTCCTCATGATCTGCTTTTCTTCGTCGTTCAAAGGACCGGGCTTGCGTAGAATGCTGTCGGGGATGGCCATCTTTCCAATGTCATGCAAAAACGCCGCTCGGGCCAGGATCGGGAGGTAGGTCCCTGGCACGTCCATTTCTTTCGCGATCTTAATGCAAAACGCCGTCACGCGCTGGCAATGGCCCTCCGTTTCGGCATCTTTTAAGTCCAGGGCGCTGCCAAGTGCCTCCAAGGTGTCATCGTAGGATTGCTCCAGCTGCGCAATTGCCCCGGTCAATTGCACCGTGCGCTCTTCAACCAGTTGCTCAAGGTTGCGCTGGTAACTGCGGTTCTCGGTGATCAGCCTGCGGTGTTCCAAGGCTCGCCCCACGCCCAGAAACAACTGATCCTTTTCAAACGGCTTCAGGATGTAATCGTAGGCGCCCCTGCGAATGGATTCCAGCGCAGTGGAAATATCATGAATCGCGGTAACCATGATTACCGGAACCTCTGGATCGTACTGGCGCATCCACTCCAGCAGCTTGAGGCCATCCATCTCCGGCATGATCATGTCGCTTAAAACCAGGTCCGGCGTGGAGCGTTTCACTTGCTCCTGAGCCGCTCGACCGTTGGGCACGCTGGTGCAGTGATAGCCTTTGGACTCCAGCATGGTCGAGACCACTTCGCGAATTGCTTCCTCGTCATCTACGACCAGGATATTTTCCATCTCCACATCAGTTGGCACTTGGGTTGGCTCCCTGTAGTCATTATATGGGACGGCACACCCCGAATGGCGAAGCCTTGCCTAGTAAGAAAATAGCGTGTTAGCGTCGCGATAGGCTTCTCTCTTATAGCATTTGTGGTCCATTCGTGAGTCTCCCGCCGTAGCTGCCCAGCTCGAAGTACGGCAACTCCGCGTGGAAAGGGCGCATCGTGTTAGAAAATCAAGGCCTGTTAAGCATCGCTTTCTTTGAAGCCGCGTCCTCTATTGTTCTGCTGGTTTTGTTTCTTCTCTTTCGTCGGGATCATCATTCCAATTATTTCCGCTCCTGGCTAATTGGTTGGTCTGTCTTCACCTTGACTTCCATGAGCGAAGCAGCCCTGGCGATCACACCAGTGCGGGGCATCGGGGTCATGCTCGTCGTAGGGCATGTGGCCAGTGCACTGTTATTCCTGATAGCGGTCATCCAGTACACCGTGGCGTCTGATCGATTGCATTGGCCGATTTTTCCACCGATGGCGTTGATCCTTGCAACGGTCTTCTATCTCGAGGCCAATGGACAGCACATCCTTCTGGGTCGCTGGGCCACCGCTATCGTCGAAAGCGTAGTGCTGCTGGTGGCCGGCTGGTTGCTGTGGCGCGGCCGAGCCGCCCACGAGCGATACGCTTCCGGACACGGTGCAGAGTTGCTCGCAGGCTTGCTTTTTGCCTGTGGTCTCCACGGCCTAGACCGACCGTTGTGGTCGGAATCGCCTGTATTTCTCCTGCGAATGGCCTTTGACGATCTCTTAGGTGTGGCGATGGGCATCGCCATGATCGTGGTGGTGCTGGAGAGTGGCCGTGCGCGCACAGACGAATTAAATGACAAGATGCGCCGGCTCACGCTACTAACGACCGCTAGCACCCAGAGCCTTTCCGTTCGCGAACTTCTCGACAGCGTACTGATTCAAGTTGTGGAAAGTTTGAGCGCGACGCACGGCCTGATTCGCCTGATCGAAGGAGAAGGGTCCGCGGCGCAAGTAACAGTACATGCCTCTGTGGGATTTAGTGAATCATTCCTGGGCGGATGCGCCCAATTGCAGCTGACGGAGCCGTGGTTGTCAAAGTTATTTCACGGAGAGTCCTCAGACTTCCTGCGTTTATATCCCGAGACCGATCGAGATATATGGCCGAGTGTGGCCGAGCCGGCGGTAAAAGAAATGGTTACGATTGTGCTTCGCGGCAAGAGCGGCCCACTGGGAATTCTCGGCGTGGGCACCACGCGAGAGAAGCGCTTCCAATCAGATGAAATCGTATATCTCGTTAACATCGGCAACCTTCTCGGTTTAACCCTGCAGAACGTAAATTTCTTCGAGCAACTCACTACCGTTCAAAAGCAGTGGGCTTACACGTTTGACTCCATCGGCGATCCGATCCTGGTGCACGACGGACAAGGCCGTATTCTGCGCGCGAATCAGCGGTTGAGCCATCTGTTGGGCAGGGACTTCAAGGCGCTGATAGGTCGCACGGTTACGAACCTGCTGCCACGCAATGGCGTGAACTTCGACATCTGTCCTTTTTGCGAAGGCGTGGCCGGCGAAGGCGACGATCCGGACCCTTGGCTACGAGGCTATTTTCTGGCCTCAAATTCCACTTTCTCCGATGCCGCGGGAAATCCACTGGGCACCGTCCATGTTCTTAAGGACATTACCGATCGCAAGCGCGCGGAAGAAAAATATCGCACTCTGGTCGCGAACGTACAGGAAGGGGTATTCATTTCCACTCCGCAGGGGCGCTTCCTGGATTTCAACGACGCGCTGCTTCGAATGACCGGTTACGATTCCCGCGAAGAACTGCTCAACATCGACATCGCCGGTTCTCTTTACGTAAACGCTTCTGACCGCGAGCGGCTGAAAAGACTGCTGCATGAACATGGCAACGTCGCGGACTTCGAATTCGATATGCGTCGTAAAGATGGGGAAGTGCGAAGCGTGCTCGAATCCTCTGTCGCCATCCGCGACAATTCTGGGAATGTCACCGCCTACCAGGGATTCGTGCTGGACATCAGTGAACGAAAAAGAGCTGAGCACGAAATCCGTCGCAGAAATCGCGAGCTCATGGTATTGAACTCCATCGCTCAGACCCTCACGGAATCCATGGATCTGACCGATTCGCTGCGCAGGACACTGACTCAGCTGTCCGAGTTGTTCGGACTGGATACCTCATCCATATTTCTCTTCGATGAGAGTGGCACCACGTTGCGGCGCGTCGCGGGCGTCGGTCAGCGGTCGGACTATGCGCGCCACCTGCCGCCCGTCGCGCTACAACCAGAGTTGCTGGAGCACATTAAAGCTGTACACGCGACCTTTCTATCCTCTCACGGGCTTGCGCTGCCGCAGATTTTTCGCGACGCTTTGACCAAAGAGGGGATCGTTTCTTCTTACGTGGTAGTGCTTTGGTCTAAGGGTCGGCCTCTCGGCGGACTGGTGGTGGGCAGCCGTACCGCGCGTGAATTTTCTCCCGCCGACGCCAACTTGCTCATCGCCGTTGGTAGCCAGATCACCAACGCTACGGAAAGAGCTCTGTTATACGACGAGTCGCGCCAGGCTTATCAGAACCTTCGCCGTACCCAGGAACAGCTTTTGAATAGCGAGAAAATGGCAGCCGTCGGGCAGCTAATATCCGGGGTTGCTCACGAATTGAATAATCCGCTGACCGCCATTCTCGGTTACAGCCAGTTACTAAGCGCCAGCGGCCAAATGGGCCCACAGGGGATTGAATATTCCGCAAAGCTTTACAAGCAGGCGCAGCGCACTCATCGCATCGTGCAAAATTTGTTAAGCTTCGCCCGCCAGCATAAACCGGAACGCCTTCCTACCAGGATGAATCACATCCTCGAAGACACCCTGGCGCTGCGGGATTACGACCTGCGCATGAGCAACATTCGCGTACATCTAAATCTGGCCCCAGACCTTCCGGTGATGTCCGCGGATCCTCATCAACTGCAACAGGTTTTTCTCAATATGGTAAACAATGCCGTTGACGCAATTTTGGAAAGCTCCACCGATGGCGATTTGTGGGTCACTACGCGTTCCGACAAGACCAGAGTTTTTGTGGAATTTACCGACAGCGGCCCCGGCGTACAGGAGGCCTCTCGCGTTTTTGATCCCTTCTACACCACCAAGCCGGTAGGCAAAGGAACCGGTCTGGGCTTAAGCATCTGTTATGGAATCGTCACCGAACACGGCGGCACCATTCGCGTCCGCAATCTGCCTCATCGCGGTGCTTCCTTTACCATCGAATTGCCCCTGGACGGTTCTCCCACGTCGCTGAGTGGAGACTCACCGGCCGACAGCAGTGAAAGACATGGGTTGATTCTCTGCGTCGATTCCGATCACGCCATTTTGCAATCCTTGAACGGAATCCTCGATGCGCACGAGTACGAAGTTCACACTGCTAAAAACCGAGATGAGCTCCATGCGCTTATCGACAAATACGATTTTGACATTATTCTTGCGGATTGCGATGTTGCCGATGCCCATCTCACAAAAAGCTTCTTCGACTGGCTTATCGAACAGAGACCCGCGCTTTCTCAACGGGTAATCAGGATGTACACTCCGGGCTTGCAGAATGAAGCCTTTGACGAAAAGGCCACGGCTGGGTTTGTTCTAAAAAAACCGCTGGATAAGACGAAACTGCTGGATACCATCAATGTGCTGCTAGCCACCCGCGTCCAACCCACCGCGGTTGTGAGGTAAGAACTCCGCGCCTAAAGCCGCCCGCGCACCGAGCTCGCTCATGGCGGTCTCCATTCGAATCGTCAAGCCACTGACCATATTGCTGAGACTCCCGATGGCCTTCATTGGGCCTACGCCACTGACCAGTCGGAAGTAAATCAAATAATATCGGTACCAAAATTCCAGGTTTAACCGCAAACCCTGAGCCTCCTGCGCGACTGCAAGGTTGGGCGACATCGCGGCAACCATGCGAGCAAGCCTTAACAGTTTCTCGAATTCGGCCCGCAAACAAGCTAGATAATTAAGTGCAATGCGCCGCCGTTCCTTTTGGATTCGCTTGGCAAGCGCGGGGTATCCCAGGTTTTTAAGATATACAAAATCCGAATCTGCCAACGCCTGTTTGATCTGTGGCAGCTTGGAAATATGAATGCACTCTCGCTCTCGGCTTTCCTTTCGGACGACTTCTGGGCGTTTGCGCGTCGCCGAAAATACCAACCACGCCATCGCCAACAGCAGCAGACCTACACTCGCAAACGCCGCTATGGAATAGTTCACTGCTTCGGCCCCTGTATTTTCCAGAAATTCATCAAGCGTCTGTTTATGGCCTGAAGCTGAGCATTAATGTCAGGGGAAATATCCCTGTATTCCGCATCCGTCAGAAGGGTTGGCTGCTGCTGTGTAGCCGGAGCCGGCTGTGACAAGGCGCTCCCCCATAGGATTAGCACTAACAAATAAGCGGACATCGAAAGGGTTTGCCACACCGGCCAGTAATGGAGGTATTGCGCATAAGAGTAGCCGTGTAGAACGGCATTAATCAGAATTTTGGCGCATGAGTACCAGCAGAAACCTGACAACAACACCTTATAAACAGGTTCCACTCGAATTGGGTAGTAGTGGAGTAATCCAAGGCAAAGAATAAGCGCAACAGCAAAAACGATGTGATAGCCACTGTCAACCTGCATAACGAACACTTGAGCATCGGAGCGTGAAAAGATCGCAACCAGAGTTAATACCACCGGGCAAGTGAATGCCAGAAGCCGCCATGTCATGCCCCAAATGCCGCGATACGACCTCAGAACCAGGCGCAACAATTCGACCGTGGCGCACAACCGGGCCGCAAGAGTGATGGCCTCCGACACCCACCCGGCGATGTAACTTACATTGGATGCCTCGCCGTAGTAGTGATAAATCGCGTATAGAGCAACCGCTTGGCAAAGATTTAGTGCGATATAAGCGCTGAAGAGAGGAAGTCTACGAAAATAACCGCGAATGACGATCAGTGCGCCCACGACAAGGTGCAACAAAAAGGTGCCGGCCCACAGGTAGTTGACGATCGGGGGCAAATTCGAGCTCACGCGTGCATGCTAACATGTTTATACCTTTATAGTAAGCAAGCGAACGAACTCTACCCTGGGGGCAAGGTTTGGAAAGATTCCGGCAGCAGGTGCAGCGTAGGAGGGTCCACAGCCGCCACTCAAGTTGCGGACCCTGCTAGCCTAAGCAACAAAAGCCGGCGGCTGGGGCGGTGGTGGCGGTAATGGGCTTCCTTCCGCGATGTTAACGTTCTTGCTGTAATTGACGAATAAGGCTACGGGCATTACCATCAATCCGACAAGCCCCAGGACTGCGGCGAGATACCATTTGTTTCTGTTCATGGTGGAGCCTCCTGGGCTCACCATGAAGGGAAACAGGAAAGACCAACATTACCGGCTTAAAAAGTTCTGCCTACGGAACAGACCGGTCCTTTATGGAAGCACTCACACAACTGCAACAAAACCGCCGGATCATTCAAGATTTCACCATGACTACTCTGGCGGGAATCCCCAGCCTTCTTTCGCGCTTGACCTATATCGCTTCGTTGCGGGATTTATCCAGCGGGAGATACGAACATGCTGGTCTCGCGACGCTCTACCCGGACTCCGCCGTTCAACAGGCCTTGGAGATTTGTCATGAGCAGGTCTTTGAGAAAATCCTGGAGACACCACTAGCTAACCAGGAAGCGGACTTGCGCGCGTGTTTGGAAGCTATGGGGGCCGGCCGCGACGCCAGTGCCGTCCATTGGCAGCGCATGGAAGCTTATCGGGTGTTGTTGCCGGAATACGCTCCGGGTTATCTCAAGGAGCTTTTCTGTTCGAACCTGCGTGTGCTGCTGGAAATACTTCAGAACAATTGTTCCACGGTTCGTTCAACCGGGTAACCACCCCAGTCACCCGGCCGACAATTTCGGCTTCGTCCGGCGTTTCCCACCACTCCGGCATGCAGCGTGATAGGGGATGCGGTTGCATCACTAGCTTAGAGCCGTCCTGGTGAAACCATCCGCAGCGGTAGCCTTCTCGCACTTCCACAAAGAACAGCGGACGGTCATACTCCGACGTCCAATCCAAGTCCCGTATTCGCCGCATGGACACATCCACCATGACGATACTTCCGGGCCGCAGCAACGGGGTCATACGCCGGTCTTTTAAGCCGATGTACCCGTAACGATATTTTTGATGGCCGTCGAGCAGGGTGCCTTCTAAGTTACCCCACTGCTCCACCATGCGCGAAAGATAGGTGGTGCGTGCGGGGTCAAAAGCGGGATCAAATCGCAGTGGCACGCGCAGGGTCGCCGGCGGCGAGCCCAGATGGGTCTGCGGAGCAGGAAACATCGCCCCGTCCGCGAAAAATTCGTCGACCGGAATCTCATACCAGCGGAAAATCTCCGCGGGATTTAAATGGTAAACCACCGCAAGCGCGTACAATTTATGCAGTCCGGGCACCACATTGCGGTTTTCCATGTCGGCCAGCCGGCTGATGTGCAGAATGAATTCCGGCCGGCCCCGCTTTGCGGCAATCTCGTAGCTGCACCGCTCTACGTCGCGATACGTTAATCCCAACTGCTCGCGGACGCGCCGCAAGCGTAGGCCTGGTAGCATTTTCTCCTCAGCTCAGCAACACACACGAGCAGGGTACACTACTATTACCATCTTGTTAAGAATACGGAACAGCGACTTTTGACCGTAGAATTTCGATTACGGCTATCCCGCGAAAGAACTCTTGAATCTGTTATTCTGCAAAAACCATGTTCTTTTTGCGGAATCCTGTTTATGGTCGCGCGACAGTTTGGGCCGTGCTGGTTCTTTCCGTCACCAGCGGTGGCACCTTAGCACAAAAATCTCCGGCCCTCACTGCTCCGGATTCTGCCAAGTCCGCCGCCGCTGCTGAATTCACCGCCGCTGCCGACGAAGTCCTCGCGCAGATGAGTGAAATCACCGGCCTGAAACTGCGCACCCCAGTTAAGAAGACTCTTCGCTCCCGGGAAGAAATTCGCGCTTACGTCATCAGCGAAATGAATGAGGACAAAGAGCCTGCCGAGCGCTACGCCTCTGCTCGCAGTGCGGAAGCATTTGGTCTCCTGCCTAAGGGCTTCGATATCGATTCGTTCATGATCGATCTTCTGACCGAACAGATCGCCGGCCTCTATGATCCCAAGGCCCACGAATTTTACATTGCTGACTGGATTCCATTGGCGGATCAAAAAATGGTGATGGCTCACGAGTTGACCCATGCTCTCGAGGATCAGCACTTTCAGATTGAAACGTGGGTTAAAGCTGCCAGGCCTAACGATGATGGCGAACTCGCCAGAGAGGCGGTCCTGGAAGGCAGCGCCATGGCCGCCATGATCGATTATTTGCTGAACGAAAGCGGCCGATCTCTCAAGGACCTGCCGGACATCGATCCTTCCGTGCTTGTCGGTGATATGGGTGCTACGCCAGCGCTAAAAAAGGCACCCCCGTTTTTGAAAGACGCATTGGTCTTTCCGTATTTTGCGGGTCTTACATTTTCCGCTGATCTGTTGAAGAGCAATGGCTGGAAAGACCTTCCAATAGTTTTTTCCAAACCGCCCATTTCTACGCAGCAAATTATGCATCCCGCGCTTTATCATTCGGGCAAAGCACCTTCAACGGAGAATTTGCCGGATGTCGGCAAATTGCTGGGTCCGGACTGGACCAGGCTGGAAGAAAACGTCATGGGCGAGTTTGGTTGGAAAGAAGTGCTGAAACAGTTTCTTGGCGAGGACCGCGCTAAAACTCTTGCCGCGGCATGGGACGGGGATCGTTATGTGGTCTACGAATACAAACGTACCAAACGGTTGGTCCTCGTAAGTCTGCTGCGTCTTAACAACACCGCCGAAGCGGTACGTTTTTTTGGCCAATATTCTGAGGCGCTGGAGAAAAAATACGATCAGCGCTCGAAGCTTTTTCGACGGCCGAACTTCTTTTCCTTCGATTCGATCGAAGGCGGCGTTTATCTTCGATGCCTTGACGCCGAATGCCTGAGCGTCGAAGGAACTACTCGCGCCCTACTTGACGGCGTCACGAAAGCGATTGGCTGGCCCGCTTCACCGGAACCCCCGCTCGATCCCGCCAAGCCTGGTGGCATAACCGTAACCAGCCTTCCGAATCGCGAGTTAGGCCGCGCCGGTGGCTCTGGTTTCGCCCAGCGACAGTAGTTTCCCGGTCCGCTTTGATAACCGTCCCTCCAGACGCTTGATTCGCTTCAGCGACAAATCTTCGCGCCGCGCAATCCCACGCTGTGCAAGAAAGTTGGCGCCGTTAGCCTGTGGATGCAATAGCCTGCGAACGCGGTGGGCAAACTCCAGCGCGCGTTCATAATTCTTGACGCGCAGTTCATAGTGAATTGCCAACTGCTCGCAGGCGTGAATGGCATCTCCGGAGTTGTCCAGAATTTCATGCCAAAGTTCCGCAGCGCGTTGATGCTCGCCTTTTCGTTTGGCCATTAGCGCCAGGTCGTACTGAGCCCGGGAATGAAACTCTATCGGCAGACCCAGGTCGACGGCTTGAGCGCAGGCAACTTGCGCGCGGCCTTTATCGCCGCGTCGATGCAAAAACTTCGACAGCCCAAACAGATCCAAGCCGTGCATCTCCTCCTCGGGATTGGTCTCCTCGGCTAGCAGTGCATTGATTTTTCCAAAGAGCGCCGCCAATCCTCGAAGATCCATTTGATTGTGGCGCGCGACCCCAAGCAGCGGTTCCGGCGGCCCGCCACGAAGGTAATCAAAATAAAACTGGGGAATGAACTTCGAGGACACGTCACCTTGTCTGTGCCACCCAAGCTGCGCGGGGTTCAAGACTTCACGCTCCAGATCGGTAAGCCGAACCGTTCCAAGGCGAAATTTCCAAAGCGCGCGAGCAGGATGAAGCAAATCCAGATGAGCGGCTAGGCTCGGCACCGCAATCGAACGAGTCATTCGAAACCGATTTTCAAGAAGGGGCCAATCGAATGTTTTTCCATTGAAGGTCACCAATACCGGCCGCTCAGCCAGCCGTGCGGCAAGCTGGCATAACACCGAATGCTCCTCGGCAAAATCGCGCATGAATAATTGCTCGACTTGCAAACCGCCGGCATCCCACCAAGCCAGGCCAATCAGGAAGGCGTAAGTTCCGGTGCCGCCAGCGAGTCCGGTGGTTTCGGTGTCCAGAAAAAGCCATTTTTCAGGATTTTCCAACGCAGTTCGCGCACGCCGCGAAGTCGCTTCATCACGTTGTTGGGAAAGAAGCTGCAAACAGGTTGAGTGAGGAGCAACAAATTCCGGCGTGGAAAACCAGTTTCGCACGGCAAGATGCTCACCAAATCGGTTGGTGGATACCCCGGCGCCAAGCAGTCGCGCCATAGTGTCTTCTTCGCAAGGCTCACGTAGGGTTGTAGATCGTACCGCCGGTAGTCGCGCAGGTTTTAATGCCGCCAGGCGTGAGAACCTGTGATCGAGGGTAGCCATCTATCGAGCCTCGCCGTTCGAATTGCAAAGCCGGTCTAACATAGCCAGCGCAGCCTCCTTGGCCCGCGGCGCCAGATCGCCCGCAGGTCCGACACACGAAGGACAGCCCTGGGCGCATGAACACGCGACGATCAACTGACGCGTCCGCTGCATGAGAATGTCATGTGCGCGGTAAAGCGGCTCAGAAAAGCCAATTCCGCCCGGATAAGCGTCGAACAAATATAAATTGGGCTCAAAGAATTCCTTGGCATCCTGCGAAATGCGATTCCGCAGTTGCACCGCTTCCATGGCCATCTCTTGACCGTCGGGATACGGCGGCTTTTCTCCGACGGCGGTCCCCAGATCGCGCCAGTCACACATCAGCAACAGCGTGGCAACGGAAGCGAGTGCGTGCAGCAATCCAAACATCCCACTTTGCCGCTCGCTGATCGTAAAGGGCAGCGACTCCAGCAACGGCCGCTCCAGCGTGATCCAATAAGATGTGGTGTGCATCTCGTTTTCAGGTAATTCCAGATTCCCTGCGCCAATATTTTCGTTGGTAAAAAACTTGATTTTCTTGAAGCCAATCACCTGCGAGCGAACCAGCACGTCTCCGAAAGAACGCAGCGCTGGAATTTCAGGAAGGGAATCACTTGCCCGCGTATCAGCAGCGCACTCCAGGATGCGCACCTGGGTGTAACGAATCGCGTCGGTGTAATAATCCACATCCACGCGCTTGACGTAGGCCTTGCGCTCTTTGAAATCCAGATGCTCGACGTGATATTGCAGCCCTCCGTGGATATAAATGGCCTTTTCGTGCACGGTAGTCAGCGCGCTCGAAAAATCAACTTCGCCGATCACCGTTGGAGACCCGGTAATGTCGATAATCACGAAATTGTCGCTGGTCACCGAACGCAAACTCACCGTATCGGCGGGATAGGCTTCCTGGGTCCAATGATAGTTTTCGCCTGCGCGGTGTAAAAAGCCTGCTTCGGCCAGTCGCGAGCAAAGGTCCTGAACATCTACATCACCAAAGCACTCCCCGGGGCCAATCGGCAATTCAAACGCCGCACATTTCAAATGATTGATGAGAATTTCCAGATTGTCGGGTTGAATAAACGCGTGTTCTGGAGTATTGCCAAAAAAATAATCGGGATTCCGCACAATAAATTGGTCTAACGGCGCAGAGGAGGCCACTAAAACGGCGCAGGAACTGCCGCTCCGCCTGCCCGCTCGTCCCGCGCGCTGCCACGTTGCCGCAATCGTTCCCGGGTAGCCAGCCATGACCACGGTATCCAACGAGCCCACATCAATGCCCAGTTCCAACGCGCTGGTAGAAACCACTCCGCGAATCTGGCCGTCGCGCAGCCCGTGTTCGATCTCCCTGCGCTCATTCGGCAAATAGCCGCCGCGATAGCCGCGAATCTTCGCGCTTCGGCCAGGCTGCTGCGGATTAGCATGTTGCAAGTACGTGAGCATCAATTCCGTGTGCAAACGCGAATTAGCAAAAACCATGGTCTGCAAATCGCGTTTTAAAAACTCCTGCGAAACGCGGCAGGCTTCGTTGATGTAGCTTCGCCGAATCCCCAGAGCTCGATTCACCACTGGCGGGTTATAAAACACAAAAGTTTTTTCCGCGGCTGGCGCGCCGTTGGTATTTAAAACTTCTACGTCCGTCTCCAGCAGCTTGCCCGCAAGCTCCCCCGGATTGGCGATCGTCGCAGAGCAGCAAATAAATTGCGGATGGCAGCCATAAAAATTTGCAATGCGCCGCAAACGTCGCAGCACATTGCAAAGATGGCTGCCGAATACACCGCGGTAGATATGAAGTTCATCCAGCACGATATATTTCAAATTCTCAAAGAGTCGCGTCCATCGCGTGTGATGAGGAAGAATCCCGGTATGCAGCATGTCCGGATTGGTCAGTACGATGTGGCTTCTCTCGCGAATCGCTTTGCGTGCATCGCTGGGCGTGTCGCCATCGTAGGTGAAGACCCCAAACCTGTTGTCGAGCCGTTGATTCAAATCATGAATTTCAGCTAACTGATCCTGTGCCAGGGCTTTGGTGGGGAACAAATAAATTGCGCAAGTATCGGAATTTTCTAGAATGGCGTCTATAACCGGCAGGTTGTAACAAAGTGTTTTTCCCGACGCCGTGGGTGTAACGATGACAATGTTTTTGCCATCGTGCGCTGCCTCTGCAGCCGCTGCTTGATGGCTGTAGAGCCTCTCGATGCCCTTGGCCTTATAGGCTTCGCGCAAATCCGAATGAACCCAGGTGGGAAATTGCGCCCATTGCGCGACGCGCGCAGGGAAGTGCCGCACGGCGGTAAGAATCTCTCCGTCGCGATCGCGTAAAGCAAAGCCGTCCAGCACCTCGCGTACGCGAGTAATCGATGAGGTGTCCGCAGCCGCGCGAACGGCCAGAGATTCGGGCATAATTCAGCCTCCAAAGTGGTTCGCCTTTTGTTCGCCAACGCTAACACGGTGCGATACACCGTGCAACAGCAAATCAGGTGGTGCGCAGCCGAAGAATAAGGATCGCGCCGATAGCGAAGAGAATCGCGGAAACTGCGAAAGCGGTTTGTACGTTTACAGCACTCCAGAGAAAACCGATAACCATGCTTGATATAAAGTCGCCACCGGCGTTTACAGCCGCCAAAGTGCCAAAAGCCATTCCATGCTGCTCCTTGGGCACGATCTCGGCCGCCAGCGAATCCTCCAATGCTTCTTCCGTGCCGATGTACAGGCCGGCCAAAATAAAAATCAAGCCAAGTAACCAAAGTGATTGTGTGGCCAGGCACAACAAAACGGCCGTCACCACCGCGAGACCATATCCCACGGCCAACACCATTTTGCGCTGTCTGACGTGATCGCTCAGCCACCCGCTCAGGTACGCCGAGCCGGCGTAAAACACATTGTGAATGGTGTACAGGCCGACGGCGAGGCTCGCGGCGCGGGCAGGTCCGTGCAACGGCGAAAGCATGCGGGACGCGTACAAAATCAATAGGGTATGTGAAAAATCGCCAGCACCAAAAATGCCCACGCCTAAAAGTAATCTGCGAAAGGGAATAGGCAACGCGCGTATTCCGCCAAAAAATGATTGCCTGGGCTTTGCGACAATCGGCTTTTCCCGCACCAGTAACCAAAACAAAACAGCAGCCAATAAGCCCGGCAGCAGCGTCCACAAAAATACTTTGCGATAGGAATGTCCGGTAACCTCCAGCAGCCATAAGGCGGTCAGCGGCCCGACGATTGCTCCCACCGTGTCCATCAATCGTTCCAAACCAAAGGCTCGGCCATAAGCGCCCGGCGGAGTATCGGCGGCCAACAAGGCCTTTTTGGCCGGCGACCGAATGCCACGTCCTAGCCAAGCCGCCGTCCGACCGAATAACACGTGGTAGGCATGTGTAGCGAACGCAAACGACGCGGTAGCCAGCGCAGTAAATGCATAACCCGCGACCGCCAGAGGTTTGCGATGTTTCAATCGATCGGTGAAATGCCCGGACGCCAGTTTTGCAAAACTGGATAGTCCGTCGGAGATGCCTTCGATAGCTCCAAGCCACGCGGGCCCAGCCCCAATAACGGCGAGAAACGCCGGCAACACCGCCGTGGCGGTCTCGTGACTCCAATCGCTAAAAAGGCTGGTTAAACCGACGCCCAGAATGGTGCGATTCAGCCACGATCCTGTTTTTTGTTCTTCAGGCATTCCGAAATTATGGCAGGCAATCGCCGGTTTTCATCCGAAGAAAAACAAGCTTACCGTTCATCGCTTGGCAGCCCGGTAAAGAATGACGCGAACTTTTTCAAGGGTAATCAGTCCGCCCTCCACCATTTCATCCAAGCGCGGCAGAATTTTCTCGATACGTTCACTGGTATCGATGACCTCGAGAATAATCGGAAGATCCTGCGACATTCGCAGCAACTTATCGGTGTGATACACGCTGGACCCGCCAAATCCTCCGACCCCGCGCAGGACCGTTGCACCCGAGAACCCCTCTTTCCGTAACATTTCTACAATCGCATCGTGCAGTGATTTTCCGCGCCATTTATCCGACTCTCCCACGTGGATGCGCATCAGCACACGCTCGCCTTCAAACTTCTCATGCGTCATGGTCATCTCTCCGCGCGTATCTAAAATTTGTTAGCCAGCCGAATGCCCGCCATTGATAGAAACAATCCAACGACAACGCTCGCTGTTATATATGCCGACGCCCGCAGCCATTCGCCGTCTTCCATCATTTTGGCGGTTTCCCATCCAACGCTTGAGAAAGTCGTATACCCGCCAAAAAATCCCACGGCAATAGCCACGCGCCAGTCCGGCGAAATCACCATGCGGTTCATGGTGAATTGTGCAATCAAGCCGAGAAAAAAGCAGCCGGTGAGGTTCACGAGTAACGTGCCGTATGGAAAGGTTCCGCCAGTGCGGACCTGCACGACTCCCTGCAAGCCATAACGGGCCAGCGTGCCGACGGCTCCGAATAGGGCGATCAACAAAATCTTCAAGTGCACTCCAATCCGCAACGTCAAGACTTCAATGCGCGAAGTAGACCCCTAAAAACAAAAAACTCCTGGCGCCGCCTGGCAGCCAGGAGTCATCAGATCCAGAAAAGTTTATCCGGAACGGTTATGGCGAACTCCATCGCCGTAAGATTTTGTCCAGTCTAACACTTTCCACAAAATGCCAAAGTCATTTTCGGCCCTCTGAATAGTTGTAGACACCCCGACCGGATTTTCGGCCGAGCCGGCCCTCCTGCACATATTGTTTCAGCAAATGGTTGGGTCGATATTTTTCTCCCAGCGTTTGATGCAGGAATTCAAGAATGCTCAACCGCACGTCCAGCCCTACAAGATCTACAAGCTCAAATGGGCCCATGGGGTGATTCAGGCCGAGCTTCAGCGCCTTATCAATATCTTCGGCCGAGGCGATTCCAGCCTCCAGCATGGCAAAGGCTTCATTGCCAATGAGCGCGTTCACGCGCGTGGTGATAAAACCAGGTGACTCCTGCACCAGCACCACTTCCTTGCCCATCCGCCGGCCAACTTCCGTACAAACATCCACCGTATTCTGGGAAGTGAGCGGGGTCTTCACCATCTCGATCAACTTCATCTTTGGGACGGGATTGAAGAAGTGCATGCCAATGCAGCGTTCGCGAGAAACAGTGAGGTCGCTCATATCGCTGATGGACAGCGACGAGGTATTGCTGGCAAAAATCGCGTCTGGCTTTGCAAATTTGTCGAAGATGGTGAACAACTCCATCTTCATTTCCATTTCTTCGGGCACCGCTTCGATGATGAGGTCGGCGTCGCGAATCGCACCTTCCACCGAACTAGCGGTTGCGATCAACGATAATGCGTGATCGCGAATTTTAGCGTCTACTTTACCGCGGGACACTCCCTCGTCGAAAGACTTCGTAATCCAGCGCGTGCTTTCCTCCAACATTTGCGGGGAAATATCTTCCAGCACGGTGGAGTAACCACCAAAGGCAGCAGCGTAGGCGATGCCTCTGCCCATGATACCGGCACCAATCACCGCGATGGTTTTTATGTCTGGATTCATAACGCTCGCCAACTGCTACTTCACGAGCTGCTTGTAAGCGTCTTCGTCGTAGCCTAGAACAAGGCGCTTTCCGCGCATAACCACGGGCCTGCGAATGAGGTTGGGTTCTTCGGCCATTAATCGGATGGCCTCCGCACGTGTAGGCGGGTAGTCTTTCATATTTCTTGTGCGATACAGCTCGTTGCGCGAGCTTAAGAATTGTTTGTGGTCGTGCTCGCCGATCAGTTCGTCCAACTCAACTTTACTGAGTTTTTGCTTGTCGAGACTGCGCAACTCCAGCTCCGCACCCAGTTTCTCCAGGTAGGCTTTCGCTTTTCTGCAGGTACTACACGTGGGTTTTTGCAAAAACTTAATTTTAGCTTTGGGCATGAAAGCTCCGAAAAGGGAAGTGGTCAACCGGTACATCGCTAATTTTAGCGCGGGATATAGCTCAGTAGCGAGGTACGTGGGGATCCACATCGGTGGACCATCGCTCAATGCCGCCCGATAACGACTTGGCCTTTTCAATGCCCTGGAACCGCAGCCAAGCCGCGGCGTCCAGGCTGCGCATACCATGGTGGCAATAACAAATTACTTCATCCACGCCGAGAAGGCCGCCCACGTTTGCCGCCAGAGAACCCAGCGGCATCAGTTTCGCCCCTTCGATGCGGCACAACTCGTATTCCCACGGCTCGCGCACGTCCACCAGCACGAGTTTTTCGCCCCGATCCATGCGCGTCTTGACCTCTAGTGGAGATATTTGTATTTCGTCCAAGGCCCGATTATCCCTTCAGATAAAAATTCGTTTTGAAGCGAGCTGCCCGCGTCACTTGGTATGAAATTTTGGCGGCCGTTTTTCCAGGAAAGCGTTGATGCCTTCGCGGCAATCCGGCGATTTGAAACATTTCAGTTGCTGCTCGACCTCTTCATCGAGGGCCTTCTCTAGTTCTAATTTGCGGTTGCCGAATAAAACGGTCTTCATGGCGCGAATCGATACGGAAGGAGCATCCGCGATTTGGCGAGCCAATTTCCAGGTTTCGGCCTCGAGTTGGCCGTCTGGGACAACCCGGTTCACGATTCTCAACTCCAGCGCGGTTCGCGCGTCAATCATTTCCCCGGTGTAAAACATTTCTGCAGATTTGGAATAGCCAACCAGTCGCGGAAGAAAATAAGTCCCGCCATAGTCGGGAAACAATCCGACCTTGATAAAGTTTTGGCCAAACGTGGCGCTCTCCGACGCCACTCTCAGGTCGGCAGCCAAAGCGAGGTTCATGCCCGCGCCCGCGGCGGCGCCGTTTACCATGGCGATTACCGGTTGCGCCATACTGCGCATTTTAAGCACTGCATGCATCCCGGCGCGCAAAAGCGGCTCCAGTTCGCTCGTATCGTTATTCTTGCGACCTTCGGCGATGACACCGAGGTCGCCGCCGGAGCAAAAAGCACGGCCCGCTCCGGTGATAATCACCACGTAAATGGATTTATCAGTGGTCAAACGGCCAAGGCTTTCGTTCAGAGCGACAGCGAGGTCTTTGTTAATGGCGTTTAGCTTGTCTGGCCGGTTTAACGTTAGGGTGGCGATCCCGTCCTGTTTGGATTCCAGGATTAATGCATTTTGGGTTTGAGCCGGTTGTGATTGCGGTGATTGCGATGGTGCGGGTTGCGTGGCTTCACTCATATTTGCGATCCTAGTTTCCCTTTGAAGCTCGTTCCGTCTCGGTACGCGAGACCAGCTGCGCAAGCTTCCGAAAGTGACGCACGCGCTCGCTGTTGCCATGGGGATCCTGGGTATTTGTCTCCGGCAAAACATACACGCGCGCGCCGTATAGCAGATCCTTCTGAAGACCAAATTTGCATTTACGTTGGGCAAATTGTTCGAACGCCAGTTTGCCGTTAAACGCGATAACATGCGGAGTGTATTCCCCAAGCCGCTGCGACAATACGATGCGCCCTTCCGCAAAGTCCTCGCGCGTCAACTCCGCGGGTGTTTTTGTAGGTCGCTTGACCAGGTCGGTCAGGCCGATGCCAAATTCGATCACGCGCTTGTCATCGTGATAGTCAAATGGCTCAGGAACCACTCCGCCTTTATAAAGCACCGGCCAGAATTGGTTCACGCGCCCGGCATAGTAATGGCCGACGCGCACTGAAGACTCGCTGGGATTGCAGCCCACGATAACGAGCTTCATGCCTTTTATTAAATAATCTGGAAGTGTTCGCATCCTGGCTACGGTTGTTGGTTCCACATACTAAGCTAGAAGACCAGTCTATTGCACAGTTTAATGCACTGGGGGCCTCGCGGCGCGGATTTCCCCTTAAAACAGGTCCCAGTGTTTCTCAGCCGGGTACGAAGTGTCAACGGGTGGCGGGGTAATTTAGGTGAGTCTAACGGTGTTTTTGCAACTCGGGTGTTCCACCTAGGGATTTTACAAACTGGTCCAGAGAGGTAGCTTTCGGCCCAAGTCCTTTTCGCGCGCCAGAGCCAGTACCCGCATAGCAACGGCGAGGTCCCAGGAAGCGATTCCGTTCGATTTGAAAAGCGTAACGGCCGCGTTATTCGAACGTCCGGGAATTTTGCCGTCCACAATATCGGCCAGCACTCTAACCGATGACCATTTCGATTCATCCTGACCAAAGGCCATAATTAAGTCTCCCGCCTCCTGGCGAGATTGTTCGGTGGAATCAACAGCAATGAGGTCCGCGTGTGACACCACCCCCTCATCGAGCTCTTGTTTGTGAGCATGATTTACGCCGATGGCATTGATGTGCATGCCCGGGGCAATGTCCGAGCCGGTCACCACCGGCTGCGAAGCGGTCGTAGCGGTACATATGATATCCGCGCCTCTAATGGCTTGTGCCGCGGAACCTGCAGCGTGTACGGGAATTCTGAGGCGTTCGGCCATGTCCGAACAAAATTTCTCGCGGCGGGAAACATCGCGGCCGTAGGCGCGCGCCAGTTCCAGTTTTCGCACGCCGGCAATCGCTTCCAGTTGGGTCCTGGCTTGCCCACCAGTTCCGATAATGGCCGCGACTCGCGCGTCGCGACGGGCCATGAATTTAGTCGCCACGCCGGAGGCAGCGCCGGTCCGCAACTGGCCCATATAATCCGCTTCAATCTGCGCCACAAGATCGCCGGTAGCCATTTCGTAGAGCAACACCAGGAAGCGAATCTTGCCGGCCACGTAGGTGTACTGCTTTTCTGCGACGTACCCACCAGCATAGTCAGCGGCGGCCATGTAATGATAAAACCCCTTGGGCAATTCGAAGCGGCGACGCGGCTGTACAACCACTTCTCCGCGAGCTTGTTTACGCAGGCTCTCCTCGACGGCTTCCAAGGCCATCGCCATCGTCAGCACTGAACGCACTTCCGCTTCATTGATATGTAACGTCATTGAGCCGCTCGTGACTTTTTCTTAGTCTTTGCCGGGCTGTTAGCCTTACTCGCGCCTTTTGATTTTTTTGGCAACGCGATGGAGCCATCTTCGCGTATCCGCCTCACCACCGTTTGTATCAGGCGATAGACGCGCTCGTCATTATTAGCAACTTGCGAGTTACCAGCAGAGGCATTCACCTCTCTGCTGCGAAATCGAAATTCAGGTTCTCCTTTCGGCCCGGTTCCGATTCGCACGGGCATTTGCCCGCAAAGATTATTTTCGATATACGCCGTTTCGTAACGGCTCTTTTTGGAATTCCAGGTATAAACGCGGATGTTGGTGAAATCGCACGGTTGCGAGTCCGGACCGCGACTCCCCGCAACCAGGTACTGCGGCTTTGCTCCAGTGATGTCGCTAACCTTATTTAGTTCGAACCACGCTACTGGCCGGACGTTAGCGGAAGCTGTTCCTTCTCTCACGGCGTCCGGCAAGTCCATCTCCACGAAACGTCCGATTATCCAGCCGGCAATGGGAGAGGTTCGATCACCGGGCTGCGTGGTTGTGGAAGTATCAGGCGTGCGCGGATTGGTTTCGCTGGGCGGACGGGTAGCAAGCCCTCGAACAAATAGCCATTCTTCTTTTTTGGCGTCTTCGTTCTTCGAGTCTGCTGCAGCCTCGCCGGCAATGTCTTTTTCGTCCGAAGCATGGGCAACATCGGCGACGGCGCGTCCAACGATTTCCACCGGGATGCCTCGCCCGAATTGATACAGGCGAGGTTGAGTGCGGCCTGGCAACACTCGCAGATTGGTGGCCACCTTGGTCCGGCCGCGACCCTGCACCGGCAACTCCTGCGCGTCGCCTAACAGTTTCGCGCTCCGCTGCCACAACGCCGGCTCCATCAACGATCGCGCATCAATCCAGCCAACTTCACCGCCGCTGGTGCGCACCTTTACGCTGTCGTTGTGGCGAGCCACAATCTCGACGCGGTCGCCATAATGCAGCGCGTCTAGCGGTTCCCGTACCTGCGCCACACCGCTCCACAAAGTGACGCTACGCTCGCCGATATAGCCTTCGCCGGCAGCTTCGTGTTTTGGCCTGTAAATCCACGCAGCCATAGCGACAGCGCACAGCAGAGGGATGGCGATCAGCAGCTTGCGCTTCATGAGCATGCCTTATTGTTGGCCACGAAATGCGTACAAAAACCTTTTACAAGAAAACAATTCATAAATGGGATGAATGCTAACGAGAGTCGAATTTAGTGGTTCTGGCTGAGGTCCGTCCCCGACAACTACTCATCATTCGCTCGTTAATCACTACAAAGATTGTACCTGAATGTCGCGCGATGAGTTTTGACGAGCTGCGAGTGTTCTGTGGCCTGAATTGATTTCTGCTAAAATGCCGCATCATCGTGATCGGACGAAATAATTTCAGGACGCCCAACTTATGACCAGGTTAAATGCGCTTCAGCCCGCAGGACTGCTGCTTCTGCGGCTGGCGCTCGGCATCATTTTTATTTGGCATGGCTATCCAAAACTCACCCATCCAAATGTCATGCGGGGCTTGTTTGTACAGCACGGGCTGCCTGGTTATTTTGTTACCGTGGCGGGCCTCTTGGAGGTTTTTGGCGGCGGGCTGATTATTTTAGGATTTTTGACGCGCATCGCGGCATTGCTGCTGGCGATGGAAATGGCGGTGGCGATTTGGAAAGTCCACAGCGCCGGCGGATATTTGGCGGTGCACAACTACGAATTTCCGTTGGTGCTGGCGGCCGCGTGTTTCGCACTAGCAACTGTCGGAGCCGGGCGGGCTTCAGTTGATTACGCGCTGTATGAATCAGGCGGAGGGCGCCCACCGCGGCCGGGAAAACCAAAAGGCAAACCATAGCGTCTACCGGTTCGTCGTACGAGCGGCCATTTCCAGAGGAACCCGAACGCCTTCGTATCTCGTTCTTACGGCGTGACGGTGACTGAATTTGCCGCGATGCGCGCGGGTGCCGGAGGCAATGCAATCCAAAGGATCAAATACGCCAGGACGCCAGTGCCGGCAAAGAGGACCAAAAGCAACCACACTATCCGAACCAGCGTCGGATCGAGATCAAAGTATTCGGCCAAGCCGCCGCAGACTCCGGCGATTTTCTTGTTGGTGGTGGAACGCGTCAAGCGCTTCGCAGCAGGAGCCGCGTACGCTGGCGGCGCGGGCGCTCCCGCAACCAGTCGGGCGCCGCAGTTGTAGCAGAAATTGGAGTGATCGGCGATTTCTTTCTGGCAATTTGGGCAGATCATTGAGACCCTCCACAGGTCATTCTCAAAGCATAATACGTCAAAACAGGCCAAAAAGTTCCAAGCGAAGTTATCGGCGCCTTTGCCCTCGGGTGCCACCGTGACATCCACCGATCGGGCTGTTGATCGGCGAGATACCGGACCTCATCGTTGAAAGATTTTAGTATTCCAGCAATTGTTTGACGGCATTGATCAGGTGGGAAGTCTGGGGCAGGATTACGTCTTCCAAATTAGGCTGGTAGGCGCAGAAGGTATCCATGGCGGCGACCCGGCGCACCGGGGCGTCAAGCTCCTCAAAAAGTTCGTCGGCGATGCGCGCAGCAATTTCCGCTCCGTAACCCCAACTGAGCATGTCTTCGTAGGCCACGATAACGCGATGATTTTTCCGTACGGTTGCCGCGATGGCTTCCCAATCATAAGGGGCAAGCGAACGAAGGTCGATGATTTCGACGGAAGTGCCTTCGCGGCCAAGTTGCGCCGCGGCTACTTCCGCGCGATGAACCAACGCACCGTAGGTGATGATGCTGATCTCCGAGCCTTCGGTAACCACCCGCGCTTTGCCAAAGGGCACGGTGTAATCGGGCCCCGGATATTCAGAGCGATTGTACGGCTGGCGATAAAGATGTTTGTGCTCCAAAAACATTACCGGGTCGTCGCAGCGAATCGCAGTTCTCAACAATCCAGCTACATCGAGCGCCGTAGAAGGCATCACCACTCGCAGGCCCGGGCAGTGCGTGAAGATCGACTCACCACTCTGGCTGTGATACACCGCGCCGCCGGTCAGATACCCGCCGATGGCCACGCGAATTACCGCGGGACATTTAAACGCTCCATTCGAACGCCAGCGCGTCACGCACAATTCATCGCGAATCTGCATCATGGCCGGCCAGATATAATCAAAAAACTGTATCTCCGCGACAGGCTTCAGTCCCCGGGTGGCCATGCCGATGGCTCGCCCGACGATGCTGGCTTCCGCAAGCGGCGTGTTGAATACCCGATCCGCGCCAAATTTCCGTTGCAGCCCGGCGGTCGCTTTGAAAACGCCGCCCTTGCCTTTGACACTTTTTAGATTTTCTTCGCGACTGGCGTCGGCAACGTCTTCGCCGAACACGGCAATACGCTCGTCACGCATCATTTCATCGGACAGCGTGGCCGCAACCATCTCCACCATGGTTTTTGGCGCGCCGTGAAATTGCGGCTCCGCTGCAAAAGTGGAAGCAGTGGGATCGACGTCCGGGGAGTAAACATTTACCGTGATCGAATCGACGGACGGTTCCGCAGCGGCTAAAGCCTGATCCGCCGCTTCGCGGACTTCATTGTCGACTTGCGCTTCCAGATCCTCAATTTGCTTTTGATCCAATAGTCCTTCGCGAACGAGAAAAAGCGAAAATTTTGAGAGTGGGTCGCGGTGCGCTTCTCGTTCGCGCTCTTCAGCGGATTTGTATAACTTCTCGTCGTCAGAGAGCGAATGCGAATACGGTCGCGTGACTTGCGCGTGTACCAAGGCGGGGCCGCGCCGTTCACGGCAGTATTGGATTGCTTCCTTACACGCAGCGTAACTCTCCAGCGGATCGGTGCCATCGCATTCCGCAATGTGAAGACCAGGGAAACTGCCCACCAACTTAGAGATGCTGGCCCCAGCGGTTTGCACTTCCACGGGGACGGAAATGGCATAACCGTTGTCTTCGATCAGGTAAAACATCGGCAGCTTTTTAATACACGCAGTGTTCAGCGATTCCCAGAATTCGCCTTCGCTGGTAGCCCCATCACCAGATGACACGTACACGATTTCGTTGTCTTCATAACTCACATATTGGCCAAGGGGAGCCTTTTTGGCTTTCGCGAGCGCCTTCGGGCGTTGCTGGTAATAAAGGGTAGCTTCCGCCGCCCCGACGGCCTGGACAAATTGCGTGCCGGTACAAGACGAGCGGCTTACGATGTTCCATTCCGGGTGGCCCCAATGAGAGGGCATCTGACGCCCACCGGAACTGGGGTCGTCTTTAGCGCCGACAGCTTGAAGCAAAGTTTCGAGCGGTGTAACGCCGAGCATCAGGCAAAGCGCCCGGTCGCGATAATAAGGATAGATCCAGTCGACGCCGGGCCTGAGAAGCAGGCCCGCTGCGGCGGTTACCGCTTCGTGGCCCGCGCTGGAGATCTGGAAATAAATTTTGTTTTGGCGCTTTAGCTGAATCTCACGGTCGTCCAGTTTCCGCGAAAGGTACATGGTCCGATACAGACGAACGAGGGTATCGCGATCCAGGCCATGCATTTTTGGGGAGTCAAGCTTGGCAACTTTGATGCGCGTCTGTGACGCCATTCGTGCCGACCTCGCGAAGGGATGGAAGCTGTCTCTTGCGGACCCTTAATTATAGCGGAATTTTCTGTTTCATATCCGGTGTCAAAAAGCGGCCGATAGACGAATTGCTAAGGTTCTTGAGCCACTCCGTTTTAGGATTAATACAGGTCGCTGAATTGTTTTAGCGCTTCCTCGAACCCAGCCTCGCCCTGACGAAGCACTTTAGGAGAGGCGCTCTTGAACGGCTCTTCTGTAGGGATGCGATCAAGCCAGCGCTGTTCGGATAATTTCTCGTGGCTGGAGAAATACAGTCGCACAAGCAGAGATACGTTGCCGCTTCCGTTGTCTTCTGAGTCGCTCTCGGCGCGGCCGGTCTTCTTACCATGTTTGGATCTAGATTTGGATTTGGCCTTTTCGGCGTCTGTTTCGCCAGCCGCCGCGGCGTTACTCGCGGAATCTTCTTCCTCATCTGCTTCTTCCGGACGGTCCAATTTGTATTGAAGTTTTTTATCCAGGCGAAAGGCCTGCTTCCAAACGTCCAGCTTGTGACGCGCTTCCTGCGCTTTTTCTTCGTCTGCGCCAAAATCAAAATGCATATAGATGTGAGCCATAGGCCCAAAGTTTGCGACGCGTGGCGCGGCAAGTCAAGGCAAGGCCCAGGAAAGGCCAAGAATCGAACGTTTTCCTCCGGGTTAAATGAGCCTGGCTACCTTATCGAAATGATCAGGGCAAAAATTGCGCTGGGTCAGTGCGCTTTTTCAAGACTGGACGGTTGCCTTCAGACGGCGGCGGTATCGCCGCAGGGGCCGATGGAGTCGCGGTGCCTCCGGCGCCAGGTGCTACAGCCGTTTTCTCTCCTTCCGTGTAAGCCTTCTTCAAAAATCCTTCCGCGACCTGCTGCGCCCCGCCGGTATTGTCGTTGGTCTGTCTCGCTTTGCTGTACTCGTTAACTGCGCGTTCCCGCTGCGCCAGCAAATCAAAAATCTTTCCTAAATAAATGTGGCTCCAAACCTCCGTCCATTTCTCAGAAGGTTCCGGCACAGTTTGCAATGCCTCGCGAAAGGCGTTCGCCGAAGCCTGGTAATTTTTCTGATAAAAGAACGCTTCGCCCATCCTGAAATTCGCTAGCGGGCGATTTGGCTGGATCGCCAAAGCCCGCTGGTACTGCACAACCGCGTCATAGTAGCGGCCTTGCTCCGCCAATTCTTCGCCGCGTGCCACCGCCGCCCGGGCTCGCAAATTCGTACTGGCCTTGAGAATCAGGTTGTTGGGATCGATGCGAATTCCCCCGGGTTTCGGCCGGCCAAAGGTCTCCACCGTGAAATCCGATTCCGAGCCAATCACATCGATCGTCTTCAATTCCGGATTGCCTTCCGTATCGATACGCAATTCTACCGGCATGCGGAAGGTATCCAGCGGTTGTTTGATCTTGCCAGAGATGCGAAATCCTTTAGGGGTGCGATACACGACGTAATCAACGGTAAATTCCGGTATGCCCGTGGAGTTCAGCCACTGCGTAAAAAATCCCCGAAGTTCCGGAGGTGCCTCGCCCTTCCTGACCGACGCTTGCGCATGTTGCTGCGCCATGACTGCGAAGTCCTCGATGCGAGCGCTCTTCCCTTCATACTTGGTATAGAAATCGTGCAGCAGCGATTTGAACGCGACGTCCCCCATCTGCGCCCGCACCATGTGAAAAATCATCGCGCCCTTGTTCATCACTACTGAGCGATAGTCCGCGGAGTACGGCGCAAGTCGTGCTGCTTGTGCAATGGGCGCGGCATCTTCAAACATCAGCGCGCCGACCGCAAACTCATCAACTGCCCTCAGCCCTGCTTCTCTCCCGGCATTCTGCTCGGCATAAAGCGCTTCCGAATATCGCGCCAAGCCATCGCTGATCCATACATCGTTGGGGGTCGCCGGCAAAACCTCGTTGCCCCACCATTGCGAAGCCACTAATCGCGCAATGGTGCGGTCATTCGACTTGGGATCCCACGCGCGTTGGCTCAGCAATAACACGCCCGGTCCCGCAAATTCACGCAAGGTGCCGTCGGGAATCTGAATTACGGACATGGCCGGATCGGGTAGCGCTCCGAACATGTCGGAAAAAACCGTCATGGAGCGCGCCACCGACGCGGCAAAATCGGCCGCGTTGCCTGATGCCGAACGCGGCGCGTATACCGCCACGCTCACGCCCTCCGCTTGTTCAGGATTAAGCTGTAAATTCCCGGCTACGAACGTGCCATTCGGTGCGGCGTTTTTGCATTCGAAGGAATAAACAACACGGTCGCCTTCAATCGGATTTTTTCCCGCGGCTGGCGTAGGAGCCAAAGCTTTGCCGGTACCCGCCACAGCAAATGACGCCGGCACATTCAATCGAAAAGTTCCGGTATACCGGTTCGCGGGATAATCCGTCAGCGGGAACCACCGCGAGGGCAGAAGCAGATAGGCGAAATCATGATTGATCACCGCGGCGCGAACGCCTGGGACCGGACTGTTTTCTTCGTTGGCGAGCAATCCCGTGTAAGCGAAGGTCAGCGACACATGGCCGCCCGCACCCACCGGCGATGGCACTGTCACCATTAAAAACAGAGGATTCTGCCGGTCGCGCTCAAAGTTAAGCGACTGGCCGTTTGCGGATTTTATAGATTGCACTTCCAGGTTGGGATGCAGTTCCACGCGAATATTGCCGGAAACTTCCAGCGCTTTGAAATCAACTTTCGCGGTTGCAGTAAGCGACTGCCGAATGGTGTCCAGGGTCGCCGACACATCATAGTTTTCTGCAATAAACGCTACCGGCCGCGGGTTCTGCGCTCGCAATGATCCGGCCGCGAACAATACCAGGGTCAACGCAACCAAGCGCGTTATTGGCCTTAAAGCTTTCTTACGGAGGGCCATCGGACCCCTTTCACATTTTTTCATTGGAATCGGCACACCGACTTGAACGTCGCAGCTTCGGCTGCCTCTATAGGATACCAAACCCCTCACTTTGCGTTGCTTTGTGCCAGCCGTAGCTGGCCAACAATCGCATCCGCGGCCCTTTCTACGGCTCCCGGCGGCCCTAACAACCGTGTTACCTCTGCGAGGCCCAGTTGCATGACCGCCATTTTCTCAAGGCTTTCTTTGGATCCTGACAATAGCGATATGGCTTCGGAAGCGACTCGGACGGGCGTGAAGTCATCCTGAATCAACTCCGGCACAACCTCACGCTCGGCGATCAGGTTGACCATGCTGAAAAATTTGGTCCGCACCAATGGTTTGGCCAACTTTGCAGTCAGCGGTGATAGCCTGTAAATCACAATCATCGGCTTGCCCAGCAACGCGGCCTCAACGGTGGCCGTTCCGCTGGAAACAATCGCTAAATCCGCGGCCGCCAGCGCGTTGTATGTGGCACCTGTGACGAAGCGCACCCCGTTACCAGAACTAAAGCAGGCCTCCAGCTCCGCTCGATTGACGCCCGGCGCCACCGCGACCACCGCTTGAACCTCTGGAATGGCGAGTCTTAGTTGCGTCAGCGCGTGCCCCAGAAGCGCACCATGGTATTCAATCTCTCCTTTACGGCTGCCCGGAAGAATGGTGACAATCGGCTTGTCAGCGCTCAGTGAATTCTCGGCGCAAAATTCCGCGCGAGACATATTCGCCTTTACGTTGCCTACCAACGGATGCCCAATGAATTCCGCCGCTGCTCCCGCATCGCGATAAAACTTCTCTTCGAAGGGGAAAATGCATAAGGCTTGCACGAATCTGCGTCGCACTAGATTCGCGCGCCACGGCCGCCAGGCCCAGAATTGCGGACAAATATAATAAATGTTTCGAATGCCCAGTGGTGACAGCTTGCGCGCCAGCCGCAAATGAAATCCAGGGAAATCCGTGAGGATTGCCAGAGGTGGGCGCCGTCGCTGTGCTTCGTCAACCAGTCGCCTCATCGCTCGTCGCAGAGAAGGCAGTTTTTTCAACACTTCCGTAATTCCCAGCACCGACACTTCCGCATAATCCACAACGATCTCAACGCCTGCCCCGCGCATTTGCGGTCCGCCCATTCCAAATAGCTCAACATCCGCGCGTTGCCCAAGGGCGATCGCCAGACGTGCCGCGTACATATCGCCCGAAGCCTCGCCTGCCGACAGCAAGATGGGTGTAGCGCTCATGAACAGGCAACGAAATTTGTCTTGCGAGGCTTTTTCTTATGAATTGGTTCGAGCGGGAAAACGCAAATCTGTTGTGGGGCCGATTTTATCGCCAGAAATTCATGGCACTCAGTCATTAGCCTGCAGCGGCGAAGGCTCTGGTCCGGCGCTCACGTCGACCGGCAAGTGTAATTCTTGTTCTTTATATTGCAGTTGGTACAGCCGGTAATAAATCCCGCGTTGTGCCAGCAATTCCTGGTGCGCCCCTTGCTCTCGCAAGCGGCCTTTGTGGAATACCAGTATGCAGTCGGCGTGCTGGATGGTGCTCAGCCGGTGCGCGATCACCAGCGCGGTGCGGCCCGACAGCAAGCGATCCAGCGCTTCACGAATCAGCAGCTCCGTCTTGGTGTCCACGCTGGACGTCGCTTCGTCGAGAATCAGAAAACGTGGGTTGTGCGCCAACGCCCGCGCAAAATTAATGAGCTGCCTCTGTCCGACGGACAAAGTCGAGCCACGCTCGTTTACTGACGTTTCCACGCCCCCCGGCAGCGTGCGAATAAAATCGCCCAACCCCACTTCGTCTACGGCATGCTCGACCGTCGCGCGATCGATGCCCGCGGTTCCAAGCCGCACATTTGTTTCGATCGTTCCGGAAAAGAGGAAAGGGTCCTGTAACACGATCCCAAATTGCCGGCGCAAATCCTGCAATTCGATTCTGCGAATGTCGATGCCGTCCAGCAAAATTTGCCCGCGCTGAATATCATAAAACCGCAGCAGCAGCGAAATCAGCGTAGTCTTGCCCGCGCCGGTATGTCCCACGATGGCCATGGTCTGCCCGGGCAAAACTCGAAAGGAAACGTCCCGGAGCACCCAATCCTCATCCTCGGGTTCGCCGGACTTGTAAGAAAACCAGACATTGCGAAACTCAATTTCTCCGCGCGGATCGCGCAATGGAAGCGCACCCGGATCACTAGAGATAGTGATGGGCTCATCCAACAACTTGAATATGCGTTCCGAAGCCGCCATCGCCGACTGCAGAATATTAAATTTCTCGCTCAAATCCTGAATAGGGCGAAAGAATCTCTGGGCATATTGCATAAATGCGACCAGCACGCCCAACGTCAGCACATTCGCGAAAATCTGCAACCCGCCGACCCATAAAGTTAACGCGATTGCGGCAACTCCCAGAAATTCAACGGTGGGGTAGAAGAGCGCAAACGCGAGAATGGCATCCTTATAAGCCAGCATGTGATCGCGGTTACGTTTGGTAAATTCCACCCTCGCTCTCCGCTCGCGATTAAATACTTGCACGATGCTCATGCCGGAGATGTATTCCTGGAGAAACGCATTTATGCGCGCAATTGCCGTTCGAATGCGCCGATTCGCTTCGCGGACGAACTTACGAAACACCAAGGTAACCAGAAGTATAAGCGGCACCGCCGCCAGGGTGGCCAACGCCAGCCGCCAATTCAAATACAACAGATAGCCGGCCATGACCACCAGCAAGAAGAAATCGTTGATCATGGTGACCACGCCAGCTGCGAACAAATCGTTCAGTGCATCCACATCGGTGGTCACCCGCGTAACCAGCCGGCCCACCGGGTTCTTGTCGAAATAGCTCATCGACAGCCGCTGTATATGCGCAAAAATTTCCTGTCGCATGTCGTACATGGTCTGCTGTCCGACGCGCTGCATGATTCGGATTTGCACGTACTGCGCGAGAAAATCAAAAAACAAAACCAGCAGGTAGATAATGCTGATAATCGCCAGCCCCCGCCTTGCCGCGAGAATGCTTATGAGGTGATGGGCTGAGGGGTCCAGATAGCGGTCGATGGCGGCCCGAAATAACATCGGTGGCGCCAGCTCCAGCGGAGTAACCGCAAGTGTCAGCGCCAACGCGATGATCACTTGCCATTTGTAGGGGCGCATATACTCCAGCAGCCGCCTCATCAGCCGCGAGTCGTATGCTTTTCCGAGTGCTTCTTCTTCGTGAGCGTTACTCATGCGCGTTCAAGTTCTTCTTCCAACAATTGTTTCTGATAAAGGTCCGCGTAATATCCGCCACGCGCCAGCAAATCCTCATGCTTCCCGCGTTCGATGATTTGTCCATCGCGCAAAACGACGATCTGGTCGGCATCCTGCACAGTGGAAGTGCGATGCGAAATTAAAATTGTCGTACGCCCGGCCATAATCCCGCGCAGTCGCGACAGGATGCGTTCCTCGGTCTGGGTATCCACTGCCGAGAGGGAGTCATCGAGAATCAGTATTCTCGGGTCCCGTACCAGCGCGCGAGCGATCGCGGTTCTTTGCTTTTGACCGCCGGACAAGGTGATGCCCCGTTCACCGACGATCGTTTCGTACTTTTCCGTGAAATCCTCAATGTCTCCTTCGAGGCTCGCAACTTCAGCGGCTTCGCGAACGCGTTGGGCATTGTATTGCGGCAGCCCAAAGGCGATATTTTCGCCCAGCGTATCCCCGAACAAATAAGTGTCTTGCGGCACATATCCAATGGCACGCCGCAAAGTTTCCAGCGGCCACTCGCGTATCGGCCTCCCATCGATCAGCAACTCGCCGGCAGGCGCTTCCCACAACCGCGCGACCAACGCGGCCAGGGTGGTTTTCCCGCTGCCAGTCGGACCAATAATCGCCAACGTGGAACCAGCAGGTATCTTCAAATTTATGTTGCTAAGTATCGGATTACTGGAATTTGCGCTTGCGACGGTTCCGTTACCAGAGACACCCTTGCTGGGTGAGGCTTTCATCGCCGACAGTCCGTTGCTAGTCGCGGCACCTGCGTTTCCATCGCCGGATAACATTGTGGGATAAGTGAATGTCAGGTTGCGAAACTCGATTTCGCCCCGCACTTCCTTGTCGGCCGGAACTTTTGCGCCGCGATCGTCAATGTTCGGCTGCGCATTCAAGATGTACGTCAACCGTCCCATGGACGCCGCACCGCGTTGAAAAATATTTGTCACCCACCCCAGGGCAATCATTGGCCACACCAATATCGTCAGAAAATTAGAGAACGCCACCAGGGCGCCAAGAGAAAGCTCGTTGCGCAGAAATAAGAATCCGCCCTTCCAAAGCACGATCAGAAACGTGGTCCCAATCAACGCCGTTAACGACGGCATGAACATACTCCACGTGCGTATCAATTCGACGTTTCGCGCCACGTACTCACGGTTCGGTTCGTCGAACGCGCGAATCTGCGCGTCTTCCTGCGCGTATGCTCGAATCACGCGCACACCCGAAAGGTTTTCTTGAACCTTTACCGACACTGCCGCCAGTGACGCCTGGATTTTTTCGTATAACTCGTGAATCACTTTGCCGAAGTGGCGTACCACCACCGCCACGATGGGCACCGGCAGCAGCACCCACATGGTCAAGGGCGGTGACAATTTGAACATCAGGATGACCGCTACCAACATGGTAATCATCGTCGTCGCGCTGTACATGATTCCCGGGCCCAGCACCATGCGCACCGCGTTCAAATCATTAGTCGCCCGGGACATCAGCTCGCCGGTGCGATTGCGCACATAAAATTCCGGTTCCAGAATTAGCAGGCGGTCCAGCAGATCGTTACGAACATCAAATTCAATATCGCGCGACACCCCGATTAATATCCAGCGGGCAGAGAATGACAGGACACCCTTTATCGCAATCAGTCCGATAAGCAGCAGACAATAAACTTCCAGCGTGTGCCGGCTAGACGGCTGATAGAAGGGAATTATTGTGCTGAGCCAATTAGCCTTCAGCGCCCCGACTACCACGCCATTTGAGAATGGCCGCTCGCTTCCAGCCAGCACATCGATGATGATGCCAATCGCGAGAGGCACAATGTTGCCGATGATGCCCATAAGCACCGTTGCCAGCAGCCCAAGCGCGAGCCCCCCCGGGTAACGCCTCAAATAGGGAAAGAGCCCGCGCAGATTTTTCCACGAGGAAGTCTTCGGTGGCTGGTTTGCAGCTGCAGCCTTGGTTCCCAAAGCTGAACTGGTTGTTGCCGCCGCACTCATCTCAGTGACGACCTCACATTTTGCAGTGTCGAGGATTCCTTCAGGAAATGCTCATAGCTGGCATCCAGAGACTGATAACGGTTGGTCGCTGGATTCCAGCGCACTCCAATCGTCAGCACGTGCGTGTCTCCATTCACTTTTAATGGCGTGAAATATAGTTGCAACCCCTTCTCGGGATTTTGTTCATACTGCAATCGCCATCCAGTAATGGAATCAAGCGGCGTCAAACCTAAGTACCCTTTTTGGTTTTTTAAATGCTCATCGACTCGCAACAATTCCGTCCATTTCCCGTCATCGTCTTGCGCCACAATCGCGCGAGTGACCACCGTACCAGGCACATTGTTCTGTGGCGTTTTGGGCACCACATTGGCCGCCAGTAACTGCCGTTTCCCATTTTTTGCCAAGTCTCCGAAGAGCAGCACTTGCGCATCGCTGCCAAGTAGATGTTTTGCGTCATCCTGAATGTCTTCAGGGATGGCTGGCGCCACCGGTTTCGCCTCGGCAGCCGGCTCTGAAGAAGGTTTCGGCGCCTCCGTCCCGCATCCCACGCCAAAACTTCCAAACGCCGTTGCCGCCAGCGCAACAACAAAAATGTTTTGCGCGAAGGCCTTCTTCAACCGTGATCCGACCACTCGATAGTCCATCAAAGTAACGGCCTTTTCCGCCCACTTCGGCACATGACCATCCTCAATAACCTGTCGAAGCTGGACGGTTCATTAACGCTCATTCTAGCTGCTGCGCGCGAAAGACTCTACCGCTTGCTTTACCCAGCGTCAGCGCTGCGCCAGAATTGCGTCCAGACGAGCCTCAAAGTTCTCCTCGCCCTCCGACCACAATTCACTTCGCTCCACCGGCAACGCTTTTTGCATCGCCTCCACCCACGTGAATAATTGTTGGATGTTCTCCCGCGTTTTTGCGTGATACTCCTTCAAGTTGCCGCCCGCTGCCATCCAACGGCCAAACGTATGCTCCACCGGGTGATCCGAAGAATCAAACGGATTGGTAGCCTTCCCCGGAGCCAGCAAACCGGCGTGCCCTGTAAATAAGTGTTCAAACCCCAAGTCCGCAACGAAATGCCCTTCGCTCGCGGCCACGCCATTGTCGTAATCCGTTCCATTGCAGGTGAGCACCAGCGGGTGAGGCGCGTGCTGCCACTTCAAACTCTCCACGTCAAGCTCCCACAAATCCCACTTCGCGGTGGCAATGTACGCGCTGTCCGTATTCAAGTGCTGCAAGGACAGCGCCGCAACCTCCGCCGGCCCATATCCTTGGCCGCGCAGGTCCCAAGAAGCTATGGGAGTCTCCGTCGCGTCTACCGGTTGGACGGTCAATTCCGCGAAAGTATTCATGGAAGCCGAAAGCGGAGCGCTGGCTAGAAAGCGCGCGAACTCGGCAATCATCAGTTCTTCGGAGAAATCGCGCGTCCAGACGCGCAAATATGCACGATTAGCCATGTATGAAGGAACTTCTTCATTATACCGGGGACGCGCATGTCACGCGAATACGCGTTGAGCTGAGGGGATGGGTGGCTCCCGCGGTGCTGAGCTCACCAACTTACTGAAGCAAATGCGGGTTTAGCTGCTGGTGGTCGCGGAACGCGAACGGCTGTTAGGGTCGGTAGGTGAGGTCAAGTTGCGCGCAATCTGCTGCAACCTTTCCTGCAAAGTTTCTCCGATGTTCTCAAAAACCTGCGTACAGGTTTCGCGCAATTTTTCTTCCGCGTTGGCCGAAATATCGGCCACGATCTCCCGCGATTGATGGTCTAGGGCGGTCACGGTGGCCAGCATCCACTGATTGGAAACATTTTCGAGCCGGCTGCGGTGTTGTTCAGTAGCGTGATCGCTGATCTTGGCGTACACATTACGCAGGTCGCTTTGGTGCCGGTCGGTCATCATTTTCCAGGAATCAATCAACGGCGAGAAGCTGGCCTCGACTCTCTCATTGGCATCCCGCACGCCAGACTCCAGGGCCTTGTCCATCGCCTCCTGGAAACGCCGCAGAAACTCCTCCTGCTCCGAGGTAATTTTGTGCGATAGCTCCCTCTGTGCTGTGTCCAGTTCCGTGCGAGCTTGCTCCACGCTCCGCTGCAATTCCTCGCCAAATCCCTGCAGCTCATGCCTTCCGGTGCGCTGCACCTCATCCGTAAACGCCGCCGCGGTAGTGTCTGAGGCATCGGCAAAAAGCGTTCGCGCGCGTTCAAAAGCCTCTCGCACGGTGTCTTCCATCTGCGACTGTGTGTGTCCCACAAAATTTCGACTGGAATTATCCAACTCGCTGGTGAACGCACTGGAAAGCTCGCCGGCCTTTTCGCGCAGTTGCGAGCCGGCTTGCTCTACCGCCTTTTCCGTCACGGTCTGTATATGAGTCTGGGCTTTCTTCTCATACCATTCCGCGGACTTGAAAACATCCTGGATGGCCTGGTGCTTGATATCACTGAGCTTCTCTTCCATCTCGGCGATGTTTCGGCTGGTGACCGAGCGCGCGGTTTCATCCAGCAATTGCTCAGCGCCGCCCAGGTTGTCCTTGAATCTGGAGAGTGACTCCGCAAACGCCTCGTCCGCCGCCGCCCGGATACGGTCCTGCTGCATCGAAATGGCCGCATCCAGCAACACTCGTCCGCCAGCCAAACGATGAAGCGATTCCTCGGTGCTTTGCACGTGTGGCGCGACCATGCCTGAAATCCGCTGTTCAAATTCTCCAGCCGCGCGATTGCTGGCTTCCTCAAAGGCTGTTCGCAACCTGGAGGTCACATCTTCAAATAGCGATTCCGACCTGCGGTGCAGTTCATTTCTGTGCAAGCTCAACACGTCATCCAGTTGGGTTTGGAATCCCACCAGCGCTTGTTCGTGCAAAACTCCCAGCCGGTTCGAAAAATTCTCGAGTGTTGTCGTAGATTCATTGGCTCGCGCCAATCCGAATTCCAGCCGCTCCGCGGTTTCTTGCAGGGAAACACGCAACCCGGTCAGCCGCTGTTCCACGTCGCCAACGACACGACTTTGCGCTGTCTGTAACGAGGTCTCTAAACTCGCCTGCCAAAGCGCCTTGGCCATTTCCATTTCACGGGCCACATGCGCGTCGGCATCCAGCCGAGCGGTGGAGAGGTTCAACGCCACCTGCTGTTGAACTTCCTCGGCCGCCAAACGCAAAGTCTGCCGGTGCAGCTCCAGCGTTTCTTGTCGCAAACGTTCCGAATCTTCCACCGCGCGAGTCGCTGCCGCCAGGATTTGCGCTTCCGTATTCGCCGCCTGCGCCTTCAGCCGCACAATTGCTTCCTCGCGGACGCGCGCGGCTTCTTCCATGGTGCGAGCCGCAGCGTCGGCGCGTTCCATGATATGAGCCTCGGTTTCTTCCGCTTGAATGGCCAGATTAACGCTGGTTTCCTCACGCAGTTGCGCCGCTTCCTGTTGCGCTCGAGCTACCGTCTCGGCTTCCGCCTTCAACCGTTCCTCTACCTCCACTGCTTGCGACTTCAATCGGGTAGCAATCTCTTCTGCTTCCTTGAATAAACCCACAACAGTTTCGCCGCTATTTTTTAACTGTTCCGTATGCTGCTCGCGCTGCGCCTGGCCATCTCGCGCAAGTTGTGAACTCAGCTCACCCTTGGTCTGTTCCAGTTGCGATGTCAGCCAATTCGTCCATTCGCGGCGCGCCGATTCCGCAGCCGCAGCCCCGGCAGCCTGCGCTTGTTTTTCAGTTTCTGGCTGAATTTTTTCGAGCAGGTGCGAGGCTTCCTGGGCCACGGCGTGGGTGGCCGCTTCTCGCGCTGCAGCCTGGATTTGTTGCTTGGCATCGGCGACCAGTCGTGCCAGTTGCCGCGCCAGCTGTAGTGAAGCGTCGGTGGTGCTTACCGGGGAAGGGAAGGCCCGCAAATTATCGTTCACGTGTGCCGCCGTATTCTCATAATCATTGTGAGCTGGTACTTCCTGTTCTATCTCGCTTGGTTGCGGCTCGGATGCCGCACCCACATCATGCTGCTGCGCTTCCACGTTGGGGAATGCGAACCAATCTTCAGGAGGAAAAGCGATACCCCACACGTTGCCTGGAGTTTCCAATTCGAGCGCTACTTGAAAAAGTTGCCGCACCGTTCGCGGCCGCTGAATCCACGCCACACGTCCACGCACCACTCGCGGCGATTGGCCGGGCTCCAGATGCGGAATTTCCAGCTTCACCCACATATTTTTCAAAACATAATGTTTGGATTGATAGCGGCACCCATGACAATTAATGATCAGAGTTGAAGTGTGCTCCGTAAAAGGACGCCCAATGGCATCCACGCCGGTTACCGCTATGGGCACGGCCTGCACGATGCGCGTGCTGCGACGCTTCTTCAGTTCTGAGTTGGCATGCGCTACCGCGTTTGGTGACATTTCTGTAGTTCCTTCAGTCGTGTTACTTGTGTTAGTGCTCGCTTCGTCCATCACTCGTCTTACGCCCCCACGTCCACGGCCACGGGTCTCTGGTAACTTTCGAATTGCCGCCGGTTCCACTCGCTGTCGACGTTTTCCGCGCAGCAAGTCCCACCATCTCGCGATTGTCGGCCAAAGCACAAAACCATCAAACTAAAGCACATACGTACGTCCGCGGCGATCCTACCGCTGGAGCCCTACGACACAAGTTGGCAAGCCGGACCAAAAATGACGTGTAGTGCGCCGGGGTTGAAATAGCGAACTCCTTGCCTTGCCGGGGAACTTCGCGGAATCCAGACTCTATACTCAAATTTCCAGTTTGGCTAGACAGTCCCACCAGTACTAATTTCTGGCCGTAAAGTCCTACCAGTACTATGGTTTTGCACCGAACTGGCCTTCGCTTCTGCGCGATTAAAGCTCGCGTCTTCCTTCCATCGCTTTCAACATTGTCACTTCGTCCGCGTATTCCAAATCAGCGCCCACCGGGATGCCCACGCCGATCCGGGTCACCTTCACTCCCAGCGGCTTCAGCAATTTGGATATATACACCGCGGTGGCCTCGCCTTCAGCGGTGGGATTTGTAGCCACTATAATCTCTTCGATGCCTGCGCCCTTCAGCCGTTCGATTAGTGATTTAATTTTCAACTGTTCCGGCCCACGGCCAGATAATGGCGACAACGCCCCGCCCAAAACGTGATACATCCCCGAATACATTCGCGTTTTCTCGATAGCCATGATGTTGTGGGCTTCTTCCACCACGCAGATGGTGCGATGATTTCGCGTCGGTCCCACGCAATAAAGACATGGATCGGTATCCGTAATGTTGTGACACGTCGAGCACTCCCGGATTTTCTCTTTCGCGTCGCGAATGGCATCCGCCAGCGCCAAAGCGTTCTCCGGCGAACTCCGCAAAAGGTGAAAAGCCAATCTTTGGGCTGTTTTCTGTCCAATTCCCGGAAGGTGCTTCAGTTGATCGATCAATCGTTCCACTGGCGCGGCAAAATCAGGCATCCCTGATGTGTAGCACACGCCGCGATTCGGCGCAAACCACTGCGGAAATGTGGTAGCCGGTCACTTTCCGATTACCCGGGAGTTGAGACCTTACGATGTTGTCTCAGCTAAGATTGTTTGAACCCCTGCTGTTTGCTTGTCTAGGTCGGTTACGCCACGCCCCAAAATTATCAAACGGTGAAATAGAAAGCCCATTGCGATTTTGTTCAATTCCGGTTTTTTTACATTATGGAAAACAATCGTCGCGAGTTCATGGGGTTGGACTAACCCGAGGTACAAACAGAAACAGTCGCCACCGTAATACTCTCCGTGTTCCCCCATGAATAGGTAGGAAACTCGTCCTGCCCGGCCGACTTGAGCATGAGAAATGGAGAAAGACCTTGCGCTGCACGCCTCCGCATCTCTCATTACCCTCCTCTCGTCAATCCACGCAGCGGTTAGGAGAAGAACGAACAGTGGGGGGTACTGCAAAATGAGAATCGCGATGGGCGCATATCGTGATGAAAAAAGCCAGTTCAAGAAACTGAACTGCACGGGACCACCGGCGGCGAAAAACACAAGAGAAGCTACCGCGAGAACCGTAGGCACAAACAACAACGATAACCTCACAAGTTCAACTCTCACCACCAGAAGGTCGTGCTCCAAAAACTTATTTCGGTCCGGGTCAATTAGTGGTACAGCAGTCCGAATGTAGAACTCCTCCCTGCGTGGATGCATCAGAAAACCCGCTACCACCGTTGTGACCATGACGAACGCAATAACGCCTTCGAGGGCAGCTTCATATGGGGTGAACAGCAATGCCCCCGCAAGAACCACCACCATCAAAAGCACAGGCCATACCAGTTCCATTGTCGATTCCCTTAGGTCAAAAATGATAGCAGCAACGGCGCGCTCCGTTCCTGCCTGATTAACGCTGTGACCGGGAATTGGAGCGTCACTCAGGAAATTAAATTTTGGGAGTTGATTTGTAACTGAAGTTAAAACAAACCGGGAATCTTCAGACCTGAGAGGCCCGGAACGTTACCCGCAATATTCTTCATCTGGCTGGCCAGCTCGTCATCGACTCGCCGCGACGCTTCATTCACCGCCGCGCGCACCAGATCTTGCAACATTTCCTGGTCCTTGCCCGCGAAAATTTCCGGCTCGATGCGAATCTCCACAATCTGCTTCTGGCCGTTCATCTTTACGTTGACCATGCCTCCGCCTGCGGAGGCTTCCACGTTTACGGAATTAACCTGACGCTGCAGGTCGTCCTGCAACTGCCGGAATTTCGAAAGCATCTGTTGGAGAGCGTTGACTTCCATCAGCTTCATTCCCCTTGCGCCCGTCGCACTTCGGAGATCTTCCCGCCGAAGCGCTGCAGTATCGAACGCACCATCGGATCGCGTTCAAACTTGGCCCGCAATTCCTGCTGCTCCGAACCCGCGCGAGTCGCCGCCTCGGGACTCGTACTGGCTGCAAGTTTAGCACACACGCGTAGCGCACGACCCAGCACGTTGCTCGAAATGCCACGAAGCTTTTCCAAAGAGTCGCGGCCCTCCAGCATCTCGGCGAAAGATTTTTTCCCCGCGGGAAAATAAAGCTTCAGTTCCACGCCTGCTAGTTCCCAAATCGTGGCATGTTCCAGCAATTCGCCCAGGAATTTTTGTTGTTGTTGCACCGCAGCTTTAATTTGAGCCACTTGTTCTGCGGTGATTCCTTCGTACTGCAAATCGTTTTCAGTGTGCTGATTCGGGGTCGCGGCCGTTCCGCCATTTTCGCTAGACAACACCTTTTCCGCTTCGCGTTCTTGGAAGCTGAAAGCGCCATTCGGCCGCGGAGCGAAAGGCTCCGACTTCGTCGCGGCGGCTGAATCGAAAGTCGAAGCATTCGAATTTCCGAAGGCGGCCCCGGTGGGCATACTTAAATCCCGCGCGCCTGTAACCGCCGAATCGTTCATTGCCGCACCGTTTGATGCCGCGGCAATCCCGGGCCGATTCTCGTCATCTTTATATGTCACCGGCGGAGGCACATTCATCAAAGTCTTAACCGGTATCGCGGAACTGGTCTGCACCGCTGATGTCCCGCCCGTTCCAGCCGATGTCGCAGAGGCGCTGGCCGCGCGTCGCACCGGAACGGGTCCACCGCCAACTCCGCCGGTTCCACTTTTTATTTCCGTCAGCAATTCTTCCAGTGGCGCCAGCCGCGCTGCATTGATCAACCGCAACAGCCCCATCTCCAAATGCACTCGCGGATCCGGCTTGCGCCGCAGGTCATCATCGGTCTGTAACAAAATCTGAAAAAATCGTGTGAGGTCCTCTTCGCTAAAGAGTGACGCGGCTTTGGCCAGTGCCGGACGCTGATCAGCGGTTGCCGCAATCAGATCCGAGTCCGCTCCGCACACTTTGGCAATCAGCAGATTCCGCATGTGGCGAATCGCTTCACGGCAGAAATGTTGCAGGTTGCGGCCTTCTTTTTGAAAGGTGTGGATGAGCCCCAGGGCCCGATCGGCCGACCCTTCCGCGATGGCGCTCACCAGCCTAGCCAGTGCGTCGTCGGGCACCACGCCTAGCAGCTCTCGTACCGCAGCGTCGGTAATTACTTCGCCGCAGTACGCACGCGCCTGCTCCAGCAGCGACAACGCATCGCGCATGCTGCCTTCCGCCATGCGCGAGATGACCGCCAGCGCTCCCGCATCGATCTTCAGATTTTCCTTTTGGGCAATTTCTTCCAGGCGCGCGGTGATTTCCCCAAACGTCAGCGCGCGAAAGTGAAAATGTTGCGAGCGCGACCGGATGGTATCCACCAGATCTTCCGGCTGCGTAGTGGCCATTACAAAGATCACGCGATCCGGCGGCTCTTCCAGCGTCTTCAGCAAGGCATTGGAGGCCTCTCCGGTGAGCATGTGGGCCTCGTCCAGAATCACCACTTTGCTTCGCGACGAAGCCGGGGCGTAGCGCACCATTTCGCGCAACTCGCGAATCTGATCGATGCCCCGATTGGAGGCCGCATCGATCTCAATCACATCCAGAGAAGTTCCCGCGGCAATTTCGCGGCACGAATCGCATTCCCCGCAAGGCGTGGCCGTAGGACCATGCACGCAATTCAGCGCTTTGGCCAGGATGCGCGCCGCGGTGGTCTTGCCCACACCGCGTGCGCCGGAAAATATATACGCGTGCGCCACGCGATCGTTCTTGATCGCATTGCCCAACGTTTCCGTGACGTGTTCTTGTCCAACGAGATCGCTGAATTTCTGCGGGCGCCACTTGCGGGCTATAACCTGATAGCTCATTTGCGGGAATCACTCCGGCTGCGGGAACAGCACGCTTCACTTGCAAAAACTTGAAAAGAGGAACTTCGGGTGATCTGCGGCACAAGAGGCGTTCCCGGTACCGTTGCTCCCTTCCGGGCCTGGCGGGGTTCGCGGGACCTCGTTGCACAGAGCCCGAAGTTCCACGTTTCAACAGTCGCAAAATTTTTGCGTCTGCTGAACAAAAGTCTAGCACAGCCGCGTGAGTGCAGCCAGATTGTCTGCACTCGACACTATTCGTTTTTCAAACAAAAAATATCAGTCGGAAGCCTTGGCAGCCTTACTGGGATCATCAGCCGGGTTCACATAATTTATTTTGAATGGGCCGACGCCGTGAACCTGCACCTGTGCGCCCTCTTTGGTCCCCGCGAAATGATGCATGTGCCTGGGCATAAACACATACGATCCCGCGGGGAGAGTCGCCATCTTCGATTCGTCATACGCATCCCCCATGCCGGCCATGAATGTTCCCGACAGCACGCTCACGTTTTCATCCACGGGGTGCCAGTGAGGAGGAAACTTGGCGCCAGCGGCGAAGCGCAACTGAAAGACACAAGGCGCTCCGACCTTATCGCAGTTGCCGTACACCGGCCCGTACTCCACTCCAGGCGCGAATTGCACCCATTTGACTTTCTCCGGCGTTCCGATGAACGGTTCCGGCGCGGCAGATTTGGCTGCCGGAGTCCCCGCTTTGTTTTGCGCGGATTTGTCCGGCGCCGCTTTTTTGGCGGTATCCTGAGCTTTTGCTAAAGCGATACTTAGAACTGCGCACATCACCAAGGTCAATACCTTTGAAAAAGGGTTGAACATAAAGCCTCCGTCAAAACGAAATTTGGCCGCACCATATCACACGCTCTGGTCTGCGTAAAATGTTGCCCATAGACGAGAGTCACCGCCGCGAAAACCAGATGTGTCTAGTTGGGTAACAAAGGTCAGTAGAACATCGTATTTCTCCGCACAACCTGCGCTGTACACTACACCCGGATGGAGTTCCTCCCCATCCGCCCCGGGTTTGCTTTCGCGAACGCCGGGTCCGCAACGCCAGCGGAAACATTCCGGCAAAGCCGGAATCGCCCCACGACACGGGGTCGGCCCACGCTCATCGCGTGGCCAGGAGGAAACTCATGAAATCTTTGCTGTCCGCAGTTCTGGCCGGTGCGCTGCTTTTCACCAACGCACCGGTCTCCTATTCCGAGCCACGCCCAGAGCCACTCAAAGTCGCTCCCGGAACCGAAGTGCGCCTGCACATTGTCGGCACCATCGGCACCGCCGCTTCGCGTGACGGTGACGCCTTCGTTGCCGTGCTTTCCGAGCCCGTCTTCGTCGGCAACACCTTGCTGATTCCCGCTGGTACGCGCGTCCACGGCACCATCGGCATGGTGGCGCCGGCGCGCCGCTTTTCCGTTTTTCGCGGCCAGGCATACATGGATTTGAATTTCCGCAGCCTCGAAATCGATAGCCGGCTGATCCCCGTGCACATGAGCATCCTTGAAATCCTGCGGCAAGGCACCGACCGCGAAGCCCCGCGCCGCCACGACGTAAAAATAGATGAAGGTCAGATCATCGAGCAAAGACATGACTACCGAGGCGATGTGCTGGGAGGTTCGATCAGTTCCAGCGGCGGCGCGCTAATCGGATTGATTGCCGGCAACGTTGCCAGAGGATTCGGCTTTGGCTTAATCGGAAGTGCCGCTTATATCGTGGCGCGCAAGGGCAAGGAAGTTAATCTGCCGGACGGGACCGGCATGCTGGTGAGCATCGATGATGCCGTGACTTTGCCGGGCACCGTAACGCCAGCCCCGGCGCCTCCCGTCGGCCAGTAGCGTACCGTCAAGCTGCTTCACAATGAAAAGCACGCCGCAGCGCGCCAAATATTTTGACGCGCTGCGGCGTGCCGTCTTTCGCATTTATGTCCGGATCCACGTTAGGTGGCGAACAATTGGCAGCGCGCCTTGCAACAGTTCAGATGAATTCCAAGTTTTCCCAGGCGTGCATCGACAAGACGCAGAATCACACCCGTACGGATCCGGCCGCGGCCGCCCCGCGCAGCTTCACTTGTAGCCCTGGCTCGAGCTGATCTCGTTTCAGGCAGCGATACAAACTGGTGCGCCCGATACCTAACACTTGCGCGGCCCGCAAACGGTTCCCCATGCACATCGCCAGCACCCGCTGAATATGCACTTTGCGAACTTCGTCCAGCGAAAGCGGCCGCCATTCCGCGCCTTCCGCGGTTCGCTGCCCGCGGTGTTGCAGATTTTCCGGCAAATCCGTCAGGTCGATAAAGTCTCCCGAGGTGGATAATGGCCGCGCTGGAAATTACATTCTCGAGCTCCCGCACATTACCGGGCCAGGGATGTTGCAGCAGCACCGTTTGCGCCCGCCGCGTTAATCCGCAAATACTCTTCCCATACGCGTGGTTATATTTCTTTACAAAGAATTGCACCAACAACGGAATATCCTCGAGGCGCTCGGTCAGCGAAGGCACACGAATTTGAATGGAGCTCAAGCGGTAAAACAGGTCTTCGCGAAACCTTCCCGCCAGCACTTCGCCGCGGAGGTCCCGATTAGTCGCCCCAATCAGTCGCACATTCACGTGCCGCACTTCCGGCGAGCCCACCCGCTGCACTTCGCGGTTTTGTATCACTCTTAGCAGCTTGGCCTGCATGGCCAGAGACGTCTCGCCCACTTCATCCAGGAAAACCGGTTCCACCGTCCGCATATTCGAACAAACCCGGCCGCATCTCCGTTGCCCCGGTAAAAGCCCCGCGCACATGTGAATCGCCCGCCCGTTTCGACACACTTTAAAACCAGAACACACCACGAGCCCCGGTGCAAAACACCGCCGTCTGCAACTCTCAAGGGAATCAGCATTCAGGTTGAAACAACGATTTAAAAATGACCGCCAAGCAAAATGTTGCTGGCAAACCTCTCAATATATTGATAAACCCTGTTGAAAAACACCAAAGCCACTAGCAAGCCCAGCGTTGCGTAGCTATTCCCGCGCAGCCAGTTTAGATATTTTTGCGCGGTGCTCTCGCTCATGAAGATCATAATCCCGGTGCTTCCATCCAGAGGGGGAACCGGCAAAAGGTTGAAGGTGCCCAGTAAAAGATTCAGCGAAAAGAAAACAATCAACACCACGAAGGCGATTCCTGGACGGCCCGTCGCCGGGTCCCTCCCTAGCAGGCCAGTGGACATGCCCACCCGCAATCCAATTACCGCAAGAATCATCAGTGTGAAGTTCGCCGCTGGACCGGCCAGCGCCATCCAGCCCGCTCTCCGCGGGTAGCGCCGCTCCCACGCGGGATCGAACGGCGCGCTGGCCCAACCGATCATGGATTGGTTTATGAAATACGAAAGCAGCGGAACCAGCACCATGCCGAATGGCTCGCGGCGGATGTGCGGGATGGGGTTCAGCGAAACTTGTCCGCCCTCGGACGCGGTCTCGTCGCCGCCCCGTTTCGCAACAAAGGCGTGCGCCGCTTCATGACATGTGGTTGAAAAAAGGAACGCGACATACCAGATGAATCCATACAACAAAAAATCAGGCGTGATATCGGGCATCGCGGAAGAGTAGATGCTGTGGCCCGCGATTGCAAGTTGGCAGCGCGACGATTGCAATTGCTGCCCAAGTCTGATTGAGTTCACGATTAGGAAAACAACTGACCAACGATCATTCTGACCTTAGTGGTCTATTTCTTTTCACAACGCCTTTCCTCGCCTTCGATGCTCTCGAAGCGCCCGTTCCAGTGGCCGCGGAATCTCTCTTCGATCTAGCGCGGTTCTTTCCCTTCATCGCGCTGGACTCTATTTTCTTACTCCGCACCGCTCCGACTTCCAGCAGACGTTTAGGGCCGCTCACAAAAGGATTTCCCGGTTCATAGAACCGCAACACATGTTCGGCCGCATGCGTAATTCCAATCCGCACCGTTTCCCCGATCACCCTTTGCGCATCACGCTGCGCGCCTTCATCTGTGATCGCGCCCAACCACAACTTATTCTCAGCGCACAAATCGATCCCATCGTGGCTGCGATTGATTTGAAATGCCGCAGCCAGCCGCCCCGGCCCGCGCGTCAAGCCCAGCAGGTCGCTGCAATCGCGATGTTTTTTCATCAGCTCAATGCCTTCCAGTGGCTCGACCGCGCGAATTAAAATCCCGCCCGCGGTACCCGCCGGCTCGCCACTCACATTCAGCATGAAGTGTGCCCCATAGTTAAAAAATACGTACGCATGCCCGGGTTCCAGATACATCGAGCGGATCCGCGGGGTCGGCCCGCGAAAATGATGTCCGGCCGGATCGCCCGGTGGATACGCTTCGGTTTCCACGATGCGGCCGCTAACCCGCCCCGCCGGCAGCTCGTGCACCACGACTTTTCCAATGAGAAATCGAGCCAGCGCAATCGTATCGCTGGGCAATTCCGCCCGCCGCAACCGCCGGATCACACCTTTTTCAGCTAAATGTTTTGGATTTTCCAACAAGTAATTCACTCGAGGAGATTTGGTAGCGGCTTCTTTGAACCTCAAATCTCTAACTTCGAACCTCTAGTATCTTCCGGCTCGCTATTAAATAGCCGTGCCAACTCGGCATGCTCCATCACCACCGCGGGATCGCGTTGAATGGCGTCGAAGTAACGCTTCTGAAAGGCGTCCCCGGACTCCGAGGGCACAAACAACTTCCGTGCCATGGCAATCGCGCTGCGCGTGTCCTCCGGCGTAATCGGCACTTCACCAGCCAGCGTTTCATCCAGCCGCACCACAAATTCCGAAATGTTATGCAGCCAGCCGAATTGCTGGTGATCCAGCACCAGACGGAATAATTCGCCGGTGGACACGTGTCCATGCTCGCGCTCGTAGTCCCGCCGTTCCATATCCAGCAGGGTCTTGTGCAGCTTCAGCAATACCGTGCGCAACTCCGTGAGTTTTGCACGATCCAAGGCCTCCGCGCCGTTGTCAGAAGGTAAGTTCGGTGTCATGGTCCGTCCACATCAATCGTGATAGCGCTGCTCGCCCACCGGCAACGCGATGTGCAACCGGTTTCCCGGGGGCGGCAGGGGACACGTCGCGTACGGCGTATATGCGCAGGGCGGATTTTCCAGGTGATTGAAGTCCAGCACTAGCTCGCCGGTCTTGGCCAGTCCATCGCTCGGCAGCGCGGTATACAGAAACCGGCAAGCTCCATAGGTAGTCGAAGCGCTGGTGGCATCTCGCAATATAAAAAAAAGTTTCTCGGGGGCGGAATCCTCAAGCACCGGCTCCAGCCGGTACGTCTCGCCCGCGAGTTTGAATTCCGCCGCGCCCGGAACCGGTTGCGAATAATGTGTGCCCGCCAGAGTGTCCAGCGCCACCGTTTTCGGCGGATTGTACGGTATCCATTTAGCCGTGACCCGATAGGCCGGATCCGGCGCATACCATTTCAGCCCACGAAATCCGACTAACGCCTGCGATCTCGAGTCTCTCACCCGCAGAGCGAAGCGATCGCCCCTTCGGATCACGTACATATTCAGCGTTCCAATAGTCAGATGTGGCGCGTTCTTGTCATTGTCGGGATCGGTCCGCAACACTTGCGATTTTGCCGGAACCCCAGCCACCAGAAAGTCCGGCGTAAATCCTCCGGCCGGTTCGACCAAGCGAACTGTCTGACCCTCTAACTGCAGCACACCTAAGCGCGCCACCTTGCTGCCCGCCAGATGAATTTTATTATCGGCGGCGCCCCCAAAAGAATTATCGCCCGGCTCCAGCCATTCAAGGCCCGCTAAAGAAAGCCAGCCATCGGGTTTCTGCAACTCGGCGACATGTTTAGCGCGCCAGTCCAGCAGATCTTTCTGCCACGCATTGCGATCCGGCGAATCAGGATTTTTCGTGCGTGAATCAGTACTAGGCATGTTCAAGAGCAGCACCAGCCCGGCGGCCGCGGCCAAGGAACGAGAGTCCATAACAAAGTATAACGTGATACATTCCGTGGCCGAAAGTTAGAGTGCATCGGCGCGGCCGCCGGCCTCCCCAAAAAAAGGCTCGCTTGGCGAGCCGTGATCCTCACTCAAGAAACGATGGGGCGCTTATTACTTGGAGGGCGTCACCACCAGCTCATTTTTCACTGAAAAAACGTTAGGCACTCCGTTCACCCGCAAGTTCACGAGATTCTTGTCCGCTTCGCTATCCACCACTCCCACCAAAGTGACATTTCCATTTTTCACGATGATGTGAATCGACGGAACAGCCGATTCCGCGTACCTGGACAGCGCCGGATCGCCGAAAATCACGCGATACACCGCTCTGCGTAGTTGGTCGTCCATCGGCGACGGTGGCAGCACCTCGATGTTATTCACCACCCTTCCGACACCTTCAGTCTTTTTCACCACGTTTTCGGCGTCCGATTTAAGCGTCGGCCGAACCACTTGCCCTTCCAGTATTACGGTGTCGCCTTCCACCTTGAAGGCCAGGTTGTCGAACACCGAATAGTAGGGCAGCAACACCAGTTGGTGCCGCACTTCGCGGATCAGATTCTGCCGCGATTTTGGTTCAGTCTGTTGCTTAGCTTGGACTAGAGAAATAATCGGCACGCCGGCGAGTGAAGTTCCGAAGAGTAATGCCGAAGCTAACAGAGGCGTTTTCCTCATTAGACCCTCCAATTTGCTAACACAATAGTTAGATAGGAGTCGCATGTCAAAGGTGTGCACGGCCCTAACATCGGGTGGCAATGTTACGATAGAACCGTGGCCCCATCTTTTCTCAGTAGCACTCGCCGTTTCCGCCGCCTATTCTCTCGCGCCGCTCACCGTACCATCCATTCTTCCGTGAGTATCTTGCCGTGCTGCTAATCGCTCATCGCGGGGCCTCCGGTCACGCGCCCGAAAACACCTTGGCCGCTTTCAAGAAAGCGGTCACCCTCGGCGCCGCCTTTATCGAAACCGATCTGCAATTGACCCGCGATGCCCGCCTGGTGGCTATTCACGATGAGACCGTAAATCGCACCACCAACGGGAAAGGCGCTGTTCACGACATGACTCTGGCTGAATTGCGCCGGCTGGATGCCGGTTCCTGGTTCGGCAGCGAATTCGCCGGCGAACGGATCCCCACCCTAGAGGAAGTCCTCGATTTTGCCAAAAAATTTGACGTGATCTTTTACCTGGAAATGAAGCCCGGCGGCTCGTTCGGCTGTGAGCATGCCCTGATTGGCTGTTTGCGAGCATCCGGCGAAATCGCTCGGACCATCGTTATTTCCTTTGATTCTGCGATTTTGGCCAATGTCCGAAAAATTGAACCTACCCTGATGACCGGTTTGCTCTACGACGGCAACATTGACGAGCCCATCGCACGAGCTCTGGAAGTGGGCGCGCGCCAATTGGCTATCCGCGGCGATCTAGTCAATCCGGGGTTGCTCACCGCCGCACGAGCGAAAGATTTGCAAGTCGTCTGCTGGACGGTGAATCACTCCGCGCACATGCGCTTGCTCATGGACGCCGGCATAGATGGCATCATAAGCGATTATCCCGACCGTCTGGCTGCCAGCGCAAAAGCTGCCAAACCAATGTCTTCTGGCAGTCGTGTATCTGTTTAGTTTCGCGCGCGCTTCCCCAAATCGGTTTATTTCCTCAAGGCCGCATGCAACGCCGCGAATTTAGGAATTGAAATTTGCTCGGCACGCGCATCCGGCCGCAAGCCCGCCGCCCCCAGCGCCTTGCGCACTTCATCGGGTTCTGCCAACTCCCGCAAATTATTCACGAGCGTTTTTCTCTTCTTCGAAAAACACAACTTAACAAATTCCAGAAATTCCTCTTCAGCTTCGATCTTTTGCTGTACCGATTCATTCGCTCTCGGCAACAAGCGGTCGCGTCGCAACTCCTCCCACCCACCAGGCAGCCGCAGCGTCACCAGAGTCGACCCGACTTCAGGCGGGGGCGTAAACGCCGCACGCGGAATCTCCAAGACCAACTCCGGCCGCGAATTCAATTGCGTCGCCACCGAAAGGTATCCATAAGCTTTACTGCCAGGCTCTGCCGCCATGCGTTCCGCCACTTCTGTTTGCACCACCACGTGAATCTCTTCGATCAATTCTGCAAACCGGAACAAATGATGGAGAATCGGCGAGGTGATGTAATACGGAAGACTCCCGTAAATCCGCATTCGCCTCCCGTTGGCCACCGCCGCCAGGTCCGTTTCAAGAATGTCCCCGCAAATCACATCGAGATTCTGATTTTTCTTCTTCAACCGGTTAAGATTTCCGATCAAAAACTGGTCCACCTCAATCACATGCACCGGAGCTCCACTGTTCACGAGGTATTCCGTCATCTCCCCGTGTCCAGGGCCAATCTCCACCCAGCAATAATCGATTTCCTGCGCGCCCGCCGCAGCAACCACCTCCGAGTGCGGTGATACACGAATGGCGCGCGCGATCTCTTCCCGCCAGTAATCATCCGCGAGAAAATGTTGCCCCAGAGGTTGACGACTCATCACTCCCCAGTGTAACAACTACCAGCGCGTCGCCGGACTTTGACCGCGTTTATGAAATCGGATAGCGTAGCGTAAAATGATTCGGCGTTACCGTCAGCCACAACGCGGAGCACTCTCAGTGAGCTTGTTTTGAGAATACTTTTTGCGGCATCCGAAGGCCTGCCCTTCTCGAAGACCGGCGGCCTCGCCGACGTAATCGAGGCGCTGCCCAAAGCCCTGGTCGCACAGGGTCACGAACTGGCGGTGGTGCTGCCTCGTTACCGGGGAATAAAAACCAGCATGGTGGTTATGCCCAGCATGACCATCCCTCTGGGCGGACATTTGCGCTTCCCCTCCATTGCCGACGGCACCATGCTCAACGGTGTCCGCTACTTTTTCGTCGACGATCCAGGCTATTTCGACCGTGACGGAATCTACGGCAACAGCACCGGAGATTTTCGCGACAACGCCGAACGTTACAGCGAGTTTTGCCGCGCGGTCATCGAAATCGCCAAACACGTTTGGCCCGCCGACGTAATCCACTGCCACGACTGGCAGACCGGTCTCGTTCCGGTGTTCTTGCGCTCGTTGTACGCCGCCGACCCGTTGGTGAAGGACATTCCGGTAATTTTCACCATCCATAATTTGGGCTATCAAGGCCAGTTTCCGGCAGCGGTCCTCGGTCGAACCGGCATTCCGTCGGAGGTCTATAACCCCGCCAGTCTCGAATACTACGGTGACGTCAATTTTCTAAAGGGCGGCCTGGTCTATTCCGACTACCTCACCACCGTCAGCAAAAAATACGCCGAAGAAATTCAAACTCCCGAATTCGGATTTGGCCTCGACGGGGTAGTGCGCAGCCGCCGTGATCACCTGGTGGGCATTCTCAACGGCGTCGACTATTCGGCCTGGAATCCCGAGAAGGACAAATTAATCGCCGCCACCTATTCCTCCAAGGATCTGACCGGCAAGCACGCCTGCAAGAAGGATCTACTCGAAATCTTTGGTCTCTCGCCTGAATATGAAACCCGCCCGGTTCTCGCCATCGTCTCCAGGTTTGCCGACCAAAAAGGTTTTGATCTTATCGCCGCCGTCGCCCCTGAATTGATGCAGGAGGACACCATCCTCACCGTTCTGGGCACCGGCGAGCGCCGCTACGAAGAATTGTTCGAGACCCTCGCAAACGAATTCCCGGGACGCGTCGGCGTGCGCATTGCTTACGACAACGAACTCGCCCACAAAATCGAAGCCGGCGCTGACATGTTCCTCATGCCGTCGCGCTACGAACCGTGCGGGTTAAATCAGATTTACAGTTTGAAGTACGGCACGGTCCCCATTGTGCACGCCACCGGCGGCCTCGATGACACCGTCGAATCTTTTGACGTGCAGCATGGCACCGGCACGGGATTCAAGTTCGAGCCCTATGCCGGCGCGGCTTTGCTCGATGCTATTCGCCTGGCTTTGCATCATTTCGCCGACGAACGCATTTGGAAGCGCATCCAACTGAACGGCATGTCCAAGGACTTTTCGTGGAAGCGTCCAGCGTCGGAATATGCGAAGCTCTATAAGACCGCGCGTTTGGCACGAAACCAAATTCTCGTTGCAACATCTAATTAAACGACCTAAGGAGCCAGCGGAGGCCCTTACAGGCCAACCCGCTGAGGATAAACAACATGGCAGATAACAGCATTCCATCCGTAACCGATGGCAATTTTGAAGTAGAGGTACTGAGCGCCAGCAACGCGCAACCAGTAATGGTAGATTTCTGGGCCGATTGGTGCCGACCGTGCCATATGCTGGCACCCACAGTTGCCGAGATTGCTCACGATTATGCAGGCAAACTCAAAGTGATGAAGCTTAACGTGGACGAAGCCATCAATTCGGCGGGGCGCTACAACGTTCGCGGCATCCCCACTTTGCTGGTCTTTAAGAACGGCCAGGTCGTCGAACAAATCGTCGGCGCCGTTCCCAAGGACCAAATCACCAAGGCCTTAGCCAAGCATCTGGCCTAATCTCTAGCTCGCATTTTCGGTCCGAAGTCCGTCTTCCTCTATGATTCATTTTTGAACGGCGCGCCGCATACTTCTACGACGCGCCGTTTATATTTCGAGCTGGTTTTCAAAACATTTCACGCAAAACAGCAAAACAAATGACCAAATCCGCCACTCTCGTTCGTTGTCAATGGCCCAGCAACGATCTCAGCATCGCTTACCACGATAAAGAGTGGGGCGTGCCAGTTCATGACGACCGCACCCTGTTTGAATTTCTGACCCTCGAAGGCGCGCAAGCGGGTCTCAGTTGGGACACCGTGCTAAAAAAGCGCGAACGCTACCGTGAACTTTTCGCCGGCTTCGATCCCCAAAAAGTAGCTCGTTACGACCGCAAAAAAGTGCGCGCCTTATTAAAAGATCCCGGAATCATCCGCAATCGCCTGAAAATCGAGTCCACCATCAGCAACGCAAAGGCTTTCCTCGAAGTCCAGAAAGAATTCGGCACGTTCGACAAATACATCTGGTCTTTCGTAAACGGCAAGCCCATCCAAAACGCGTGGAAAACTCTCGCCGGCCTCCCAGCCTTCACGAGCGTATCCGACGCCATGAGCAAAGACCTCAAAAAACGCGGCTTCCGCTTCGTCGGCACCACCATCTGTTACGCCTTCATGCAAGCCGTCGGCATGGTCAACGATCACGCCACCACTTGCTTCCGTTACGGTGAGCTAAGCAAGTAAGACCCAACCCATCGCGCTTTTCGTTTAGCTTGTCTCTTGCTTGCACGTTGGCGAAGGCAAAGGTACGATTTGTTTTGCCGTTTGCTGTCGAGTTCCCACCATGCTTCTCTTCTTGACTGAGAGGGAAGCGTCATCCGCCAATTGTTCCGAGCGGCTGGCTTAGATGCAATGGATTTAACCGCGTAAGAAAGGTCAGAAATGAACTCTGTCGTGGTGGTAGGCGCGCAGTGGGGCGATGAAGGCAAAGGTAAAGTGGTTGACTACCTTGCCGGCTCCTTTGAATATATCGCGCGCGTGGCGGGAGGCCACAACGCCGGTCACACCGTCATCATCGGCACCGATCGCTACGTTCTGCAACTCATTCCTTGTGGAATCCTGCGCCCTGGCCGTCACGCCGTCATCGGCACGGGCGTAGTCGTCGATCCCGCTGCGCTAGTCAACGAAATCGAAACTCTGGCCAAAGCCGGCATCGACGTAAAGGGCCGGCTGCACATCAGCAATCGCGCCCATTTAATTTTTCCCTACCATCGCGAACTGGATAAAGCTGCTGAAGGCGCGCGTGGCGCCGACAAAATCGGCACTACTTCCCGCGGCATCGGCCCTGCCTACGAAGACAAAATGGCTCGCCGCGGTTTGCGCATGTGCGATTTGCTCGATGCCGATTCGTTTCGCAAAAAAGCGGCTCACGTAGTCGCCGAAAAAAATCGCCTCGCCAAAGGTGCTTATGGCGCAAACGTCGATTTCTCACACGAAGTCGAAGACACTCTGGCCCTGGGCGAAAAAATTCGCGGTTACATCTGCGATACCGCCGAACTCGTCAACCATGCCATGGACGAAGGCAAATCCGTTCTCTTCGAAGGCGCTCAAGGCACCATGCTGGACATCGACCACGGCACCTATCCCTACGTCACTTCTTCCAGCGCCATCTCCGGCGGAGCCTCCACCGGCGTAGGCGTGCCGCCCACTAAGCTCAAACACATCCTTGGAATTTCCAAAGCCTATACCACCCGCGTTGGCTCCGGCCCATTTCCCACCGAAATGCCCGACCTCGACGCCGAAGAAGTTCGCAAACGTGGCAAAGAATTTGGCGCTGTCACAGGCCGCCCTCGCCGCTGCGGGTGGCTCGATTTGCAGGTATTGCGTTACGCCAAAATGATCAACGGCATCGACTCGCTGGTAATCACCAAGCTCGACGTCTTCGACACCCAGCGCGAAATCCAGGTATGCGTCGGCTACAAATACAAAGGTAAGCCGTTGCACGAAATGCCTGCGCTGGCTGAAGAATACGAGCGCGTTACGCCCGAATACAAAACTTTGCCAGGCTGGAACGAAACAACCTACGGCCTCAAAGACGCCACAAAATTGCCCAAACTCGCCATCGATTACTTAAAATTTATATCCGACTTCCTCCAAGTCGAAATCGGCATGATCTCCACCGGCCCCGAACGTGACGCCACCATAATCCAACCCGGCTCCCTGTTCTCCACCTGGCTCTAACGAGTTTGTCTCACATTGAAATTTTTTCTCGTGCCCATTTCGAACGCCCAAGAGTACCGCGTAACAAAAAATGTAAAGGGATGGGAGGGTGCCCCACCCTAAGGTTTTTGCAGGGTGGGTCTTGTAACGTGGAATCATCGAGAAAATAACTACGAAGCTCCATATTTCGTGGCCTAACGCTCGCACACGTTCAACCGGACTGCATCTCCACCATCTCGGAGTAACATAGAAACTTCATGCTGACCTTTGAACAGGCGCGAAACGAAGTCGTCTCACAAATCTCAAAACTCAACCGCGCCCCCGCAACCGTAAATCTCAGCGTGTGGGACGCGCCAGGTTTCGTCCTCGCACAAAATCTAATCGCCGACCGCAACTACCCGCCCTTCAATCGCGCCACACGAGACGGCTACGCAGTCCGCGCCCGCGAATCCACCGCAGGCGCCTCATTAACCTGCATCGGCGAAATTAAAGCTGGCGATGCCCTAACGCAGCCGCTAGAGAAGGGGAGTTGCGCGCAAATTATGACCGGCGCGCCAGTCCCACCCGATGCTGACGCCGTCGTGATGATCGAATACACTTCCCGCGATAAAGACCTCATCCGTTTTCAGCAGTCAGCGACAAAGGGCCAGAACATAGTCCCCGCCGGCAGCGAAGGCGCGAAAGATCAATTGTTGCTCCAGTCCGGCACGCGTCTCGGTTATGCCGAGTTGAGTCTCGCCGCGCAAATCGGCGCCACCCAACTCCGATGCGCAAAAAAGCCTCGAGTGGCCATCTTGTCCACCGGAGATGAAATCGTCCCCATCGATGCATCCCCCGGCCCATTCCAGATCCGCAATAGCAACAGTGTCTCCCTGGCCGCCCAAATCCGCGAAGCCGGTGGCGAGCCTGTAATCCTCGGCAACGCGTCTGATCGCATCGAAATTCTCGGCGATAAGATTCAGCAGGGCCTGCAAGAAGACGTGCTGGTCTTGTCTGGCGGCGTCTCCATGGGCAAATACGATTTAGTCGAAGACGTCCTGAAAAGTCTCGGGGCCACGTTTTACTTTGACGCGGTGGCTATCCGTCCCGGCAAGCCTGCGGTCTTCGCAATGTGCAATGAAAAACCAGTCTTCGGCCTGCCGGGCAATCCCGTCTCCACCATGGTCACGTTCCAATTATTTGTTGTTCCCGCCATCGATCTCCTCAGCGGCGCTCCCGCGCGTCCCTTGCCTTTTTTGAAAGCCACCCTCGCCCAGCCCATGAAAGAAAAGCCCGGCATGACCCATTTTCTTCCCGCGCGCGTCCAATTTGATTCCGGTGAGGCTCGCGTCAAACCGCTGCCATGGCAAGGTTCCGGAGACACCGTCACCATGGCCAAAGCGAATTGCTTTCTGGTGGTAGCTTCCGACATTCAAACGCTGGCGGCCGGTGAAAATGTTAACGTGCTGATGCGCAAGGACGTCTCTTGAATCCGTCGGAAATCGCATGAAAAAGCTCTCCCATTACACCGAATCAGGAAGCGTCAAAATGGTCGACGTCTCCGCCAAGCCCGTGACCAGTCGAACCGCCGTCGCTCGCGGCCTGGTAAAAATGTCACCTGCCGTCGTCCGCGCCGTTAAGCGCCTGCGAAACCCCAAAGGTAACCCCTTGGAAATCGCCCGAATCGCCGGAATCGCCGCCGCCAAGCGCACTTCCGAGTGGATACCTCTTTGTCACCCGCTCCTGCTGACTAACATTGATGTGACTGCTTCCCTATGCCAAAATGGCGTTGAACTGCAATCTACCGTAACCACGACCGCGCAAACCGGCGTGGAGATGGAAGCGCTGGTCGCTGTAGCTGCCGCCGCCCTCACGGTTTATGACATGTGCAAAGCCCTGGATAAAGCCATCGAGATTACCGGCATCGTACTCCTCGAAAAAACAGGCGGCAAAAGCGGCCATTTCCGCCGCCCTGCAGTGACCGCAACGCCAACAAGCCGCTCAAAGGTTCGACCTCGATGAGTGCCGCTGCGGGAAAAAGTATCAAGCTATTGTTGGCCGACGACAATCCCTTAATCCGCGACCTCGTCTACAAAGCTCTCGAGCCCTTTTGTGAAGTTGTCCTGGCCGACGACGGCGCTGACGCCCTCCTGAAGGTCATCGACGAGCCTCCCGATGCCATCCTCTGCGATTACAAAATGCCCGGCCTCAATGGCCGCCAGCTTTTTGAAAAGCTTCGCGGACGACAGACCACTCGCAACATTCCATTTCTTTTCATGGCCAGCCGCGCGGACATAGAAGAACGTTTGCGTCCACTCGTCGACGGCGTCGAAGATTTCATCACCAAGCCTTTTCTCGTCAAAGACCTCGTGCGCATCACGAAAAGAGTTGTCGACCGCCTGCATCTTGAAAAGCTCCAAACCAAAGGCTCCCGTCCCGGCGTCATTCAGGGCCGCCTCGAAGAAATGAGCATGATCGACCTCATGCAATCCCTCGAAATGGGCCAGAAATCCTGCCGTCTGATTGTGAAAAAAGGCTCTGAGAGTGGCGAACTGTATTTCTCGGGAGGCCAGTGCCGGGACGCTAAGAGCGGAAATACGGAGGGCGACGACGCCGTCTACCGTGTGCTTCTTTGGACCGAGGGCGAATTTGAGATCGACTTTGGCGCCGCCAACGCTTCCAATCGCACCACCACCACCCGCAACACTACCGGCCTGCTGATGGAAGCCATGCGCCTCATGGACGAAGCCAGCCGCGACGAAGTAAGCACCAATCAAAGTTAGCTAATCGCTAAAGCCTCCCTGACATGCGCGTAGCCATCCTCACCATCAGCGACTCCGCCGCCAAAGGCGAACGCCAGGACGCTTCCGGCCCCGCGGTCGTAGCGTTCTGCCGCGGTCTGGGTTGGGAAATCGACGAAACATTGTGCATCTCTGACGACGATGCGGCGATTCGCCAAAAACTAGCCGCCATCGCTGACTCCGGTCGCGCCGACATTGTCTTCACCACCGGGGGCACAGGCATCGGACCTCGCGACAACACTCCCGAAGCCACCATAGCTATCGCCGACCGGCTCATCCCCGGCGTTTCTGAGGAAATGCGCCGTAAAGGAATGGAGAAGACTTCGACTGCGGTTTTATCCCGCGCGGTCACCGCCATACGCGCCCGCACTATCATCGTAAATCTCCCCGGCAGCCCCAAAGGCGCCGTCGAATCCCTGGAATCCATTGCCCATCTATTGCCTCACGCTGTCCACGTCCTCCACGGCGCCCGCCACGATTAGCGTCAGTGAGGGGCATCGACATAAAGCGCCTCCAGGTCTCCCTTGAACGGCTCAAAATACATCGTTGTGGTCATAACGTGACCATCGGGATGTCGACCTTTAGAGATGACTGTCCAGTCCGGCCAATATGCATCGCGGTCGATGCCTTGGGTATCCAGCCCGCGCAACTCAGAGGAAACCACCTTGATTTTTCCAAAGAAGCGTCTCAACCGCTGTAAAGGCAGATTCGCCAACAGGGCTTGCTTATCGGCAAGCCCGTATTTAGCGCCAGCACGCTTGATCGCCGCATCCACCTCGGCATCAGGCATCTCTGCCTGGGTAGCGACGAAAGTCGCTACAACAGATTGGGCATCAGGATTACCGACCGCTTGGCCTTTGGCGACAAAGCCTGTCAATCCATCTTTGCCGAAGCCAAAGTTTGCGATCAGGTACTGCTTTGGATGAATGGGGCCAGGTTGGAAGTCTTTTGGTTTTTCTCCCACCCAGCCTCCGAGAATTCCCTTAACCCAATCTTTGGGATAGTCACCGACATCCAGTTCAAGATTCCGAATTGCGGAACTTGGGTCGTCATAACCCGCAGCAGTGGAGATACTAAGCGTATATCGTTGCCCACTTAGGTCGGGATAAAGGGATCTCAGAAATTCCCGAGCAAACGATATGTTATTGGCCAGCGTCGACGACGGTTGTGAAGAGCTCGCGGAAGTGGAAATCTCTGTAATCAGTGCTAAAGCAAGCACTACGCTTACGCATCGAAACGCCCTATTGATGACATTTTGTAACGCAGACATTTACATTTCCCACGACTTTGAATGCTACTTGAGGCAAACGGCGGCTGACTTCTGTCGAATCAGAGTCGGACAAATCTTGGCCAAGGCGTGGTCGGAATCATCCACGGCCTTTTAATTCTCGAGCGAAAAATTAACGCGCGATCAAATTAGGCTGCAAAATAAAGTTCAGCACCTGGTTAGGGAACAGCCCAAAATACACCGTGCCAATTGCGGTAACCGCCAGCACCACATTCACGGCGATTGGGAACCGCACCGGCGCAGCCGCCATGGCCTCCGCGCTGCCTTCCCGCATATACATCACCACAATCACGCGCAGATAGTAATAAGCCCCAATTATGCTGTTGATGGCCATCAACACCGCCAACCAGATCAAATGCGAATTCACCGCCGCCTTAAAGATATAAAATTTCCCAAAAAATCCCGCGGTTACCGGCAATCCCAGCAGCGACAAAAGATAAAGACTCAGCGCCGCAGCAGCTACAGGCTGCCGCTGGGCCAATCCCGCGTAGTCGTCCAGGGTCAAATTCTTCTCGCCCCACCCGCCAATTTCAGAAACGATGGTGAACGCCCCGATCTTCACCAGCGCATAACTCAACAAATAAAACAGCACCGCCGCATAAGCTGGCGTCGCTCCGCCGTTCAAATCGTTGGCCATGAACGTAACCGCTGCGAACGCCACCAAAATGTAGCCCGCATGAGCAATCGAGCTATAAGCCAACAGCCGCTTCACGTTGGTCTGCAGCAACGCCCCAAGATTGCCCGCGAACATCGTAAGCGCTGCCAACACCCAAAACGCCCAGAACCAAAAATGCGTCGCTGCAGGCACGCTCGCGAATATCCTCAACAACAGCGCGAACGCCGCGGCCTTCGGCCCCGCGGAAAACAGCGCGGTCACCGGTGTGGGCGCTCCTTCGTATACGTCCGGAGTCCATATCTGAAACGGCGCTGCCGCCACCTTAAATCCAATCCCAATCAGAATGAGCGACAAGCCCAGCTTCAAAAGGTTGCTGCCCGGATCGGCGTCGTCCATTCTGCCCAGGTTAGTCGTCCCCGTCGCGCCATAAACGAGTGCGATGCCGTACAGAAAAAATGCCGTGGCGAAAGATCCCAGCAGAAAGTATTTTAGCGATGCTTCGCTGGATTTCGTGGAGTCGCGTCGGAACCCGGCGAGTATGTAACTGGAAATAGAACTCAGCTCGAGTCCTATGAAAGCCGTCAACAATTCCCTCGCGGAAGCCAAAACGCCCATGCCCGCCGTAGCAAACAGCAGCAGTGCATAAAATTCCGCGAACGGCAGGTTCTCGCGTTCCAGGTACGAATCAGCGGCGAGTACCACCAACACCGCCACTAATCCGATCAGCAGCCGAAAGAAAAAGCTAAAAACGTCGGACTCAATGAGCCCGTAAAATCCTTCACCCGGCGTAGCTCCGGCCACAAACGCCGCCGCAGTTCCGCCAACCGCTCCCAACAGCGCGAGCACTGTAAAAAAGTGCCTGCTGCGCACAAACGGCTGCAGCAGCATGGCCAGCATGCCAAATCCGCACCAGATCAACTCCGGAAGCGCGCGCAGCAAGTCATCAGTGCGTGGAAACATTAGCGGTTCGCACCTTCTGCGGTCGAACTTGCTTGCGCCACTGGCGAAGAATTTGTCCCGCTCACAACCGGCTGGCCCACATTCCTGCCAGCTCTCGTCACCCGCGCTTCATAAGGACGCTGCGGTTCCACCTGGTCAATCACCGCCTGCGAAGCCGCCGCCGTTCGCCGCGTGAAATACGTGGAACCGATTCCCATCCACAACATCACGATCGACATGGTGACCAGAATAAATTTCTCGCGCCCCGAAGCATCCGGCAATGCCTTGTTTTTCTCGTGCGTGACTTCGCCAAAAAATACTCGCTGGTAAGACCACAGCAAATAGCACGCCGACAAAATCACTCCCAGCGCTGCCCAAGAAGCCCATTGCCAATGCGACTGGTAAGTTCCCAGCAAAACCAAATACTCACCCACAAAACCGTTCAGCATCGGCAATCCCATTGAGGCCAGCGCCGCAACCAGAAAAAACGCCGCTAACTTCGGCATCGGCGTAGCCAACCCGCCATATTCGCTGATCTCAAAAGTGTGTCGCCGGTCATACAACATGCCCACCAGCAAAAACAGCGCACCGGTAGAAATTCCGTGCGCCAGCATCTGGTACACCGCGCCCTGCATCGAAATGGTACGGAACGCGAAAATTCCCAGCACCACAAAACCTAAATGGCTCACCGACGAGTAAGCCACCAATTTTTTTAAATTTGGCTGCACCAGCGCGACCAGCGCGCCATAAATAATCCCGATAATCGCAAACACCGCCACCCACGGCGCGGCCCGGCGCGCTGCCTCCGGAAAAAGCGGCAAACAAAATCGAATCATGCCGTAGGTACCCATCTTAAGCAGCACCCCCGCCAGCATCACCGATCCAGCCGTCGGCGCCTCCACGTGCGCGTCCGGTAGCCAGGTGTGCAGCGGAAACAGCGGCACCTTCACCGCAAAAGCCACAAAAAAAGCCAGGAACAACAGCATTTCCGCGCGCGCTTCG
>Ga0210409_10000482_pt1 | contig 64747 bp, 57 predicted proteins | sample IncBWH17MmetaG_FD_161649 | JGI IMG/M metagenome (GOLD analysis project Ga0210409, IMG submission 161649) | Forest soil microbial communities from Barre Woods Harvard Forest LTER site, Petersham, Massachusetts, United States - Inc-BW-H-17-M | ecosystem: Environmental > Terrestrial > Soil >... | reverse complement strand
CGGCCGTGCCAGCAACTCTACGTTCCCGCGAATCCAGAGCACAGCGGGCGGATCGTAGATCTCTCTCAGGCGGGCAGGATAAGCTTCGTCCGCAGGCGTCAAAATGCTGCCGCCAACCTCGATCACCCTGCGCAACTCATCCTCAGCGGCCGCCCGCGCTTTGCCTTCAAACACGAACTGCGCAGACTTGGCGGGCATCCCCAGGCCTTCCAACTCCGTGAGCGAAGCATCAAAGACACGCTCCGCCTCACCCAGCCGATTGACCGCCTTCCATATGCGCAATGGCCCCATTCCCGGCGTCAAGGCCAACGCCAACCAGGCCAACTGCGCTGCACCCAAACGCTCCACCGCGTACTGCTCTGCGTCGCTGGTCGTCTTCATCGTTCTCCGTTATCTGTTTTGAATCACTGTGCCCGATGGAGACTATCACGAGCGATCTCCACAGCAAATATCACGCCTGTGTCAGCGCAGCGCCTTATCGCGACTGACCGCGCTTATCATCAGAAACGACGCGCCACCCATCGCCAGCGCAACAAACTCGCTCGTCCACTCGTTCCCGTTATGCGGCGCAGCGGCCACTCTCGGCATATGCACGATAACCACCCAAGTGAGAAACATCACACCAAGCAAGGTCGACGCGAGCTTGGCCTTCTTTCCGGTGACAATACTCAACGCAGCAGCAAAAAATGCAACGCCAACAAAGTATGCCCAGAAGAGCTTCCCCGGCATCCATGCCGGCACAATTGTCGCGACAAACCCTGCATACAGGAAGTGCTGAACTCCAAAGACCACCAGCGCCAGCGCAAACAAATAACGCCCCACTGCAAAAAACTTATCGAGCACTCCCGCAGAGCCCTCTCTATCCGAAGGGAAAGTCGCGGCCAGAACCAGCGCAGCCCCGCCCAGCGCCACAAGCTCAAATCCGCTGGTCCACGGGCCAGGATCGCGAAGATGCCCGAGCAAGCCTATCAGATAAGCGCTCAGCGCGCGCCACAAAAGAGCTACACCCAGCAGCGTCGCAGCAGTCCTTCCCTTCCATTGCACCACGAGGCATACTCCAACCGCGAAAAACGCAATTGCGATGATCCATGCGATCCAGCGATAACCTGCGCTCCACGGAGGCCCCGGCGCCACCATTCCCACCCAGCTGGCATAGATCATGTACAAAGAACCAAAACATATCATCGCAACGGCAAACACTACTCGCCCAATTCGAACCAAACCATTCATGCGTTACAGCCTCCGGGCAGATCTGTTTTTGGCACATCGCAATGAATCCTACTATGACAATCTCTCGCTTCATCTGCTGTTCGTCACAACGTTTGCACTCAATCTCCATGCCGATGTGCGTCGTCCTGCCCTCTTCAGTGGTCACCCACTCGCGCACTGTCCACGGAGGATCGTGCCGCACGTGCTGTCCATGACCACAATCCAACTGCGCTAGCCAATGGCCTTCTTCGTCCTGATCGAATCCGATAACCGTTCGCCGCATCTTCGTTTCTCCTCACTTATCCCATAAACTAGTTCCTTGGCCTCCATCACGTCACATCCCGTCCGCGTAGCTGCTATTAAGTTTCTCAACCCCGCTCCTCTCATGTGGGACTTCGAGCACCCGCCTCTCGCCGCGACACTGGCCGAGCGCTACAGCCTGCACTACACGCTGCCGTCGCTCTGCGCCGAAGAGTTGCTCAGCGGGCGCGCCGATCTCGGTCTGATTCCAATCGCTGCGCTTAATCCCGATCTTGCCATCGTCCCCGGCTGCACCATTGCGTCTCTCGGACATGTCCGCTCCATTCAGCTCATCGTTAAGCAACCCCATACCCTTGGGACGGTAAGGACCATCGCCGCTGACACAGCCTCGCGTAGCTCGCTCGCCTACGCCGAGATCCTCTTTCGCAAATTCATTGGCAACGACCCCGCCTTTGTTCCGTCACCAGCCGAGCCCATCGCGATGCTTCAGCAAGCCGATGCCGCCATCCTCATCGGCGATCCCGCGCTGCTGGCTCTCGAATCTCGCGAAGCAATAGAACATGCCGTAGGCCCTTGCCAATGGCTCGACCTCGCCCACGAGTGGCACACCCGCACTGGCCTCCCCTGGGTCGCCGCCGTATGGGCCGCCCGCCCTGAGGCTCTCACGCACGGTCATACCACCCCCACCCGATTGGTCGAAGACCTCACCAACTCCCGTGATCACGGCCTCGCCCACATCGAAGACCTCGTTCAACAATGGACCCCGCGCATCCCCATTCCTGCCGCCACCATCCGCCACTACCTCACCCAAAACATCCACTACATCCTCGACGACTCCTGCATCCAGACCATCCAACTCTTCCGCGAATATGCAGCCGAATCCGGCATTCTTCCTCCGCTTTCCGATCTCCGTTTCCTCTAGATTCCTCTTTCTTCAGAAATATTAGCGACTTACCTCCGCCCATCCGCGTCTTAAGCAGCATGACTCTGACAGCAGCAGTCGCCATCATGGCCGATTATGCAACCGCAGCTGTCAGAGGCTTCGCGCAAAACGCCCCTCGTCATTCGTCCAAGCTGGTGCGCTTTTTCTTCAGCTTTGGACTGTTCGGACTCTTCCTCGTCTCCATCGTCGATTCATCTTTCGTTCCACTGCCCATCCCCGGCGTCACCGACATCATGATCGTCGTGCTCGCCGCCCGGCATAGCAACTGGCTCGGCCTCATTCTCATTGCCACTGCAGGTTCAGCCGTCGGCGGATACCTCAGCTATCAGGTCGGCCAATCAGGCGGCATTGCCTTCCTCGAAAAACGCATCCCCCCGCGCATCTTCAACCGCGTCCGCGACTGGATGGAGCGTCACGCGATTCTCGCCGTCGCCCTACCGGCGATTCTTCCGCCGCCCATGCCGCTCTCGCCCTTCGTCCTCGCGGCCGGCGCGCTCAAGATGTCGAAGAAAACTTTCATGACCACCTTTACGATCAGCCGGGCCGCACGTCACTCCATCGCCGCGGGGCTCGGCATCTACTACGGCCGCCACATCCTGCATCTCTGGAATAAGATCTCCGACAAGTACGCCACGCCCATCCTCATCATCATTTGGAGCGCGATCCTCATCAGCTGCACCATCGCCTTCTGGAAGCTCTACAAGACCTCGCACGCCGTCGCCAGCCACCCAAGCCTCGAAAGCGGCAGCAAAACCCCAGCCTGATTCAGGTGAGAACAGATCGCTTTACCTTGGGCGCAAACTTCCGCTGATAGTAAGCCGTAGTCACGGCAATCGCCGGAACCCCGATCATCGTAGGCCACAACCACACATACCAATGGTTCCCCAGCATTGGCCCCAGCGTCACTACGCTGAACGCCGACCACGCCGCGATGTAGCTCCCGATCATGTTCCCCAGGTGCGTATACCACCAGAACATCTTCTCCTTCGGCTTCCACACAAACGACAACATCTGCTTCCCCGAACCCATCATCCCGATAAACCCAAACGCAACCCCGACTGGCGGAATTACCTCAATCGAAGCTGGCCGAAACCAGCTTAGCCATGCCAACAGCGCACTCACCGCAAACGTAACCACTCCTGCGATCCAATCGATAGGTTCAGCGCTCCCACCCCGCGCCAGTTCCTTCAGGCGCAGAACTCTGTATCCGGAAAACGCAAAGTAGAAGCTGAACACCGCCACCAGCGCTAAAAAACGCACCGGAAAAAAGAACGCCATCGGCAGCGCCGTAGCCGCGACTACTCCCATCGACCACAGGTAGACCTTGCCCCAGCGTTTATGCTGCTTGCCACCCTTTGCAGTCGCCAGCGCAACCGGAGCAAGCAAAAACGAAGACGTCCCGGCTGCAATGTGAACCGATAAAAAAATCTTCACCCACAACGGATCAAGTGCGTGCATCGCTTACCTCCTCTTTGCGTTTTTTTCCAACCCCTCCAACTCCTTCAATGTCTCCCGTGCCCACTTCGCGGCGGCCATACTCCTATACCGCCCAAAATTCACCGTGATCAGCCAGAACGGCAACTGCGGATCGCCCGCTTCCTCTCTGCGCAGCGTCTTCGCAATCGCGCTGTACACCTTCAAAGCCTTCTCGTGCGACTCAAGAAACGCCACCACGTGCTCCCTGCTCACAGCCGGCGGCACATGCGAGCCGAAGAACAGCTTCAACAACAACTCGCTCCGTGGCACCTCTTCGGCCACGGGCAACTTCAACCACTCCCGTAGCTGCGCCCGCCCATCCTCCGTCAGCGAGTAGACATGCCTGTCCGGTCTTCCTTTCTGCCGCTGCGTCTTCTTCTCCACCAACCCGGCTGAAGCAAGCCGCTTCAACCCCGGATAGATCTGCCCATAGCTCTCGCTCCAGAAGTGCCCGATCGACCGCGCGATCATGGCCCGGATGTCATATCCCGACATTGGCCCCATACTCAGCAGACCCAGCAAAGCATTCGGCGTAGCGCCACCTTCCCTTTTCATAGCTAATAGCTATATATCTAAAAGATACAAATACGCAAGTAACCCTCGCATCTGTTCCTTTAAAAAGGAAAAAGGCAAGCCAAAGAGACAGTTACGAAACTCTATGCCTTGACCCAGCTCATCGCCGGCGCAACTTCCCGGTTGCCAACAGGCAGGCGTTGGCCGGTTTCACCAAGGCGGAATGCCACTCACGGACTATTGCGCATTGGACGTCGCTAACTCACCGCAATCTGACTGGGGCGTGCTAGCCGGGCTAACGTGGCAGCTAACAACGTGAACAAGAGCGGCAGCGCTAGGGGCAACTCTGGCTTGAAAATGGCGATCAATGTCGCCATTCCCGGGCCGAAGGTGAGCACTACTGCTCCATAAAAGGTCCATCGCGGCACAAAGAGCAGCGCAGCTCCTGCAACATCGAGAAGACCGGTCAAGTAGCGAAACCATTGTCCCCACCCGATAGCCGCAAAGTAGGGTACCGTCTCCAAGGTTCCGGTTAGTTTGGTGGTCCCTATTGCTAGAAAGAGTAGACCTAGAACTACTCTGAACACCCAAAGCGCAATCGTTCGCCCCTTGCTTGCCGCGCCTGCTGTCGCGTTCATCTCGAATACCACCTAGAGGTCGATCCGGAAAATATTACCTCAGTTGGACATCGGTTCGAACGGGCCTACTGCGCGGAGCTCGCCTTCTACTCCCCCATCCCTGCCTCTAGAACTCCCACCGCAGCAAAGTAGAGGCCACGGTATATCCGCCGCCGAACGAGGCCAGCAGAACCGTATCGCCCTTCTTCAATTTGCCCGTCTCCAGCGCCGTATACATCGCCAGCGGAATCGTCCCCGCCGTCGTATTCCCATACTCGCCGATGTTGATAATCACCCGCTCCAGCGGCATCTCCAGCCGCTCCGCCGTCGCCGCAATAATTCTCTGGTTCGCCTGGTGCGGGATAAAGCAATCCACCTGCGCGGCCGTCAGATTGTTCCGTTGCAGCAGCGTCTCGCTTAGCTCAGCCATCTTCCGCACCGCCACCTTGAAGACCGCTCCGCCAGCCTGGTGAACATAGTGCATCTTGTTCGCGACCGTCTCCGCCGTCGAGGGATTCAGGCTGCCGCCACCAGGCATATACAGCGATGCGGCACCCGACCCATCGATCTCATGCACAAAATCGACCAGCCCCACTTCCCCCTCTTCGCATGGTTCCAGCAGTACCGCGCCCGCGCCATCGCCAAACAGAATGCACGTCGACCGGTCCGTATAGTCCAGGATCGAACTCATCACATCCGCGCCGATCACCAGCACCTTCTTGTGCGCTCCGCTCTCAATCAGCTTGGCGCCCACCTGCAGCGCATACGGAAACCCGGAGCACGCCGCCGACAGATCAAACCCCCAGGCACCCTTCGCTCCCAGCTTGTCCTGCACCAGGCAGGCGGTTGCGGGAAACATCATGTCCGGCGTCACCGTGGCCACAAAAATGGCATCAATCTCACTCGCATCTATCCCGCGCTTAGCCAGACATTGCTTCGCCGCCTCCACCGCCAGATCGCTCGTCGCCACGCCTTTTTCCACGATGTGACGCTGATGAATCCCTGTACGCTCAACAATCCACTGGTCGTTTGTCTCGACCATCTTCTCCAGGTCGGCATTCGTCAACAACTTTGGCGGAACATAGACTCCGATCGAACTGATCTTCGCGCGTGCGCGCACCTGTGGCTTCAACGTCAAACTCAAACTCTCACCTCACTACAAAATCGGACCCTGAGAATACAAAACTATTACAAATGAACCGGTATTCACATAACGCCAACTATTCTCTACGAGAATAACGGCTCTGTCACTCCGCAATTGTGAACCCACCCTTGTCCAGACGCGCCTCTCCCATGGAGAGTCTCAACAGGCCAGATTGTAAGCAGGAGTAATCGAGGAGAGGAAAGCCACGCAATAAAAATGTACCGGGCGACCCACTGCGCCCGTAATGACCCGTTACCGTTGCTTCCTTCCGGACCTGGCGGGGTTGGCGGGATTACGTCGCGTAGGACCCGGCACACGTCCTATTCTAGCATCTCCGCTCCGGAGATTCGAACTCTCTGAATGCGCTACTGTAGCTTCATAACACGAAGGAGTAAGAATGAACCGTCGCAGTTTTCTTTCGGCTGCCGCCGCAAGCGTCGCCGCCGCTGCAACTCCCGCACTCCCGCAAACCCCAACTGCCCCCGAACCGATAAATACCACCGACAATCTCAATCCGCCGGGCATTCTGACCGCAGGCATTCGCATGGTTCCCGTAGTCGGCGGCAAATACAAGGTGTGGACCAAGCGCATAGGAAGCGGCCCCATCAAGGTGCTTCTGCTCCATGGCGGTCCCGGTTTCACCCATGAATACCTTGAGGCCATGGAGTCTTTTCTGCCGCAGGCCGGAGTGGAGATGTACTACTACGATCAGCTTGGATGCAATAACTCCGACCATCCCGACGACAACTCTCTCTGGACGCTGGAGCGTTACACCCAGGAGGTGGAAGAGGTACGGCGCGGCCTCGGTCTAGACCACTTTGTCCTGTATGGCCATTCCTGGGGCGGCATTCTGGCCATGGAGTATGCGCTCAACTACCAACAGCACCTCCGCGGCCTCGTCATCTCGAACATGACCGCCGGAATCAAGTCCTACCTCCAACGCACGGCATCGCTTAAGAACCTTCTGCCTCCCGACAAGCGGGCACTCCTCGATGCGCTCGAAGCCAAACAAGACTACGACTCACCCGAGTACGAAAAGATCATGATGGAAGACCTCTATCCGCAGATGCTCTGCCGCACGCACCCGTGGCCCAATTCCGTGGACCGCGCCTTTGCCCACGCCAACCAGACCATCTATGAGCAGATGCAGGGCAAAAGCGAGTTTCTGGTCACCGGCAACCTCAAGGGCTGGGAGCGGTGGGACCGCCTGCACGAGATACGCGTCAAAACCCTCACCATCGGTGCGCGCCATGACGAGATGGACCCCGAGGACATGAAAAAGATGGCGACCCTTATGCCTAACGCCAGCAGCGTCGTCTGTCCAAAGGGCAGCCACCTCTGCATGTGGGATGATCAGTCGTTCTACTTCGAAAACCTACTGCGCTTCCTGCGCAGCGTTTGAGATGAAGGGACTCCTGTCCGGTCCGGAGACTCACCGCGGAAGTCTTCTTTACCAGGCATATTTCCAGCTCAACGAACCCTTGCACCTGTCCCTTGTGTCGCATCTGCTCTATTAGTTGGCAACCGGAGACAGAAGCAGCTAAACTCCCCTAGCAATAAGAACAGGAAAAAATACCAGTGTTAAATCGATTTTCCAGACGCACCTTCGCCCGCCTGCTCGGATCAGCCGCTCTCGCTCCCACCGTTCTTCCCACCTTCTCCGCCCTGGCCGACGATCGCCATGTAGCTACTCCGGCCCCACGCCGCTTCCCACAGGGCTTCCTCTGGGGATCCGCGACTGCCTCCTACCAGGTTGAAGGTGCTGTGAACGAAGACGGCCGCGGTCCTTCTATTTGGGACACCTTCTCCCACACCCCCGGCAAGATCAAAAACAACGACACCGGCGACGTAGCCGACGACCACTACCACCGCTACAAGGAAGACGTGCAGCTCATGAAGGCCCTCGGCCTCAAGACCTACCGCTTTTCGGTCGCGTGGCCGCGCATCTTCCCGCAGGGAACCGGCACGCCCAACCCCAAGGGCCTCGACTTCTACAACCGCGTCGTCGACGAGCTTCTCGCCAACGGCATCCAGCCCTACTGCACCCTCTTCCACTGGGATCTCCCGCAAGCGCTTGAAGACAAAGGCGGATGGCAGTCCCGCGACACAGCCGAGGCCTTCGCCAACTACGCCGGCTACGTCGCCGAGCGCCTCTCCGACCGCGTCAAGCACTTCATGACCCTCAACGAGATGAGCTCCTTCGTCGATCTCGGCTACGGCAACGGAGTCCACGCGCCGGGTCTGAAGCTAGCTCCTGCCGCTCTCAACCAGGTCCGCCACCACGCCGTCCTCGCCCACGGACTCGGCGTCCAGGCCATCCGCGCCCACGCCAAGCCTGGAACAAAGGTCGGCCTCGCCGAAAACGCCATCCCTACCGTCCCCGTCATCGAAAACGCCGAGCACATCGCCGCCGCCGCCAAGGCCTACCGCGAAGTCAACGCCGGCTATCTCACCGCCGTCATGGAAGGCCGCTACACCGACCTGTACCTCCACCGCGCCGGAGCCGACGCACCCAAGTTCACCCCTGCCGACATGAAAGCCATCGGCTCTCCGCTCGACTTCGTCGGCCTCAACGTCTACAACCCCGCCTACGTCCGCGCCGACGACTCCGCCGCCGGCTTCGCCATGGTCCCCCCGCCGTCCTCCTTCCCGCACATGATGAGCCCCTGGCTCCACGTCGGCCCCGAGGCCATCTACTGGAGCCCGAAGCTCGCCGCCCAGCTCTGGAACATCCAGGAGATCTATATCACCGAAAACGGCGCCTCCTCGACCGACGTCCTCGCCCCCGATGGCCACGTCTACGACACCGACCGTGTCATGTTCTTCCGCAACTACCTCACCCAGCTCCACCGCGCTGTCTCCGAGGGCGTCCCCGTCCGCGGCTACTTCTGCTGGTCCCTCATGGACAACTACGAGTGGGCCGACGGCTACCAATATCGCTTCGGCATCCACTACGTAGACTTCGCCACACAGAAACGCACACCAAAACTAAGCGCGCACTTCTATAAAGAAGTGATCGCCCGCAACGGCCTCGCCTGAGCCAAATCCAGCTGAAGTCTCGTCAGAAGCGTCATCCTGAGGTACGCCTCTCGCAGCTACATCGCGAGAGGCGTAGCCGTAGAGCGTGGCCTGAGCGAAGCCGAATCGAACCTGCGGTTCGCCCGAGGCTCCTTACTTACCCACAGTCACTAGATTGCTGCGTTGCTCTTCTTGGAAGAAGCAACACGAGTGTCGCTGATACAAGCATGGGAATCCCCGCAAGAGCGAGGCCCCGGTATAGGCTTCCCGTCCGACTACTCATTGCTCCTATCGCATACGGTCCGACAAACCCGCCGAGGTTTCCGACGGAATTAATGAGAGCGATGCCGGCTGCCGCCGAAAATCCTGTCAGAAATTCACTGGGCAGCGCCCAGAAAGGACCCAGTGAGCTGTAAACCCCAATTGCCAGTAAAGACAAAAGTGCCACGGAAAAGAAGGGCGAACGAGTTGTGCTCAGCAGCACGAGAGCAACCCCTGCGGTGATCGCCGGAATTGCCACGTGGTATCTCCGCTCCATGTGGCGGTCGGAGCTACGGGAAACAAGGATCATTGCTGCGAGGCCCGCCAGGTTGGGAACCATCATCAGGCATCCGACAACACTGTTGGAGTATCCGCTGGCTGCCGATTTCATCAACTGAGGCGCCCAGAAGTTCAACGTGTAAGCACCGATCATGAACCCGAAAAAAATCGAGGTCAAAAACCACACGCGGCCGTTCGTTAGAGCCTGGAGCACCGAGTATTGGCGCTGTTCCATTTTTTGTTGCTCTTCGCGCTTTAATTCCGTGCTGATCCATTCCTTCTCATCCATCGCCAGGAACTTGGCTTCGTCGGGACGGCTGGGCAACAGGAGGTAGGTGAGGAACCCGGAGACGACGGCTGGAATTCCCTCCAGGATTAGGAGCCACCGCCAACTGCTGATACCCAGCCAGTGCGCGTGATCCAGGATGAGACCTGAAATCGGAGCCCCCAGGATACTGGTAACAGGCAAGCCTGTCAGGAGCAGCGCAACTGCCCGCGCCTGTTCCCGTTGAGGAAACCAGTACGTCAGATACAGAACCATTCCAGGGAAATAACCAGCTTCAGCCAGCCCCAGCAGAAATCGCGCAATGTAAAGCTGGTGCACGCTCTGAACTAAGCCCGTTAATGCGGCTACAAGACCCCAGCTAACCAGGATACGGGCAATCCAGATGCGTGCTCCGACTTTGTGCAGCAGCAGATTGCTGGGAATCTCGAACAGAAAATAGCCGATAAAGAAAATCCCGCTGAGCAGGCCGAACTGCTGGTCGGTAATGGCCAGCTCCTTGTTCATGGTTAAGGCGGCAAATCCAATGTTGATGCGGTCAATAAAGGCGATGACATAAAGAACGAAGATAAATGGAATGATCCTGATCCGCAGTTTCCGAATCGTTCTCGATTCAATGGACACGACACGAGTTTCTGTTTCGTTGACCATAACCCACCGACACCCGTGCTCGATTTTGGAGGAAACGACACGAAACTCGGCCCGGTGCGAGTTTGCCCTGAGCCGAATGCGTGTGAATGTTTCGGGGAAAAAACTATGCCTCGAAGATGCACCCGTCAAGCTATTTGGGCGCGAGCGTCCAGACACTTATTCCATGTAGTCGAGTACCCACCTTGCAGTCTCATTGTTCAGTCTCATCGCATGAGTGGACATTCGAGCGAAGCTCGAACCACCTTGCTTGCAGCACGGATTAACACTCTCTCACGCCAGCTTTCGTCTTTGCTCGTGCTGTTTGGGCATAATCATCGAAGCATTTTCCTCGACGTCTCCTGCCGTTCCGTCTATTCTCGGTACCATGGTTCGCCCCCTATCTGCAGCATTTGCTGTCCTGACTCTTCTTTTTGCCTCCTCTGGAATCGCTCAGGAATCCTCTCCCCCTGCGTTACAAGGCTTTGTCACCCGCACAGCCTCCGGCGCCGACTTCGATGTCAACGGCATTCGTGTCGTCTCCAGCAGCAAAACAACATTTCAGGTGGGGACGCATATCCTCCTCAGCAACGCCGTAATTCCCTACGTAGGTGAAACCGTCAGCGTCCGTGGAGACCTCAAAAGGGGCAAGCATCAGATCAAAGCAACCGAGGTCGTCCTGCGTCCTGCTGTCGAGCGCAAACTGAGCGGATTCGGCGTCATCGATCGCATCCTTTCCCCGGTAAATTCAACCGAAATCCTCATTCGAGCCGACGGCTACTCCATCCGGGTCAACTCCTCTACCAAGACAAGTTTTGAACCTCCACTCACCTCACTTGCCACCGTGACGACCAATGTTTGGATTGACTTTCACGGCAAGCTCCGTGACGATGGCGTCGTCTTTGCCGACTCCATCGTCTTTGCGCCCAATGTCATTCGGGAACGCGAGGATAAGTTACTGGCTAAAACCGACTACGACCCCTCAGCTGTCCCCGACTCGTCCAAACAAGACGCAGCAAGTAAGTTCTTTCTCGGTATTGACCCCAAAAAAATTCCGCCCTGGCACGACGCCGCCATGCAGGCGCGGATCGAACGCATCGGAGCCAGTTTGATTCCTGCCTACCAACGTGCCCTTCCCGATACCGACGCGACCAAAATTCAGTTCCAATTCCAACTCATCGATGCACCCAAATGGCACGATGCCATGGCAATGCCAAGCGGCGTCATCCTTGTACCGCGGCAAATCGTCGAGCGTCTGCAGAACGACTCCCAGCTCGCCACAGTCCTCGCCGATAACATCAGCTGCGTCCTCGAGAAACAAACATATCTTGTCAACCCGAAGAAACAGGCCCTTACCGCAGCGAATATCGCTGGTGCCGCAGCCGGCTTTGTGATCCCGGGAGTCGGACTAGTCACCAACATCGCCACCTACTCATCGGGAAAGTCCATACAAACTCACCTTCTCGACCAGAGCGGCAGAGTCAGCCTGGGCCTGCTCCACGACGCAGGCTACGATATTCACGAAGCTCCCATTGCCTGGTGGACTCTCGCCACGAAAAAGCCCACGGATATTTCAAGTACCACACCACCTGACCGCGCCCTGAACCTGTACAGAGCAATAGGCGAGACGTGGCAATCCCCGCCTGTATTAAAAGCTTCCACTTCAACCTCATTGGAGAACAGCTCTGAGGCTCACGAAGCATCATCATCAAGCAAACAAAACTGAGTCATCTGCGGCAGTTTCCACACCGCGCCATCCGTAAAAGATGGCGTGTCTATCTAAAAGCACTTCAAACTAAACCGCAGGTCCCCGAAAACCGCATCAATCCAACAGAATTGCTAGAATAGAACTCTGTGACTCCCCCTTCTTCAATAGATGGCGCCGCCTTCCTCGAAGTCCCTGCCCCATCGCGGCCAAAGATCGGCTTCGTCTCTCTCGGCTGCCCCAAAAACCTCGTTGACTCCGAGGTCATGATGGGCCTGCTCCACCATGCTGGCGGCGAGCTCACCCCCAACGCCGAAGACGCTGAGATCCTCGTCGTCAACACCTGCAGCTTCATCGACTCCGCCAAGCAGGAGTCTGTCAACACCATCCTCGAGATGGTCCAGCACAAGCAGCAGAACGGCGGCAAAGCCCAGCGCCTCATCGTCGCAGGCTGCCTCGTAGAGCGCTACCGCGATGAGATCCGGAAAAACATCCCCGAGGTAGACGCAGTCGTAGGCACAGGCGAGCTCGAAGCCATCCTCGCCGCCGCTGGCCTAACTCCAGCACCGCAAACCGCAAGCGACTCACCCTTCACCATCCTTCCGCAAGGCTCACCACAGAGCACCATCCACACCCACGCCATCGGCAAAGCCCAGACCGACGCCGAAGTAGCTCAACTTATCGACCGCGCCCCCAGCGCCGTAAGCCAGCACTCGCGCCCATTAGCCGATCCCGAGAACGACCGCGAAGTCGCCCCACAGCTCCGCATCGTCCAGTCCCTCGCCGAGACAGGAACCACTCACGGCGACGAGCCTCTCGCCCACACCGGCGATCACATCGCGCACATCCCCAACGCAGGCACAAAGTCCCGCCCCGAAGGCGATCTCCGCCAGCAGCAGGGCCGCTTCTCCCGCGAATCCTGGGACGGAGCCACCGCGGCCCTCCCGGAATACCTCTACACCGACGCCACACCACGCATCCTCACCACACCACGCGCCAGCGCCTACATCAAGATCGCCGAAGGCTGCGACCACCCCTGCAGCTTCTGCATCATCCCGCAGCTCCGCGGCAAGTTCCGCTCGCGGCGCATGTCCTCAATCATCGCCGAGGCCGAAAACCTCATCGCCCAGGGCGTCCGCGAGATCACCCTCATCGGCCAGGACACCACCTGCTACGGCGAAGATCTCGGCTTTACCGACGGCCTCGCCACGCTCCTCGACGCCCTCGCCGTCCTCCCCGGCCTGCGCTGGCTCCGCTTCCTCTACACCTACCCCAACAAGGTCACGACGAACCTGCTCGAGACCATGGCGAAGCACGACAACATCGCCAAGTACCTCGACGTGCCTCTCCAGCACGCATCAGCTTCAGTCCTCAAAACAATGAAGCGTGGCGGCAACGCCAAGATCTTCCTCGACCTCATCGACAAGGCCCGCCGCATCGTCCCCGGCATCGTCATCCGCACCAGCTTTATCGTGGGCTTCCCCGGCGAAACCGAAGCCGACTACAAAGAGCTCGAAGCCTTCATCACCGCGGCAAAGATCGACTGGCTCGGAGTCTTCACCTACTCCGACGAAGAGGGCGCAAAGGCCTTTGATCTACCCGACGAAACAAAGGTCCCCAACCGCACCATCCAGGCACGCCGCCGCAAGCTGATGAAGCTCCAGCAAAAGATCAGCACCAAGGCCAAAGCCGAGTGGGTAGGCCGCGAGATTGACCTGCTCGTCGAAGGCGAGTCCGAAGAGACCGAGCTTCTCTGGGAGGGTCGCACCTCGCTCCACGCCCCCGAGATCGACGGCAAGGTATTCATCAACGACTTCGGCCCCCACGAAACCCTCGTCCCCGGCACGTTCTACCGAGCCGAAATCACGGAGTCCCACGACTACGACGTAGTCGCCCGCATCCTCGAATGAACTCCATCCGAGCGATTGCAAGTGATAATGGAACGTCCGATGCTTAGGTGGAATTGATTAGCCGATGAGAAGAAACTCTATTCTTGCTGCAACGATACTTCTGCTGCTCGCACAGTTTGGTCGAACTGAGGCGCAGGTGGCGTTTTCCTGGGTAAACCTTGAGTCAGATAAGGTAACAATGGCAGTCGTTCGGCGTGCGCTACACGACACTTCTATTTCAGCCATCCGTGAAGTCGGCGTGGAAGGTGGTTTTGCACTTGTAATGACGGCTTCGAGAGAAACCGGCGCCCCGACTCCAGACTACGATCGATGGTCTATTTACAACATCTCGCTCAAGACGGGGAAGAGCCAAATGCTGGTCAGTGGCTATGGAGTGAAGCTACTGGATTGGATCGGATCAGCTAAATCCGAACTGGCTATTACTTACTATGATTGTTGGGAGTGTGAGGCCGCAACGATTTTTACAACTCTCCGGTTTACGACAGACGCTGGATGGAGAGCGAGGTGGTCCAACACAACGCAGGATTCTGCCTATCCCCAACCGGGCTTAGTCGTGTCGATGACAGACGTTGGCGATCCTTTTGACGATGACGACGTGCAACAAGTGTTTGCGGTCGTTACGCAGTCGAACAATGGCTTTGCGGTTGGCCGCTGGCTACACTCACGCAACTTCAAAACAGGAAAAATTGATGATGATGTTGAGCGATATTCCATAGCCCCTGTCACACAAGAGGATCATGTAGAAAAGTTAAGCGGGCGGGCAGCTCTGAATTGGGAACGTGAAATTTGCGCAGAGTCGAATGTCGTGATCCAACCTAGTAGCGGTCAGGATTCGAAAGCTTGTAGAAGTGTCCTACGGACGTCAGCAAATCACCAAGCTGTCTCTAAGTAGCTTGATCTTTGATGCTGTGTGCCCTATATCTCGATCTTGAGATACAGGGCACACAGCGAATATAAGAACGCTATCTACTTCCCCACCACCAGAATCGAAAACGACCCCGGTATCATCGGAGGCCGCGCTGGCCGCTCTCCCGGCGCAGTAGCAGGAGCCGGCCCAAACTCAGCCGCGATCAGATAGAGCTTGTTCGTCTTCGTATCCAAGGTCAGCGTCTTCGCCCGAGGCATCGTCGTCAGCGTCTGCTCCACAGCGAAGCTGGTCGGACTATTCTCCTTCACGATCGTCAGCGTCCCATCTCCCTGCGAGCTGAACGCCTCCATCGTCGCCGGATTGAACACCGCGCCATCCGTTCCTCCGCCAATCGGCAGCGTATCGATGATCTTCCCATCCGCCGCATTCAGAATCACCATCGTCTGCGGTTTGCGGCACGTAGCAAAAAGCAGGTTGTTCTTCACATCCATCGCCAGCCCGGCGCACGTCCCACCCTTGCCGGCAAGGTCGTAGTTGCCCGTAACCTTCAGCGTCTTCGCGTCCACCACTGCGATCTTGTCCGTGTCCTCAAGGTCGACATACACATGCCCCTTGCCATCCGACACCGCCTGCTCCGGCGCCCCGCCAAGGTCGATCGTCCCAACCACCGACCCGTCCTTCGCATCGATCACCGTCGCGTTCGGCGCCGAATGGCTGAACACATAAACTCGCCCATTGAACGGGTCCGCCATGATCCCATCCGGGCCACCCGCCACATCAATGGTCTTGATCGTCTTCAGCGCCTTCGCATCCCACATCACCACCGGCTTGCTTGAACCGAACCCATGCCCCGACCGCTCATCGATCGCCGCCCCATGCGCACTCGCCGCAATCTCCCCCTCCGGCTTCAGCGTATCCAGATTGAACACCGCGATCTTCCCGTCCGTCCCGAGCCTCGGAATGTACAGCTTTCGCGCCGCCGAGTCCGCATAAACATAATCAAATCCGCCGTCGCCCCCAACTTTAGCCGTGCTCAAGACCTTGTACGGCCCGCTCTGAGCCACACCGTTGATCGGCAACATCGCCGCTACCATTACCATCATCATTGAAATCCGTCGCATCATCGTCTCCTCGAGCCCATCAACTCCTCACTATAAGTCAGCAATTATGAATTTAGGCTGAACGCCCCGCTGCAGAGCACGACGTAATCGCCCGCATCCTCGAATAACGCCTGTCCAGTTGTGCTACCGATAGCGGTAAAGGCGCACTCTATAAATTTTTCCCTGGGCCAGATCGGTGGCATAAAGCCTCAGAGCCTGTCCCTGCGAGTTCTCGTCGCCATTGAGCCGTCTTCTCGGCACCCAGGCTCCATTCTCAAAAAACTCCTCGTCGATACTCTCGATGCCGACAATGGGTGGCCCAGGTTTGTCCGTTGAGAAAGTGATCTGCGCATCGCCGCTGCCTATAACCAGAAATTCGTTCGGGCCGGTTTGAAGAAACATCGCCCCAACTCGAGCTCCCGCGCCGGATGCGTTTCCGGCCCTGGTCATCGTGGCTGTGTAGTCTCCGATGGACACCCTTGCCGACCGTTGCGCCGAGTCTTCCATAAGTGCCGCTGTAAGGCCGCCTGTTTGTTGCTTCTCAAGGATCATAGGCGCCAGCCTGGAAAGGGCGGTATACGCGTAACCCATGGCTTCGTTGTCCGGGTGCTCAGTGGGATTGGTTATGCCTACCAGATCGAGCGGAGCGTTGCCTAGATCATCGACACCAAATGGCGAGAATCCAATGGCCGAGAGATGCCCGAAGGCATAGAGTGCGTTGGCAGTACCCGCCGAGCCCCCTTGCGCCTCCGGGATGAAGAGCGGGTTGTCAGGACGCGCGTATCTGCCTGCCCACTGCGCAAATTCATTGAAGTAGATGTCGGGAGAAAGCAAGTCAAGAGACGGAGCGCCCGCATGCCATACGTCCATCGAATGCGGCAGCGGACCGCCGCTGTTGTACTGTCCCGGCTCGTAATTCGGCCGAATCAATGCGGCATTCGCGAACATGGGCAACGGATACTCCGCTTTGCCCGCTGCGGTTATGTGCTCGATGTAGGTGGCGTAGTGCCAGGCCATGAAGAGGTCATCGGTAAGGGAACCGTTGCCGAACACCTCTTGCCATGTCCCTGCGGTCTTCCCTCCCGCCGCCTCCCAGCCTGCACGAAACTCTGGGTTCAATGTCGTCCGGTGCTTTTCGAGGAAGCTCGTCAGGGCCGGCGGTACCGCAGCCGCAAAGGAAGCATTCGCGACAGGGGAATGGTCCCGCGATTCCGGGATCACGCCAACCTCATTTTCCACCTGCACCATAAGGACGGTGTGCCGATTTCCATCCGCCTCGCGCAGATGCCGCATCAGTTTCGCAAAGGCGCGCGCGTCCGCATCTCGAACAGCAATACTGAAAGGCGATAGCCGTTCTGTGCCTCGGCCATCACTGGTCTGAACGCGAGGAAACCTCTCTGTGTCGGTCTTCACCCACGCCGGCACATAGCTGGAGTATGTGTTCTTCCACGCGCCGAACCACAACATTACGACCTTCAGATTATTCTCGCGGGCCCCTTCAAGCAGCCCATCCACAGACGTGAAATCGAATTTTCCCTCTTCAGGTTCGATCGTCTCCCATGCCACGGGCAACAACACCGTATTCATGTGCATTGCCGCAAGCCGCGGCCAAACGGGCTTCATATATTCGACACTGGAGGAACTGGAATTGTGCAGTTCTCCTCCGAGAATCAGAAAAGGCTTGCCATCGACAACAAGCTGCGTCGCACTCCCGCGTTTTTCGAGATGCGGTTGCCCTGCATGCGAGTCACGAGCTTGTCCAAAAGCGGGTCCGCCAAAAGCTACCGAGACCAGAAGAGTTAGTACACCGAGCCTGTTCAATTTTTAGTTCCTATCCTTAGGATGTGCAGTCGAGTACTCACCGCACGCCCCTATTCAACATTCTCATATCGCATCAGCAAGTATAGGGGCGCGGGCACTGGGAGGGCCGCACTTCACTCCTCATCCCAAAAATCCAAAGCAGACCGTACCAATTGACCAAGGAGATTAGCGGCTATAGAGTTTGGTTTGCCTTCGAACGGGCATCCAACCGGTCTTGAAAAGGGGAACGCAATAGATGGCAAGCGGTTCGCGCAGAGGATTTCTGAAGACAGCTTCGGCCACGGTAGCAGGATTGGCAACATCAAATTGGATTCCGGCCTGGGCTGACGGTACAGGCGCCACTGGGTCAGTGCAGGTTTGGAGCACCTTCCGAGATCGACGGCACGCACCGAGTGAGCCATTAGCCTGGAAGCCTGTAACCGTGATTGCACCCGATGCGATCGTGCTCGATCCAACATCGACGCAACAGGAGATGCTGGGCTTCGGCGCGGCATTCACTGATGCGGCCTGCTACATGCTGAACCAGCTTCACAGCGACGAACGGGCAGCCTTGATGCACGAACTTTTTGCTCCCGACGAGATGGCGATGAACGTCTGCCGGACCTGCATCGGTGCAAGTGACTACTCCAAATCCCTCTACAGCTTCGATGACAGCGAGCAGGATGATCCGGAGCTTACGAAGTTTTCAATCGATCACGACAAAGCCTACATCCTTCCCGCACTCAGAGAAGCACGCAAACTCAATCCCGATCTGTTCCTCTTCTCATCGCCGTGGAGCCCACCGGCATGGATGAAGTTCAACCGTTCCATGCTGGGTGGAACGATACGCAAGAGCAACCTTGAGCCCTATTCGCGGTATTTCCAAAAATTCCTCGATGCCTACAAAGCCGAAGGAGTGGAGATCAACGCGGTCACGGTCCAAAACGAAGTCGATACCACCGTGGACGGACGATATGCGGCCTGTCTCCTGGCCCAGGAAGATGAGATTTTGTTTGTAACCAAACATCTCGGGCCGTTGCTCCGCAAAACCGGTAGTCCAACGAAGATCTGGGTTTTGGATCACAACTTTACCTTGTGGGGCCGCGCAATCGCTGAGCTTAGCGATCCGAAGGCCAGCGAGTTTATCGACGGCATTGCGTGGCATGGGTATGCAGGCGAGCCATCGGCAATGACACAGGTGCACAATGCATTCCCTCAAAAGCACGCTTACTTTACTGAGGGTGGACCTCAGCGCGAGCCCCACGTAGCTGGAACTTCCTTCCCCGATCCAATGACCGCCTGGTCGCGCTGGGCCGAGTGGGCCAACAACATCGTCAGAAACTGGTCGCGATCAATCACGGTGTGGAACCTTGCACTCGATGAGAAGGGAACTCCCTACATCGGCGTTCATGAAGAAGGGGATATCGTGCCGGGAGCACCCACCACAGGCCGCGGATTCATCACCATCGACAGCACAACTCGTAAGGTGAGCCGCAGCGGACGCTTCTGGGCGATGGCGCATTACTCGAAACACGTTCGCCGCGGAGCGAAGGTCTTTCGCACGGATGGAGTTTCAGATAGCGCTGCGCAGGCTTCCACGAATCGTATCTCCCATGTTGGATTCCGTAATCCTGATGGGAGCTATGTGGTAGTGCTCGCCAATCGCGGCCCGGAAAAACGGGTTCAGCTGGTGCTCGGCTCCAGCTCCCTGATCTTCGATCTGCCGGCAGATTCCGTGCATACTTTGCAGTGGTCGTAGCCCCCTGAATCCTCCGGGGCACCGAAACATCTACTTCAGGTACGCCTGATCGTCTAACTAGCGGTCACGCCACCGATGGATTTAAAATCATTAACGCCATGTCGAAAGCACTGTTCTGCCCAACCTGCCGCAAAGTCGTTTTAGCTACCGACGAGGACTTCCCCTTCTGCTCTGACCGCTGCCGTCTGCTCGACCTCGGCAAATGGGCCAGCGGCGACTACAAGATCTCCTCCCCTATCCAGGACCCCGATCTCCTCGAAGAGCTCGCCCGCTCCAAATCCAACCGCCATCCGAATTCCAGCGACGAAGACTGATCCCCTCGGGTGCAGAAAAAAAGTCCGCTCCTCTGCATGGATAACCATATAAAGAATGAATACTTTGCAGGGAAACCCAGCAAAAAACATAGCGTAACGAACCAAAAGTACCAAACTAACTATAATCGAATGAATACTTTGACGCATTTTAGGGGGAGGGTGGGGAGTGCGAGGCTGTAGACTTTCAATCAGCCCCAAGCGACCAATTCCCCCCTAATGGCGAACTCCAAAATCCAACTCCATCCTCCTGCCGAAAAGAAGACCATCTGGGCCTGGACGCTCGGAACCTTCTTCGGAGCAGGTTTCCTCAAGCCCGGCCCCGGAACATACGGCTCTATAGCCGCGCTGCTCCTCTGGTACGCAGCAGCACACGTGCTCAATCCCTCGCCTCTGGCTCTGGCCATTGGCACAACGGTCGCCGCGCTTACTGTCACCCTTATAGGCATTCCGGCCGCGACCATCGTAGCCCGCGAGTCCGGCCGCGAAGACCCCGGCCACGTCGTCATCGACGAAGCCGCCGGCCAACTCATCGCCCTCATCGCCATCCCTGCCGACTGGCGCCACGCAGCCCTTTCCCTCCTCCTCTTCCGCGCTTTCGACATCCTCAAGCCACCCCCCATCCGCCAGCTCGAACGCCTTCCCGAAGGCACCGGCATCATGCTCGACGACGTAGCCGCCGGACTCTTCGCCCTGGCATGCGCCCAACTCGCACACCTCTTCTTCTAGCCGCGCCACAGCAACTTATTGCATTTGCACTCCTCCCATGACCGGTCTACGCTAAAACCCAGGCCATGACATCTCTTCGATCTCTCCTCAAACCCGACCCTTCGCACATCAGCACACCGCATCTGGATCGCGTCTCCCCCACGGCTGCTTTGCCCGGCGGCGAGGTTCAGCTCGAAGGAACCCATCTCGGCCCCTCCACCCGCATCCCCCACGCCACCATCGGCGACACCTTCGCCCCCATCACTCTCAGTCGCCCCTCCCGCGCCGTCGTCAAAATTCCCGAGGGTTCCATTACGGGCGATATCGTAGTGCATCACAACGGCCTGGCCAGCAATCCCCTTCACCTCCGGATAGCCGTGCCGATGGCCGAAAACCTTCACCCTGTAGCCAACCCCGCGGTCGACGCGGACGGCAACGTCTTCGCCACGCTCTCCGGCTCCCGCGGTCAGGCTACCCCCGTCTCCATCTTCAAAATTCAGCGTGACTTCCAGATCACGCCCTTCGTCCGCGACCTTATGAACCCAACCGGCCTCGCGTTCGGCCCGGACGGCTACCTCTACGCAAGCTCTCGTGCCGAAGGTACCGTCTACCGCATCTCGCCCGAAGGAGCCATCTCCACCTACGCCGAAGGCATGGGCATCGCCACAGGTATCGCCTTCGACCGGGACGGCAATCTCTTCGTCGGCGACCGCTCGGGAACTATCTTCAAGATTGCACGCGCCAGCGCAAGCGGCGCAAGCGGCGAGATATTCGTCTACGCCACCCTCGAGCCTTCCATCGCTGCCTACCACCTTGCCTTCAACGACTCCGGCACCCTCTTCGTCACAGGCCCCACAACATCTTCCAATCAGGCCATCCATGCCATCGATCACGACGGCAACACCACCGTTTTTTACCAGGGACTGGGTCGTGCCCAGGGCATGGCCTTCGACGTGGACGACAACCTATATGTTGCCGCCAGTCTCCATGGACAGCGCGGCATCATCCGTATCACTCCACAGGGCGAATCGACCCTGGCAGTGTCGGGCCACAACCTCGTAGGTCTGGCTTTCCTCGAAGACGGATGCGCCGCTCTCGCTACTCGCGATGCGCTCTACCACGTTGATCTGGCCATCCAGGGCCGAGCGATGATGTAGACGCGCTAAGGCTTTCCACTGCTGGCCTGCAATACGACCACGGCGAACGCCATCACTGTCCCACCGGGAACATCTACGTTTCTGTTCTGCGACCGAAACCAGCCTGAATCCGCTCGGCCCATATCGCTGAAGAAATTCACCCCTGAAATTGCATTCTGCTGGCTGGATATTCCAGCTGGCAACTGTGGAGCTGTGCTGCCTGCTGGCCGTTTATCCTTTCGATCAGGCGCACCCGTTATCTCCGAGCCCTGATAGCCCTGTAACGGCGGCACCTGCGACATTCCGGCTCCCACACTCACCCCTGGCGTAGCACGATCTGCCGGCGCAGAGACGACTGTAGGATTCAGAACATTCGGCGCTTCCCCTATCCATAGGATCGTCGCCTTTACCCGGACCTCTTTTCCATCCTTCATGCGTATCTTGTCGAAGGTAATGCCGATCGCCGAATCGCCTCCTTCACTGGATGGCTGAACCTTATCGATATGCCCAAGCAAGCGGCTATGGCGATCGAGATCCAACCCATCTGCGAGATGAATCTTTACCTCCGGGCTGGCTTCGACAACGTCACCTTCTTTTGCCTTCTTCGCATTCAGATCTTTCTCGAGCCGTGCGCGAACGCCGAGGATCCGGTTGGGATTCGTCGCTTGTGAACCAGCACTTTCAGTCGGATTGGTCGTCGTCTGGGCAGTAACCCACACGGAATAGACCAGAAGAATCGAAAAACATATTGCTGCTATCGCTCTGCTATTCCAACGCATCGTTTTGTCACCATATCAACGACTCATACTACCGCGAGTTATCAAAGCCACTAGTATGGATTAAGAACCAGACTAGAAGAAGGTCAGAATCCTTATAAAAATCCATGATCGCTGAAATCATTGCTGTCGGCTCCGAGATGCTGACTCCCTTCCGCCAGGACACGAACTCTCTTTACCTCACCGCTGGTCTTAACGATCTCGGCGTCTCTGTGGCCTTCAAGACGATCATCGGCGACAGCATCGCGGATCTCACCGGTGCTGCACGTATTGCCATCTCCCGAGCGGACGTCGTGATCTTCTCCGGCGGCCTTGGCCCTACCGAGGATGATATGACCCGCGAGGCCGTCGCCGCCGCGCTCAATCTCGAACTCCATCGCGACAACGCCATCATCACCGATCTCTACAAACGCTACGCCGCACGCAAGATCGTCATGCCACCCAATAATGCCAAGCAGGCCGACATCCTTGACGGTGCGACCATGCTTGCTAACGCCAATGGCAGCGCTCCCGGCCAATACCTCGATACCGTCGTTGACGGCCATCGCAAGGTCATCATCCTGCTTCCCGGACCGCCCAACGAGCTTAGGCCGCTCTTTGATCTCCAGTGCAAGCCCCGTCTTGCTGCTTCTCTGCCGCCACGTTATCTCGCAAAACGAATGCTCCGCATGGCGCTGATCCCGGAGTCGGTTGTCGACGCTCGCACTGCTCCCATTTACCAGCAGTTCACCGATATCGACACGACCATCCTCGCTGGCTCCGGTGAGATCCAGTTGCACTTTCTCTGCGCTAAACCGACTCTTGCAGAGGCACAGGCCCGCGTCGACGAGTTAGCCGAAAAAATAGAAGCCGAGATGGACGATGCCATCTTCTCCTCTCACGGCGAGCCGCTCGAAGAGGTTGTTCTCCTGCATCTCGGCATGCGCCACCTCGATCTCGCGGCTGCGGAGAGCTGCACCGGAGGTCTTCTCTCGGAACGACTCACTGCCATTCCCGGCAGCTCGCGCTACTTTCTCGGAGGAGCCGTCGTTTACAGCGACGCCCTTAAAACTACGTTCGCCGGCGTCCCAGCCGATCTTATCGCCGCTAAAGGCCCCGTTTCACCGGAGGTAGCTCGTTCTCTCGCCGAAGGTATCCGCGTCCGTACCGGAGCTTCTCTCGGCGTCTCGATCACCGGCATCGCTGGCCCGGGCCCCGGAGAACCCGGCCCCGACGCCGACAAGCCCATCGGCCTCGTCTACGTTGCATTGGCAAACGGCGAAGAGACACAAGTAAAAGAGTTGAATCTCTTCGGCGACCGCGACCGCATCCGTTACTGGGCCGCCCAGCACGCGCTGGAGCTAATTCGTCGCCATTTGCTCTAGAATTCTTTCGGCCACAATGACGTAAGACCCGCGTCTCCCACATCAACGCTTGGTAAACTCATCCAGATAACTCCATGAACCCCTGGCTCATCTCCATCCCGCTGGCATACCTTTTGGGCTCAATCCCATTTGGCTACCTTCTGGTCAGAATCTTTCGCAAGCAGGACATTCGTGCCACCGGCAGCGGCAACATCGGTGCCACCAATGTTGCCCGCTCCGGAGCCAAGGGTCTCGGAATCGCTACGCTGCTGCTCGATCTTGGTAAGGCCTTCGTCGCTGTAAGGATTGCTCAGTATTTCGCACCTGGAAATTACGATGTCGCCGTCGCCGCAGCCGTCGCGGCCATTCTTGGCCACGTCTTCCCCGTCTGGCTCGGTTTTCGTGGCGGCAAAGGGGTCGCAAGCGCTCTCGGAGTTTTCCTCGCGCTTACCTGGCCTAGCGCACTCGCCGTTCTGGGGGTCTTTCTGGTCGTCTTTCTCATCACTCGTTACGTCTCGCTGGCCTCTATCGTTGCCGCAGCCGTCTTTCCCCTGTTCGCCTTCTACTTTGTCCCTTTCAGAACACCCATCGTCATCGCTGGCTTCCTGTTCATCCCTCTGCTCATCATCATCAAGCACCACCAGAACATTCGCCGCCTTCTCTCGGGCACAGAAAGCCGCTTCGGCTCCAGGAAGGTGCCAGCTTGAGCCGCGTCGCTGTACTAGGCGCAGGAGCATGGGGAACTGCTCTGGCTATCTCGCTAGCCCGTCGTGGCGGCCATGAGGTTGTCCTTTGGGCTCACTCCGCCGACCATGCGGACCAGCTCACGGAATCAGGCGAAAATCTCCGCTATCTTCCCGGCTTCGCCCTTGCGTCCGATATCCACGTCACATCTGATCTGCCCGGCGCCATCTTCGAGGCAGACATCCTGCTCTCAGTTACTCCCTCTCAGCATTTGCGCGGCGTCATCTCCAACATCGCCCCCATCCTGACCCCGAACCAGATCATCGTCTCCGCCAGCAAGGGCATCGAAGAGACCAGCTTTCTACGCATGTCGCAGGTGGTCGCCTCCATCACCGGCAATCCTTTCGCCGTTCTCTCGGGCCCGTCGTTCGCACAGGAACTCGCCGCTGGTGCCCCTACCGCTGTCGTCGCAGCATCCGTCGACCCCAACGTCGCCCAGACGATCCAGCGCGATTTTTCTTCCGCTTCCCTGCGCCTCTACACCAACGATGACGTCACCGGCGTCGAACTCGGCGGTGCGCTAAAGAACGTGATTGCACTGGCCTCCGGCGTAGTCCATGGCCTCAATCTCGGCCACAACTCCTCCGCGGCACTCATCACGCGCGGCATCGCTGAGATCACTCGCCTCGCCGTAGCCTGCGGTGGCCGTCCTCAGACCCTCGCCGGTCTATCCGGCATCGGCGACCTCGTCCTTACCTGTACCGGCGCCCTCTCGCGCAACCGGACCGTCGGCGTCGAGTTGGGCAAAGGCCGCCAACTTCCTGATATTCTCGCTGGTCTCAACGGCAAAGTAGCCGAAGGAGTGCGGAGCACCGCCGCCGCGCTTGGCCTTGCCGCGCGTTATGGTGTCGAGATGCCCATCACAGAGCAGATGGACGCAATCCTTCACCACAATAAGAGTCCCAAGGATGCCATCCGCGATCTCATGTCCCGCCCCGGCCGCGACGAATAGGTGGATACTCCGTTTCGCCTAAAATGACCGGCAAAGTGGCCAGCCCACCTCATCCGCTAAACTAGAAGAGCATGGTTTTCTCCCTCTTCGGCAAACGCGACAAATCCGAGCAGCAACCCGACACGCCCTCCGCTCCAGAACCTCAGGAGCAGAAACGCGGCTTCTTCGATCGAATGAAGCAAGCGGTCACTCGCACTCGCGAGTCCCTATCCGAGTCGATCAGCTCCGTAGTCGCATTAACCCGAGAGGTCGACGAGGCCTCTCTCACCAGCCTCGAGCCCATACTGCTCGCCGCCGATATCGGCAGCGCAACTACCGCCATCATCATGGAGAACCTGCGTCAGCGTGCTCTCCGTACAGGCATCAGCAGCGGAGCAGAGCTGCAGCAACTCCTCAAGCAGGAGCTCAAGCAGATCCTCGACAGCGTAGCCCGCCCGATTCAACATCCAACAACGCCGCCAGAGGTCATCATGATGGTAGGCGTCAACGGCACGGGCAAAACTACCACTACTGGCAAACTAGCCGCCTTCTACCGCAACCAGGGTAACAGCGTCCTGCTCTGCGCCGCCGATACCTTCCGCGCTGCAGCCATTGAGCAGCTTGAAGTCTGGGCGCAGCGCTCCGATGTTCCTGTCATCAAGACCAAGCAGGGCGGCGACCCATCGGCCGCTCTCTACGATGCCTGCACCGCAGCTAAGGCCCGCAACATCGACGTTCTCATCGCCGACACAGCAGGCCGCCTTCATACCAAGACCGATCTGATGAAGGAACTCGACAAGATGCGCCGCACCGCCGAAAAGCTCATCCCCGGCGCGCCGCATCAGACCTTCCTCGTCATGGACGCAACCACGGGCCAGAACGGACTCCAGCAAGCACGCCTATTCACTGAAGCGGCTCGCGTCACCGGTATCGTATTGACGAAGCTCGATGGAACGGCGAAGGGCGGCATCGTTCTTGCTATCGCTACCGAGTTGAAGCTCCCCGTCATCTACGCAGGCGTAGGCGAAAAGATCGAAGACATCATTCCTTTCGACAGCACTGCGTTCATCGATTCACTTCTTGATTAGCCATATAGCGGTTATCTCAAAATCCCCTATTCAAAGCATTTAGCCCCCTGACTAGCCTCGCTTCCGCGTGATAGTCTTGGTGCGCTCGCAAAACAGATTTTTTGCATGCAGAATCTCGCCGATGCACCATTTGCGACGGAGGAACCGTTTGATCCAACAGCCGTTCAAAAGAAATCAAAGACTTTCGGGTGTTCTTAGTCTTCTTGCACTAGGATTCGCTACAGCGCTTGCACAACAGCCTCAATACCCATTCAAAGACCCTTCCCTTCCCGCCGAAAAGAGAATCGACAATCTTCTCTCGCAGATGACGCTCGAAGAAAAGATCAACTGCCTCGGAACGCAGACTGGTGTGCCTCGCCTCGGCGTTCCCAACTTCGGCAGCTCTGAAGGAATTCACGGCGTCGTCCAGCGCGGTGGCGGAAAGCTTGAGCGTTCCGTCATTACAACGACGCAGTTTCCCCAACCTCCGGGCATGGGCGCATCATGGGACCCCGATCTTGTGCGACAGGCCGCCGGCGTAGAAGGCTACGAAGCCCGCTTCATCACTCAGACGCCAAAGTACGATCGCCAGATCCTGATGCTCTGGGGCCCGCAGGCTGATCTTGCACGCGATCCACGCTGGGGCCGCAGCGAAGAGGTCTACGGCGAAGACGCCTTCTTTAACGGAACGATGGTCACAGCCTTTACCAAAGGGCTGCAGGGCGACGATCCGAAGTACTGGCAATCAGCCGCGTTACTCAAGCACTTCCTCGCCAACAGCAACGAAAACTTCCGCACCAGCTCGTCCTCAGACTTCGATCAGCGCCTCTTCTGGGAGTACTACTCGGTTCCCTTTCGCATGGGCTTCCTCGATGGCGGAGCCAGGGGAGTCATGGCCTCCTACAACGCCTGGAACGGCACGCCCATGGCCATCAATCCTATCCTTAGGAGCATTGTCCAGAAACAGTGGGGCGTCGACGTACTCTCGAGCGACGGTGGTGCCGTAAAACTGCTTGTCACCTCGCACAAGCGCTTCGCGAACCAGCAGGAGGCCGTGGTCGCTTGCCTCAAGGCTGGCATCAACCAATTCCTCGACACCTACAAGGACGAGACCAAAGCAGCCATAAAAGATGGTTCTATAACGGAACGCGAGATCGACGAGCTGTTGCGCCCGAAGTTTAGAGTCACGCTACGTCTTGGCTTGCTCGATCCGCCAGAGATGGTCCCGTTCTCGCAGATCAAAGATTCGCCTGAGCCATGGGGCACTGAGAAGCACAAGGCTATCTCTGAAAAAATGGCGCTAGAGTCTGTCGTACTGCTGAAGAACACAAATTCATTCCTGCCTCTGAAGAAGGATTCAATCAAATCCATCGCCGTCATCGGCCCGCTCGCTGACTCGATTCACTGGGACTGGTACGGCGGCACGCCTCCGCACGCAATCACGCCTCTGCAGGGAATCAAGAATGCCGTCGGATCCAACGTTACAGTGAAGTACGCAGCCGATGAGATCGGCAACGCCGCAATCAAAGCCGCTCAATCCTCCGACGTGGCCGTCGTTGTCGTAGGCAATGATCCTACGTGCGGCCCGGATATGCCGCACGATTGGTACAACACAGCCTACGATGGTGGCGGCACGTTGCCCTGCACTGTACCCAGCGACGGACGCGAAGGCCGCGACCGCGAGAGCATCACGCTGGCGCAGGAACAGCTCGTCAAGCAGGTATATGCGGTCAATCCCAAGACCGTGGTGATGTTGATCTCGAGTTTCCCGTTTGCGATCAACTGGTCGCAAGCCAATGTCCCCGCGATCCTTCAAATGGCCCATTCATCACAGGACGAAGGCACCGCGCTCGCCAAAGTTCTCTTCGGCGACTACAACCCCGCTGGCCGTCTCACAACGACCTGGCCCAAGTCGCTCGATCAGCTGCCGCCGATGATGGACTACGACATCCGCAACGGACGCACCTACATGTACTTCAAGGGAGAGCCACTCTATCCCTTCGGGTTCGGTCTCAGCTATACAACCTTCAGCTACGCCAATCTCAAGACAAGCTCGAAGGAGCTGGCGAACGATGGAACCATCACTGTAAGCGTCGATGTCACGAACACCGGCAGCCAGACCGGCGATGAAGTCGTGCAACTCTACGTGAAGCATCCAAAGTCGAAGGTGGAACGCCCGGCAAAAGAGCTCAAGGGCTTCCAGCGCATCACACTCGCGCCTCACGAAACCAAGACCGTGCAGATTCCGCTCAAAGCCTCGACTCTGGCTTACTGGGATGACAAGCAGGCGCGTCTCAAAATCGAAGCCGAACCACTGGGCCTAATGATCGGAAGCTCCTCCACGGACATCAAGCTGAACACCGAGGTGCGCGTCCAATAAATCCATCGCGAACTACAGTACCCAAACGCCTCGGAGCCATCCGGGGCGTTTTCCTTTTTCATCCTCGTTTGGAGGCGCAAACCAAAAACCAGCTATCCTCAACATGATGCCGTCGCACCTTCAGGACGAGATTTTTATGCAGCATGCACTTCGGCTCGCCGCGGACACTGCAGCCCTTGCATCGCCAAATCCTCAGGTTGGTTGCGTCCTCGTCCGCGACGACAAAATCTTCGCTGAAGGCGCCCACATCTACGACCAGCGCGACCACGCCGAGATCGTAGCCCTGAAACAAGCGGCGGAACGCGGCCTCTCCACCAAAGGCGCCACCGCCTACGTCACCCTCGAACCCTGCAGTCACCATGGCCGCACCGGTCCCTGCGCTGACGCTCTTATGGCAGCCGGAATCGCACGCTGCGTCGTCGCTACCGTCGATCCCAACCCACTCGTAAGCGGACAAGGCATCGCTAAACTCACGGCAGCAGGCATAGAAGTCACAGCGGGCATCCTGCAACAACAAGCCCGCAATCTCAACGAAGCCTTCGCCCACTTCATCCGCACCCGCACTCCCTTCGTCACCCTCAAGGCCGCATTATCGGTCGACGGCAAGCTGGCCCCGCCGCCCGCACACCGCTTCCCCAACCAGCCCCACTGGCTCACCGGCCCTACCGCACGCGCCGAAGTCCACCTGCTTCGCCACACCTCCGACGCCGTCCTCACCGGCATCGGCACAGTCCTCGCCGACAACCCTCTCCTCACCGATCGAAGCGACGCCGCCCTGTCACGGCGCCGTCCTCTGCTCCGCGTTGTCCTCGATACCCACCTCCGCACTCCGCTCACCTCGCAGCTCGTCCTCTCTGCCCAGGACGATCTACTCATCCTCTGCGGAACCACCGCACCCGAGGAAAAGCTCGCTGCCCTCCAGACCCACGGCGCCGAAGTCCAAGCCATCCCCGATCACGCCGGCCGCCTCAGTCTCCCCGCCATTCTTGCCACTCTCGCCGAACGCAACATCCTCAGCCTCCTGCTTGAATGCGGTTCCCATCTCAACGGCTCCTTTCTCCGCCAGAACCTCGTCGACAAAGCTGTCCTCATCTACGCCGAAACTGAGTTGGGCGATCAGGCCATCCCCTTCGCGCAAGGCATCCCCTCGCCCTACGTTTTCGAACATACCCTCCATCGCATCACCCGCACCACCCTCGGGCCCGACGCCTTCGTCACTGGCTACCTCCACGACCCTTGGCCCCAACCATAATCCCCTACCCCCTACTCCCTACTCCCTATTCCCTATAACCTGTATCTATGTTCACCGGCCTCATCGAAACCACCGGAACCCTCCTGACCGTCACTCCCACTGCTGGAGCCACGCGCATCACGATTGCCGCGCCTTCACCTCTGCTCAGCAGGCTCAACACCGGCGATAGCATCTCCGTCAGCGGAGTCTGCCTCACCGCACTCAACATCGAACCTAACGCCTTTCCTCCACGCTTCTCCGCCGATCTCGCCGCCGAGACCATCGCCCGCACCACGCTCTCCCGTCTCCATCCCGAGTCCGTCGTCAACCTCGAGCTCCCCACGCCAGCCGGCTCTCCCCTCGGCGGCCACGTCGTCCAGGGCCACGTCGACGGCACCGGAACCCTCCTCGCGCTCGAACCCATCACGCCCGAATCTCCCACCTCCACCGACTGGCATCTTCGCCTCGCCATTCCCGACGCGCTCACCCGCTACGTCGTCGAAAAAGGCTCCATCACCATCGAAGGCATCAGTCTCACCGTAGCCTCCATCTTCGGTAACGAGGTCACCATCGCCATCATCCCCCACACGTACGCAACCACAAGCCTCCACACCCTCTCTTCCGGCACACCCATCAACATCGAGGTCGATGTCCTCAGCAAGTACGCCGAGCGCCAAAACACAAGCGCCTCCGCCGAATTCATCCTCACCGAGCAGTACCTCATCGCCAACGGCTATTGAAACTACAGCAACGAAAGGGACTCCCATGAACAAGACCGCAAATCTACTCATGCTCGTCGGAGACTACGTCGAAGACTACGAAGTCATGGTGCCCTTTCAGGCCCTCCAGATGGTAGGCCACGTCGTCCACGCCGTCTGCCCGGACAAGAAAGCCGGCCAGTACGTCCGCACCGCCATCCACGACTTCGAAGACGACCAGACCTACTCCGAAAAGCGCGGCCACAACTTCGTCCTCAACGCCACCTTCTCCGAGATCCGCAACCTCGATGACTACAGCGGCCTTGTCATCCCCGGAGGCCGTGCGCCCGAGTACCTGCGCCTCAACCCGCGCGTCCTCGAGATCATCCGCCACTTCTCCAAAGCCGATAAACCCATCGCCGCCATCTGCCACGGCCCCCAGCTTCTGGCCGCTGCCCGAGTCATCACCGGCAAGCGCGTCAACGCCTATCCTGCCTGCGCACCCGAGGTCGAGCTGGCCGGCGCCACCTTCATCTCCCTCGACGTCACCGACGCCATCGCCGACGGCAACCTGGTCACTGCTCCCGCCTGGCCCGCTCATCCCGCCTGGCTCGCTAAGTTCCTCGAAGTATTGAGCCAACACCTCAACAAATAAATCCGCCTGTTCTGCTGAATCCTTTCTTAATCGCCCTCATCTATTCGACAGTTGTAAAACTATCAAACAAATTTTAAGACCGTGAGGGGTACCAGATCATGAGCAAGCTAAAAGGAAAAGTAGCCGTAGTCACAGGCGCATCCAAAGGCATCGGTGCAGATATCGCCAAAGGTCTTGCGAACGAAGGCGCTGCAGTTGTCGTCAACTACGCCTCCAGCAAAGAAGGCGCGGACAAGGTCGTCGCCGAGATCACCAAGTCCGGCGGCAAGGCCATCGCCGTTCAGGGCGACGTCGCCAAAGAAGCCGACGTAACCCGCCTCTTCAGCGAGACCCAAAAGGCCTTCGGCAAACTCGATGTCCTCGTCAACAACGCCGGCGTCTACAAGTTCGCCCCCATCGAGGAGTTTACCGAGGAAGACTTCCGCTTCCACTTCAAAACCAACGTCCTCGGCCTTCTTCTCGCCACCCGCGAGGCCGTCAAGCTCTTCAACGGTAGCGGCGGCAGCATCATCAACATCGGTTCAGCCGCAACCTCCGTCAATGTGCCCACCGCATCCGTCTACACCGCCACCAAGGGCGCGGTCGACTCTATCACCAGCGTGCTCGCAAAAGAGCTCGGGCCGAAGAAGGTCCGCGTCAACTCCATCAACCCGGGCATGGTCGAGACCGAGGGCGTCCAGTCGATGGGAATCCTCGGTACGGACTTCCAGAAAGGCTTCGAAGCCCAGACTCCGCTCGGCCGTATCGCCCAGCCCAACGACATCACCCCAATCGCCGTCTTCCTTGCCTCGGACGACTCCGGATGGCTCACCGGCGAGCACGTCGTCGCCTCCGGCGGCCTTCGCTAAAGGGTATTAGCCTCAACCACCTAAAAGAAGAGCGCAGGCCGCAGTCTGCGCTCTTTTCAATTGATAGACGACTCACATCTAACGTGGACGCGAACTACTCCACAAAGCCAATGCCTCTTCGGCTATCACGTCGGGCATCTCTTCTGGGAAGAATAGATTTGCGTCCTCAACCCGTCTCACCCCGCGCGAACCCACTAAAGTACGATCCAGATACTCGGCCCATTGCACGCCGAAGAGCCTGTCCTTCATCCCCCACACCATTCGCGCTGGTCCTTTCCATTGACGCAGTTCTTCGCGAATAGCGATCAATGGATTCGTTCCCATTGAAACCGCATACTGCTGCATCTGCACCTTGGTAAGCGGGTTCTCTACAAACGGACGGAAATAGGTCTCGATCGTTTCATCCGTAAGCCTCTCGGGATACGTGTATGCCAGACCACCCATGCCCTTTGGCGATCGCGCGAGCTCCTTGTCGTTCAACTGTGGAGCGATGAACTTGTCCACGAGAATGCCCGCCTTCGCCAGATTGATCAGCGGCTCGAACTGCGGCGGAGGACTGTTTTCATCCACGTCACAGTTCGTTAGTAGGAGCGTCCGAACTCGCTTGGGATACTTCGCCACGAAGAGTTGCGATACTAGACCTCCGCTGTCGTTTGCAACCAAATCGACCGCGTCGATCCCTAGCGAATCCAGCAGCATCGCCAGCATATCCGCCTGCGTCACAGGCGAGATCGTTTGCTCCTCCGGCGTCTCGGTATAACCCATACCCATCACATCCGGTGCAATGCACCTTCGATGCGCCTGAAGGCGATCAAGCGCCCCACGCCATTGAAATCCATTCAATGGGTATCCATGAACGAACAGTGCAACGGGGCCGCGTCCTCGTTCAACATAGGCCACGCGACTTATAGATAGATCGGCAAACTTTCGCGACGCGTGGAAGCTCTTCGCGTCGATCGGCTTCACGTCAGCTTTTGAGCTCGCCAACGTTCCTGGAAGAAGTGCTGTCCTGCCTGCGACTGCGGTAGAACCATATAGAAAATCTCTTCGTGTCATTCCTCATCTCCTGAACCACGTCTCGATTGTCGTGATTTCGAACACATGAGGCGCGCACGTTTGGACGGAGACGAGCACGATTGGACGAAATAAAACAGCGATTTTTATTTCGGGTCGATGGAGGGAACTTCAGCGAACAATTGCTTCATCGCACGTGGTGAAAGCCCTGAAGATCTGCGAAGATGCCGAGCCAGATGGCTCTGGTGTGAAAAGCCTGTCTCCGATGCGATTTCTGCGATGGAGAGAGTGCCGACCATCAGCAGGTCTTTCGCGCGATCAAGTCGGCGTTGGATGACATATTGGTGGAGAGGAACACCGGCTGATTCACGAAAGAGAGCTTTGAAGTGCGAGGAACTAATGCCAGTCGCCGACGCAAGTTGCGATAGCGACAGATCTTCTGCGAGATGCTCTTCGATATAGTTGAGCGCCTGCTTGAACCTCCGTCCTCCCAGACCACCGCTTCGTTCTGGCGGTCTTTGCGCGAGAGAGCTGTGCGATGAAATCAGGCGCGATGCAACCGACACAGCCAGACTATCCACGTATAGGTGACCAGACGGATAGTTAGACTCCATCTCAGTCTTCAATGCCCAGCAGATATTTTCCAGCTGCATGTCGCGTATCTGGAAACGATTTCGAATCTCCATGCGGCGCGAATCGAAACCATACTCTTCTGCAACAGTGTTCAGCAACGAAGGCGGGAGACTCAAAATCAGTACCGTATCGTTCTGGTCGTGCATCTCCCAGCGTGCAGGCGTCAGCGCAGGAATGATGTCGATATCTCCATGCACAGCAGAACCGCTGTGACTCTCTCCACCTCTCCGACAGGAGACTCTGGCGGACGGACCCACGTGAATGGCGACGAGTACGCTCTGCATTTGAGGAGCGGTTAGAACTCCAGCAGGATCTGACCGAAGCTGCAGGGCAACACCATCGCCCGTCTGGCCATAAACAATGCTCTGCGGCAGTCCTGTCGCGTTGGTCACGGCTCTCAAGGAAGCTCTTGATGAACTCATGGTTACCCCTACAGAAGAGAAGATGGGTTTTTAGACTCAAATACCGTACAAGTGTATTCAAAATGTGACGATTCTCCTCACGAGAAAAAACGCCGCTCCGAGTTGGAGCGGCGTCTCGCAAAAAGCATCGATACGTTAGATCGAGCTCATGTTGTGTAGAAACTCCTGATTATTCCGAGTCTTCGCCAGTTTGTCCGTAAGAAGCTCCATCGCTTCAACGGGCGACAGCGGATTCAGCACCTTGCGCAGAATCCAGGTCCGCTGCAGGTCTTCCTTCGGAATCAGCAGTTCTTCCTTACGCGTACCAGAGCGCTGAATGTCGATCGCCGGGAACACGCGCTTATCGACCAGCTTGCGATCCAGGATGACTTCCATGTTGCCCGTGCCCTTGAACTCTTCGAAGATGACCTCGTCCATGCGCGAACCCGTATCAACGAGAGCCGTTGCAATGATCGTTAGCGAACCACCCTCTTCAATATTTCGGGCAGCGCCAAAGAACCGCTTCGGCCTCTGCAGCGCATTCGAATCCACACCGCCTGAGAGCACCTTGCCCGACGGCGGAACAATCGTGTTGTAAGCACGTGCGAGACGCGTAATCGAGTCCAGCAGAATCACTACATCGCGCTTGTGCTCGACCAGGCGCTTCGCCTTCTCGATCACCATCTCGGCAACCTGCACGTGACGTGCTGCCGGCTCGTCGAACGTAGACGAGATAACCTCGCCCTTCACCGACCGCTGCATGTCCGTCACTTCTTCCGGACGCTCGTCGATCAGCAGAACGATCAGCACGATCTCAGGATGGTTCGACGTAATGCTGTTGGCAATCGACTGCAGCAGCATCGTCTTGCCGGTGCGCGGCGGAGCCACAATCAACCCGCGCTGTCCCTTGCCCACCGGAGTCAGCAGATCCATCACGCGGCCGGAGATGTGCTCCCGCACCGTCTCCATCTTCACGCGCTCCTGCGCATACAGAGGAGTCAGATTGTCGAACAGAATCTTGTTGCGCGTCTCTTCCGGAGACTCGAAGTTGATCGCCTCGATCTTCACGAGCGCGAAGTACTTCTCGCCCTCATGCGGAGGCCGCACGTTGCCGCTGATCGTGTCGCCCGTCTTCAGGTCGAACTTGCGGATCTGCGAAGGCGAAACATAGATGTCATCAGGGCCGGGCAGGTAGTTGTAATCGGGCGAACGCAGGAAGCCGTAACCATCCGGCAATATTTCAAGCACGCCTTCTGCGAAGATGTGCCCTTCTTTTTCGCTCTGCGCCTGCAGAATCTTGAAGATCAGATCCTGCTTCCGCAAACCGCTGGTACCGGCAATGTCAAGGCCACGCGCGAGCTTACCTAGCTCCGCAATATTGTGCTCTTTTAGTTCAGAGATCGTCATGTTTTACCTGGAATTTTGAATTGTAAGGAGGGATTGTTTGGAACTGCGGCGGGATCTGCTTGACGAGGGGGTCGTGCGGAAGGCCAAATGTAAGGAAATTGTACTGCGGATGGGGTTATAAAGCAGGTAAAGGGTTAAGGGTGGAAGAAAAGCCGCGCGTTAAGCTGCGCGGCGTTCCTGCAATTGTACCTTCTCTACGACAGCTTCAGCACCGTCCATCGGAATCGTGTCTTTGAAGCGGTCCAGAACATCATTCGTAGTGTCCTGCAAACGGGTGTTGGGCTTGTGCAGTTTACGGGTAGCCTTCGACGCCAACTGGCAGAGCTCATAGCGGTTCGTGACGTGTGTGAGGGCTCCAAAAATAAGATCTGAGCGCATAGTGTTTCTCCTTTTCAATTTCTCGAGGCCGAAGCGTCTCATAGCGCTCACTGCCTGAATAATTTGTTTCAACTCTCGACAGAACACCTATCTGTCTTCACTCAATCATTAGACGCAGAAGACCAGCAATAGGACTCTGAATCTAGTGCAAATATCTCAATCCAAACCACATCCGCAAATCACGCGGACAGAAACCTGCCTCTGCGGTCGATACTGCAACCACAGACTGTTATCTAAATTCTGCTCTCCCTAATCGTTCATACGGGGGCAACCCAGGCGTGAAACAGAAGAACACGGCACATCCGGCAATTCCAGATGCTTCCTGTCAACCACTCCTACTTGTCGTCGGGGGTCACTTACTGACCGGAGCAGCTTCGACAATTGAAAAAGTAAATGGTCTGAAGCTTCAGGTCAATACTTATTTTGGAAAGCTTGGGATAAAAGTATCCCAAAAACAGAATTTTTACATCTCATCAAAAACAATTCACTTACCCGTTAATTCTACCTCATCATGACCAGTAACTTCGATCCAAAGTTCGATACTGAATCGCCTCCGCAATATGCTTCACTGCAATATCCTGCTCCCCTCCCAGATCGGCAATCGTTCGCGCAACCTTCAATATTCGGTCATGTGCTCTTGCGCTCAACCCCTGCTGTTGCATCGCCCGTTCTAGCAATCGCTCCGCATCCGAGGAAAGCTCACAATACGTCCGTATCTGCTGCGTGCTCATCTGCGAGTTCGCAAAAATCTGCCGCGAAGCCGCCTTCGACGACCCTTTCGTCCGCTCCCCCGCCTGCCCAAACCGAGCACCCTGCCGTTCCCGCGCCGCCAATACCCTCGCCCGAATCTCTGCCGACCCTTCCGCCGCATTCCCGCCGCGAAGCTCCTTGTATTGCACCGCCGGAACCTCAATATGAATATCGATCCGGTCCAGCAGCGGGCCCGATACCTTCGAAACATATCTCTGAATCATCGGCGGCGTACACATACACTCCCGCGACTTATCGTTGAAGTATCCGCAAGGGCACGGATTCATCGCCGCCGCCAGCATGAACCTTGCCGGAAAGTTCAAACTCATCGCCGCCCGTGCAATCGTCACCGTCCCATCCTCCAGAGGTTGACGCAGCACCTCCAGAACATTCCGGGGAAACTCCGGCAACTCATCCAGAAACAACAGCCCGTTATGCGCCAGCGAAACCTCGCCCGGCCTCGGCATCATCCCCCCGCCGATCAACCCCGCATCCGAGATCGTATGGTGCGGAGACCGAAACGGCCGATGTGCCACCAGTCCCTGCTCTGCATCGAGAACACCCGCCACCGAGTGAATCTTCGTCGTCTCCAGCGCCTCTTCAAACCGCAGCGGAGCCAGAATCGACGGCAGACGCTTCGCCAGCATCGTCTTCCCCGAACCCGGCGGCCCGATCATCAAAATATTGTGGCCACCTGCGGCCGCAACCTCCAGCGCCCGCTTCGCCACATGCTGTCCCCGCACGTCTTTGAAGTCGAACGGAAAGTGCTGCATCTCGTTCAGCAACTCTCCCGTCTCCACCTTCAAAGGCGCAGCCTTCACCGATCCAAACGAGAACGAGTTCAGCAGCTCCCGCACCTCCAGCAGCGACTTCACCGGATAGACATTCACTCCCTGCACCACGGCAGCCTCGCGCGCATTGCTCGCAGGAATAATCAGGTTCGGGATTCCCTTCGCCTTGGCCGCGACAGCGATCGGCAGCATTCCTTGCACTGCCCGCAGGCTTCCATCAAGCCCCAGCTCTCCCACCAGCAGAAAGTCGTCCAGCTCCTTGATGTGCAGCGCACCATAAGCTCCCAGGATCCCAATCGCAATCGGCAGATCGAACCCCGAACCCTCTTTCTTCAGATCCGCCGGAGCCAGATTAATCGTGATCCTCGTCGGCGGAATATCGAAGCCGGAGTTCTTAATCGCCGACCGCACCCGGTCGCGACTCTCCCGCACCGCCGCATCCGGCAATCCCACCGTGTTGAACTGCTCTTTATCTAACTTGATCCCGGAGAAGTCGACTTCAACATCGATAATGTGGGCGTCGATCCCATACACAGCAGCACTACGAGCCGAAAAGAGCATTATGAGCCTGGAGCAACCTTGAGGCAGAGAATTTCGCCGAGTATAGCACCCCGTTCTTTATTTCATCCGCCTCTTCGCAAACCGTAAGAAGTAAAATCTCCACCGTATGGATTCGCGCGTCGAACTCTTCCGTCGCCTCGCGCTCCAGCTTCCAGGAGCCATCGAGAGTTCGCACATGAACCACCCAGACTTCCGTCTCAACGACCGTATCTTCGCTACCCTCTCAGCACAGGAAAGAGGTTACGGCGTCCTCAAACTCACTACCGAACAACAGCAAGCCTTCATCGCCGAAATGCCCACGATCTTCCAACCTGTACATGGCGGATGGGGTCGCATGGGCATGACATTCATCGATCTCAAAGCAGACAAAGCCACCATCGAAGGCGCACTCACCACCGCCTATAACAACGTCAAGGCGAAACAAGCCGACAAGAAGACCAAACGAAGCGCAACAAACAAACCCGCTCGCCCACGCCTACAATAAGCAGCGTGAACACCAGTCTCTTCGAACTCTTCAAGATCGGCATCGGCCCCTCCAGTTCTCATACCGTCGGCCCCATGCGCGCCGCTCTGCGCTACGTCCAGTCACTCGATGCTGCAAATCTCCTCAATCGAACCACCAGCGTCATCGTCGATCTCTACGGCTCACTCGCACTCACCGGCATAGGCCATGGCACCGACCGCGCCATCCTCCTCGGTCTCTTGGGCGAAGCTCCCGATACCATCGACCCCGCACAAATCGAAGCGAAACTCGACGCAATCCGCACCTCCGGCACCCTCAACCTCCTCGGGCGCAAAACCATTTCCTTCCTCGAGTCACAGCATCTTCTCTTCCATCGCGACCAGATGTATCCCACCCCCGGCATCATCTCGCACCCCAACGGCATGCGCTTCACGGCCTTCGACGAAACCGACACCATCCTTTCCGAAGAGATCTTCTACTCTATCGGCGGAGGTTTCATCGTCTCCGAAGCCGAGCGCACTGCCGAAAGCAAAACCAGCAGCCGCACCGTCCCCTATCCCTTCCGAAGCGCCGCCGATCTACTCGCCACCGCGCAGCAACATAACCTCACCATCGCCCAACTCGTCCTCAACAACGAAGTAGCACTCCTCAACGATCCCACCATCTCAATCAACCGCCCAACGCCCGCGTCGCACGCCGACACCCCCGAAGGAAAAATCAAGGCCAGCATCCTGACCCTCTGGCGCACCATGCAGTCCTGCACTCAACGAGGCATCGAGATCGAAGGCATCCTCCCCGGAGGCCTCAACGTCCGCCGCCGCGCCCCGCGTCTCGCTCGCCGCTTGGAAACCGAAGGCTCAAAAGAGCCCCTCGCCCCGATGGATTGGGTCACGGTCTACGCCATGGCCGTCAACGAAGAGAACGCCGCCGGAGGCCGAGTCGTCACCGCCCCCACCAACGGAGCCGCCGGAGTCATCCCCGCCATCGCCCACTACTACATTCGCTTCACTGAAGGCACCGACGCTGAGAAGGAAGCCGGTCTCATCCGTTACTTCCTCACCGCTGCAGCCATCGGTATCCTCTACAAAGAGAACGCCAGCATCTCCGGAGCCGAGGTCGGCTGCCAGGGCGAAGTAGGCGTAGCCTGCAGCATGGCCGCCGGAGGTCTCGTCGCCGCGCTCAACGGCACTAACGCCCAGGTCGAACACGCCGCCGAGATCGCCATGGAGCACAACCTCGGCATGACCTGCGATCCCATCGGCGGCCTCGTCCAGATTCCCTGCATCGAGCGCAACGGCATGGGCGCCGTCAAAGCCATCAACGCCGCCCGCATGGCCATGCACGAAACCGGCGACCACAAACTCTCTCTCGACCAGATCATCGCCACCATGTACCAGACCGGCCTCGACATGCAATCCCGCTACAAGGAAACCTCTCTCGCCGGACTGGCCCTCAACATCATCGAATGCTGAAAATTGGAATCAATTTACGCTCTAGGGAGAACCGATAAGCTTCGGAGTCTGTCTCGTATCTTTTGGCAAACCTGACGATAGGAATCCCAGAAGTACTCAGCATTTATAGTCTTATCCTTTTCGTGCGGACTATTCGTTCTGAGTCTGTTGAGCTCTTGGTCTGCTCCGCTATGGCAATGATCAAACTCGTCGTAAATCTCAGGCTCTAAGAAAGCGGCCCACTGCTCCAATCGTTCCAGAAAGTTCTCGTTTACTGTCTCCAGGCGCTGAATATTTTCAGAACGTTCCGTTTCGGTAAGCTCCTTCCCAACCTCTTTCGGGTTGAGACGCCGATAGACAATTTTCACTTCTGCAAGGCCTTGCGAAACCTCCTTCATCGCTAGAAACTCCGTATCAAAATGAGCATGCGTCACGAATATTGAGCGGTCGATATCCGCCTGTACGCGCTTCAATTCCTTCTCGAAATTGTTCTTAAGCTCTTCAAGCTGCGTGCTATATTTCGCTTTTTGTTTTTCAATCCACCACTTGCCTAGAAATTTCGAGACACCAAAAGCGGCTGCTGTCCCGCCGAGAACCCCACCGGCTATGCCTTGAATTATTGCGCGCCAATCCATGCGCGGTATTGTAGCGCGGTCGTATTCTTGCCCAGGCAACTTCTACCGCTCCACAGCCAGCGCCACAGAATTCCCTCCACCCAAACAAAGCGCCGCCACACCCTTCTTCACATCGCGCCGCATCATCTCGTAAATCAGCGTCACCAGCACCCGCGCCCCGCTAGCACCAATCGGATGCCCAATCGCCACCGCCCCACCATTCACGTTCACCTTCGAAGCATCCAGCCCCAACTCCTTCATCACACCAAGCGCCTGCACACTGAACGCCTCATTCAACTCATACAGATCCACCTCATCCCGATCCCACCCAGCCTTCTTCAGCACTCGTTGCACTCCAATCACCGGAGCCAGCATCACCCACCTCGGCGCCACTCCACTCGTAGCCTGAGCCTTGATCGTCACCATCGCCTTCAACCCTAGTTCCTTAGCTTTCGCAGCCGACATCACCACCACAGCAGCCGCAGCATCATTCACCCCAGGAGCATTCCCCGCCGTCACCGTGCCATCCTTCTTGAACGCCGGCCTCAACGCAGCAAGCGCCTCCATCGAAGCATCATCTCTCACGCTCTCATCTCGCGCGAACAAAGTAACGCCTTTCTTCCCCGGCACATTCACCGGAATCACCTCAGCATCAAACCGACCTTCCTTCCACGCCGCTGCTGCCCTCCTATGCGATGAGAGCGCATAAGCATCCTGCATCTCCCGCGTGATCGAATGCTTCTCCGCCACCAACTCCCCCGTCATGCCCATGTGCCAGTCCTCGCACGCGCACCACAACCCATCCTTCACCATCGAGTCCACCACCACCGAGTCGCCCATGCGAAATCCCTTACGCCCCTGCGGCAAAAGATACGGAGCATTCGACATCGACTCCATCCCACCCGCAACAACAATCTCCGCATCACCCATCATCACACTCTGCGCCGCCAATGCAACAGCTCTCAGCCCACTGCCGCATACCATGTTGATCGTCAGCGCCGACACCGTATCTGCGAGCCCACCCTGCAGCCCAGCCTGCCGAGCAGGATTCTGTCCCAACCCCGCAGGCAGCACACACCCCATCACACACTCATCCACAGTCGATGCATCAATCCCCGCTCTACGCACGGCTTCCCGCACCACAACAGCACCCAACTGCACCGCAGACATCTCCGCAAGCGCACCTTGAAACTTACCTACTGGAGTCCGCACCGCAGAGACAATCACTACATCCTTCATCGCATCACCTCATCGCACTGCGCTCGCAAAAATCAAAAACAGAACACGCCAGTATACGGCTCATCACCCATCATCTGCTCTCCCCCAACAGCGTCATCTCGCTTCACAATCTCAAAAATTGCATCTCACTCCTCTGACTCTTCATGCATACGATCAAAAAAAAAATTGCGAAGATGTATAGATTTTTCTTGACAGTCAATTTACGTAAATCTATACCTTCGTTAGCTGCAACTGAACACGTTGCGGTGTCAATGTCTAATCACTAGGGAGAATAGGCAAATGGCAGTCAAGAAAGCAGCAAAAAAGCCAGCAGCAAAAAAGGCTCCAGCGAAGAAGAAGTAATAACTCAAACAGGCAAAGCAAGAAGGGGGACGCGATAAGCGTCCCCCTTCTGTTTCTACCGCAACAATTAATTCCTTATTGCGCCGTAGCCTTCGTCGCCGGGTTCTTCGGTGTCGACAGATAACCCGACACCTTGTTCTTCTCAATCACGTTCACCACCAGCTCATACAGCACCGGGTCCTTGCCCGTATAGAACTGAACCGGCTCATCGAGACCCTTGTCCTTCTTCTCGATGTTGCGATCATCGGCGCTCACGTTCATCGTGTACTTCGAGTGCTTCTCATCCGCCTTCTTCAACTGCAGCTTGATCGTCGACAGCAGCGTCGGCTTCGCACCCTTCTGCAGGGTGAACTCGAAGTAGTTCCGGTCTCCCTTGTGCTTCAGGATCTCAAGCTCATTGTGATTAGTCGCAATCAGACCGCTCATCACGCCGGCGTCACCCATCACACGATTCAGCTGAGTCTTTGTCGCTTCAAGATCGCTCTTCGTTGTTGCCACGTCGGTCTTCACGCCGCCTACGTCCGTCCTCACGCTGGCCACATCGGTCGATACAGCGCCAATCTGCTTGTTCGCCGCCGCCTGTTCCTCTTCAAGCTTTGCTGTCGCCGCCTTCTGCGAAGCGATGATGCTTTGCGTCCGCGTCTCCATCTGCTTCTGCGTGATGCCGACGCTCTGGCCCAAAGTCTCACTTGTGGCTCTCAGCCGGGCGTTCGTTGCCTCCAGCCTCTGTGCCAGGTCCACGTTCTTCTGGTCCGCCGCCGCCAATCTCTTCTCAGTAGCAGCCTGACGGTTCTGCAAACCATAGCACCACACTAGGCCGCCCAATGCCGCCAGTAATGCAACCACGATCACACCAAGCAATGCTCCAGATACCGACCGCTCTGCTACATATCCCTCTTCGCTCATTACCCCTCCTGTACTTTCTTTATTGGACGCATCGCCACGCGGTTCATCACACAGCCGCCTGCTCACGCAAACCTGCACTCACAGACTATATCCTCTCGCAAATCCAACTAGACTTGTTCTTATGCATTCCTCTGCACCGCGTCCTGATATCTGCATCGCTGGAGCCGGCATCATCGGCCTTTCGCTCGCCCTCGAACTCAACCATCGCGGAGCAAGAGTCACCGTCCTTGATCAGGGTACCCCACTCGCCCAGGCCTCCAGCGCAGCCGCCGGAATGCTCGCCGTCAACGACCCCGAAAACCCACATCAGCTCAATCCTTTATCCCGCCTCAGCATCTCCCTCTATCCTGACTACCTCGCCCGCCTTCACGATCTCTCCGGCTCCCACATCTCATTTCAAACCAACACCACCCTCCAGGCACTCCCACATCAACACCTCGGATCTTTCAACACGCTCACCGCCGTAGAGTTGTCCCATCTCCTCCCGCAACTTAGCCCTGGCGACCATTGCTTCACTCTTCTCGAAGAGCACAGTCTCGACCCTCGCGAACTTGCCAATGTTCTTCTCGCCGCCGTCCGCAACACGACAATCGACCTTCGTCCCCATACCCCCGTGCGCATCATTCGTTCCCTCAATCAACCCGTCGAGGTGCACACACCCACAGGCACCCTTCATCCCTCCTTTTTCGTCGATTGCACAGGCGCATGGGCCATCACCTCTGCACGTCTGCCGCACCTGCGCACCACTCCGCGCAAAGGCCAGATGTTCTCCGTCTCTCTTCCGCCATCCTTCCCACTACACTTCGTCGTGCGTACGCCGGATATTTACATCGTCCCTAGAACCGCCGGCCCCATATCACCCCGCGCCATCATAGGAGCCACCGTAGAAGATGCCGGCTTCGACACAACCGTCCACCCATCCGACATCGCGAAGCTCCGTTCCAGGGCCGCCCAATTGCTGCCCTTACTATCCCACGCACCAGAGCTCGAAAGCTGGGCCGGCCTCCGCCCCGCAACGCAAGACGGCCTCCCCATCCTCGGTCCGCTTCCCGGCCAGACAAATCACCTGCTCGCTACCGGCCACTACCGCAACGGAATCCTGCTTGCGCCGGCCACCGCACAGCTAATCGCCCAGCTTATCTATAACGAAACACCTTCAATCGATCTCTCCGCTTATGCCCCTGATCGTCGCCCACCTAATACGGCATAACACGAAGGTCGCACAACCTTTTCGATATTCGCCCACCGATCCGTGACAACGGTTTCCCCCCTGCGCTATAACCAAATGTACTTAAGTTTCACTTGGGGAGAAGCCATCTATGTCTACCGCTGTCGCACCGAAAGGCTTGGAAGGCATCGTTGCCACCAGCTCTTCCATCTGCTTTATCGACGGCGATGCCGGCGTTCTCTCCTACCGCGGCATCGACATCCACGAGCTCGCCCAGCGCTCCACCTTCGAAGAGACCACCTACCTCCTTTGGTTCGGCAAGCTCCCCAACGCCGCCGAGCTCGCCGAGTTCACCAAACACCTATCCGAAGCCCGAAAGCTCGACCCCAAGATCATCGACCTGCTCCGCAGCGTGCCTACCTCCGCAACACCAATGCAGGTCCTCCGCACCGCCGTCTCTCTGCTCGGCATCTACGACGCCGACGAAGCCGACAGCACCCACGAAGCCAACGTCCGCAAATCCTTCCGGCTCACCGCGCAGATAGCCATGATCGTCGCCATCTTCGATCGCATCCGCAAAGGCAAGCCCGTCGTCGAGGCCGACCCAACACTCTCCCACGCCGCCAACTTCCTCTGGATGCTCAACGGCGAGAAGCCCCACGACACCGCCACCCGCGCCTTCGACATCGCGCTCATCCTCCACGCCGACCACGAGCTCAACGCCAGCACCTTCGCCGCACGCGTCATCGCAGCCACCCTCGCCGACATCCACTCTGCCATCACAGGAGCCATCGGCGCTCTCAAAGGCCCACTGCACGGCGGAGCCAACGAAGCCACCATGCGTCTTCTCTACGCCATCGACAAGGCCAACGCCGACCCCGTCGAGTACGTCCGCCAGATGTTTGCTGAGAAGAAAAAAATCTCCGGCTTCGGCCATCGCGTCTACCACACCGAAGACCCCCGCGCCACACATCTCCGCCGCATGTCCGAGGAGCTAGGCAAAGCACACGGCAGCACCAAGTGGTTCGATATGTCGCGCAAGATCGAGCTCTTCGTCAAGCAGGAGAAGAAGCTCAACGCCAATGTCGACTTTTACTCCGCCTCCACCTACACCACCCTCGGCATCGACATCGACCTCTTCACCCCCATCTTCGCCGTCAGCCGCATCGCCGGCTGGGCCGCGCACGTAATCGAGCAACACGACGACAACCGCCTCATCCGCCCCCGCGCCGACTACGTGGGCCCCGCCTACCCCGCACCCTACATCCCTGTATCGGAACGCTAAACCGTTCTCTACGCACGGCATCTCCAGGCAGCGCAGCTAAAAACTCTTCTCGCAAATCAGCCTCGAAGATGCCATGCTGAAAAGCATCCTCGCTTGCACGGAGTTTGTTTGTCTTTGTCTCGGTATCGATGCGCATGGCTCGGCATCCTTCTGTCGCTCACAATGCCGTCACTCATCCACGCGCAGCAGTCGCTGGAAATCAACGATGATCCGCGAGCCGTCACAGCGGAATCGAACGATACGGTTGATATTCCCCAGGTTTCCGGCCTGGGCGATCCCGAGCGCGGCTGGAACGCTGGCCTCTCCATTACGAGTGTCCATGATTCCGTCACCGGCTGGGCGACCCTCGCCAATCCGGCTATCAGCTATAGCTTCAATGACATCTTCTCCGTTGACGCAACCATCCCCATTTACTTTTATCGCCTCGCACAGAGCCGCTCCACCCATCCCCTCCCCAACGCCAAGCTCGTCAGCCAGCGTGGAGAGCTAGGCGATGTCATCCTCGGCCTCCATGCTCAATTCGTGCCCGCGCGTTTCCTGTATCAACTCACCGGCGCCGTCACTGCTCCCACTGGCGACGAGGCGTACGGACTCACTACAGGCCGCGTCACCTTCGATATCTCCAACTTCTTCCAGCGCACCTACGGCCGCTTCGCATCCAACTTTGAGATAGGCGCAGGCGATTCAACCACGCTCGTCAACCGCATCGTCCACAAAAATTACACCTCGCTCGGCCCACTCGCACACTTCCAGGCTGGCGTTGCAGTTGAACTACCCATGCGCAGTACCTTCGAAACCGGTCTCTACGAGCAGCTCCCCATTGGCGACCAGAAAATCTATGGCACCTCACGCAAAGGCAAGACCACTGTCAAAGGCTACAACGTCATCGAAGACAACGGCTTCACCAACGTCCTCGACATCCCCATAGACTCCCGCACAACGCTCTCCGGCTACTACAGCCGAAGTCTCCGCCGCCATACCGACACCGCCGCCATCAGCATCACCTACGTCCTCCGCGGAGCACCACCACCCGAAGAAGAAGAAGGCTCCTTCGACGACCTCTTTCGCTGACCTGATTGTCCCGCACGCAATACAACTAATGTTCCACGCCCAAAGTCCATCCTATGTATTCTCTAAAGAATTAGTTCAGGAGCCCTCCCCTTGCCCCTTCCACCGGCGCTTCGCCGTCTGCATATCAGCACCTCCATCCTCTCGCTATTCATCCTGCCTGCACAGATTCACGCCCAGGCCATACCGTCTGGGTCAAGCAATTATGCGGCAGGCAGCAGAACAGCCTCCGCTTCCACAAATGACGCAGGCCCCAGCGGCATTGTTCCATTCACCCAGGGATTCAATGTCTCCCTCGGCACCAGCTCCCAGCACGATTCCAGCGACAGCTGGTCCTCCATCCTCACTCCCGGCCTTGCCTACCGGTTCAATCGCCTCTTCAGCCTGAGCGCCTCTGTCCCCGTCTATGCCTATGTCAACGTCCAGGCCAACACAGGCACTAAGGCCAAACCCGTCTATGTCCCTGAAACCAAACACGGCGTTCCGGGCGATACCACCTTCGCCGCCCATCTCGATGCCCACCCGGCACGGCTTGATTACAACGCCACACTCTCGCTCGGCCTCCCCTCCGGCAACACTGCCTACGGCCTCGGTGCAGGGCAGACCACCTATGATGTCAACAATCAGGTCGAGAAGAGCTTCGGCATCTTCTCTCCTGATATTGAATTCGGTATCGCCAGCTCCAACAACCTCATCCAAACGCGGGTACACAAGAGTTACACCTCCGTCGGAACTCTCGCCCACTTTCAGGCCGGAACCTCCATCGATCTGCCCCTCAACATGAGCTTCGAGGCAGACGCGTACGAGATACTCCCCCTCAACTCTTCCACCATCTACTCCGCCACCGGCAAAGGCAAGAAGAAGGTCAATACCGCCACGACCACCGGCAACGCAGAGGACAACGGTTTCATCGCCTCACTCGACATCCCTGTTAGCGGTCACGTCACCCTGTCCGGCTTCTACGACCGCAGCATCCGGAACCTCAATGACGTTGCTGGCCTCTCTCTCACCTTCCTGATGAGAGCCCCGCCTAGTCGTAAAGAGACCATCCGCTGAAAAAAGGGGGGAGCAAATGCTCCCCCTTTTCCTCCGACTGGCTAACTCGCTGACGAGCTACTTCTGACTAGCCGGCGGCACAATCCCATTCATCCGCAGATACTCCGCCAACTGCCCGTAGTGGTCGAACCCGTGCGCGATCCCAAACGCCACCATGCTCGCCTTGGTCTGGTCATCCTTGACCGAGGCAAACGCATTCGCCGCAGTCATCGTAGCAATCTGTTTGTGGGCATATGCATACGAAGCCGCCAGCGCCTTCACCAGATCTTCCTTCGACGTCATACTGCCAATCGCCTTCACATCCACATCGGGCTTCCCCCCGCCCAACGCGCCATAGAAGAAGTAGTTCGCCTGCGCCACATGCCCGACCATCTGCCCAAACGTCCGCACTCCCTCATACTTCGTCACCTGCTCCGGTTTAAAGATCGCTTGGCTCGGCGCGAAGTCATACTTGTCCGCCGGCATGGCATTCACCAGGCCCATCATCTCATCCTCATGGATCTTCAGCAGCGCTTCGAACGACTTCGAAGGCTCCACTATCGTCCCCGCAGGAATCTTCGGAGCCGCATTGCCATTCTGAGCCTGCGCTCCATTCACACAACAAACCGCCAGAGCCAACATCACAAACATCCGCTTCATCATCGTCTCTCTCCTGTCACTCTCTTGGAACTAGGCCGCAAAACACCGCTGAGTGCGCCAAGGCTACCAGATTTGTTCTGTTCCACACACTTCGCTGGTCACCCCGAGACTGCCGTTCGTCACAGAACCCGAAATGAACCGGCGATGTTCGACACCTGCAATCAAAAGGGAGCAGCCCAGCCGCTCCCACTCTTGCAACGACGGCTACTTAGCACTCGCTGGCGGCACAATCCCATTCATCCGCAGATACAACAAGCCGCCAAAGCCAACACTACAACCATCCGCTTGCGCATCGTATCTCCTCTGTTTTTTTGGAAATCACTGCGGCAGAAGCGCCACTGAATGCGCCAAGCCTACCAGATACCATTTATTTCTCTCACTTTGCTGATCCCTTCACGACTCCAATCAGCCATACAAAGTAAAATAACCTTATGAACCGCATCTACATGGACGCAAACGCGACCACGCCTCTTCTGCCAGAGGTCTTCGAGGCCATGCGCCCATTCTGGATCGAGCACTTCGGCAACGCCAGTTCCATCCACCAGCACGGCCAGCACGCCCGCGCCGCTGTGGATCACGCCCGCGACTCCATCGCCCGCCTGTTCCACTGCCGCGCCTCCGAGATCGTCTTCACCTCCGGCGGCACCGAGAGCGACAACCTCGCCCTCTTCGGCACCATCACCTCCGAGCTCTCCGCCACCAAAGAGCGGACCCACGTCATCACCACCAGCATCGAGCACCACGCCGTCCTCCACGCCGCCGAGTCGCTCGAGCACCGCAACATCGACGTCACCTTCCTCCCCTGCACCGCGCAGGGTGTCATCGAGCCCGCCGAACTCATCGGCGCCATTCGCCCCAACACCAAGCTCGTCAGCATCATGTACGCCAACAACGAGACCGGCGTCGTCCAACCCATCGCCGCACTCGCGGCCATCGCCCACGCCGCCGGAGCGCTCTTCCACACCGACGCCGTCCAGGCCGCAGGCAAAGTCCCCCTCGATCTCAGCCCCCACGGCCCGCTCAAGGACGTCGATCTCCTCACCATCTCCGGTCACAAGATGTATGCGCCCAAAGGCATCGGCATCCTCTTCGTCCGCCGCAACGTCCGCCTCAACCCAATGATGCACGGCGGCTCCCACGAGCGTCAACGCCGCGCCGGCACCGAGAACGTAGCCGGAATCGTAGGCCTCGGCAAGGCCGCCGAAGTATCCCAGCAGTGGCTCACCACCGAAGGCCCCAACAAGCTAGCCGCCCTCCGCGACCGCCTCGAACAAGGCATCCTCGCTCAGGTCGACGAAGCCGGCATCAACGGCGGAGGCGCACCACGCGTCGCCAACACCACCAACATCTACTTCGACCACGTCGAAGCCGAAGCCCTGGTCATCGCTCTCGACCTCAAGGGCCTCTCCGTCAGCGGTGGCAGCGCCTGCCAATCCGGTGCAACCGAGCCATCCCACGTCCTCACCGCGATGGGCCTCTCACCCGCCCGAGCCCGAGCCAGCATCCGCTTCTCGCTCTCTAAACTCACCACCGAGGAAGAAGTAGATCAAGCCATCAAACTGGTCCCGGCAGCCGTAGCCCACCTGCGCGAGCTCTCGCCAACATATCGGAAGCCTGAAATCGCAGCCGTCTAGACTTACAGATCCATAATGGATCAGACAAATCGCTGGCCGGAGTGAGCATAATTCTGTATCGTTTTGATAAAAAGACAATCCCATCTCTGTAATAAGGAAGCCCTTTGCGTCTGCGTCACTTTTTCCTTGTCCTCGTTCTCTTTCTTTCTGTCAAAGCCAACGCTCAAATCGGAATCTACGGCACCTTTTCCGGCAGCCATTTAGGCGGGATTCGACCTCCATATCCTTATTCAGGCAATTATGGTTTTTGGACAGCTGGTGGTACTTTCGGGGCGTATGACGACTTCGCTCACCTTGGCCCCGCTCGCTTGGGTATCGATGCCCGCGGCAGCATTCTCGACACCCATGGACATAAACTGAATAGTGCATTAGCTGGCGTTCGTTTCGCCTTTAAGGCCCCTGCCCTGCCTATCAGGCCTTACGTCCAAGCCTCCGCAGGCATTGGGAACACGAATTATGGCGGCGGTAGCGTTACAAGCAACGGCTTCCAGTATCAAATATTTGGTGGTCTAGATTTCACATTCCTTCCACGCCTCGACTGGAGAGTCCTGGAGATAGGTGCTGGAGCGTTGCATACAAATGGTTCAAATTATCCCGTAGAAACTTTGAGCACGGGAATTGTCTTTCGCCTCCCCTAGCCGTAACGTGTGGACCCAGCAATTCCCGCCCAATTCTGCGAAAATAGAAGCAGTATGCCCGCAGAGCCCAACAACACGATCGCAGTAGCCATGTCCGGAGGCGTAGACTCCTCCGCCGTAGCCGCACTGCTGCGCTCGCAGGGCCACGAGATCATCGGCCTCACCCTCCAGCTCTGGAACCAGCGCCGCCTCGCCGGCCACGAGGGCATGCCCGAAGCCGTCCAGGGCCGCTGCTGCTCCATCGACGACGTATACGACGCCCGCCACGTAGCCGAGAAGCTCGACATCCCCTACTACGTCGTCAACCAGCAGGAGCGCTTCGAAGCCGAGGTCGTCAAGCCATTCGTCAGCGAATACCTCGCCGGACGAACCCCCATCCCTTGCACCCTCTGCAACAATCACCTCAAGTTCGACCAGCTCCTCATCACCGCCCGTCAGATCGGCGCCGACCGCATCGCCACCGGCCACTACGCCCGCAACCACTTCGACCCCGCGCGCAACCGCTGGATCCTCTCCCGCCCCGCCGATCACACCAAGGATCAGACCTACTTCCTCTTTGGCCTCACACAAGAGCAATTAAGCCGCACCATCTTCCCACTAGGCGAGATGCAGAAGCCAGCCGTCCGCGTCATGGCCTCCGAGGCCGGCCTCGACGTAGCCACCAAGCCCGACTCCCAGGAGATCTGCTTCATCCCCGGCGGCGACTACAACGCCTTCCTCAAGGCCTACCTCGAAGAGCAGAACCAGCCCCTCCCCGACACCGCAGGCGAGCTAGTCACCACCACCGGCGAAGTCGTCGGCCACCATCAGGGCATTCAGAGCTTCACCGTCGGACAGCGCAAGGGCCTGGGCATCACCTCACCCAACCCACTCTACGTCCTCAGCATCCACCCCGACTCCCACCAGGTCACAGTAGGCTCCGACGACGATCTCCTCTCGCGTGACCTCTACGCCAACCGCCTCAACTGGATCTCCATCCCCGATCTCCACGAAGGCGAAGAGCTCCGCGTCACCATCAAGATCCGTCACCGCCACGTCCCCGCGCCAGCCACCTTGCGCCGCGACGGCGACGACAAGATCCACGCCATCTTCGACGAGCCGCAACGCGCCATCACCCCCGGCCAATCTGCCGTCTTCTATCAGGACGACGAAGTCGTAGGCGGCGGCTGGATCTGCTGAAGTAGGGCCCAAAACAAAAGAGGCACAGCCGAAGCCGCACCCCTGATTCATCCTTCTACATTCTCATTACAATCCGATATCGTCATCCTTAACACCATAGCCGGATGCCCGCGTAGTACCACGCTCAAACGGTATCGTCGTATCGTGATGGCGCGGCGGCGCGCTCTTGCTCCGTCCCACCAGCACATCCAGCCCCGCCTTAAGACCATTCATCAGTCCCGAAAACTCTCGCACCGGAATCTGAACACCCTTTTGGATCGTCGATGCAACATGTGATGTCGTGTTCAGCACCGACGTCACCATATCGTCCACGCGAGCAGCCTGCGCGCGCGTCTTCTGATTCACATCCGCAACCGTCGAATCGATCTCCTGCGCCTTGGCCCGCACAATATGGCTCGTCTCCACCAGATTGTCGGTAATCACCTTCATCTTCGGCCGCAGGTCCCGGACCATATCCTGTGCGTCGTCGATCACTGGCAGTGTCTTCAGCCTGACTTCCTCGGCAATTGCCAGCAGCCGGTTCCGAACCTTTGCCGCGCCGATCGCCGCAACGACAAACACAATCGCCTGCGTCAGCAGCGCAATCGCAACCATGGCAACAAAGAACATCAGTAATCGCGAATTTCCAGACGAGATCGAGCCGTCTGCGTCCTGCAGCCACATGCATAAAGCTGGCGTCATCATTTCAGTTCTCTCTTAAACGCAAGTGTAGAGGCCCGGCTTCCTGTCCTTCTCTGCCAGGCCCATCTTCCAATTCAGGAAACTGGTTTACTACGAGTGAGTATCGTGTGTCGTGCTGACGTAGGCTTCTTTGCCGGCATCGAACGCAGCCGCAACCTTGCTCTGGTGCTCCTGCACTAGCCCCTTGCCCTTCTCTAGATAATCCGCCCACTGCGACCTGCCGCGGTCATAATACTCCTTGCCGCGATCGACGTACTCGTTCATCTGTTGCTTGCCCTGCTCCGCAAGCTGCGCCGCGCGCTCACGTCCCTGTTGGGCCAGCACAGCAGCCCGTTCCTTCGCATCTCTCGCGCTCGCTGCCAAATCGTCTCGCGTCTCTTTGCCGGACTTCGGGGCATACAACACTCCAACGACCGCACCTATGCCCAGACCTGCAAGAAACCAGCCCAATCCATTTACACCGTTGTCGTTGTCTGCCATCTCAATTCTCCTCTTTCCAGCTCAAATACGAAACCAGCCGGCTCCGTGGTTATAAACCTTTATCGCGTCAACTCGATACGCGCTTACTGACAGCTACAGCATAACCCTTGCTTCGCCTCTTGGGCGGCTGGCAACAAGGTATCTTTTTAGGGATGCCCACCCCGCTGCTTAGGTTGCGCGCCACCGCCATAGGACACCCGATCTCCCTTCCCTCCGGCCTACGTCTTAAAGGGTATGGTCTCAATGGCAACCATATGCATCAGATAGTAAATCGAGTGAGTTAGAGTAGTCGCTGTGCCATAATCCAAACCTGTCACGCGCTCACTATCAAATCCCAAAGAGGTCGTATGCACGTCTATCGAACGCACTTCAGGCAATACACCATAGCAACCATCGCAGCCGTAGTTCTCACCATAGGCTCTGCCGGATGCAGGAGCACCCAGCCCGCGGCTCCAGCCGTAGACGACGCCACCCTCAGCGCAGCTCTGCAAAGCCGCATCGCTGGCGACAGCGCCCTCAGCACCGAGTCCATCCAGGCAACCGTCCAGAATGGCATCGCCACCCTCACCGGCAACGTCACCAGTGAAGCAGCCCGTTCGCTCGCCGCCGCCGACGCCGCACAGATCGCAGGCATTAGAACCGTAGTCAATAATCTCTCAGTTCAACAGCCGGCCCAGCAGTCATCTCCAGCCGTTGCAGCCGTTACCCCTCCGCCCCCTGCCGCAAAACGGTCCGCCGGGGTCCAGACCCCTAAGCCCCAACCAGCACCGGTGGCTGTTCCAATTGAACGTCAATCCCCACCGGTAGCCGAGCAGCAGCCCACGCCCGCGCCCGCGCCTGCTCCGCCACAACCACCTCCTCCACCTGCCTTCCGTGATGTCACCATCGCGGCCGGAACCACCCTTCCCGTCCGAATCACCCAGACGCTGGACAGCGCAACGACCCAGCAGGGCCAGAGCTTCTCCGGCACCCTCGCCACTGACGTCATGGTCGACGGCCTCGTCGCCATCCGTCAGGGCACCAGCGTCTCAGGCCGCGTCTCCGCCGTTCAGGAAGCCGCCCATTACAAGGGCAACTCCCTGCTCACCATCGAGCTAGTCAGCCTCAATCGTCACGGCGAATCACTCGCCATCTCCACCGATCCCTACAGCGTCCAGGGCAAGGGCCGCGGCGCCAATACCGCAGCCAAAGTAGGCGGCGGAGCGGCCGTCGGCGCTATCCTTGGCGGTCTCATCGGTGGCGGCAAAGGCGCAGCCATCGGCGCTGCATCCGGCGGCGGCCTCGGCGCTGGAGCCAACACCATCACTCGTGGCCAGCAGGTTCAGATTCCTTCTGAAAGCCTGGTCAACTTCAAGCTCACCAACACCCTTGCCATACGCGTCCCAACCTCCAACACCCTCAGCACGCCAAACACTCAACGTCGCCCTCTCAACTCAACTCCGGAGCAGCCGCAGTAACATGCATTTGCATCTCATCCCTATCACGTACGAGACAGACACAATTTGTCTGTCTCGTACAATCACCCTCGGGTGTAGACTCAAAACCGCACCCTCATAATCGTTTGGTCGCTTCAACCACCAAAAATCCATTCTGAGGTACTTCGCCTTGACGCAGGCATCTCCAAACGCAGCGGCCCGTCCCGCAGGATTTTTGACCTTCACGCTTCACGCGCATCTGCCTTACGTCGTTAACCATGGCACCTGGCCGCATGGCATGGAGTGGCTCCACGAAGCCGCCGCCGAGACCTATCTCCCCCTGCTCCGCACCCTCAAACACATCGAGCGCGCCAACATCCGCTTCAACTGCAACCTCAATCTCTCCCCCATCCTGCTCGAACAGCTCTCCCACCCCGTCTTCATCGCCGAGTTCCCCAACTACCTCATGCGCAAGATCGTTGCCGCCCGCGAAGACGAGGCCTATTTCATCCAATCCGGCGAAGATCACCTCGCCGAAACCGCCCGTTTCTGGTTCCACTTCTTCTCGCAGGCCCTCGATGAGTTCCGCGCCCTCGACGGCAACATCATCAAGGGCTTCCGCCACTTCAACGACATCGGCCTCATCGAAATCATCACCTGCGGAGCCACCCACGGCTACATGCCCCTTCTCGGCACCGACGAGAGCGTCCGCGCCCAGATCCGCATCGCCGTCGACACCCACATCCGCCACATCGGCAAGCACCCTAAAGGCATCTGGGCACCCGAGTGCGGCTATCGCCCCGCCGGCTTCTGGAACTACCCTGTTCCCTTCGCCGACGGCTCCCCCACGCCTCCCGGCTTCGACCGCATCGGCGTCGAACAGGCCCTCTCCGAGTCCGACATCGACTTCTTCTTCGTCGACACCCATCTCGTCGAAGAGTCCCAGCGCATCCCCTCACCCTACGAGCTCCTCAAGGGCTCCGTCCCCCGCGACGAAAAGGTCGAGCAGATGACTCACGGCCCGCACCGCTCGCTCTACCAGCCCTATTACGTCGACGGCCCTTACGACAAGCGCTACGCCACCACAATCTTCCCCCGCGACCCCAAGACCGGCGTCCAGGTCTGGTCCGGCGACAGCGGCTACCCCGGCGACGGCGTCTACCTCGACTTCCACAAAAAGCGCTGGCCCGGCGGTCATCGCTACTGGCGCGTCACCGGCCCCAAGGTCGATATGGGCGACAAGCTCCCCTACTATCCGCAGGAAGCCGCCGCACGCACCCGCGACCACGCCTCTAACTACATCCATCTCGTCTACGAAGCCCTCAAATCCGGCTTCAACGACCCCATCCCCCCGATCCTCTGCTCTCCCTTCGACGCCGAGCTCTTCGGCCACTGGTGGTTTGAGGGGCCCCTCTGGCTCGAAGCCATCGCCCGCATCCTCCACGACTACGACACCGGCATCCAGCTCATCAGCGGCTCCGAATACCTCGACCAATATCCCCGCGCCGGCTTCATCGTCATGCACGAGGGCTCCTGGGGAGCCGAGGGCAACAACCACGTCTGGATGAACCCCGACACCAGCTGGACCTACACCCACATCTACCCCGCCGAGCTCTACACCCGCGATGTCTGCACCGCCGGCCACTGGCGCAACTCCACCCTCGGCACCCGCATCATGCAGCAGCTCTGCCGCGAGCTCCTACTCCTCGAGTCCTCCGACTGGCAGTTCCTCATCACTACCGGTGCCGCCCGCGACTACGCCGAGATCCGCTTCCTTACCCACAAGGACCAGTTCAACGAGATCAAAGCCATCTGGCAGACCTACGAATCCACTGGCGCAATCACGACCGCCCAGGAAGCCCGCCTCGCCGAAATCGAACGCCGCGACAACGTCTTCCCCAACATCGACCCCGGCCTATGGGTAGCCGGATCCAAACAAGAACGCCCCGAACCCCAGGTCGAAGCCACCGCCTGAACCTGCACCTTCGCGCACCCTTAGGGATTGGAGTAGCTAAAGCTCTCATACTCCAGCGTGAGCCGTTCGATCGCGACGCCTGAACCCTCCGCATTCAACTGCGGTAACGCCTCGTATGCGCTAGGCCAGCAGTTTCGCAAATTGACCACGACGACAGGGTTGTGCTGTCCATCCAGCAGACGGATGGTGACATCTCGCTGATATCCACTTCCTCCACCGCCCTCGCCCAAAACCTGATTGGTCCAGGTCCAAAAGTCCGAATCATGCGGCACAATCTCTCTTTCAAGAGTAATCGGTTCGTAGCTCGTAAGCCCCGGCATCTTCTGGTTTGAAAACTCTGGGTTGCTGCCATCGCGATGTACCACCACGCTCGTGGTCAGCTTCACCGGACTCACACGCAACATCCCTGTCCTGGTACCGCCCCAATCCACCTGAAACGAGAACTCCTCCAACGGATCAAGGTTCGCCATCCTCTCACCCTCCGGAAATTAAACTGTCGGGACCATCGCCGCAAACGCGATTCGCATGCGTGCCACTCTACTCCTACCCTCCCTCGCCTTAAATAAAATCTGTGGCAACCGCTACGCCAACTTCGACGCCGTTCTCAGCAGACCCCGCGCCAAACAAGCCAGCAGGAGCGAAACAGGTCCGAGAGGTCGCTACCGACTCTGCTATAACCTCGGTCTAGCGCCGCTAAGTCAAAAAAATGAACGAGGGCAGAGTCTGGCCCACTTTCCGCTTAAGTCTTGTTTAGTCATAAAACGACAGAACAGAGACATTTCTCTGACATTTCCCCTGCCAGCCCTTAGATACCCTTTCCCCAGTAATTGATTTATGGCTTCAGGCCATCCTTCGTGGAGTTCGGTCATGACCTCTTCCCGGACATGCGACCAAGGAGCGCGATATCATGCGCGGTAAAGTAGTCCTGTTTTATCCTCCTTACGAAGGTTCGCCTCTAGGCCCCCCTGTCTGCCTTGTTGCGCTCGCCTCAACCCTTCGCGAGTCAGGCTTTAAGACCGTCATCATCGATGCCGCCATCGAACCCAACTACAAAGAACACGTCCTCCAGGAACTCTCCGACGCTCTTTGCCTCGGCATATCTGTTCTTACCGGCCCCATGATCCGCGCCTCAATCGATGTAGCAAAGGCAGCCAAAGCTCTCCAACCAAACATCCCAATCATCTTCGGAGGATGGCATCCCACTCTTTTGCCCGATGAAACCCTCGCCGAACGCTACGTCGATATCGTCGTCCGCGGCCCCGGAGAAAGAACCATCTGCGAGGTAGCAGAGGCTCTTGCGGAGAACCGCTCCCTCCAGAACATCGCAGGTATCTCCTGGAAGACCAGTGTCCTCCGCACGCACAACCCCGATCGCAAAGTCGAACATCTCGACGACCTTCCTCTCCCCGCCTACGATCTGGTCGACTTCGACGCCTACGAGCGCGTCACCGGCATCCGCAAGCTCCCCTACGCCACCAGCGTCGGCTGTCCTTACGCCTGCAACTACTGCACCGACACCGTCTTTTACAATCGCCGTTTTAACGCCCTCTCAGCCGAGCGCGTCGTCCACGAGATGACATCTCTCGCCACCAAATACCGCATCCAGGAGATCGCCCTCCTCGACTCAAACTTCCCCGTCGACCTCAAGCGAGCCATCGCCATCGCCAAAGGCATCTGCAACTCCGGCGTCAAATTCAACTGGACCTTCCAGGCCTCAACCGACTTCATCTGCCGCATGAGCGAAGACGACATCCGCCTTCTCGCCGCAAGTGGAGTCTCCTACATGGGCTTCGGCACCGAATCCACCTCGCCCTCCGTCCTCAAGCTAATGAACAAACGTCATCAACATGTCGACGAGATGTACGAGACCGCCCGCCGCGCCGCCATCGGCGGAATTCGCGTCACCTTCAATCTCATCTTCGGCTACCCGGGCGAAACCCACGAAGACCGCGTCCTCACAATGCAAACCATGACCGACATCGGGCGGCAGTTTTCCAACATTCACTTCTCACCCAACATCTTCACGCCCTACCCCGGCATCCCCGTCTGGCCAGAGCTCCGCACCCTCAACGTACCCGAGCCAAAATCACTGCGCGAGTGGGGCGAGATGCCCCTCGGCGTCAACATCCTCCCTTGGCTTCAAGGCGAAGAACTCAGCCGCTTCAATCGCATGCTCGACTACTTCCTCCTCAATAACCACTTCCGCAAGCGCAAAGCCAGCGAGACTCTCCTTCGAAAGATCGCCCTGCCTCCCATGCGCTACTCCGTCCAACGCCGGATTCGTTCCAGCAATTACACCTTCCCATGGGAGCTCTGGCTCTCCCGCTTCATCCATAAACCCGTCAAGCGCCGCTCCCTCATCACCGGCCAGCAGCTCCCCACGGAAGCCATCAAGGCCTGCTGACTCGCTCCGAACCTGGGCTTGGATCAAATCCCCCAGACGTGCTCGAATAATTCATGGGCACAGCATCCCCAGCCAGCCATTCGCCCCTCAAGACAGCCACTCGCAAATCCCCTCTCACCCTCTGGCACCTTCTCTCCCTCGACGCCCCCACCGTAGCCACTCTCTGGACGTGGTTCATCGCCCACGCCAACCACATCCATCTCCCCACCGCTTCCATCCTCGCCATGTTCCTCGCCGTCTGGAGCCTCTACGCCGCCGACCGCCTCCTCGACGAGCACGCCCTGGAACCCCGCCACCACTTCCACCATCTCCACCGCAAAGCCTTCCTCACCGCCATCATCCTCGCCTCCGTGGCGCTCGCGATCCTTCTCCCCCGCCTCGACACCGCCGCCATACGCCTCTACCTCATCCTCGGCGGCCTGGTCTTCGGATACTTCGTCCTCATCCACGCCACGCAAGACTCACACCGCTACCCCAAAGAGCTCGCCGTAGGCATCTGCTTCGCCGCCGCCACCTTCATCCCGACAGTCGCACGCCAACCCACCTTCCGCCCCATTCTGCTCCCTCCGGCACTTCTCTTCGCTGCTCTCTGTGGCCTCAACTGCCTCTTCATCTACGCCTGGGAACACGCCCCCCAACCCCACCCACTTCCTCTTCTCGCCATCCTCCTCACCCTCACCTCCACAGCCGTCGCGATCTTCGATCACCAATCCCCTTGGCCCCTCTCCGCCGCCACCGCACTCTCCGCCGTGCTCCTACTCATCCTCCACCGCTTCAGCCCCAAAATCCCGGCCACCACCCTCCGAGCCACCGCCGACCTCGTCCTCCTCACTCCCATCCTCCTCCTACCCTTCCTCCAATAAACCGGGTGCCCCACACATCGATTCTGATGTGTGGGCATCGAGCGAAGCTCGAACCGCACTCCTTCAACCCGCTACCATTCCAACAAGACCTATGAAGCGAGCCGTCCCCAACTTCAACCCCATAGCCCGTCCCTATCGCTGGCTCGAATACCTCACCCTCGGCCCCACGCTCCAGCAAACCCGCCTCCATCATCTCCCATCCCTCACCCAACAAAAATCCGCCCTCATCCTAGGCGACGGCGACGGCCGCTTCCTCGCCCAGCTCCTCACTCAAAACCCCCACCTCCAGGCCGAAGCCATCGACACCAGCGCCACCATGCTCCATCTTCTCAGCCGCCGCTGCGCCCCTTACGCCGACCGCCTCCAAACCCACCAAACCAACGCCCTCGCCTTCCATCCCGAGCCCACAACAAAATACGACCTCATCGTCACCCACTTCTTCCTCGACTGCCTCACCCAAACCGAACTCGAAGCCCTCATCACCCAACTCACTCCGCACCTCACGCCCGGAGCCCTCTGGCTCATCTCCGACTTCCGCATCCCACCCACCGGCCCCATGCGCCTCATCGCCCGCGCCTACATCCGCACCCTCTACCTCATCTTCCGCATCCTCACCAACCTCCGCGTCACCGCCCTCCCCGATCACGCCACAGCCCTCACTCAATCCAACTTCGCCCGCATCGCCCAACACCATCGCCTAGCCGGCCTCACCACCTCCGAACTCTGGCAGTCCCCAACACAAGAAACCTAACACCGATAAAACACCGATCCCGCCAATAGAGCCTGACACCACCCCGTACATAGCCCGTACTAATCGCCTTTAAAAAATCGGCGTCATCGGTGGAAATCGGTGTTAAGCCTTACCAAGCAGAGACATCTCCCCTACAATTCCCCCATGCAGCGAACACCCGTTCTCGCCGCCGCACTCCTCCTCGCTCCTCTCATCCAAGCCCAGAGCCTCGCCACCAACTCCCCCAACGGCCAGCCCCTCTCCACCCGCGTCACCGCCTACAACATCGAGGCCAAACTCGACACCGACAAGAAAACCCTCGACGCCACCGAGACCCTCACCTACAAAAACTTCACCGGCCAGCCCCTCAACACCTTCCCCTTCCATCTCTACCTCAACGCCTTCCGTCCCGAGTCCACCTTCACCCGCGAGACACACTTCGACGGAGGCATCCGCGCCGACGAGCGCGACAACACCTACCCCGACGAGAAGCGCGGCAGCATCACCATCTCCCACATCGACGCCGACAACTTCGGCGACCTCACCCCCACCCTCCATTTCATCGCACCCGACGACAACAACCTCGACGACCACACCGTAGCCGAGATCACTCTCCCTTATCCCCTCGCGCCCAACGACTCCATCACCTTCCACATCACCTTCCACGACAAGTTCCCCCTCTCCGTCGCCCGCAACGGCTACAAGCGCGACTTCATCATGGGCGCCCAATGGTTTCCCAAACCCGGCGTCTTCTGGCACGGAGCCTGGAACTGCCACCAGTACCACGCCACCACCGAGTTCTTCTCCGACTTCGGAACCTTCACCGTCCACCTAACCCTCCCTCGCCGGTTCGTCGTAGGAGCCTCCGGCGTCCCCACCGGCGAAACCACAGACGCCAACGGCAACAAGACCGTGGGCTTCTACGGCGAAGACATCGGCGACTTCGCCTTCGCCGCCAGCCCAAACTTCACTGTCACCGACGGCATCTTTCTCTCCTCCCTCGGCCCCGTCCAGATCCACGTCCTCGCCCTCCGCGCCCATCCGCGCGCCGGCCCTCGCTATCTCTCCATCGTTCAAAAAACCATGGAGCAGTTCGACCACCGCTACGGCCCCTATCCCTACAAGATCATCACCGTCATCGATCCCGAGCCCGGCTCCCAGATGGGTGGCATGGAATACCCCACCCTCTTCACCGGCGAAACCTCCTGGTTCGAGCCCACCCACATCACCGAGATCGTCGCCAACCACGAGTTCGGCCACCAGTACTGGTACGGCATGGTCGCCACCAATGAGTTCCGCGAGGCGTGGCTCGACGAAGGCATCAACTCCTACACCGAGGTCAAGGTCCTGGACGCGATCCTCGGCCGCAACACTTCCATCTTCGACCGACCCTACGCCAACGCTGGAGACTACGAACAACAGCGCCTCGAGTACCTATCTGTCCCCGACTTCGATCCCGTCACCCGCTGGGCCTTCAAGTTCCGCGACAGCAACTCCTACGGCGGCGTCACCTACGGCAAATCCGCCACCCTCCTCCAAACCCTCGAGGGCTTCGTCGGCACCGACACCATGGATGAAGCCATGCGCACCTGGTTCCAGCGCTTCCGCTTCACCCACCCCACCACCGAAGACTTCCTCCGCACCATCGAAGAAGTAGCCATCAAAAACGGCAAAGCCCTACCCACCACATCCATAACCTCGCATAGCAGCACAATCAAACAAACCAGCATCACTCCGAATGGAGCTGGCACAGTAAGCTCTGGCTCAGCAAATGGCAATGGGAGTGTCAATGGAAATGGAAGTGTCATCTCAGGCAACGGGGATGCGTTAACTGGCACAGTTGGCGTGACAACAGCTGATGATGGAACTGTCATCCTGAGCGGAGGAACTCGCGCAGCGGGTTCCGGAGTCGAAGAGCCTGCCCTGAGCTTGTCGAAGGGACCTGCGGTTTCTTTTTCCCTGCCTCAACTCTCCCCCACCACCCCACCCTTCCTCCCTAACGGCCAACCTGACTTCGCAACCGCCACCGCCACCAACTCCACCCTCCGCCCCTTCTTCAACCAAGCCGTCTACGGCACCCAGATCCTCGACTACGCCGTAGACAGCATCGACTCCAACCCCGTCCAGTGGTGGCTCCCCGAACCCAAAGAAGAGAAAGACAGAAAATACCTCACCACAGTCGTTCTCCACCGCAAAGGCGACTTCATCCTTCCCGTCACCGTCGAAATCATCTTCGAAGACGGCACCCACCAGCGCGAGCACTGGGACGGCGTCGACCGCTGGGTCCGCTTCGACTACACGCGCAACACCCAAATCCGCTCCGCCGAGATCGACCCCGACCACACCGTCCTGCTCGACAAAAACCTCTTCAACAACAGCTACACCGTCGACCCCCACAGACTAGCCACACGCAAGCTCACCAACATCTGGCTATCCTTCGCGCAACTCCTCTCTCAACTAGTCACCTGGATCGTCTGACAGGACTCCACCATGCCCACCCCCTCCACCAACGCCGACAAAACCCCCGTCGCTCCTACCAACAGAACTGTCGTTGCTTCCGCCGACAAGCCCACTGTCGCTCCTGCCAACAAGGCCGACAAAGCCGCTGTCACTCCTGCCCACAAAACTGCTGTCGCTTCTGCCGACGAAACCGCTTTTGCTCTTGCTTCTGAGGTAGGCCTGGGCTTTAGCCCAGGCAATAAAACCCACCGACAAATCGGGGCTTTAGCCCCTGAGGTTTGCCTTCCCATCCCACGCAAAACCACGAGATTCAACCGCTACAAATTCCTCCTCCCATTAGCCCTCGCCGCAACCCTGATAACAAGCTGCGAGCCTCCCAAGCCCACCCCCAAAACCACAACTGACAACCTGCAACTAACAACCTGCAACTGACAAAACCCATGCCCAAACGAAGCATTCTCATCCACGGCCTTGGCATCACCCTCCGCCGCCTTCCCGCGCTTCTCTGGACCTACGTCTTCAATCTCGGCCTAGCGATCCTCTTCTCCCTCGGCCTCCATCACTCGCTGTCGAACATCCTCGACCACTCCCTAGCCAGCCAGCGTCTCGTCAGCGCATTCGACCTCGGCACCGTAGCCGAAACCATCACGCACCTCCACGAAGGCCCCAGCGGAGACAGCGCCTACACCGCAGCCCACACAGGCATCTTCACCTACCTCGCCCTCTACTTCCTCATCATCCCCGGAACCCTCTTCTGCTATCAGACCTCTACTCCTGCCCGCCTCGGCACCCTCCTCCAGCAAGGCCTTGTCTTCTTCTGGCGCTTCATCCGCATCACCATCCTCACCCTCATCGTCGGCGGCCTTATCCTCGGCGGCCTCAGCGCCCTGCAAAACCGCTGGGCCACCCACATCGACAATCACTTCGTCGGCCTCCACTCCTTTCTGCTCCGCCTCACCGGCGTCATCATCATCTTCCTCGTCGCTACTGTGCTCCGCCTCTACTTCGATCTCGTCGAGGTCTACACAGTCCAGCTAAACCAACACCTCCGCCCCCCGGTCTTTGGGAAGCAAGCCAAACCCGACCGCCGAGTCCGCCTCACCATCCGTCCCGCTCTTCGAACCCTCCGACACAACTTCGGTCGCGCCTGGGGCACATTCCTCTTCCTCACCCTCATAGGAGCCGCCGCCGTCGCCTTTACCGCCCACATCGCCATGCACACGCTCGCCCAGCCTCGCGTCTGGCCCCAGTTCCTCTTCGCTCAGGCTGGCCTCTTCCTCATGCTTCTCACCCGTTTCTGGCAGCGCGGAGCCGAGACCGCCCTCTCCCTCCAGCACCCCATCACAGATCCCCACCCTCTTCACATCCTTCCCATCACTAACGCACCCGTCGCCACCGACCCTCTCCATCCCAATCACCCCAACTGGCAACCCGCACCACCCGATCTCATCGACTTCGCCCCTCCCGGCGACCCCCTCAACCCCATCTACCCCGCCCCGCTCTCACCCGAGGACCCCATCG
>Ga0210409_10000481_pt1 | contig 64798 bp, 53 predicted proteins | sample IncBWH17MmetaG_FD_161649 | JGI IMG/M metagenome (GOLD analysis project Ga0210409, IMG submission 161649) | Forest soil microbial communities from Barre Woods Harvard Forest LTER site, Petersham, Massachusetts, United States - Inc-BW-H-17-M | ecosystem: Environmental > Terrestrial > Soil >... | reverse complement strand
AACTGGCTGCGCCGGCAAAAGGCCACGGTGATCGTGATTTCGCACGACCGGGAGTTCCTGGATCGCTGCACCGAAACGATCTGGCACGTCGCCGACCAGACGATCGAGCGCTACGCGGGAAACTACAGCGCGTTCGAGTCGGCCTGGCTGGAACGGCAGCGACAGCGGGACGCGCGTCTGCGCGGCCAGCAACGCACGGTGGCGCACCTGAAAGGCTTCATCGAACGCTTCCGGGCCAAGGCGACCAAGGCGCGTCAGGCCCAGAGCCGGATGAAGATGCTGGAGCGGATGGAGCAGCTCGAGCCCGTCCGCGAGCAGCGCGAGTGGAGATTCCGCTTTCTCGAGCCGGCGCGGCTGCCCGAGCACCTGGTGGACGGCGAGCAGCTGCAACTCGGCTACCCGCACCGGGTCGTGCTCGAACAGGTGCGCTTTTCGATACGGGCCGGCGACCGGATCGGCGTATTGGGCGTCAACGGCGCCGGCAAATCGACCCTGGTGAAGGCGATCGTCGGCGAGCTGGCCCCCGCCGCCGGCGAGCTGCGGCGTTCGCCCGGCACCGCAATCGGCTACTTTGCGCAGCACCAGCTCGAGGACCTCGATCCGGCGGAAAGTCCGCTGGAAGTGCTCCGGCGGATCGCGCCCGATGCACGCGAGCAGGAACTGCGCAATTTCCTCGGAAGCTTCCAGTTCGGCGCGGAACTGGCTGCGGCGCCGGTCGGCCGCCTGTCCGGCGGCGAGCGGGCTCGCTGCGCACTGGCGCTGCTGGTGTGGGGCCGTCCCAACCTGCTGGTGATGGACGAGCCAACCAATCACCTGGACATGCCGACGCGCGAGGCCCTCACCGTGGCGCTTTCATCCTTCGGCGGCGCCCTGGTCGTGGTGTCCCACGATCGTCATCTGCTGCGCGCCACCACCGATCAGCTGTGGCTGGTACACGAGGCGCGCCTGCAGCCGTTCGACGGCGATCTGGACGACTACGCGGCGTGGGTCATCGAGCGGCGCCGCCCGCAGGCCAGGCCCGAGGCCGCTGCGAGCCAGCCGATGCGTCCGGGCGAGCAGCGCCGCCAGGCGGCTGGCGCGCGCGAACGCCTGGCCAGGGCGCGCCGCCCGCTGCAGGCGCGCCTGGACGCGCTGGATCGGCAGATGCAGTCGGTCAGCGAGGAAATGAAGGAACTGGACGCACGCCTGGCGAGCGAGGCGTTCTACACGGGCGATCCCGATGCGGTCAGCCAGACCTTGAAGCGGCGCGGCCAGCTGGAGCAGGCGATGGGTGCGCTGGAGGGACAGTGGCTGCTGCTGCAGTCGCAGCTTGACGCGATCGTTTGAAGCTCAGGCGGACTTTTCGCCGCGCCGCTTGTTCCGGCTTTCCGGCTCACTCAGGTCGAGCTGCAGGTCGATCGGTTCGAACGGAGGTGCGGCGCTTCGGCTCCGGTCGGACTCCGGCCGCTGCAACGGAACGACCCGACTGGCGGCTGGCCGTCCGATCGTGCCGGAAAAGCCGGTCGTGGTTCCGACGTCGATGTCGATCAGGACCTCGGTCGGAGTCTGCGTCAGCTGCTCGTCGGGGAAAGTGTCGCGGGCCGGCTTGGCCGCCTTCGCCGAGGCTTCGGCGGCCGGGGCCGGCTTCGCCGAGGCTGCGCCGGCCGGGGCGGTCTTCGTCGAGGCTTCGGGGGCCGGGACTGGCTTCGCCGGGGCTTCGGGGGCCGGGGCCAGCTCCACCTGCTGCGCAAGGGCTTCGGTGGCCCTGGCCGCTTGAGCGGCGGCGGAAGCCCCGGCGAAAGCGGCCGGCGCAGGCGCCGGCGACTCCGCCGTGCCACTGCCCGTTTCCTCGAGCAAGTCGAAGGGCGCCGCCTGCATCGGAATCAACGCCGAGCTCAGGTCCAGATCCAGCCCCGCCTCCGTTGGCAGCTCGCTGAACCGTTGTTCGGCCGCAGCGCGCGTGGCCGGTCCGGTCGAACCCGACTGCGAACTGTCGGCCGAAGCCGGGTGACCCGATGGCGTGGACGATGCGTCCGCGCGCCCGGCACCGGTCGGCGTCCTGAGGTCCAGGTCCAGCGGCCGTTGCTTTTGCCCGCCGGCCGAGCTGGACGTGTTGCGTTCGAGCACCGTCGCGTACAGCTCCTTGATGACCTGGACCGTATCGTGCAGCTCGGTGACGGTGATGTTCGTGTTCCGCTCGTCGTGGATCGACGGCTCAGTCGTTGCGCCGATGATGGTGCGCGCGGCAGGCATGGTCGCGCGCCCGCCGATTCCCGGGGCCTCGAAATCCGTCTGCGCCTTCGCGGCAACGGCCTTCGGCCTGCGTTCGGTGACCGGCGCCGGCTCGTCGACCACCGCCTCCCAGGTCGACGGTCGCGCTGCCGGCCGCTGACGCCACAACACCAGCGTCAGTGCGCCCACGAGCAGCAAGGCGCCCAGCGCGCCCATCGACCAGGTCCACCGCTCACGCGTTTCGGACGCCTGTCGCTCCAGTTCCTGTTGTCGCTGTCGCGATACGGCCAGCTGCGTTTCGAGCGCTTCGATCTGCCGCGACATCGTCTCGATCCGCTTGAGCATCTCCGCGTTCGCATCGAGCGCCGTGCCGGCTGCATCGCCGCTCGGGGCGGGCCGGATGCTGTCCTGCGCCGAACCCAGCACCAGTCGATCCGATCCGGCTGCGCGGGGCGGGGGCGCTGTCTTGGCGGCTGTCTCGATCGGCCGCACCGGCACCGCACGCACCGGTGCCGGCGCTGTCGCAGTGGCCACCTTGGGTGGCTTGACTGCAGCCTTGGCAGGCGGTCTGGTCTCACGCTGCGGCAACGCCGGTTCGCTGGCGCCCTCGCCGGCGCCGGCATTGGAGGCCGCCAGCGTCGGAAGCCCGAGCAGGATCGCGTACTCGCGCCGCAGCGGGTCGCGACAACCCACATCCAGCGCGAGCCGCACCGCCGGCTCAGTCACCGGATCGGGCGTTGCAACCTCGATCACGGCGCCTCCGGGCTGCGGCAACACGCGGATCGTGGCTTGGCGCAGAACCGGTGCTCCCTCGCTCGAAATCGGGTCGGCCAGGTGCACGCAGTCGGCCGTAAGGTTGCTCGCGTCGGCGCCCACGGCCGGCACCCGGATCGAGAGGCGCTGGCCGAGTACCGCGGTGATCTGCGCCATTCCAAGCCCAATCCGCGGCTCGGGCCGGCCCGGTGCAGAACCGGACTGCGGCACCGTTATCACCGGCGGATCCACCAGCAGCGCGTATTCGCGTCGAATCCGTTGGTTGCAGCCGGCCTCGACGATCAGGCGCAATGCGGGCTCGGTGATCGGCAGCAGGCTCTCGATGCGCAATTGGCCGTGCTCGGGATCGATCGTGATTCGCCCGCTGTTCAGGGACGGAATCGAGTCGCGCGGGCCGGGAACGATGCGGACGCACTCGGGCCCAAGCTCGGTGCCTGGATCGGCCACCAGCGGCACCGTCAGCTGCAGCGGCTGGCCCAGCACGCTTGCCACGCTCGGATCGCCCAGCCCAAGGGCGAACGCGTTCGAACTCAGGGACAGAGCGCCGACGCACGCGACCAGGCGCAGCCCGCGAGGCCCGGCTGAATCAGATTCGAAGATACCCATCCAATCAACCCCGTCGGGCCCACGGCCTGCCCCGCACTGCGCGGCTCGGTCGTGCTCCGAGATGCAAAACCTTTCAGTGGTGTGGTTGATTATCGTACTGAACTCAGTGGTTCCCCAGGTAGGACGATTCCCCGATTTTGATTGGGGGGCAGGTTTACCAGATTCAACGGACCGCGTAAATGGGTGGCAGATCCGCGCCGGCTCGAAGAGCTATGCCTGCCCCTCGGATTTTCGAAACCCACATTGCGATAATGCGGTGCCCCAGCCAACTCTTGCACTGCGAATCCGATGATCGACTTGTACTCCTGGCCCACCCCGAACGGGCACAAGGTGCACATCATGCTGGAAGAGTGCGCCCTGCCCTACCGCGTCCACCCGATCGACATCGGGGCCGGCGATCAGTTCGCCAAAGAGTTTCTGGCGATCAGTCCGAACAACAAGATTCCCGCGATCGTCGATACGGACGGCCCCGACGGCCGCGCCATTTCGCTGTTCGAGTCGGGCGCGATCCTGATCTACCTGGCCGCCAAAGTCGGGCGCCTGCTGCCGGTGCCGCTTCGCGATCGCTACGCGGCGCTGCAGTGGGTGATGTTCCAGGTCGGCCATGTCGGACCGATGCTCGGGCAAGCGCACCATTTCCGGCAGTACGCGCCCGAGCGGATCGAGTATGCGGTCGATCGCTATACGCGCGAGGCGGCACGCTTGTACGGGGTGATGGACCGGCATCTGGCCGATGTCGACTACTTCGCCGGGGAGTACTCGATCGCGGACATCGCGATCTATCCGTGGACCCGTTCGCACGAGAACCAGGGGATCGACCTGGCGCAGTTTCCGAACGTGCAGCGCTGGCACTCCGCAGTTTCGGATCGCCCCGCGGTACGCCGCGGCCTGGAGCTGCTGAAGGATCGCCGCCGCGCGCTGCTGGATGACCGCAGCCGCGACGTGCTGTTCGGCTCGACGCAGACGGCCCGGCGCTGAGCCGGCCCGGTCATTGCAGCGTCTCTTTGGCCAGCTCCGGGAATGGCAAGGCCATGATCCGCACGCCTTCCTGAGCCAGCGCCTGCGCCTCGGTACGCGACGCCACGCCCCGGATTCCCCGCTCCGGCGCTTCCTTGTAGTGGATCCGGCGCGCCTCTTCGGGGAATCGTTCGCCCACGTCCTCGGTGGTGGCGATCACCTGCAGCGCCGCTCGCACCAGCGCGGACTGCAGCTGCTCCGGCCGGGGCATCGCCGCCGGGACCGGCTGCTCCGCTCCCAGGTTCAGGCGCGGCGCCGATGGCCGGCGGCGCACCTGGGTGGAACCGCACAACGGGCAGCTGATCTGTTCGGCCAGCAGCTGCTCGTCGAATTGCTGTTGCGAGGCAAACCAGCCCTCGAAGAGGTGGTCGGCGTCGCAGGAAAGATCGAACACCTTCACGGATCGACCTGGGATTCAGGCGCGCGAGTCGTCGGGCCGCGCGGCCGACGCCTGCGTCAGTTGTTCGCTTAACACCGCGTGTGCGGCCTGCAGCGCCCGTGCCAGTTCGATCACGCGGGCGCCGGAGTTGCCCGCGCAGGCGGCCTGCTCGAGCTGCTGTGCCAGCCCCGCCAGGCCCGTCAGCCCAAGCGTGGCGGCGCCACCCTTGATCGAGTGAGCCAGCCGCAGCAACGAGGCTGCGTCGGCGCGTTCGGCCTGGCTGACCATCTGTTGCACATCGGCCTCGTGCAGCTTCACGAAGCGCGTCAGCAGTCTGACGAACACGTCTGCACTGTTGCCCAGGAACGCGAGGCCGGCGTCCACGTCCAGGCCGGGAACGAGCCGCAGACGAGCCACCGTGTCGCTCACAGATGCGGGCGGAACCGTGGCTGCCACGGGCTGGTCTGCTGAAGGAAGCCAAAGCACCATCGTACCGCGTTACCCATGCGCAAGTCGCGGACGTTTTCAGAGTCGACCGCCCGGGCGCCTCGCGGGTTGCCCGTGCGAGAATCCCGCTCGCGACCGTGGCGTAACTGGTAGCCGCAAGGGACTTGATGAATTGAGCACCGGCTGCGAAAGCTTCCGGGTGAATCCCGCCAAAGTCAGCGAACCCCCTGCGCCCGACGCGAGGCAACGCTGAGCGAAGCCCCGAGACGGGGAACGTGCAGAGACTTGACGACGGGGGCCTAAGGCGTCCGGGCCACGACGGACGGCGCTATGGTCAAGGCAAAGTCCAGCCGGCGAACGGGCGAGTGCGCAGTCGCACGCGCCCGGCGGCGAAAGCCGTCGTCCGGATGAAAATCCCTGACCTTCGGGTGTGCGGGTTCGAGTCCCGCCGGTCGCAGAAGTTTGGTGGAAGTGACCCTATGGGCCCCTCACCACCGGCCCCTCTCCCCAAGGGGAGAGGGGTGAGTGACGACCGAGGCCGGCTTACCCACCTTACTGCCACCGTTCGGAGGGGAGAGGGGTGAGCGGCCACCGGAGCTGGCTCACCCACCTTGCTGCCGCTGTCCGGCTTAGCCACCTTACTGCCCCCGTCCGGATAGCCATCAGGCCGCCGTCGGGCACAATTCTGCTTGCATGGTTTCCTCGCAGCTCACCTCGTTCCGATACTCGTTCCGGCAGCTGTTGCTCGTGGCTTTCATGCTGATTGCCGCGCTGCTCGGGGCGGCGTCGTTGCGGGGGCTGTATCTGCTGCAGGGGCTGCTCAGACAGAGCAGCGAAGGGGCGCACCAGGCGGTGGCGCGCACGGCCGATGCGCAAATGCTGGCCGAGCGAACGGTCGCGATGGAGCGGGCAGCGCGCCAGTACCTGGTGCTGGAGGACCCGGCGTTGCGGCAGCGTTTCGACGAGACCGCGCGCGATGGCGCCGCTGCGCTGGCCCGCTTGGCCGACGAAGGCATACCGGCCACCCTGGCGCAGGACTGGCGCTCCACCGAAGCGACGATCGAAGTGCAGCTGCACGGGCCGGATCCGCCGTTGCGCGCGCAGGAGGCCGACGTGACGGCCGCCTTTCGCGAGCTCGAAGGCGTCAACGCCGCCATCGCGGAGCAGGTGCGCCTGGCCACGGAGATGCGCAACCAGGTGTTGATGAACGAGCTGGAGGCCGGGCGCGCCCAGCTGTGGCGGCAGATCCTGGCGGCGATCGCGCTGACGATCGTGCTGGCCTTCGCCTTCGGCTTGTGGCTGGCGCGGCCGCTGAAGCGGCTGGAGGAGGCGGTGGTCGGGCTGGGGGAGAACCGGCTCGATCAGCCGATCGACATTCGGGGCCCGACCGACGTGCGGCTGCTGGGCCGTCGCCTGGAGTGGCTGCGGCTGAGGCTGGCCGAGCTGGATTCGGACAAAGCCCGGTTTCTGCGCCACATATCGCACGAGTTGAAAACACCACTGGCGGCATTGCGCGAGGGCGTATCGCTGCTGGAAGACGGTGTCGCGGGCACGTTAAGCGGCAGCCAGCGCGAGGTGGCGCGCATCCTGCGTCAGAACACGGCCGCATTGCAGGGGCAGATCGAGGACTTGCTGCGCTTCAACGCGGCCGCTTTCGAGGCGCGCCAGCTGGTGCGCCGGAACACGGAGCTCACCGCCCTGGTGAAGGACCTGGTGGCTCAGCAGCGCCTGCAGTGGATGGCGCGCCAGCTGCGCGTGGAGGTGCACGGTGAGCCGCTGAAGGCCGAGGTCGATGCCGATAAGCTGCGCGCGGCGCTCGGCAACCTGCTGTCCAATGCCATACGCTTCAGCCCCGTGGGAGCGACGATCCGTTTTTCGGTGGCGCGCCAGCCGGGCCGGGCCTGCATCGACATCGTAGACGAAGGAGTCGGTGTGGCGCAGGCTGACCGCGCCCGCGTGTTCGAGCCGTTCTATCGCGGGGAGCGGCAGCCCACCGATGCAGCCCGCGGCAGCGGCATCGGCCTGTCCATCGTGCACGAATACATCACGGCGCACGGCGGCCAGGTCGGGCTGCTCGATGACGGGCCCGGTGCCCACTTTCACATCGAATTGCCTCATGCCAGCTAGGAGCTCTGCGCGCTCGACGACGCGCCGGCCGCGGTCGGCCTCGCTCGCATTCCTGGCCGCGTGCCTGGCCGCCTGCGCTTCGCTGCAGCGGCCGCCGCAGACCGCGCCGACGGCGTCGGCGGCCACGGCGCCGGTCGCCATCGCGCCAAGCCCACCCCCACCGCCGGCGCCCCAACCGGCGGCGCTGCTTGCGCCGGATCCTGCCAGCGCGTCCGATCTGGCCGCGCGGCGCCTGCTCGCGTACCACGAGCGCCTGCGGCAGATGTCCGCTGCCGATGTGGCCGCCGAGGTCGCGCGGCTGAGCGCGGCGGTGTCGTCACCCGATCCGACCTCCCCGGACGATGTACTGGCGCTCGCTCTTGCCCTGGCCGAGCAGCACAACCCGGGCGACCTGGCCCACGCTTCCAGCCTGCTGGAGTCGATCACGCAGGACGCCTCGCCGGCACGCAGGCCCTGGCAGCCGATCGCGAATCTGCTCGCGGACCGGGTCGCCGAGCAAAGGCGCCTGGAGGACCAGCTGGACCGGATGACCACGCAGCGCCGAGACACGCAGCGCACGCTCCAGCAGCTGACCGAGAAACTGGAAGCGTTGAAGGCGATCGAACGCAGCATGACCGCGCGCCCGCCGTCGGCGTCCACCCCCGGAAACGGCGCCGACCCGGCGCCGGCGCCGAAGACGCCCTGACGGACGGGTGGGCGGGCATCGACGGGAAGGCGACGAAGCGATGGCGAACCTGCTGCTGGTCGACGACGACGCGGATCTGCTGAAGCTGCTGTCGATGCGGCTGAGCGCGGCCGGCCACCGCGTCACGTCGGTCGAATCGGCCGAAGCGGCGCTCACCGAGCTCGCGGTGGCGCGGCCGCAACTGGTGGTGAGCGACGTGCGGCTGCCGGGACGCGACGGCCTGGCGCTGTACGACGAGATCCGGGCCCGCTACCCGGCGCTGCCGGTGATCCTGCTGACCGCGCACGGCACGATCCCCGATGCGGTCGAGGCGACCGCGCGCGGCGTGTTCAGCTATCTCACCAAGCCGTTCGACGGCAAGGCGCTGCTCGACAAGGTCAACCAGGCGCTGGCGCTACCGGCGCAGGTGGCGCACATGCCGGCCGGCGACGAATCCTGGCGGGCCGCCATCGTCAGCCGTTCCAACGGCATGGCCGACCTGCTGGCCGAAGCCAAGATGGTCGCCGCCTCCGACGCCAGCGTGCTGATCAACGGCGAAAGCGGCACCGGCAAGGAGCTGCTGGCGCAGGCAATCCACCGCGCCAGCCCGCGTGCGACCAAGCCGTTCGTGGCGGTGAACTGCGGCGCCATCCCGGAGTCCCTGCTGGAGTCGGAGCTGTTCGGACACGTGAAAGGTTCATTCACCGGCGCCGTGGCCAACCATCGAGGACTCCTGGTGACCGCGGCCGGAGGGACTCTGTTTCTGGACGAGATCGGCGACATGCCGCCGGCGCTGCAGGTCAAGCTGCTGCGCGTGCTGCAGGAGCGGTCGGTGCGTCCGGTCGGAGCGGCGCAGTCGGTTCCGGTGGACATACGGATCCTGTCGGCCACGCACCGCGACCTGGACTCGGCCATGGCCGAAGGGCAGTTCCGCGGCGACCTGTACTACCGGCTCAACGTGGTGTCGCTGCGGCTGCCTTCGCTGGGTGAGCGGCGCGAAGACATTCCGCTGCTGGCCAACCATTTCCTGGCGCAGCTGAGCGGCAAGTACGGCAAGCGCTTCAACGGGTTTGCGCCGGACGCGATGAAAGCCCTGACCACGGCGAGCTGGCCCGGCAATGTGCGCCAGCTGCACAACGTGATCGAGCAGGTGTGCGCGCTGACCACGACGCCGCTGATTTCGCTCGCGCTGGTGCAACGCGCGCTGCGTGTGCCCACGATGGAAGTGCTGAGCTACGCGCAGGCGCGCGAGCGTTTCGAGCGCGACTACCTGGTGGGTCTGTTGAAGCTCACCGATGGCAACGCGGCCGACGCCGCCCGCCTGGCCGAGCGCAACCGCACCGAGTTCTACCGGTTGCTCCAGAAGCACGGGCTGACCCCGGGTCAGTTCCGCTCAGAGCCACCGCCTGTCGCTGATTAGAGACAGCGTAAAAAGTTTTATAAATCAATCAGTTGTCTTTGAAGACGGACCCGCTTGTCGCCGCCAGGCGACAAAAAGAGCCGGGTTCAACCCGCTTTTCGGGCTCTTGCGGGGTCCGGCCCCCTCCTATCTCAGTAACAAATTGATTAATAAACATTTTTCCAGGATTTTTGGGTCGGCACGCGGCTTGCTTGTTATCTCTGTATCGCTCATCGATCGCCCGCTCCACGGCGACAGAGGCTTCCCGTCTTGCCGCCCCTTCTGCGCCACCCTGCCGGTTCCTTCGGTCGCGCCCTGGCGAAGGGGGCGCTATTTGCCTGCGCGGCGTTGCTGCTGGCGCCGCTCGCGTACGCCAGCGCATTCGACTTCGGCGAACTCGCCGAGCAGGCCCGCGTGCTGGCAGGCCGTCCTTATGCGGACCCGACCCCGGCGTTGCCGCCGGCACTGAAGGACCTCGGTTACGACGGTTACCGCGGTATCCGGTTCCGGCCGGACAAGGGCTTCTGGCGCGAGCGCGCCCTGCCCTTCGAGCTGCAGTTCTTCCACCGCGCCAACCTGCACGCGCAGTGGGTGGCCATCAACGAAGTCTCCGGCGACCGCGTGCGCCACATCGCGTTCGACCCGCGCGAGTTCGACTACGGCACCACCGGCCTTTCGCCGCAACCGTGGGGCGACATCGGGTTTGCCGGCTTTCGCGTGCACTACGCACTGAACCGGCCGTCCTACAAGGACGAGCTGGTGGCATTCCTGGACGCGAGCTATTTCCGCGCGCTCGGCCAGGGCCAGCGTTACGGCCTGTCCGCGCGCGCCCTGGCCATCGACACCGTTGGGGCCCAGGGCGAGGAATTTCCGCGCTTTGTGGAGTTCTGGGTGCAGCGTCCGGCGCCGGCCGCCAGGTCGCTGATCATCCACGCACTGCTCGATTCGCCCCGCGCAGCCGGTGCCTACCGGTTCACGTTTGAACCTGGTGAGGACACCGTGGTCGACGTCAAGGCACGGCTGTACCTGCGCGCCGCCGTGAACACGCTGGGCCTGGCGCCGCTCACCAGCATGTATCTGCACGGCGCCAATCAGCCGCGCGCCGGCGATTTTCGCCCGCAGGTGCACGACTCCGACGGCCTGATGATCGCGATCGGCAACGGCTCCGGGGCCGAGTGGTTGTGGCGGCCGCTGGTCAACCCGGCGCAGCCGCTGGTGACCTCCTTTACCGCGGGCGAGCTGAAGGGCTTCGGCCTGATGCAGCGCGAGCGCCGCTTCGCGAGCTACGAGGACACCGAGGCGCGTTACGAGCTTCGGCCCAGCTGCTGGATCGCTCCGCAAGGCCGCTGGGGACCGGGCCGGGTCGAGCTGGTCCTGCTGCCGGCGCCCAACGAGGCCAACGACAACGTCGTTGCCTACTGGGCGCCGCAACACGTTCCTGCGGCCGGCCAGCCGCTCGACATTGCCTACCGGATGCACTGGCAGGGGGACCGGCAGCAGCGCCCACCGTCCGGCTGGACCGTTCAGTCGAGGTTGGGTCACGGCATCGTCAACGACCGGCAGGACCCGCGCGAACTGCAGTACGTGGTCGACTTCGACGGGCCGGCGCTGCGCAGGCTCCCCGCCGACGCGTCCGTCGAGGCCGTGGTGAGTTCCGGCGCCAACGCCACCATCGTCGAGCGCAACGCTTACCACAACGACGCCACCGGCGCCTGGCGCATGACGGTGCGCGTCAATCGCCTGCAGTCTTCGCAGCCCGTGGAGCTGCGGGCCTTTCTGCAACACGGCAACACGGCCCTGACCGAAACATGGACCGCGATCATCCCAGCCGGCTGAAGGCTGCCTCCGCCGAGGCCGGCGCCGCCGGCGGTCGCTGCGCGAGGCCTGCGGCGAGCGCGCCGCCGATCCGGCGCGGCTCGATGGTGGCCCGCCCCTGGCGCGGCTTTGCCCTCAGCCTGGGCGATGCCGCGCTGAGCGCGCTGGCGGCGTTGTTGCGCCGCGCGGCGCCACGACGCGGCGCGGCCGCGCTCGCCAGACCCGCCTGGCAACGCGCCGCCTCGCGGCGCCGCGCGGCGCTGCTGGCTCTGGTGGTGCTGACGGCCGGCTGCGCCACGGCCCTGCTCGCGCACGGTTTGCCGCCGCTTCATCACGCGGGGCTGCGCTTTTTGCAGATCGGTGTCTTTGCGCTGTTGTTTGCCTGGGTCTCGGCGGGATTTTTCACCGCGATGATGGGCTTCTGGGTGCTGTGGCGCGGCGACCCGCATGCGATGTCGTCGGGCCGTGCCGGTGCGCGGCCGATCGATCCGGCCGCGCGCACCGCGATCGTGATGCCGATCTGCAACGAGCAGGTGTCGGCGGTGATCGGCGGATTGCGCGCAACCTGCGAGTCGCTGGCGGCGACCGGATCGGTACGGCTGTTCGACGTGTACATACTGTCCGACAGCACCGACGCCGCCGTCCGCGCCGAGGAGGTTGCTGCGTTGGCCGAGCTGCGCGATCGGATCGGCGCCGATGGGCGCATCTATTACCGCTGGCGCCGCCGCCGCACCAAGCGCAAATCGGGCAACGTGGCCGACTTCTGCCGCCGCTGGGGCCGCAATTACCGCTACATGGTGGTTCTGGACGCTGACAGCGTGATGAGCGGGCATTGCCTGGTGCAGCTGGTCCGACTGATGGAAGCCAATCCGCGCACCGGCATCTTGCAGACGGCACCGTTAACGTGCGGCCTGAGCACCGTGCATGCGCGTTCGCAGCAGTTCGCCGGGCGCGTGGCCGGGCGGCTGTTCACGGCCGGCATGCAGTACTGGCAGCTGGGCGAGTCGCACTACTGGGGCCACAACGCCATCATCCGGGTCGCGCCGTTCATGCAGCACTGCGCGCTGGCGCCGTTGCCGGGCCGCGGCGGTCTGAGCGGAGAGATCATGTCGCACGATTTCGTCGAGGCGGCGCTGATGCGCCGCGCCGGCTATCACGTCTGGCTGGTCCACGATCTGCACGGCAGCTACGAGCAGCAGCCGCCCAACCTGTTCGAGGAGCTGCGTCGCGACCGCCGCTGGTGCCAGGGCAATCTGCAAAATGCCCGGCTGATGGCCGAGCCGGGTCTGCACGGCGTGCACCGCGCGATGTTGCTGACGGGGGCCTTCGCCTACCTTTCGGCGCCGCTGTGGCTCGCTTTCGTGCTGCTGGGTGCCGGCACCTGGCTGATCGGCCACGACGCGCCGTTCGTGTCGCTCAGCGATGTGCCGCGCGAACTGGCAGCCATATGGCTGGCGACGATCTCGATGCTCGTGCTTCCGCGCGGGATGGGCGTGCTGGCGATCCTGGTCCGGGGCGAGCACCCGGCCTACGGCGGCTTCGGTCCTCTGATGCGCGGCACGCTGCTGGAGGGGGCCCTTTCGATGCTGCAGGCGCCGGTACGGATGATGGCGCACACGCTGTTCGTCTTGGCCGCGCTGACGGGCCTGAAGCTCGACTGGAAATCGCCACCGCGGCAAGCCCAGGATATCGCCTGGAGCGACGCTGCGCGCCGGTTCGGCCTGATCGGCGTGGCGGCCGGTGCCGTGGCCGGCTGGTGCGCCCTGGTGCAGCCACACGCGATCGTGCTGCTGCTGCCCACCAGCATGCCGCTGCTGCTGGCGGTGCCGCTGGCAGTATTGACCAGCCGCTCCGCTCTGGGCGAGCGGTTGCTGGCCAGAGGCCTTCTGCTCACACCGGAGGAGCACTCCACCCCGGTGGTGCTCAAGAGCCTGCAGCGCTGATCAGCCTCGCTCGCGAAAGAACGAATCGATCTGATCGTGGCTGGGCGCGCCCTGGAACGCGTCGAAGCTTCCCTGCTCTGCGATGCGCCGGGCCGCGCCGACGAACGCGCCCCACGCTGAGCGCGCCAGCGCCCCGCCCACGCTGATGCGCCGCACCCCGAGCGCGGCGATCTGCTCCACCGAGAATTCGCTCGGCGACCCGACCAGCAGATTGACCGGCTTGGGCGCAACCGCCGCCACCAGGGCGCGGATGTGATCGCGCGTGCGGATGCCCGGCGCGTACAGGCAGTCGGCACCGGCCTGCGCGTAGGCCTTCAGCCTGGCCAGCGTCTCTTCCAGGTCGGGCCGGCCCACCAGGAAGCACTCGGCGCGGCCCACCAGCAGCACATCGCCGCCGGCCTCGTCGATCGCGTTGCGCGCGGCGCGCATCCGCGCCGCCGCCGCGTCCAGGTCGTACAAAGGCTTGGCCGCATCGCCGGTCGAATCCTCGATCGACAGCCCGGCAACGCCTGTCTGGACGGCCGCACGCACGTTGTCGGCGACGCCCCGCGGTTCGTGTGCAAAGCCGTTCAGGAAGTCCGCATTGACCGGAACGTCCGTGGCAGCCACCATCTGGCGCACATGCGCGAGCATCGTCTCGAGCGAGACGCCGCCGTCGCGGCAGCCCTGCGACCAGGCAAAACCCGAACTGGTCGTGGCCAGCGCCTTGAAGCCGAGCGACTGAAGGAAGCGCGCGCTGCCGGCATCCCACGGATTGGGAATCACGAAGCACCCGCTCTGGTGCATTTGGAAAAACGTTTGCCGCTTGTCGGAAATGCTCGGTCGAACGGTCATGGTGGGCTCCAGCGCGCTCGGCGCGGCCGCATTCTGCACCGATCGGGTGCCGGAAGGGACGCGTCGGCGCAAGCTCGGGCGGGGGACTTGTCTAAACGTTCTCCTTAAATCATAGTAAGGCATGTCGGTCCAGAGGTGAGCCATGTCGTTGACCGGATAAAGGAGCTGCGGCGATGAAGGGCAAAAGCATGCTGGTCAATGCGGGGGTCACGGTGACGATCGCTCTCCTGGCCACCGGGGTTGCGATTTCCGCTCAGGACAAGTACACGCTCAAAGTGCCGAATGGGCTCGCGTTCTCCGAGTTCAGGGGATACGAAGGCTGGCAGACCATTTCTATCAGTTATAACGGGGGGCTGCTTGCTGTGATCCTCGGGAACCCCGCGATGATCGACGCGTATAAGGCCGGTGTTCCCGGTAACGGCAAACCCTTCCCCGACGGCGCCAAAATGGCGAAGATCCATTGGAACCCGAAAAAGAACGAGACAGCGCCAGGTCCGCCGCTGGTGCCCAGTACGCTCCATGACATTGATTTCATGGTGAAGGATGGCAAGAGGTTCGCGGACAGCGGTGGATGGGGATATGCCGAGTTTGAGTATGAAGCCGCGTCCGATACGTTCCGGCCCGGCACGCTGGCCGATCAACCGCCGCAGGGGAGCGACGCCAAGTGCGGGTTCGCGTGCCACACGATAGTGAAAAATCGGGACTTCGTTTTCACGGAGTACCCCAAGAGGTGACGCGCCGCTGCGGCGACCTGCATCAGAGCAGGCGCGCACGCTTGACCGCGTGATAGTGATTGACCAGCGAGACCGCAAGTCGCTCAGGCTCCACGTCGATCGCCAATGGATCGGACCCGACCGCGCGCCGGAACGCATCGCGTCGCGCTTGCTCGAACAGGTGCGCCGCTGCCGTCACGATGGCGTCCATCGAATGCCGCTGCGGCTGCTCGATCAACTCGCGCTGGATCCGCTCGCGCAGGCTGGCCAGCACCACGAGGTGGCGGGTGCGCATCAGCTTCAAGGCCGGCTGCAGCTCCGGTACGTCTTCGTCGCGAAAGTTGGTCAGCACGATGACGAGGGCACGCTTGGCCTGCGCCCGCATCAGCTTCTCGGCCGCCAGCTGATAGTCGGAGTGCGACGTGCCCGGCTCGATGTCGTACAGGCGAGCCATCAGACCATTGAGCGTATGGATTCCCTTGCGCGGCAGAAAGTGGCGCTCTGCATCGGTCGGGGTGCCGAACGTCAGTGCGCCTACCTCGTCGCCCTCCTTCAACGCGACGTAGCCGAGCAGCATCAGTGCGTTCAGCGCCTGGTCGAAGTGGCTGCCGTGGGCGCGCACGCCGGCCTCGTCGGCCCGCATGCGCCGGCCGCAGTCGAGCAGGAAAAATACGCACTGGTCACGTGAATCTTCGAACTCGCGCACGATCGGCCGGCCCGTGCGCAACGTGGCTTTCCAGTCGATGTGGCGGATCGGATCGCCCGACTGGTACTCGCTCAACTGCTTGAAATCCGTCCCGGCGCCGCGTCGCACATAGGACTTGATGCCCATCTGAGTCAGGCGGCGGTCGCCGGACAGCCAAGCGTAGCGTGCCACGGCCGCGAAATTCGGGTACACCCGCAGCTCCTGGCCGGTCCCGATCTCGCGCTGCAGCTCGAGCGCACCGCCCAGCGATCGGATGCGCAACTGCGTTGCACCGAAGCGAACGCGTCCGCGCCGATGCGGAACGATCGAATAGGTGAACTCCACGCGCCGGCCGGCCGGAACCGCGAGCGACTGCGGCAGGCCGTCGAATGCCAGTCCAGGATCGACCGCGTCGAACAGCGCAACCTGCCAGGATGTGCCGCCCTCATTCACGATGGTCGCCGTCAGCAGTCGCGGCACCCCGAGCGCCAGCGCGGCGGGCCAGTGCCGCTCGATGCGCAGCGGGCAGGCTTGCCAGGCCCGCAGGCTGAGCCACAGATCGGCAGCCGAGAAGGCCGCCGCCAGCGTGGCCAGCGCGGCCGCCGCCATCGCAACCGCCCGGGCCGGGGCCTGGGCCAGCAGGGTTGCGGCGCAGGCGAGCGCCAGGGCGAGCACGATGATCAGCGCCCGGCTGCTGGGTATCACCCCGGGACGCATCGGTGCCGGCCGGTGGCGGTCACAGCCTGGGTGCGTCGACGCTGTCGACCGCGCCGGCCAGCAGCGTGTCGACATCGCGCCCGTCGAGCTGCGCGTCGGGCGCGAGCGAAACCCGGTGCCGCAGAGTCGGCAGCGCGAAGCGCTTCACATCGTCCGGCGTCGCATAATCGCGGCCTTCCAGCAAGGCCCTGGCACGCGCCAGCCGCACCAGCGCGATCGCGCCGCGGGGACTGGCGCCTGTGGCCAGTCCCGGCCAGTCGCGCGTCGCCCGCGTGATGCGCACTGCGTAGTCGGCCACGTGCGCGTCAACCCGCACGAATGCGGCCACTTTCTGCAGGGCGAGCGCCGAACGCTCGTCGACCTGCGCGCTCACCTGAGCCAGGGGCAACTCGTCCCCGGTCGCCCGGTCGGTCGTTCTGCGGACGATGTCGCCTTCTTCCTCCGCGGTCGGGTATCCGATCTTGATCTTGACCAGGAAGCGGTCGAGTTGTGCTTCGGGCAGCGGGTAGGTCCCCTCGGTCTCGATCGGATTCTGGGTGCCGATCACGACGAACGGCCGCGGCAGCGGCAGGGATCGACCCTCCAGCGTGACCTGATACTCCTGCATCACCTCCAGCAGCGCGCTTTGCGTCTTGGCCGGCGCCCGGTTGACCTCGTCGGCCAGCAGCAGGTTGGTAAAAACGGGCCCGCGGACGATCCGCAGCGCGCCCAGCCCGTCCGCAGTCTCGCTGCGCGCGTCGCGGTCCAGCACCGCGTGTCCGGTGATGTCGCTCGGCATCAGATCGGGCGTGAACTGCACGCGCGTGAATCCGAGCGTCATCGCCTTGGCAAGGGCCCGCGCCAGCAGCGTCTTGCCCAGCCCGGGAACGCCCTCGATCAGCACGTGACCCGAGGCGACGAACGCCGCCAGGGTCTGCTCGACAATGTCGCCTTGACCGACGACCGCCTTGGCCAACTCCCCCCGCAGCGCACCGAGCACCGCTGTGACGCGCGCAAGGTCCTCGGACGTGATGCTCATTGATCCGCCTCTTGTACGTTGGCCGCGCGGGTGCCCGGTCGAGCTGCAATCGGCGGGGCCGCGCCTTGCTCGCGCAACAGACGGCGCCGAACCGTCTCGAGCAGGCCCAGCACCCGAGCCAGCGCACGAGGATCCCGGGCCGTGGCCGGTTCGAGCGCCCGCCCGAGGGCGGCCTCGTCGACCGCGGTGGCGGCGGCGATCGCGGCAGCGCGACCCAGCGGGCCGAGTCGGGCATAGTGACGCAATTGCAGCGCAGCCGCCTCGTGCAGCGCACGCGACTGCGCCGCGTGCAACGCATTCGGACTGCGGCGCCACAGAAAGAGCGCCGTTCCGGCGATCTGTTCGCCCATCGATCGGCGCGCCAGCGGCCGGGACGGCTCGACCGGCCCGAAGCGCGCCGCCGCGCGCCACAGCCACAGGGTGAGCGCGAGCAGCGCCAGAACCAGCGCGCTGCCGGCCCGGCTCCACAGCCACAGCGGCAGAGGCTGCCCGCCCCGGATGGCGACCAGCCAGACCTCGACGCCCGGATGCGCCTGCAGCGCCGCCAGCGAGATCAGCGCGTGGTCGCCCCTCAAAATACCCAAGTTCCCAAACAGTCCCGTGCCCCAGCCTGCCACGACCGTGACGCTGCCGGCGCCATAGGCGACGCGCAGCAGGTCCATTTCACCGTCGCTGGCCAGCGCCCACAGCGGGACTTGCCGTGTCGAGATTTTCCACGCTCCGGGGCCCAGACACAGCTTCAGCCCGGCCGTGCCGCCGTTCTGCGCGCTGTCAGGCGGATAGGCTGCCGCCACTCCGTTGGGTTCGACCGCCTTGTGGCAGATTCTTTCGATCGGATCCGACGGCGCACCGGCCCGATCGGAGTGCTTCGGCTCGATGGCCGGGGTTTCGCGCTCCTTGCGGCGAGTGGCCTGGACCGGAATCCAGCTCGTGGCCTCGCTGGGACCGAAGCTCAGCAGGAAAAAGTCGATCACCAGGTGCCCGCCCTGCTCGACCCAGGCGCGCAACGCGCGGTCGCGTTCAGGCAGCAGGTTCCAGATCCAGCCGCTCAGCAGCAGCGTCGCGCCCGACGGCGGAAGTTGCGCAAGGTCGTCCTTGCGGACCGTGCTGACGCCGGTCCCTTGAAGGATCCTCCTCAATACGTAGAGTTGATCCGACGCCGCCTCGCCCGTCAACCGGTGGGGCACCTCGACCTCGACCCACTCGGTCTTCCAAGCGATCCACAGAAGAAGGCAAACTGCGCCGGCGGCCGCCAGCGCATTCAGCAGAAAGCGACGCGGACGCTCCGCGATCAAGGGACCGCCTTTGCAGGAGCCGGGGGCTCCAGCAGCCGGTCGAACTGATCGCACAGCGACAGTACGCCGGCCGTTTCGGGCAGACGACCCGCGTAGACCGCAAGTTGCCACGCGCAAACCAGCTGCGCGAAAAAGGCACCCCGGTCCGGCTGCAACTGGCCCTGCGCGAGGCGGACACACTCGGACTCGGTGTGCGCAGCCCGGATCGGAACCGAGTGCACGTGAATCAAGCGCGACAGCGCGCCGCGATATAGCAGCGAAAGCGCGGCCCGCTGCTCCCCCTGCTGCCACAGGCCCCGCGCGTGCGGTCCGATCCGATCGGGCAGGCTCGCGGGCCGCACGTCCAGCGGCCCGATGTGACTCGGCAGCGGCGCCAACGATTCCTGCCCGGGGTCTGCCTGCTCCCGAACCCAGCGGCGCACCGACACCGCCACCATCGCTACGGTGAGCGCCCCCAGCAACCAGATCAGCCAACGAGCCGTCGCATCGAGCCAGCGCAGAGCGTCTTCGGTCCAGCGGATCAGTCGAATCAGCCAGGGCGCGGTAGTTTGAGCCGGCTGCCGTTTCTTTGCAGTGCTCCTTGCGCGCAGCACCTTGGTGAGTTGGGTGGTCTTCAACTCGGGATCGGCACGCAGGGCTTGCACCAGCGCGCGCACCTCGCCTCGTGGGGGCAATTCGGTGCCGCGTACCGACCCGACGCCCGCCAGGGCGAGCAACAGGCCGGCGAAGACGGTGGACGCCGCCCGGCGCCGGATGCGCGATGACCTGCAATGCCATCCCCGATCAGCCGAAAGCACGACGGAATTCCTGCTCGACGTCCCACGCTTCGAGCTGCACGCGGCGATTCAGGTACATCGCGAAGCCGGCTCCGACGTAGTACGGTTCAACGAACAACACGACGGCCGCATCCATCAACGTGACCAGCAGCGCGGCGGCCGTCGAGCCGCCCCCGAGCCAGGGCACGGCGGTCGTCTGATCCCCCGGCAGAGCGAACCAAGCCACCGCCGCGAACAGCCCGGCCATGAACACGAGCTCCATGTTGGCGAACACGAACTGCACCGCTGCGGCCCGTCCGCGCTGTCCGTTCAGTATGGCCTTGCGGCGATTGCGCAGCGCCGAGCCATGCTGTCCTTCCAGCTGCGCGATCGGTTGGACGTAGGCACGCCACGGCGACAGTCTTGCCAGCGTCAGCGTCGCCGGCACCCGATGCCACCAGACTGCCTTGCGCTCGCGCCACAGATCGACCCAGCCGGTGCGCTGCCCGAACACCGCACGCGACAGCACGAAGAGCAGGCTCCGATCCAGCCAGGGCTTGAGCCAGAAGATCAGCAGGCACGGCAGCCAGTGGGAAATTTCGACGGTCGAAAGCGCCAGCAGCACGACCACGGCGTGCACGGGCAGGAAGCATCCCCACAGCGATCGGGCGTTCGCCTGCACCATGCGCACGCCCAGGTCGGTCGCCTCGAACATCGAGCGCGGGCGCAGCTCGAGGGTCAGCGCGTCAACCTTCACGTTGCTCCCCATCCGCAAGGGCCACGGGCTTCGAAGACGGCCGGCCCTGCCAGCCCAGATAGGCGACCACGACGGCCCAGGCAGCGGCGCCGGCTGAGAATTTGACTTCGGGCGCAACCCACCTGGCAGAAGACCAGAATGCCTCGATCGCCGCTGCCACCAGCAGGAACGCGAACACCGCGTACATCAGCACGACTGCCTCGGCGGCGGCCTGCTTGACCGATCCGAGCCGCGTCCGCCGGCCCGGCGCGATCAGCGCGAACCCGACGCGCAACCCGGCCGCTCCGGCCAGCGCAATGGCGGTGAGCTCGAAGGCCGAGTGGGTCACGATGAACGAATAGAAATTCATCGCTTGGCCGTTTCCGGTCAGGTAGCCGCCCACGGCACCGCCGAAGGCCCCGTTGTAGGCGACGAAGAACGCGCTGCCCAGCCCCGCGAACAGGCCGCTGGCAAAGCACTGGAAGCCGACGTCGATGTTGTTCATCGTGTAATAGCCGAACATCGACCAGTCCGCTTGCGCGCTTCGAGGCATGCCCAGGGCCGTGGGACCGTCGCCATACATGTCCCTGAACTGCGCCAGCTGCTGGGCGTCCATCAGGTGCAGCGCGAACTGCGGATCGCGATAGGTGGCGCCTCCCACGAGCAGAGCCGGCACCAGGAACAGCAGCGCCGCAGCAAGGAGGTAGCCCCTTTGCGCGCGCACGCCCTGCGGGATTTCGATCAGCAGCAGGCGCCGCAGCCGGGCCAGGCCGTAGTCCTGGCGGCGGTAGATCAGGCGGTGCGCTCGATACGTCAGGGACTGCAGACGCTGGGTCAGCCCGATCGGATAGGCGCGCGCCTGCGCCAGCGCCAGATGCTCGCAGCAGCGGCGGTATAGCGCGGCCAAACGGGCCGCGTCGACGGGCGCCGGCTGGCCCTGCCCGGCGCGCGGGTCGTAGCGCGACAGCTTCAGCCCGCCTCGCTCGACCCGGTCGAGCTGCGTTTCCAGCTCGCTCCACAGCGGCGCGTATTCGGATTCGAAGCGGATCGATGTCACGGAGCCTCCGTGTCGCGCCGCCCGATCAGCCACTGCGCCACGCCCAGAAGTGCGGCCGTGCTGCCGCCCGCCCCGGCGGGCAGCGCGGTTGGCTGCCCGATCCGCCCCTGCGTGACGGGCCGCGCCAGTTGCGCCAGTTCCTCCAGGCGTTCCGGCGTCAAGGTGGATGCGCGACCGGCCCACGACACGATGGCGGCCTGCTCGCGCAGCGACAGCGGCCGCGAGGGCGCCACCGGGCTGGCGAGCGGCAGCTCCGTGTGCAACGTTACCGAGGCGGCGTGAACCACGATGGTTCCGGCGGCCAGATCACCGAGACGCTTGAAATCACGGCGCACCAGCACGGCGACCGCTCCGAGGGCATACGCGGCGGGCAGGAAGTCGGCCGCGCGCAGCAGATTGCGCGTGATCGATGCGGCCGGCGTTACCGGCAGACCGGAGTCCATCACGACCTGCAGCCCCAGGGCCCGCTTGCCGGGAGTGGCGCCGCCCAGCGCCAGCTCGAATGCGATCGGGTAGATCCATTCGATCGCAAAGAAGCTGATGAACACGAACGCGGTGCCCAGACCGCCCAGCAGCGAACCGGTCAGGCCGCAAGCAAACCAGAGCGCGAGCTTGGCGAACGTGTCGATCAGCAAGGCCAGCACGCGCGCAACCGGGCCGGCCGGACTCAAGGACAGCGCGATGCCTTCCGGCGTTTCGGCCGTGTAGACCGTATCAAGGCCCGCCAAAGCTCAAGATGCCCCGCCCCGCCTCGTGTGAAGGCGATTATGCGCCGAGTTCGAATGGCGCCCGGTCAGTTGGCCAGGTGGCTGGTCTGGCGGATGAACCTCGCGACGTTCTCGTGCAGCGCCTTGAGCGATGCGTCCTTGGCGTACACCATGTGACCGGAGTCGTAGAACTTGTACTCGATATTGCTCTGCAGGCTCGCCGGAATCGGCAAATGATGCATCTCGTACACGCCCTGGTAGAACGGCGTGGCGAGGTCGAAATAGCCCGCGTTCAATTGAACCTTCAGGTTGGGGTTGATCTTCATCGCATTGGCCAGGTCGGGCATCACGTTGGCGCCCTGGCGCGACGGAAACGCTTGAGTCTGTCCCGGCAGCTTGTGCTGGAAGTTCCAGGTCATGAACAGCGGCATGCGAGCCTTGAACTCCCTGCCTTCGCCATAGTGCAGGTCCTTGCGCGCATACTCGTTGAAGGCGGAAACGTAGGCCGAGCTGATCGCCGCGGATTGCGGATCGTAGTCGGCGCGCTGGCTCAAGGGATCGATGTCAGGACCCGAAAACCGGCTGTCGAGCCGGCCGGTCGTCAAGCCGCCGTCGCCCTGCAGGTTCTGTCGAAATTCACCGCCGTCGATGCGCAGGTCCGCCCGCAGGATGTACTCGACCGGCAGGCCCGTGTACTGGTGCAGCTTTTCGGCGATGGCGGCGCGTTCCGCCGCGCCCAGGTCCGACCCGGCCTGCAGCGCGCGCGCATACTCCCCCATGGCGAACTGCTCGACTTCGGCGAGCAGCGCATCCAGATCCGGGTGTTCCTTGGGCAGTTTGTGGTGGTACCAGGCGGTTGCGGCGTAGCTGGGCAGCACGGTCTGGTAGGGCAGATCGATGCCTGGATTGGCGGATGGGCGATCGGGACTGAGGTCGAAATTGAGGATCTGCGACAGCAGGATCACCCCGTTGAAGTCGATCGAGCGGTCCGCCTCGAGCTCGTTGATCAGCACCGCCGAGCGCGGCGTGCCGTAGCTCTCGCCGAACAGGTACTTGGGGGAGTTCCAGCGGCCGTATTTCGACAGGAACTGAGAGATGAATTCGGCGAACGCATCGGCATCCCGATCGACGCCGTAAAACAGCTTTTCCCGGTCCTTGCCGGCGATGCGGCTGAAGCCGACGCCCGGCGCATCGATGAAGACGAGGTCGCTCGCATCGAGCAGGCTCGAATCGTTGTTGACGATGGTGTACGGCGCGGCCGGCGTGTGCGCATCGGTCGCGGTAACGATCCGGCGCGGTCCGAAAGCGCCCATGTGCAGCCACAGCGACGCCGATCCGGGACCGCCGTTGAACAGAAACGTCAAGGCTCGGGGGCCGCCGCCGCTTTTGAAGTAGGCGACATAAAACATCGAGGCTTCGGCGGTCGGGTTCTTGGCATCGGCGCCGTCGTCGGCGGGCGCCGCCGGTGCCCGTACGGCTTTCGGATCGTGCGCCACATCGTCCCAGTCCTTCGGATGCACGACCAGGGTGCCCGCGACCGCCTGGTAGGAGATCGCCTGGCCGGCGATTGTGACCGTGCCGTTGCTGACTTTCTCCTCGGGCTTGAAGGGATATAACTTCCCTTCGGCCGACATCTCCGGGTCACCATCCGGCTTCTTGTCCGCCGGGGCTGGGGCCGCGGCCCATGAAAGCGACGAGGACAATGCGAACGCCCCCGCAAGCTTGGCCCAAAACCTAAATCGACCCGTCATCGTGCGACCGCTCATCTTCCTCTCCCCCGGTTCCAGGGGGCCGAGTCTAGCGGTCTCGTCTTGCAGAGGCCGATCGGCGCGAGGCGAACCGCTCGAATCCCCGATCGGGGCGACTGATGCCCCGGGTCAGAAGCGGTACCCCACCCCGAGCGAGAACAGGAACGGATCCAGGTTCACGGTGCTGACTTTGGTGCCGCCGGCCGACACGTCGGACTGAAGCGGCTTGATGTACTTGATGTCGCCATTGACGAACCAGCGCTTGTCGAGGTTGTAGTCCCCTCCGACGTCCAGACCAGGGGCGTGCGATAGCGTATCGGCCCCCGCTCGGCTGACGCGGAGCAGCATTAGACTGCGCCGATCAAACAAGGGTATCCAAGATGCCTCGCGTCGATCGCAGATCCTTTATCCGGCTGACCGGCACCGCGTCTGTCGGCGCCGCGGCCGTGTCGTCGCTTCCTGGCGTTGTCGCCGGAGCGGAATTCGGCAGCACCGTCGCGACCGGCGAAACGGCATTGCCGCCCGGGACGGCAACCCCCGCGGTGACCGCTCGCCTGGCCCAATACATCGTTGGTGCGAGATACGAGGATCTGCCAGCGCCGGTTCGCAAGGAAGGCGTCCGGACGTTCTTCAACTACGTCGGCGGTGCCGTCGGTGGATCCAGCGAAGAGACGGTCGATATCGCGGTGACAGCGCTGGCGCCATTCTCTGGACCGCCTCAAGCCGGATTGCTCGGCCGGCGCGAGAGATTCGATATCATGAATGCGGCATTCGTCAATGGCGTCAGCAGTCATGTCCACGACTATGACGACACGCACCTGAAGACGATCATCCACCCGGGAAGTCCCGTCATCTCCGCTGCGATGGCGGCGGCGGAATACCGCCCGACCAGCGGCAAAGATCTTCTGAATGCGCTCGTTGTCGGAATCGAGGTCGCGCTGCGCCTGGGCAATTCGGTCTACCCGAATCACTACGATCGCGGGTGGCACATCACCGGCACTTGCGGAGTCTTCGGCGCCGCCGCGGCGGCCGGAAAACTCCTTGCCCTTTCGCAACGGCAGATGATCTGGGCCCTTGGCCTGGCCGCTTCGACGCCCGTCGGGTTGAGGGAGTCTTTCGGCTCGATGAACAAGAGCTTCAACCCCGGTAAGGCCGCCGGTGACGGTATCTTCGCGGCACTGCTGGCAGCGAGAAATTTCACCAGCTCGGACGGGATGATAGAAGCCAGGCGCGGGTGGGCCAATACGATCTCGACCAAGCAGGACTACAGTGAAGTCACGGACGAACTTGGAATTCGATTCGAAAGCGCGCTCAATACCTACAAGCCGTTTGCGTGCGGAATCGTCCTTCACCCCGCGCTCGACGCCGCCATACAGCTGCGAAACGCGAATGGCCTGAAGGCGGACCGGATTTCCCGCATCGAACTGCGCGTCCACCCGCTCGTGCTCGAACTGACCGGCAAAAAGACTCCGACGACCGGGCTGGAAGGCAAGTTCAGCGTCTACCACGCGGTTGCGGTCGCTCTGCTGGATGGCATGGCGGGACCCAAGCAGTTCAGCGACCGGATCGTCCAGGAACCGGCCGTGCTGGCGCTGCGCACCAGGGTCTTTGCAACGGTTGACCCTGCACTGCGGGCGGAGCAGGCCGATATGACCATCGTCCTGGACGACGGGCGCCAACTGCACAAGTTCATCGAGCACGCGGTGGGAAGTGTCGATGTGCCAATGAGTGACCAGGCCCTGGAGGCGAAGTTTGCCGATCTGGCCGACGGCGTTTTGCCGCAAGCGCAGACGCGCCGGCTGATGCAGGCCTGCTGGAACCTCGAGGAGCTGGCCGACGCCGCCGATGTCGTGCGTTTGGCTGGGCGGACCTTGTGAGGGAATAAATCCTGGCCGTGGCCGGTATTGCCTATGACGGGCTGACGGCCGGCCCTACAAGGACCCTCGAAATGAGCGCACACGACCACGATCCTACCCGCCCCGGCCACAATCCCGCCCGCCGTCAGGCACTGAACTGCCTGGCCGCCTGGACCGGCGCCACCGTCGTCTGGACGGTCGCCGGCGGCGTGCCGCGCGCGCTCGGCGCGACCGGCGAGGGAGCCCCGACCGCGGCGGCCAAGAATGCCCTGACCTTCGTGCAGATCAGCGATACGCACATCGGCTTTCACAAGGAAGCCAATCCCGACGTGGTTGGCAGCCTGCGCCGCGCGATCGCCGATATCCATGCGTTGCCACAGACGCCGGCCTTCGTGGTGCACACCGGCGACGTGAGCCATTTGTCGAAACCCGAGGAATTCGCGCAGGCGCGCGACCTGCTGAAGGAAATCCGCGTCGATCGCGTGCACACGATTCCGGGCGAACACGACACGATCGACGAAGGCGCGACCGGGTACCTGAAGTTCTTCGATCACGACGGCAAAGGCAAGTCGTGGTACAGCTTCGATCAGGGCGGCGTGCACTTCGTCGGTCTGAACAACGTGCTCAACTTCAAGATGGGCACGATGGCCGCGCTGGGCGACGAGCAAATCGGCTGGCTCAAAGGCGATCTCGCGTCCGTCTCGCACTCGACCCCGATCGTCGTGCTCGGGCATATTCCGCTGTGGACGATCTGGGAGCCGTGGGGCTGGGGTACGGCCGACTCCGCGCAGGCGATGGCGCTGTTGCGTCCATTCGGATCGGTCACGGTGCTCAATGGCCATATCCATCAAGTGCTTCAAAAGGTCGAAGGCAACATTGCGCTGCACACCGCGAGGTCGCTGGCCTACCCGCTGCCCACTCCCGGACAGGCCGGGATCGGCGAGCCGGGCCCCGTCAAGGTTGCGGCCGGCGAACTCGGCAAGATGCTCGGAACGCGCCAACTCAGCGTCGTGCCCGGTCAGCACGACCTGGCGCTGATCGACAAGCCGCTCGATGCCTGAACGGCGCCGCCGCAAAGACACCCGCGTGAACTATCCGTCCACCCGCACCGCCCTTGACCCGCTTCGCGTCGGCGCCGCCGTCGTGCTGCTCTTGTGCGCAGCTTTCGTCCCGCCTGCGGTTTGCGCGGCGGCGGCCCCGACCGCCACAGCGGTCGCTATCAGCAAGTTCGCGTATGCGCCGAAAGAAATCACCGTCGCGCCCGGCACCAGGATCATCTGGACCAATCACGACGGAACGCCCCATACCGTGACCAGCACCGACAAGAGCTTCGCCTCGAAGGGTCTCGATACCGACGACAAGTTCGAGCACACGTTTGCGACGGTGGGCGACTTCAGCTACTCCTGCACGCTGCATCCCTTCATGACGGGGATCGTTCATGTGCGCAAGTAAATAGTCGCCGCCGTCACGAGTCCGACCTCGTACGGCGGCTTCGTGCATTGCTGATGCTGGACACGCGGTGCGTATACTCTGCAGCCCCGCAACAAGACCGGCAGGAATCCATGGCCAAGCTGGCTGCAGTGTGCTGCACGGCCATGCTCGCCGGCTTCACCGTCAGCACGTCGTCCGCAGAGCCGGAGTCGCTCAGGCTGGTGCAAACGATTCCGCTGGCCGGAATCGCCGGCCGCCTCGATCACATGGCCGTGGATCTGGAACAAAAGCGCCTGTTCGTGGCCGCGGTTGCCAACGGCACCCTGGAGGTCCTTGATCTGCGCGCCGGCACGGTGATCAACCACCTTGCCGGCATCAAGGAGGCGCAGGATGCGCTCTTTCTTGGCGGTCACTTCAACAAATTGTATGTATCGAGCCTGGATGGCACGCTGCGGATCTTCCAGGGCGAGACCTTTCGACTGATTCAGGCACTGAAGCTCGAACCCGATCCGAACCGCCTGTTGTATGACCCGGCGACCGACCTGATCTATTTCGGCTATGGCGGCCAGAACGCCGGATTCGATACGTACGAACGAATCGGGATCCTGCAAGCGAAGCGAGGTGCGCAATCCGATCAGTTTGTGGCCGACATGATTGCCCCGACCTACCGCCCCGGGCATCTGGCGGAGCTGGCGATGGAAGACGACGGCAAGCTCCTCGTTTGCGACTCGCGAGCGGACCTGATCTTCCAGTTCGATACCCGCAAGCGCGAACTCTTGAAGAGCTGGCCGGCGCACGGCGATGGCGCCGCCGACATGAGCCTCGACCGGGCGCACCACCGCCTGTTTGTCGGAACGAGGATTCCGCCCGAGATGACGGTCTACGACAGCCTGTCAGGCCAGCAGATCGTCAGCCTGCCGGGGCCTGAGACCATGGACGGCGTCTACTACGACGCCGGCCTGAAGCGGATCTACGTGTCGGGCGGCCGCTGGTACGGAACACCGGAGGCCTCGCCCGGTTGGGTCTACGTGTATCAGCAGAGGGACGCTGATCACTACGATTTGATCTCCAGGATCATGACCCGGCCCGGCTCCGGCACGTCCCTGTTCGTGCCTGCGCTCAACCGTCTGTACGTCGCGTCCCAGGCGATCGGCGAGCAGGACGCCGCGATACTGGTATTCGAACCCGTGCCGTGAGAGTTCTTGCCGGGTCCCGGCCAGTTGTCGCTGCCTTGGCCGGCGCCGGCGGGACCGGGTCGTCCCGCCGGGCCAAGATCGCCGAAGGTAACTGGCTAGTCAGGATCCGCCACGCCCGGATTCGGGCCATGGCGCAGGACCGGATACGGCTTGCCGTCCATCAAGCCGGCCCATAGCACTCTGTTGTACAGATCGGGAGGCGCGCGGTCGGCGTCGGAGAAATCGAATCCGCGCGTCACCGTGTCCCAGTACGCCGCATCGTGTTTCGGCACCACCGCCGGACCTTGCGCGTATTTCGTGCCGATGTCGGACGCCGACAGCGTCGTCGTCGCCAGGATGGTCGAGGCGACCGAATCGTAGGTCCACGCTCCCGACGACGTGATGTCGAACGCCTCCGACATCGGCCGCTGGTAAGCGGTGTTCAAGTTGATGTGCGGCGCGCCCAGGATGTCCTCGATCGTGCGCAGCGCATTGACCTGGCTGTAATGGGTGCTGACGATCGCGTGCTGTTTCACATACGCGCCAACGATATACGCGGTGGCGCGATGCGAGTCGACGTGGTCCGGACCGTCCTGACAGTCGTCTTCGGTGACGATGATCACCGTATTTTTGGCGTACGGGCTGTGTGCCACGGCCTCGACCATCCGGCCCACCGCCAGATCGTCATCGGCCTGCTGGGTTTCCGGCGTGTTGACCCCGGCCAGCGCCGTGCCGAAGCTGCCGGTATGGTCGTGGCTCACGCGAAACAGCATCAGGTTGGGCAGGTTCTTGTTGGCGACGAACTGGACGAACTCGCGCTTCCACTCGTTGTAGCGCCACAGGTCCGGATAGTTCATGTCGAAACCACGGAAGTACAGGTCCGTGAGGTCGACCAGGTTTGGGTTCAGCGGCGCGACTTGAACGATACCGGCCGCGAAGGGATCCGACACCGGCGCGGCGATGGTTCCGATGCTGCCGATGTTGTTCACCATGAAACCGTAATTTCGCACGGTCTTGCCGGCCCGCAGGGCCGCGTCGAAGATGTAGCCTTGCTGGTAGCCGAAGGCGGCGTCGGCGGCGGCGTGGTTGCCGATGCCGGCCAGCAGGTTGGCGGGCCCGCCCGGCAGGCTCGCCGATCCGGCGCTGAATGCCCCGTTGGTGGCCGTGTCGCGTTCCGCGACGGTCGCCAGGCCCACCGGGACGTTGCGATTCGACCCTTCGGATTCGTAAGACAGGCCGCGATTGACCCTGGCGTAATTGATCTGCTGCGTGATCGTCTCCGTGTTGGTGACGCGCCCCGCCATGGCCCAGGACCAGCCGTCCATGCTGCCGTCACCCGGATCCATGAAATTGTCCAGCGTGACGAAATCGTCCGCCAGGCGATGGAAGTTCGGGATGATCGCTTCGCCGAACACGTTCAACGCCGGGTCAACGTTGGCACCGTTGGTCAGATCGCCCAGCATCTGATCGAAGGTGCGGTTTTCCTTCACCACGTAGATGATGTGCTGGATCCGGTCGCGCAGGAACTCCATCACCTGCCGGTCACTCGCGCCCGACTCGGCGCTGTAACCGTTGTTCAGTGCCACCTGCTGCGTCAACCTTGCGAGCTCCGCCTGGCCGGGCAGCGCCGCGCTGACCAGCGACGAGCGTTCCAACTGGAACTGGTACTGGTTCCACCCCAGCGCTGCGAACAGCGCCGCCAGATTGCCGCCCGGGTAAGAGACGGTCGTCAGATTGGGGGTGCTGCCCATCAGGTAGTGAGTGTTCGGGCCCGTGATGCTCTTGCCATTGACGATGTACATCCAGGTTCCGTCGGCGCTGAACGTGATGTCATGTGGCTCGTAGGCCGTTGGGATCAGTCCGGCAACCCGGAATTGACCCTCGCCTTCCCCGTCTTCGGAGCCTTCGAGCGGGATCACCGCGATCGAGTTGGCACCCGAATTGACCGCGTACAGGGTGGCGCCATCCGGAGAGAGCGTCACCGCGAAAGTGGCCGCGCCGGTGTTTTTTGGTCCCGGCAATAGCCCGGCTGGGGCGCGCGCATCGATACGGGCGGTGACCGAGTTGGACGCCGTGTCGATCACTGCGACCTGGTCCGAGTTGTCCTGCGCCACATACAACCGGCTCTGCGACTTATTGAGAGTCATCCCGAGCGCGTTGCCGTCGAGCTTGATGCGCGTGATCAAATGGCCCGCGGTGGGGGACGAGATGTCCACTACCACGACCTCGCGGTCCCGGTCCGACGAGACATACGCCGTGCCGTTGCCCTTGATCGCGACCGCGAACGGGAAGGTCCCGCCGGCGACGCCGCTCGTTCCTTCGTTGTTCGCGAAGAACGGCCGCAGGTCGTGCTCGTACCGGACCGTGCGGGTCGCCGTATCTATCACGCTGATCGAGTCGTTGTAGTTGTTAACGACCACCAGTGTCTTGCCGTCGGCGGAGATGCCCAGGCCGCTGGCGTTCGGCTGGACCCCGAGGCCGATGCCCTTGTTGGCATGCGTGCTGGTGTGGCCCAACGCGATGGTGCCCGCCGGCGTGAAGGCAGCAGCGCTCCTGGTGTAGACATACACGGCGTCATCGTTACCGCCCGCGGCAAACAGCGTATTGCCATCAGTAGACCAGACCAGACCGACGTGCGAATTGGCCTGCTGGATCACCTGCGACAGCTTCGGATTGCGCTTGTTGGCGCCGGCCACGTTGTACAGGAAGATGTACTGGGTCGAGTTCGCCGCATCGATCGTGCCCGTGTTGCTGGGCATATAGAGCGAGTTCTGCCCCGCGCAGATGATCGCCAATGTCGTGCCGTCCGGGCTCAGCTGCGAGCGTACCGCCTCACCGGCGACGAAGTTCGGGTAGCCCGCCAGACCGGGATTCAGCGGCTGCTGAACCGCGCCGGCCATCGCCACAGGCGTGATGTACTGCCCGGTTGCCAGCTGCAGCGCGCCATCGCGGTCGGCGGGCGCGTCGCGTTGCGCGTGGGCCAGATGCGGGACCGCCCACATCGTGGAAGCCAGCAGCGCAGCATGTAATAAGCGCGTCGATCGGGTGTTGTCCATTTTTCTATCTCCTGGTAACTGATGCTGCTATCCGGATATGCTCGCAACAGGGACGGTCACTCGCATTTGATCAGCGGTCCAACAGCGAGCGTCGATCCGCTCGCGACCGCGGCGGGAGTAAATCACCGCCGTAGCAACGTCTTGATGACCTGCTCGGCCGCGCTAGGGGTATGACAGAACGATGAACCTGCGCCGACCCTGGCAGGTTGCCCTGTCTGCGTCGTGGTTGCGCTGTCGACGAGGGACAGGCTAGCTCTGCTTCGGCTTGACCCGACTGCGTCTTGCCCCGACCGGCGCGCTGTCAATTTCGATGGAAACCGCCAATTGCTGAATGCGGGCCAGCAATTCACCGCGCGGCGTGGTGGGACGGGCAACCAGGACAATCTCGCGCTTCGGGGCCGGCGCAGCCAGCGGGCGGGCGATGACATTGGTTCCGACCAGGAACCCGGCCTTGATCGCCATTTCCGGCAGCAGCGAAACCCCCAGTCCCGCCTCCACCATCTGCACCAGGGTTGGCAGACTGCTGGCCTCGATCGTCGAAGCAATGCGATCGCGTCCGCGCCGCCCCTTCTGGCAGGCCTGAAGCGTGTGCTCGCGCAGGCAATGACCGTCGCTGAGCAGCAGCAGGCGCCCCATGTCGACCTGGGAGACTTTCGGGCGGAGCAGCTTGGCCATCGGATCGGCCTCCGATGCGATCAGCCACAGCTCCTCCGTCAGGACCGGATACACGCGAAGGTGGCCGACGTCCATCGGCAGCGCGATGATGGCAAAATCGATTTCACCCTCGCCGACCGCATCCAGCAATGCAGCGGTCTGATCCTCCCGCAGCAAGGTGACCAGTTCCGGCATGTCGCGCCGCATCATCCGCAGCAGCCGCGGCAGCAGAAAGGGGGCGATGGTCGGTATGGCGCCCAGCGTCACCGTCCCCTGCAACGGACGCCCCGCCTCCTGCGCGGCATTGACCAGATCGAGCGCCTGGCTGAGCAGGCTGCGTGCGCGCTCGATCAGATCACGGCCCATCGGCGTCACCTTCACGCTCTGACGGTCCCGTTCGAACAGCACCACGCCCAGCGTCTGCTCCAGTTCGCGGATTCCGGCCGACAGCGTCGACTGGGTGACGAAGCAGCGCTCGGCGGCACGCGTGAAGTTGAGCGTCTCCGAAAGTGAGACCAGGTAGGCGAGCTGCCTCAGAGACAGGGCGTTGGCGGCATGGACGAGAGTGGCCATGGGTGCTCACGGCGTCGGCAGAGGTTTATTATCGACTATTTCGATTACGATCACCATTTTTATTTGTTGGATTAATCAGCCAGACACCCCCACCATAGCGTCACCGAACCCTTCCTACGTGTCTGGAGCAAAGCCATGTCGCTGATCAACACCCGGGTAAAACCCTTCAAAGCCACCGCCTACCACAACGGCAAGTTCGTCGAAGTGAGCGACGCGACGATCCGGGGCAAGTGGTCCGTCTTCGTCTTCTACCCCGCCGACTTCACGTTCGTCTGTCCGACCGAACTGGAGGACCTGGCCGAGCACTACAGCGAGTTCCGCCGGATCGGAGTCGAGATCTACGGGGTGTCGACCGACACGCATTTCGCACACAAGGCCTGGCATGACACTTCGGGCGCGATCGGCAAGGTCGAATACCCGCTGATCGGAGATCCGACCGGGCGGTTGACCCGCAACTTCGAGGTGATGATCGAGGAGGAAGGCCTGGCACTGCGCGGCACCTTCGTCGTCAATCCGGAAGGCGAGATCAAGCTGTGCGAGATCCACGACAACGGTATCGGCCGCGACGCGAAGGAGCTGATGCGCAAGGTCAAGGCCGCCCAGTACGTTGCTTCCCATCCGGGCGAGGTGTGCCCGGCGCGGTGGAAGGAAGGCGAGAAGACCCTGAAGCCGTCGCTCGACCTCGTCGGCAAGATCTGAGAACACCTTTTCCGGCCTGCGGCCGGAAAAGGCGGGAGGAAGGGAACGAGGGGGCTGGGCGGGCCCCCTCGTGCTCCCCCAGCCAATGTGAAGGAAGATACGATGCTTGACGAAGATTTGAAAGCCCAGTTGAAAAGCTATCTCGAGAGGATCACCCACCCCGTTGCGTTGGTGGCGCGCGTCGACGATAGCGAGGCCTCGCGGCAGATGATCGCGTTGCTGCGCGACATCGCTGAACAATCCGACCGTGTGACGCTCACCACGACCGACCCCGTCGACGCTGGAGCGCGCACGCCCTCGTTCCGGATCGAACGCATCGGCACCGACGTCGGCGTTCGCTTCGCCGCGCTGCCGACCGGGCACGAGTTCACATCGCTGGTCCTTGCGCTGCTGCAGGTCGGCGGCTACCCGCCCAAGCTGGGGGCGGATCTTGTCGAGCGGATCCGCGCCCTCGAAGGGGAATTCAGCTTCGAGACCTACATGTCACTGACCTGCCAGAACTGCCCTGATGTCGTACAGGCGCTCAACGCCATGTCGGTCCTGAATCCGCGCATCCGCCACGTCGCGATCGACGGCGCGCTGTATCAGGATGAGGTCGAGCGTCTGGGCATCCTGTCAGTGCCCACCGTCTACCTGAACGGCGAGCCGTTCGGCCAGGGCAGGATGGGCGTCGAGGAGATTCTTGCCAAGCTCGACAACAGCTCGCCCGCAAGCGCCGCAGCCGACCTGGGTGCAAGGACCCCATATGACGTGCTGATCGTCGGCGGCGGACCCGCCGGTGCCGCGGCGGCGATCTACGCGGCGCGCAAGGGCATCCGCACCGGGATCGTTGCCGAGCGCTTCGGCGGCCAGGTGCTCGACACGATGGCCATCGAGAACTTCGTATCGGTCGCGGAAACGGACGGGCCGAAGTTCGCCGCGGCCCTCGAGCAGCACGTGCGTCAGTACGACGTCGAAATGCTCAATGCGCAGCGCGCCGAGCAGCTCGTGCCGGCCGCCGAGGCCGGCGGCCTGGCCGAAGTGCGGCTTGCCAACGGTGCCTTGCTGACCGCGCGCTCTGTCGTGCTGGCGACCGGCGCACGCTGGCGGAACATCAACGTGCCGGGCGAGCAGGAATACCGCAATCGCGGCGTCGCCTATTGCCCGCATTGCGATGGGCCGCTGTTCAAGGGCAAACGCGTCGCGGTGATCGGCGGCGGCAATTCCGGCGTCGAGGCGGCGATCGACCTGGCGGGCATCGTCGAGCACGTGACCCTGGTCGAGTTCACGCCGCAGCTTAAGGCCGACGCGATTTTAGTTGCGAAGATGAAAAGCCTGCCGAACGTCGACATTCACACGAACGCGCAGACCATCGAGATCACGGGCGACGGCGCCCGCGTCAACGGGTTGCGCTACGTGGACCGGGCCAGCGGCCAGGAGCAACACGTCGCGCTGGCCGGCGTGTTCGTGCAGATCGGCCTGGTGCCGAACACCGAGTGGCTCAAAGGCAGCGTCGAGTTGAACCGCTTCGGCGAGATCGTCGTCGACGCCAGGGGGCAGACAAGCGCCGCCGGGGTGTTCGCCGCGGGCGATTCGACCACGACACCCTACAAGCAAATCGTCACCGCGACCGGCGAAGGCGCGAAGGCGGCGCTGTCGGCCTTCGACCACCTGATCCGGACGCCGCTGCCGATCGCGGCTTGAGCGGCCGGCTAGCGGCGCGCCTCAGCCGCGACGGCCGCGCATCACCAGCGCAAGACGACCATTTTCTCCTGGGTCATGTCGTGCATGGTGTAAGGGATGCCGCCGACGCCGTAGCCCGACTGGTGGCGTCCGGCGAAAGGCATCCAGTCCGTCCGGAAGGCCGTGTGGTCGTTGACCAGGATCGCCGAGGCGTCGAGCAACCGCGCGCCCTTGAGTGCGACGTCGATATCGCGGGTGAAGACGGCGGCCTGGAAGGCGAAGGGCAGGCTGTTGGCCCGTGCGATCGCCTCGTCGAGGTCGCTATAGCCGTACACGCAGGTGACCGGGCCGAAAACCTCTTCCCGCGATACCCGCACCGTGGCGGGTGGCTCGACGATCACCGTCGGCCCGTAAACCCGCTCGCTGATGCGCGCGCCCCCGGTCGTGACCTTGCCGCCGGCATCGCGAGCCTCCTGCACCCATGCCGCCACGCGATCGACCTCCCTGGGCAGGATCAGCGGTCCCATTTCGGTCTGCGGCAGGGTCGGATCGCCGACCCGCAGGGCGCGCACCCGCTCGGTCAGGTGCTCGACGAAGCGGGGCACGATATCGGCATGCACAAAGATGCGTTGCACCGACACGCAGACCTGGCCGGCGTGGTAGTAGCCGCCCTTCACCAGCGGCTCGATGATCGCGTCGATCTGTACCGACCGGTCGACGATGACGGGTGCGGCTCCGCCGTGCTCGAGCGCGCAGCGGGCGCCTGGCGCCAGCTTCGAGCGAAGGTACCACCCGACCTTTGCCGAGCCGATAAAGCTCAGGAACGCGATGCTCGGATGGGTGGCCAGGCCCTCGGCCAGCGCGTTGTCGTCGACGAACAGAGTCTGGCACCAATCGGGCGGCAGCCCGGCCTCGCGAGCGAGTTCCACGAAGCGCCGACAGCTGAGTGGCGTCGTGTTCGCCGGCTTGATGATGACCGGGCAACCCGTCGCGATCGCCGGGGCCACCTGATGCACGATCAGATTCAGCGGATGATTGAAGGCTGAAATAGCCGCGACGATGCCGATCGGCTCCTTGGTGGTGAACGCCCAGCGGTCGCGGCTGGCCGGCGTCAGGCCCATCGGGATCTCGCGCCCGGCCAGATGCTCCAGCTCGCCGGCGGCCCCCTCGACCCCGTTGATCGCCCGCGTCGTCTCGATCCGCGCGTCGGTCAGCGGCTTGCCGCCTTCACGGGCGATCATCATGGCCAAGGCCTCGAACTCCCGCTGCATCAGGCCGGCCAGGCGGCGCAGGATCTCGATGCGCTGGTAGGCCGGCAGCCAGTGGGGGCGGTCGGCGAAGCACCGGGCCGCGTGCTCGAGCTTGCGCGCCAGGCTTGCCGCATCGTCGACCGCGATGTCCTCAATTGGAGCGCCATCAAAGGCTTGTCTGACCAGCATCGTCGCCCTCCTTTTGGATGTCGTGGAACCGGCCTACTGGACTTCGGCTAACTTGTGGGCGAGCTCGTCGATCAGCACCCGTTTGTTTTCGGAGTAATCGACCGGCACGATCACCAGGTGCACGCCGCCGGCGGCGAACGCCCCCTCGATGGCTCCGACCAGCTGATTGGTAGCTGCGATGCGCACCCCCCGGCCGCCGTAGCCTCTGGCGTAGGCGACGAAGTCGGGATTATCGAAGGACAGCCCGAAATCCTCAAAACCCATGGATGCCTGTTTCCAGCGGATCATGCCGTAGCCGCGATCCTCGATGATCAGCACGACCAGGTTCAGACCCAGCCGGATCGCGGTCTCCAGATCCTGGGAGTTCATCATGAACCCGCCGTCGCCGCACACCGCCATGACCCTGCGCTCGGGATAGAGCATGGCCGCCATCATCGCCGAGGCCAGTCCCGCACCCATCGTGGCCAGCGCGTTGTCGAGCAGGATGGTATTGGCGATATGGGTGCGGTAATTGCGCGCGAACCAGATCTTGTACATGCCGTTGTCGAGGCAGAGGATGCCGTCATCCGGCATGGTCCGCCGGACATCGGCGACGATCCGCTGCGGGGCCAACGGAAAGCGGGGATCGTCCGAACCCTCGCTGGTATGGGTCAGCACGCAGTCGCGGATCCTCATGAAATAGCTCGGATCTTGCGACAGCTTGCCGTGCAGACGGTCGGCGAGGCGCGCAACGCTGTCGGCGATGTCGCCGATGACCTCGACATGCGGGTAGTAGATCTGATCGATGTCGGCGCTGTTGAAGTCGACGTGAACGACCTTGGGGCCGCCGTCGCGCATGATGAACGGTGGTTTTTCGACCGTGTCGTGGCCGATGGCGAGGATCAAGTCGGCCCGGCCGATCGCCGCATGAACATAATCCTTTTCGGATAAGGCGGCCGTGCCGATGAACAGGTCCGAATTGCCGCCGATGGCGCCCTTGCCCATCTGGGTGTTGAAAAACGGGATTCCCAGGCGGCGCACCGCCGCCGACAGCTCCGGTGCCAGGCCTGGGCGGTTGGCCCCGCCCCCGATCAACACCAGCGGGTGGCGCGCCCGAGCCACCAGCTCGGCGGCATCGGCGACCGCCTGCTCGGGCGCGAGCGGGCGCCGGGCCGGTGTTACCGGGACCACATCGACCCGGTCGGCCGTCTGCGCCGCGATGTCCTCGGGCAGTTCGAGATGCACCGGGCCGGGACGTTCCTCCAGCGCGGTGCGAAAGGCGTCGCGCACCAGAGTCGGGATGTTTCGCGCATCCAGAACCGCCTTGGCCGACTTGGTGAGCGGACGCATCAGCGAGACCGCATCGATGATCTGGAAGCGCGCCTGGCGGCTGTGCAGGATCGGCTTCTGTCCGGTGATGATCACCATCGGCATGCCGCCGAGCAAAGCGAAGGCCGCCGCGGTAACGAGGTTGGTGGTCCCCGGCCCCAGCGTGCTGAAACACACGCCGGGGCGGCCGGTGAGGCGCCCGTAGGTAGCCGCCATGAACCCGGCGACCTGTTCGTGCCGCGTGACGACGACCTCGATGGAGGAGGTGCGCAGCGCCTCCAGGAAATCCAGATTCTCCTCGCCGGGCACGCCGAAGATGTATTCGACGTCTTCATTTTCCAGCGCCCGGACCATCAGGTCGGCGCCCTTCATGATGGATGGCTGCATGGTCGGTGCCCCAGTCGGTGAATTTCTGCCCAGTATGACCGGATCACGGGGCAGCGGCGGCCGCCCCGAATCTGGCGTCCTTGGCCTCCCTTCCGATTCCCGCGACTGCGGCGATGACAATTGCCTCACGCCGGCAACAAGGGCCAGTCCCATAGCGTAGTCGCCGCCGTGGGCCTCGGCGTTATGGCATGCGCTACTGGCCGCGCCCGGCGGCGATACGGTCAGGCTGTCGGGCCAGGCAGGCCCGTATCGGCGGGCGAACCCCGTTGGATGACCGGCGTTCGGGCGCGATTGAGCAGCGCGTAGCGCGCAATTTCGTCCTTGCGCGCGAACCAGACATCGGGCTTGCTCTTGGCATAGGTCAGGAAGCGGTCGAGGGCCCGCACCCGGCCGGCGTGGCCGGAGATGCGGTCATGCAGGCTGATGACCAACATGCGGCGCCGATACGCGCCCTCCTCGTACAGTTGATCGAATTCGTCGCGCAGCGCCTGCTCGTACGCGGCAGGGTTCCAGTCCTCGAATGGAAACGCCACGATGTCGTTCATGTGAAAGGTATACGGAACCGTGACGAAATCCCGTCCACGCACTGGGATGATGAAGGGCTCGTCGTGGCTCGGTTCGTCGATGTGATAAACGAAGCCGAGATCCTGCAGCGTCTCCAGAATGTAGATCGAATTGCGCATCCAATAGGCGTTCCAGCCGATCGGCTTTTGGCCGGTGACCCGCTGGATGACCTCGACGCTGTCCGCGATGAAGCGCTTTTCGTCATCGCGCGGGAGCCGGTACGAGTTGTTCCAGATCCGTCCGTGCGCCGCGGCCTCGTGGCCGCGACGCACGATCTCCTGGGCGAGATCGGGCGACGTTTGCACGGCCTTGCCGATCATGAACGAGCTCAGCTTGATGCTATGCCTGTCCATCAGATCGAGCAGACGCGGAATGCCTTCATAGTGTCCATAGGCGAAGAACGCGTTGGTCGGCAGGTCCGGGACGCCCTTCTCGATCGGATCCGGAATCACGCCGCTGGCGCCTGAAATCGGCTGGCCGCCACCCTCGAACATCAGCGAAAGGCTCACGGCCAGTCGCGCGCCGTTCGGCCAGAAGGTGGATCCAGCGCGGTCCGACGCGCTGGCCGCCTGTTTTGCAGTCTCGGCAGAGACCGTCAGGTTGCCGCTACGGGACGCGGCGGCCAGCACGGCGCCCGCGCCAATGGTCTGGAGGGTCCCGCGGCGACTGAGCGAGAAGGATCGATCTGCGCAATGGTTCACGGTTCACCTGCGGCTCATGAATTCACCCCAGCCCAACTCAATTCACCCGGCTAGGCTCAGTTCGGTGGAGATAATCTCCACTTGCAGGAAACTCTGATCAATCAGGCAATGATGGTCGGATTGATGGGGGCGCGTCTGCCCGCCGGTTGCTGCGTTTTTGCCATTTATTGCGGGCCGCCAGACCCAGGACGCGCCCATGCTGGATGACATCACGGAAAGCGGCTCTACTCCGGCGACTCGAGTTGGGCTACAGTAGATTCATCGCCTGGGACAAGAAATCACGTCATGCCTTCTGAAGCGAGTGTGGTCCAGACGAGCATGGAGGGGCATCACTCCAGCGAGAGCGAGGACAGCAGTCGTGTGCTGACCTCGGTCTTCGTCGCCTACACCGCTGCGTCGACACTGTGGCTTCTGTTTGCCACCGCAGTCGGCGTGGTGCTCGCGTACAAGTTCGGCGCGCCGGATTTTGCTCCCGGCGAGTGGCTGACGTTCGGTCGTCTGCGCCCGATTCATACCAACGCCACGTTCTACGGATGGGCCAGCCTGGCCCTGATCGGACTCGGCTATTACGTGGCCGCGCGCAGCTGCGGGACACCGCTGTACAGCGCCAAGCTGGCATGGATCGCACTGGTGCTGTTCAACGTGGCCGTGGTGGCCGGCACCGTCGCACTGGACCTGGGCTACAGCGACGGCAGTCTCGAGTACCGCGAATGGCCGTGGCCGATCCGGCTGATCTTTCTGGCCGGCCTGGTGGTCACTGCCATGAATCTGATCGGCACCGTGGCGCGACGCGACACCGAGGACATTTACCTCTCGAACTGGTACATCATCGGCGGGGTTCTGTGGGCCAGCACCTTCTCGCTGGTGGCGGTCCTGCCGTGGTACCAGTACGGACTGGGCCAGGTGTCGGTCTCGGGCTTCTACATGCACAACGCGGTGGGCATGTGGTTCACGCCGCTGACGCTGGGCATGCTGTACTACGCCCTGCCCAAGACGCTGAGCCGCCCGATCTACTCGTACGCGCTGGGGGTGTTCGCGTTCTGGACCAACCTGGTGTTCTACCCGATCATCGGCGCGCACCACTTCCTGTTCACCCCGCTGCCGTGGTGGCTGCAGACCACGGCCATCGTGTTCAGCGTGGCGATGCTGGTGCCGGTGTGGGGTGGCAGCACCAACTTCCTGCTGACGATGCGCGGGCGACTGCGCGACCTGGCGCATTCCTACCCGCTGATGTTCATCCTGGTGGGCGTGATCGGCTACGTGGTCGGGTCGACCCAGGGCACGTTTGAGGCATTCCGCTCGCTGCAGGAGGTGTGGCATCTGACCAATTTCACGGTCGGACATTCGCACCTGACCATGTATGGCTTTGTCAATTTCGCGATCTGGGGCGGCGTGTACGCCCTGCTGCCGCTGGCGACCGGAAAGTTCCCGGGCCGGCTCGGCATGAGCCTGCATTTCTGGATGGCGGTGGTCGGCAGCTTCATTTATGTGATTTCGCTGTCGATCGGCGGCACCATCCAGGGGCTGGACTGGATGCACGGCGCGCCCTTCATCCAGTCGGTGGTGGATATCCAGTCCTACTGGGTGTGGCGCGGCGTGGGCGGCGTGCTGATGTTCCTGAGCCACATCGTGTTCGCCTGGAACGTCGGGCGGATGTGCTTCGGTCCATCGGCCGAGGCGGCCCCGCTGGCGACTGTCCCCGCCGAGGGGGCCGCCGCATGAACAAGCTGGTCCTGATCGCCGGCGGCTCGGCGCTGGTGTACGCGACCCTGGCACTCGTGATGGGTGTGCTGCCCGGCATCGAGCTGTCGCTGACCCCGGCTGGGCCGGGGGTTGAACCGCTGACACCGTTGCAGGCCGAAGGACGCGACGTCTACGTCGCCAATGGCTGCAGCTACTGTCATACCCAGCAGGTGCGGCCGCTGCCCCAGGACAAGATCTTTGGCCGTCCGTCGGCGCCCGGCGACTTTGCCTACCAGACACCGGAGCTGCTGGGCTCGGAGCGCACCGGGCCGGACCTGACCAACGCCGGGGTGCGGCAACCGAGCACGGTGTGGCAGTACATCCACCTGTACAACCCGCGCGCGGTGGTGCCCGAATCGATCATGCCGGCGTTCGACTGGATGTTCAAAGTGGTCGACCAGGCCCCGGCCGGCACGGCGCCGGTGCCGCTGCCCAAGGCGTACGCGCCGGCGCGCGGCGTCGTCGTGCCGGGTCATCAGGCCGAGGCGCTGGTGGCCTATCTGCTGTCATTGAAGCAGCCCGCACTGCCGGATTCCGGCAGCGATGCCAGCGCAACGCCAGCCGTCGGCAGCGCTTCGCCCACCAACGCGTCGACCACCGCGGCGACCGCGCCTGCGACTGGGGCTGCGCCCGCCGCCGCCGTGCCCGCCACGGGCGGCGCAGACCTGACCAAGGGCCAGGCTCTGTTCACCGCCAATTGCGCCGCCTGCCACCAGGCCAATGGCGAGGGCCTGCCGGGCGCGTTTCCATCGCTGAAGGGAAACGACGTGGTCAATGACGCCGATCCGAGCGGGCAACTGCACGCGATATTGCAGGGGTTGCAAGGGGCCAAAGTGGGCGGGGTCGTTTACTCCAGTCCAATGCCCCCGTTCGCCGGCACGCTCAGCGACGTTGATATTGCGAACATCGTCGACTATGAGCGAAGCTCCTGGGGCAACCACGGAGCGCCGGTCACCGCTGCGCAAGTCGCCGCCGAACGCGCCAAGGGCAAGTGAACTGGGCCGACCGATGCACGACCACCTGATCGGCCCGCTGTGGGGCAATGTAATCATCATGGCCGTGGCCGGCGCCATCACCGTGGGCTGTTTCGTGGCCGCCTTCAGGATGCTGATACGCCCGGGCGAGACCGACCGGCGCCACGTCAAGTACGCAATTTTGCGTGACGATCGCTGATGGGAGGGGCACCTGGTGGACAAACCGCGCGTTCGTATTTACCTGGACAACAACCCGACGCCGATCCTCGATGAGGAGCTGCCGGCCGACGTTACGCTGGACACCCGCACGCTGGAGGATGGGCCGCACCGACTGCTGATCCGTGCCCGCGGTCAAAGCGGGCGCGAAGGCCTCGAGGAGCTGGCCTTTCACGTTCACAACGGGCCGGGCGTCGTCGTGTCCGGCCTGCGCCCGAACTCCGTACGAAGCGGAGAAGTGCGCTTCTCGGTGGACGCGTTCAGCTCGGAAGACCCCTTCGACCCGCGTCACGCCGAGGCGCGATCGTCGATCCCGGTCTGGGTGTGGGTGATGTCGCTGTTCGTGGTGTCCTGGGCGGTGTGGTACGCCGCGCGCATGTGGGAGGTGCCGGCTCAATACGCCCAGACGCCGACCTACCGCAGCCAGGCGAGCGTCCCGTCCAAGTAGCTCTCGATCACGCGTCGACCTTCGCCACACCCATCTGTTGCAGCAGCGTCAGATTGTCCTCGATGTGCCAATTGTCGGTGATGCGGCCGCTCTCGACTTTGACGAGGTCGGTGGCGATGAATGCAATTGCCTGTCCCTTGCCCTGGGTCTGGCCGAAGGAGCCCGTGAAGTGTCCGCTGAATCTCATGTGGACCGTGACGTAGTCGCCCGCGACGATCATCTTTTCCACGGTCACCATGAGGTCCGGAACCGCAGCGCGGAAGTGGCGCGAGGCAAAGGCCGGCCCTTCCGGTCCCGGCGGACGGCCCGGCGGCAAGGTGCGGTCGGTAAACTTCTCCGCGATGGCCTGCTTCAGGAAGGCCTCATCGCCCGTGTTCCAGAAGTCGTAGAACGCGCGCACCGCTTTCACAGTCGCCTCGCGCTGCGCCGCCGGGATCGGCCCGGCGATGACGATCTCGTTGACCTTGACGCTGTCGGCCGCGACCGTCAACGCCGGCAAGGACAAACTCAACGCCGCGAAAACGCCGAAGCCCAGAGGTTTAGTGATCATGGTCGCTGCTCCGGTTCGATGTCGGTGGAGATGCTCAAGTGCTTCCACTTCCGGTCGGATTCGATCTTCGCGAGATCGTTCTGTTCCACGAAGCGATACGCATCGCTGCCGAGCAGCAACCGGAGCGGCGGATCGTCCAGGCTGGCGATATGGAGAACGGCAGCAGCCGCTTTAGCGGGATCGCCGGGTTGCTTGCCGTTGTAGTCGCGCTGGAACCGGGCCGTCTTGCCAACGGTGGAATCGTATTCCGGGCGGCCTTCGCGAATTTCCGTGGAGGAGCCCGCGAAGTCGGTGCGGAAACCTCCCGGCTCGATGATCGTCACCTTGATGCCGAGCGGCGCGACCTCCTTGGAGAGCACTTCGGAGAAGCCTTCGACGCCCCACTTTGCGGCGGCATAGGGGGCGCGGCCGGCCGGCCCGATCCGACCTCCAACCGAGGAGAACTGCAGGATGTGCCCGCTTCTTTGCTCCCGCATCCAGGGCAGCGCCGCCTTGGTGACGTTGATGACGCCGAACAGATTCGTCTCGATCTGCGCGCGGAACTCTTCGAGGTTCGTATCCTCGATCGGGCTGACGTTGCCATATCCTGCATTGTTGGCGAGCACGTCGAGCCGTCCGAACGCCTTCCTGGCCACGGCGACGGCATCAGCGGCAGCCTGTTCGTTCGTAACATCCAGCGCGACCGCGCGCACCCGATCGCCGTAGCGCTGTGCAAGATCGGCGAGCTGGGCCGGATTGCGGGCGGTCGCAACGAGATTCTGTCCTGCAGCGAGTACTGCTTCGGCGAGCGCGCGTCCAAGGCCACGGGCACTGCCGGTAATCAACCAGACTTTTGGCATGGATTGTCCTTGCTAGAGGAACAGAAGGCGCGCCTGCCGAAGCCACGGCCACCGATTGCCGAAGTCGCTTTGCCGTATCGCGTTGTCGACCGAGAGCGGTCCGCCGCCGAGCACCGCGAACACCGCGATCACGACCGCCCAGAACAGGCCGAACTCGTAACCCCCATCCGGCAGAGCCCACACATAGCCGATCTGAAAATGTCCGCCCCACAGCATCGACAACAGCAGATACACCGATCCTAGCAAGGCAACGGGGCGCGTGAAAAGTCCCAGCGTGAGGCCTGCCGCACATACGAGCTCGATCGATCCGGCCAGCGCAACCTGGACAGCAGGCATCTGCAACCCCAGGCTCGCGAAATAGAGCGTGTAGATCTTGAATTGGAAGGGCCCGCCGAGAATGTGACTGCCGAAATGAGGCACGAACATCAAGCCGACATAGACTCTGATGAAAGTCAGTGCAGCAATGTTAAGCCATGATTCTCGCGAATTCATGGGCGCTTGGATCGACGCGGCCCGCAGGATGAACTGGACCATCAAGAGAGCGCCCAGGAACCAGCCCAGAAGCTCAAAGCCCGCCACGCCCGGACCCGTTGCAACCTGCAGGTCGAGATCCTGAGGCGTCAAGCCGGCGATGCCGGCCGGAGGATTCAGACGAAGAATGCTGAACAAGCGCGAAACCACGGCGGTGGCCAGCGCCAATGACGCGATGGACGTGAAGGAGTCCCGCAGTTGCCAGATGGCGGAAGTCAACAGCACCGCCATCCAGATCATCGCCGAGACGGCAAACCAGGCAGTGACAGGCTGTCGCAGGACGACGCTTAAGCCCCACCCGATCATGATGATCGCAACGCCCAAAGTCGCACGACTCAGCCACCGCACGCTGCGACAGACACCCCTCGGTGAGCGGCTTCGGTCTGCGGAATGCGCCATCGCGGCTTCCCTTCGATTAATGAGTTCACTCTAACCGAGCTGGATCCGCCCGAGTAGCCCGACTTCGGTGGAGACGGTCTCCACCTTCAGGAAAGAAGCAAGAGGGATCCATGCTGGACGCCGTCACCGAGCTGCGTACATCACGTTGGCCATCATCAGAGCGGAGCCCTTGCGCGAGCGTGCGGAAGACCCGACGGCAATGATGATCAGCCGGACGCAGCCGTGTCCCGGCGCCGGTTGCTGCGTTTTTGTCATTTATTGCGGGTCATGTCCAGCCGATGTCGGCTTTGGCCGCCGCAGCGCGTTTGTTGAAAGTGAGCCCGCCCTATCGGTCTGGGCTACCGCTTCTTTCATACGGGAGGAAAGCCATGAAAGCGCTTCTTGTGAAAGCCACAGTTGGAGTCGCCGTGTCGATACTGGTTGGCCACATCGCGATCGCTCAGAGCGTCGAGGAAGTCACGATCCAAGCCAAGCGAGGCCTGAGCACGAACGTCGTTGGCCGCACTTCCAGCGGCATACCGCTTGCCGACATAGCGGTCAGCCACGAGGTGAGTATCGCGGGACTGGATCTCGCCTCAAATGCCGGGGCCGCTGAGCTCGCAAAACGCGTGGGCGACGCCGCCCGGGCAGCTTGCCGGGAAATCGGCCGTCGCTATCCGGACGCCGCGCCCGGCGATGCGGAGTGCGCCCGGGCAGCAGCCGACGAGGCAATGGTCAAGGTGCGCAAGCTCGTCGCCGCGGCTCAGACCAGCTCGGACTAGGGTACGACCACGACGACGAACGCGCGTGCCGTCTCGGTAGCGCTCGCGTTCACAGCGGTTATATCGTGGGCGATCGCCGGTTGAACCCACGTCTGCCCGGCGTGATAGTCGCCCAATCCCGCGCGCCAGGTTCGGCTAGGACTTCTTCCGAACGAAGGATGGTCCGTTGAGCTGGCCGCAGGCGACCCAGACTCCGCTCAAAATCCGCTCAGACCAATCGGAGCACGCTCAATCGCTGCCGACCGCGCGATCAGGTCCGCGAAGCACAGTCCGGCGCGCCCGATTGGCGCTTAGCGCGTGCGGGAACGGATTCGTACGACGAATACCGTGATGTTGTGACCGCCCGACCCGCCTCGCCCGAATCAGCCACCGAGACGTACCCATGCGGAATGCAGGGCCTCTGTGGGCAGCGAAATTACATGCGGTACCGACCACCCGACACGACTCCGGCACAATGGGTCGGCAGAGTCGGTAGCCGCCAGCGCCGAAGCGAAATGATGGCTCGAAGGAGCGTGCTCAAGTTTTTGACGGCGATTCCTGTCGTCAGCCTGGCGAACGTGAAACCGGAGGCAGCCACAATGTCTGAAGATGGACTGGTCACCCTCGCAAGCAGGTTTTCGGTCAAAGAGACCCTCGATCGGCTGGAAGCCGATCTGAAGGCCAAGGACGTCACAGTTTTCGCCCGCATCGATCATGGGGCGGGTGCTGCCTCGGTCGCGATGCCCCTGCGACCGACCGAACTGCTGATTTTCGGCAATCCAAAAGGCGGAACGCCCTTGATGCAATCCAATCAGACGATCGGGATCGATTTGCCGTTGAAAGTATTGGGCTGGCAGGATGCGGACGCCAAGGTCTGGCTGACCTATAACGATCCGGGCTGGCTTGCTCGGCGGCATCGCCTGGGATCTGGCGCGGACGCAAACGTCAACGCGCTGACGGCTTTGCTGGCAAATCTTGTCAAGGTTGCGGCCGGATAACGGACTTGAGCTTCCAGGAGAATCACATGACCGACATGCGAAAAGAGACTGACAGCCTCGGTGTGGTCGAAGTGCCGGCCGACAAGCTGTGGGGAGCGCAGACTCAGCGCTCGCTCGAGCATTTCAGCATTGGCAGCGATTTGATTCCCCGCGAAATGATCACCGCCTACGCCACCCTGAAGAAAGGAGCCGCCAGCGCCAACCTGGCGGGCAAGCGCCTCGACGAACGGCGCTGCAAGTTGATCGTTCAGGCCTGCGATGAGATCCTCGCCGGCCAGCACCATGACATGTTTCCTTTGCACGTCTGGATGACCGGCAGCGGCACCCAGTTCAACATGAACGTCAACGAGGTGATCTCCAATCGTTGCTGCCAGCTGGCCGGCACACCGCTCGGCAGCAAGGAGCCGGTCCACCCCAACGACCACGTGAACATGGCTCAGTCGTCGAACGACACGTTTCCGTCGGCCATGTACATCGCGGCGGCGGTCGCCGTCAAGCAGCGCCTGGTGCCGGCGGTGGCCGCCTTGCGCGATGCGATCGATGCGAAGGCGCAGGCGTGGAGCGACATCGTGAAAATCGGACGCACCCACATGCAGGACGCCACTCCACTGACGCTCGGGCAGGAGTGGTCCGGTTACACCGGGATGTTGGCGGACGATCTGGACCGCGTCGAGGCATCGCTGGCGGGGGTGTACCGCCTGGCCCTGGGCGGCACCGCGGTCGGAACCGGCATCAACTCGGCGCCTGGTTTTGCCGAAGCGGCAGCCGCCGAGATCGCCAAGCTGACGAAACTGCCTTTTGTCACAGCCCCCAACAAGTTCACGGTCCAGGGCGCTCACGACGCCCTGGTGCAGCTGTCCGGCACCCTTCGCACGTTGGCGGTATCGCTGTACAAGATCGCCAACGACATTCGCCTGATGTCGTGCGGGCCGCGCGCCGGATTTGCAGAATTGGAGATCCCGGAAAATGAGCCGGGCTCCTCGATCATGCCCGGCAAGGTCAATCCGACCCAGTGCGAAGCGCTCACGATGATCGCCGTGCAGGTGATGGCCAATGACATTGCGGTGGGTTTCGGCGGGGCCGGAGGCTACCTTGAAATGAACGTCTACAAGCCGCTGATCATCTTCAACATTACCCATTCCATCACGATCATCACAGATGGCTGCACCAACTTCCGCAAGTTCCTGGTAGAAGGCACGAAGCCCAATCTGAAGAAGATCAACGAGTACGTCGAGCGCTCGCTGATGCTGGTGACGGCGCTCTCACCGGTCATTGGCTACGACAGGGCTTCGAAGATCGCGCACTACGCAATGGACAACGACCTGACGCTGAAGGCTGCCGCGCTGAAGCTCGGCTTCGTGACAGAGGCCGAATTCGACCGCGTGGTCGATCCGAAAAAGATGGTCAAGCCGTACGTGGCGACTGGCACCTAGACCCTGCCGCACTAAGCGCCGAGGTTTCCAAGATCGAATCCGGCCCGGATTCGGGCCGGATTGAGAGGGTCCTATGACGTTGGAGGAGCGGTCCAAGCTGATCCTTGCCCTCGCCCAAGTCCTGTACGTCAATGGCCAATCCACAGACCAGACGGTGGCCACGGCCGAGCGGTTCGGCGACGCGCTCGGACTGCGCGCCAGGATCATGCCGCGGTGGGGAGAGCTGCAGCTTCACGCACGAGACGGGGACGGCACACTGATCCGCGCGGAGGCGGCGGCTCCCACCGGCGTGGATATGGATCGCGTGGCCTGCGCGATGCAGGCAGTCGAGGAGTTCGGCGCCGGCCGGCTTGCGCCAGCGGCCGCGCTGGAGGCGATCGGCGCGATCTCGCAGGCGCCGCCGGCGCCGACATGGCTGTTCACGCTTGCGGCCGGGGCCGGTGCGGTCGCGCTGGCGGTCTTGTTCGGCGTCCAGCATCTACCCGCAGCGGCACTGATATTCGTGAGCGCGGCGCTCGGCGCCATTCTGCGCCGCAGCCTGGCGCGACACAGCGCCAATGTCTTCGTGCAACCGTTCTGCGCGGCGTTGCTCGCCGGCATGATCGGCGCGCTGGCGGTTCGGTACCAGCTGAGCTCGTCACTGCGCTTGGTTACGGTCTGCCCATGCATGATCCTGGTGCCCGGGCCGCACGTGCTCAATGGCGCGTTGGACCTCGTCAAGGGCCGCATCCATCTTGGCTCCGCCCGGCTCATCTATGCGGGACTCGTGATTGTGGCGATCTCGACAGGACTGCTGCTCGGACTGGCCCTGCTCGGGGTCTCGTTGCCGGTAGACCCGGCCGGCAGGGCGGTGCCCCTGTGGCAGGACATCATCGCCGCGGGCGTGGCCGTCGCTTCCTACAGCGTTTTCTTCTCCACCCCGCTGCACATGTTGGCCTGGCCGGTGGCGGTCGGCATGCTGGCCCATGCCCTGAGGTGGTGGTCGCTGACGGTGCTGGGCGCCAGCGCCGCGATCGGCGCCCTGCTCGCCTGCCTCGTCGTCGGGCTGGTCCTGACTCCCGTTGCGCGCCGCTGGCACATGCCGTTTGCGGCGATCGGCTTTGCCTCCGTGGTGTCGATGATTCCGGGCGTGTTCCTGTTCAGGATGGCAAGCGGCCTGCTGCAACTCGCCGACGCCTCGCACACGACGCTGGAGCTCCTGAGCGCGACCCTCGCCGACGGCCTGACGGCCGTCATGATCCTTTTGGCGATGAGCTTCGGCCTCATCGTTCCGAAGATGGCCGTCGATCGCCTGAGCGAGACGGCGACGCGCGCGAAGTCTTGACGGAAAAAGGTCTACACCGATGGGCGCAAAATCCGACACGCTGCACCTTCAGCCCGCCCCATTGGATGACGCATCGCTGCTGCCGCGATTGCAGAGTCGGCTTCCGCCGCTGCTGAGCGTCGTTGCAGGCATGGTCGACTTGATTGGTTTTTTGAGCCTTGGCAATCTGTTCACGGCCCATATCACCGGCAACCTGGTGGTGGTTGCGGCGCTGGTTGTGCGCGGTGGACCCTTGAACCCGGCTCAGGTCCTGACCATTCCCGTTTTCATGCTCGCCGTCGCCGCCGTCTGGCTCCTCGCCAGAGTCTCGGGCCGGCGCGGTCCAGGCCTGGCTCGGCGGCTTCTGCTGGTTCAGTTTCTGCTGCTCAGTGGCGTTCTGGTCTTCAGTGTGATCACCGAGCCGTCCGCCCATCCGCATGGCATGGCGGCGGGCATCGCCGCCATGATGGCGGTCTCCGCGATGGCATGCCAGTTTGCGCTGCTGCGCCTGGCCCTGCCGGTTGCGCCTTCAACGGCCGTGATGACGGGCAATTTGACCAATGGCGTGCTGTCGCTGATGGACACGCTGTCGCGAGCGCAGCCGTTGATGCCCGGCGACAGCGCGCGGCTGAAAGGCTCCCTTTATCTGCTGATCGGCTTTTTCGGGGGCTGCGTTGTGGCCGCTGCGGGCGTGTCGTTGCTGGGAGACTGGGCCTGGTCGTTGCCGGTAGCGCTGGCCGGGCTTGCCTTGGCGCTGCGATAGAACACCCTCCGGGAAGCGTCAGCGCGCCAGTGCCGTTGGGTGCTCGATCCGCGCGGGCCGCGTTTTCTCGCGAGGCGGGAATTTGCGCTCCATCCACTTGGCCAGCCAGCGAGCGGCGGCAAAGGCCAGCAACAACGCGGCGACCCACCGCCCCATCGTCACGAGGCCAGCGGCGTCCAGGCGCGGCCATTCTGCCTGCCGCAGCACTTCCCAGCGATCCGTCATCCAGTGCCAGCCGGTGTGGGCGACGATGGCGGAAAGGAGGATGACGCCCATCCGCTCCGGCACCACACGCCGGAACCATATGAGCGCGGGCAGCATCAGCGCCAGCACGAGGAGCTGGCCGATCTCGATGCCGACGTTGAACGAGAACAGCGACACCAGCAGGTGCGAGCCGGCGAACTGCAACTGCTGTCCAAGGGCATAAGAAAATCCGAAACCATGAACCAGGCCGAACAGACCGGTGATCATCCAGCGCCGGCGCACGTCCGCGCCCACGATGTTCTCCAAAGCCATATAAACGATCGAACAGGCGATCGCCGTCTCCACAAACGGCGGAAACCACGCTCCACGGGGCGCCAGGTGATAGGCAGAACCGATCAGCGTGACGGAGTGCGCCAGCGTAAAGGCAGTGATCACCGCGACGAGCGTGCGCAATCGCCGGATCGGAATGACCAGGCAGAACAGAAACAGCAGATGATCCATGCCGCTCAGAATGTGCTCGATGCCAAGCAGCACAAAACCGCCCGCCGCCTGGTACCACGCCGGATTCAAGGCCACCGGCCGCGAGCCGCCGGTGATCAGCATGGCCCAGCTGGGTCCCTCAAGCGGCATGTAGCGCACGGTCAGCCGGGTCATGCTGCCCAGATCCGCCGCCACGAGCGCCTGGATTTTGAATACGGACCGGGGTGATGAGATCGGATAGATGAAATGCGCGTCCAGGAAACCCTGGATATAGTAGATCGCGATGCTGGGGTCGGTGGGCCGATCGGCGATCTGCAGTGCGCTCTCGTATTGTTCGAATGAGCGATCAGAGGGCAGAGACAGCCGGCCCGTCCAGCTCGAGGGCGTCAGGCGATTGCCGTTCTCCCAGATGGGCAGGCCCCCGGCCAGGATCTGCACGCTCTGCTGTATTGCCGCAGGCGCCGCAGCCAGGTCGTATTGAGATCCGTTCAACGGTATGGCCGCCCGGCGCAACAAATCCAGAGGTACCCGCACGACCAGGTGCGCCTGCTGCGGCTCGACTTTGATGAAGGCGTTCAGAGTCGTCTTGGTCGGCAGGTCGTGGGCGGCCACGACCGAGCCGCCGAAAGTCGATGAGAGAAAGACCGTCACACCGAATCTAAACAACGCCTTGACCACAGGGCTCTCCCGATACGAACAACGGCGGCCGGAAGGCTTTTACCTTCCCGGCCGCCGCGGTCACGGACTGAATTTCGCGCTGATTTGCCGCCGCCGTCAGTCGTCCTCCTCCACCCTCACGAATTTATCGAGGCGCCGACCGGTGATGGTTTCGGCGACGTAGATTGTCTTGCCGTCGGGAGCCGAAGCGACGGTATGCGCGAAGGCAAAGTCGCCTGGCTCGTGCCCCGGACAAGGAGCCTGGCCGCAACGGCCAAGCGCGCCGACCGTGATCCCGCTCCCTTTCTCAATGACCCAGACGTTGTCGTTGCCCAGATCCACGTTGACGATGTATTTCTGGCTGGTGGGACTGAGGCTGGCGAGCGTGTCCTGGTTCGGAAAGAAGTCGATATCACAGGCGCGCGTACCGGCCAGAAGCATCGCATTCAGGTTGGCCGCGGTCGCGCTCGAGAAGTTGCTGATGTAAATGATGCGCTCGGGTGTGCACATCGGTTGCGACCCTTCGACCGATTGTTGTGCGCATGTTTTCTTGAACACCTGGATGCGGTTGTTGGGTCGATCGCAGACATACACCAGGCCGTCATTGCCCAGGACCACACAGTGCGGGTGGCCACCGCCCACGGATCCGAAAGTCCCCCCAGGACACGTATTCGGAACGGAGGGACTCTCGACGGCTCCGCAGCTCTGGCCCCACTGGCCCACATAGTGATAGGTGTGGCCGCCATCACTGGTACCGAACACGACCACGCGATGATTGCCGTACCCATCGGCGATATACACATCCCCCCGCGTGCCGGAAACCGGTCCCACGTCAGGATCGACGGCGATGTCAGGCGGGTCGTTCAGAAGCGTATGGCTGCTGTTGTGGTCGAGTGTTTCGTTGCAGGTCGGGTTGATCGCGCTTGTATTGGGATCTCCGTCACACTGGTTCTTCGTTCCGATTTGCACATCCCAGGCAGCCGCGGCGCCCTGCGTGGACGCAACGGCCGGGTTGTACCGCTGAACGACGCCATCGCCATTGCCGCCGATCCAGAGATTTCCCTGGTAGTCCACAAAGCAGCCATGGGCGCCGTTTGGCAGATAGACCGAGTCCCCGTAGTCGGTTGCAGGCGGCTGGACCAGCCGGGGATTGCCGAAACCGGTCACCACGTCCCCATGGGAGTCGAATTCCAAGATCGGAGGAGCGGCCTTGGCGGATGCACTGGCGTCCTGCCCCACGATAGCCCCTGATTGCATTCCCTGGAGGCCTTTCGCTCCGGTTACCCCTGTTTCCCAGCCCCGACTGAAGACAAAAACGTGGCCATCTGCGTCGACGCAGTTCGATGCGGGCTCGCCGAACACCCACCTGTGCGCAGCATTGTCACCCGGAGTCGGAGTCGGCCAGGTCAAGGGGTTGTATCCGACCGGCGCCGGAAGAGGCTTAGGCCAAGTTGGATCGAGAACGAACTTCGGGGTGGACTCGGAATCCGCCCTCACCAGGGTTGGTTTCCACAGACCCAGACCGGCTGCGAGCGCGACCACGACCGCCCCCGCGTACCAATATCGTCCGCTTTTCACGGTGGCTCTCCTTTCTGCTTGAACGCCACTTCGCTCGGGCGCAAAGGATGCTCCGGCGACGGCCCGGGCGTCTTCCGCGTTCTTGCAGAGTTGCGATTTCTTGATCGGTGCCGACTACGAAACGAGCCCGGCGGATCGCGTCGCTGCGTTACGGTAAGTTCGCGGAGTCACGTTTGTCATCCGGCGGAAGGCGGTTGCGAAGTGGGTCTGACTGGCGAAGCCGGAGCGCAGGGCAACTTCCGTGAGCGCCAGCGCCGGATTGCCAAGGAGCGATTTCGCCCGCTCGACGCGCGCGCGCAGGATGTATTGGTGCGGAGGCAGGCCCGTGCTGCGCTTGAACGAACGAAGAAAGCGATACAAGTCCATGTGAACCAGATCCGCCAGATGGTGAAGCGAAAGGTCGGTCTCGAGATTGTCCTCGACGTACTGCAACACGATGCTGAGCATCTCCTTCGAAAACGCCGAATCCCCGTGTAAATCCTGCGTGACATCGGTGTACCTTCGAACCAGGTGCGCAGCGAGCGCCATCCCTAGGGTCTCCCCATACAGGCGACCTGCGGGACTGCCGGCGAGCAGGTCCGCTTCGAGAGCCAGCATCGTTTCGGCTATGAAGCGGTCTTCCGCCGTAACGAAGGCACGCAGTTCGAGGCGCTCCTGCGGCTCCTCCCTGCATGCAACGGCTGTCACGAATTCGGGCGCGACCTCCAGCAGCAGGGCCTCCCACCAGCACCTCCAGCGCAGCGCGTACGGCACCCTGGCCGGGAAGATCTGCACGGTCCCTGCGGCGATGCGTTGCGGCTTCCAGCCCTGTCCGGGCAGGTACAGCTCGCGAATGATTGGAGAACCCAGCTTCAGAGCGATCACATGCTCGAGCAAGTAACCTTCCGAGACCTCGCCCGGTCCGCCGCTTCGGCGTTCAAGCCGGATGCCCCTCCACAGAGCATCACTGGACCACTGAACCTCTCCCCGGAGCGCCTTGCGCTCTCCGGTTGCTGTGTCGACTCGCTCGAGCGCCACACGAGGTGCCATCATGGCTTGCACCCTCCGGGAAGGATCGCGAGGGAAAAGATCTCGGAACTTGTCTCAAACCGGTTGCATTCCGTCCAGTGATACTTTCTGATCGACGCCGATGCGCAGGCGCGCATTCTAGAGACGCAACGCGCGCTGTGAACAGGATCGACAGCCCCATGGATTTGGATCGGCTGCCGGGTCTGTTGCGCGTTGCAGCATCCATCCTTGCGATTTCCTGCGCCTTGCCATCGACGTGCGTCGACGCTGCAGAGAACAGCCAGCCCGAGGCGATCCTGATCGAAGGGCACTATGACAACGCGGTCGGTACCTCGGAGGCCGCCTCCCAGGGAACGGTGACCGGCACCTTGTTGGAGGACATCCCTCTGCTCAGACCGGGCGAAGTGCTGGAGACAGTACCGGGCCTGGTTGTCACCCAGCACTCCGGCGACGGCAAAGCCAACCAGTACTTCCTGCGCGGGTACAACCTGGACCACGGGACCGATTTCGCCACCCGCATCGACGGCGTTCCGGTCAACATGCCGACCAACGCCCATGGACAGGGTTATTCGGACTTGAACTACCTGATCCCGGAGCTGGTCGCCCGCATTGATTATTTCAAAGGACCTTATTTCGCCGACGCTGGGGACTTCTCGGCGGCTGGAGTAGCTGATATCCGGTACCGATCACGGCTTGACCAGAACCTGGCCGACGTGACGGTGGGATCCTTCGGATATCGGCGCGCGTTGCTGGCGGGGTCTGTGCCGCTGACCTCGGCTCGTGCAGACGGCGTGGCACAGTCAACGGCCGGCGCCAACGCGCTGGGTGCCCTGGAACTGCAGGACTCCAATGGCCCATGGACGGTGCCGGAGGGACTGCACAAGGTTAACGGTCTGTTGCGCCTGAGCGGCGGCAGCGCTGACACGGGTTGGTCCGCGGGCGGCGCCCATTACGATGCAAATTGGACCGCCACGGACCAGGTCCCGCTCGCCCTGATTCAATCGGGCCAGCTCGGACGATTTTCATCCCTGGATCCGACGGACGGCGGCGGCACTGGACGGCAGATCCTCTCCGGCGAATGGCATCACCGTGACGATCAGGCCTACACCCGGGTTTCGGCTTTTGCGCAGCGCTACCGGCTGCAGCTTTTTTCCAATTTCACCTTCTTCGAGCTGCGCCCGGCCACGGGCGACGAGTTCGAGCAGGCGGAGCATCGGACATTCTTCGGCTTCCAGGCGCTCCACGGCTGGAATCACGGCGCCTTCGGGCACGATTCGATCACTGAGGGCGGCCTGCAGGTGCGTCATGACGACGTTCACGTGTCGCTGCTGGACACCGAGGCGCGCGTCGTGTTGCGAACGGTGAGCGATGATCAGGTGGGCGAGACCGAAACCGGTGTGTACGCGCAGAACACCACCCGCTGGACACCGTGGCTCAGGACCCTGGCGGGTTTGCGCGAGCAGCTCATCACCGTGAACATCGATGCACTGGCGATTCCGAACAACAGCGGCAGCGCGTCGGCCAGTAAACCTTTGCCAAAGCTGTCGCTGATCTTCGGCCCGTGGCATCGAACCGAGTTTTTCATCAATGCGGGCAGAGGCTTCCACAGCAACGACGCGCGCGGCGTGATCGGCAAGATCGACCCGACCACCGGCTTGCGAGCCTCGCCGGTGCCCGCATTGGTGGTCAGCACTGGCAAGGAGCTTGGCATGCGCACCGAAGCGCTTCGTGGGCTGCAGAGCTCGGTGGCGCTTTGGAGTCTGAACAACGACTCCGAGCTGGTCTACAACCCCGACTCCGAGATCGGCAGCACGTCCCCGAACGCCGCCAGCCGGCGTTACGGAGTCGAATGGAACAATCACTGGATCCCCGGGCGTCACTTTCTGCTCGACGCCGACCTGGCCTGGACCCGCGCCCGCTATGCGATCAACAACGCGAACGGTCGACCCGGGGATTTCATTCCCAATGCCGTCAGCAAAGTGGCGCTGTTCCGGGCCACGGCCCAACACCTGGGGCCGTGGTCGGCCAGTTGGGAGACACGCTTCATCGGCGCTTACCCGCTGTCGCAGAACGGCAGCCTGACGGCTCCCTCGGCGCTCGTCACCAACCTGCGGTTGCAGCGGGAACTCTCACCCGGGTTCGCAGTGTCGCTGGATGTGCTGAATCTGTTCGATCGCGACTACTACGATATCGCGTACGAACAGGACTATCGCGTCACGCCCAGCGGCCCCATCGTGCCCGACGGCATCTCCGTTCACCCGGGGAGCCACGGCAGTTGCGGGCGACGTTGAAGCTCAGGTTCTAACGCCGGATTTCAAGCATCGATTTTGTGTTCGAGCTCGGAGGTGGCGCCAACGGCCTTGCGCTGCCGCAACGCCCACGCTCCCGCCAACAACAGCGCCGCGGCAAACACGCTCGGGCCGGCGATGCCCATCGTCCGATGCGAAGCCGCCAGACCGACGATAATCGGGCCCGCGAGCTGACCCACTGCAAATCCTGTGGTCATCGCGGCCATCAACCTGGGTGCGCCATCACCGGCAAGCCGCCGTGCTTCCTGCATGCCCGCCATGGTGATCACCATGAACGTGCCGCCGACACACACGGCGGCAAACAGCAGTGACTGGACGTTAAGTACGAGTACCGGAGCCACCACGCCGGCAGCCATCACCACCAGACTGCCTGCCCACAGGTTACGGAAGGTCACGTGCCGAAGAGACAACGCCGCGATCACGGTGGATGCGGCCGCGGTGGCACCGAATACCGGCCAGACCCAGCCGAAGATCGAAGGGTCAGCGACCACCGCGCGAGCCATCGCCGGCAAGAACGTGGCCGGGATGATGTAGCCGAAGCCAAAGCTTCCGTACCAGAACACCAACTGCCAATCACGAACGCTCAGGCGGGGCGCAGCGGTCGCTTTCGAGGTCGCTGTCGAACTGCCTGACTTCATCGGCGCCCAGACAATCGCCGCCACTGCAGCGCTGACGGTGCCCAGCAGGAGCCACGCCTGCCCTGATTCATAGCGTCCGACTGCAGCAACGAGTCCGACCAGACCAGCAGCTGCTATGCCAAGGCCGACCCCCGCGAAGACCCAGCCGGACCACGCCGATCGCCCGAGTTCGGTCAGCGCGTGCAAGGCCCAGGCTGACACACCCACCAGCACGTAGGCGCTGGCCACCCCGGCGGCGAACCGCAGCACGATCCATGCGCCATAGCTCGCAGTGGCGCCCATGGCCAGGGTGAATAGCGCGACCGCCAACAGGCCCACGCGCACCGCGTTCCGTGGTGCGGGGGGCGCCGCGCTGCAGGCCAGCGCGCCCAGCAAATAGCCGATGTAGTTACTGCTGGCCAGCCAGGCGGCCTGGCTGAGGGTCAGCCCGGAATCGGCCTGCATCAGGGGGAGCAGAGGCGTGAAGCCAAAGCGGCCGATGCCCATCGCCGACGCCAGCGCGGCCAGTCCAGTCTGCGCAACCGTCAGCGCCGAATGCCGGTAGCGATTGGCTTGCATCGCCAAATACTATCGCGACGTGGCCCTCGCGTTATCCACTGCCGTCGCTTGCCCTGAAACTTCTCCGGTACTGACCGGGCGTCAGGCCTGTCGCCTGGCGAAACGCTCGCGTGAAGCTGGCCTGGCAGGAAAAGCTCAGTGTGAGGGCAATATCGATCAGGGACTGACTTCCCTGTATCAACAGCTCCTTTGCGCGCTCGAGACGCTTCGCGCTGACGTGTTGATGGGGAGATTGACCCACGGCGGCCTTGAAGGCTCGCGCGAAATGGAACCGGCTCAGGCATGCGATCCCAGCCAGCCGATCGAGCGTCAGCTCGCCCTCCAGGTTTGCGTCTATATAGTCCAGCACGCGCGACAGCCTGTGTCGTTCCAGCCCTTGCTGCGCGAGACGCGAGAGCGTCCCCAGAGGGTTCACGCGCAATTCGACCGGGTCGGTGGGCCCGAACGCCGATATCGCCGAGGAGGCGGCAGGCTTCTCAATCAGGTGGATGACCGGCTGGCCATTCGCGTACAGCCAGTGGCCACCGACGCCGAAGCCAGGACGCGGACCCTCGCTCAGGCCGACGATGGCGCACAGGAAACGCCGTGCCGATTCGAGGTCCTCGGTGACGATCGTGGCATGGTCGAACGGCATCCCTTGTCTACCGCGGAGGTGGCTCGTTGCCAGTCTCGCCTCTCGCGTCTCTCAAGTCTTTGGGATTTGCTGAAAGTTCCTGATATTTCGGAGCGGTCCCGGGGCTGCCTCCGATCATCGGATCAGAGCTTCATTCGACGTTTAACGCATACTGCACCGCCTGCTCCAGATTCATCACCCGGCCTTGCTGCCAGGCCAGTTCGAACGCGACGTCATCACCCAAGGCAGCGCGAGCGCCGGTTACGTGACGGTTGTACCAAGAGCGCGCGGACGGAGCCATCGGTGCGCCGATCTGGTCACGCAGCCGCTCCGCGCAACCCCAGATGCGGGCGGCGCGTTCGGGCCCGGTCAAGGCAAACGCGACGGCCGCAGATGCTTCCAGCGTCTCAGAAAGGCCCTGCCGAGCGCCCAGCTCCCAATAGATGGCCAAGGCTTCATTCAACAGCGTCCGGGCCTTGGGATAGTCGCCCTTGTCATGGGCCACGAGCCCGAGCGCGCCGAGCGCGGCGGCGATGCCCTGCTGGAAGCCCCGCTCCCGCCGCACTGCCAAGCTCTCCTCGAGCCGGGTTTGGGCAGCCGAATAGTCACCCTCAAAGTAAGCCACTGTCCCCAGATGGTAGAGCGTCTCCGCAAAACTCAGCCAAGCGCCCAGCTCGCGAGAGATCGCCAGGCTTTCCTCCAACAGCACGCGAGCGGTCGGATAGGCGCCCTGTTCGCACGCCGAATGTCCAAGGCTGATCAGCGAAAGGACGATGCCAAGCCGATCGCCCAACTCCCGTCGAATCGCCAAGGCCTCCTTGAACAGGGCTTCGGCCGCCGGGTAATCACCTTGCATCTGGGCAATCGTTCCCAGACTCGCCACCGATTGGGCAATGCCTTCGCGGTTCCCGAGCTCTTTCCAGATCGCGAGCCCCTCCTGGCGCAGCGCCTTGGCTGCCGAATAGTCGCCCTGAGAAGTCGCCAGTCGGCCGGCCCCGCGAAGCGCCGTCGCGCGGGCGGCCCCATCCTGGGCCCTTGGCGTCGCAGCGAGCACGGCGGAGAACCAAGTGCGGCCTTCCGCCCAATACCCGCGTACGAGCCAGAACCAGGAAATCGCGCCAGCGAGCCGCAATCCACCCGCGGCATCAGCGACCGCGGCTGACGACCACGCTAGGGCCGAGCGCACGTTGTCATGCTCTATCTCGAGACGGTCGAGCCAATCCGTCCGGTCGGATCCCTGCTGCTGCGGGTCGGCCTCCGCCAGCACAAGGAAATACGCCAGATGCCGGCCCCGCCAGTGCGCTTCCTCATCGTGCTCGCGCAAGCGCTCCAACCCATAGTGGCGCACCGTCTCCAAGAGGCGGTAGCGGGTGGGGCCATCCTGCTCGTCCGCCACGACCAGGTTCTTGTCGGCGAGTGAGGTCAGCAAGTCGAGCACCTCGATGCTGTCGACGCGCTCGCCGATGCACACTTGCTCTGCCGCTTCCAGCGTCCAGCCGCCCGAAAAAACGGCTAGCCGACACAGCAGTGCCTGCTCGGCGTCGCTCAACAGGTCATAGCTCCAATCGATCGTCGAGCGTAGCGTCCGTTGACGCGGCAGCGCGGTGCGTGGCCCCCCGGTCAGCAGGCCGAACGACTGGTCGAGCCGTCGCTTTACTTCCTCCAGCGACATCGAGCGCACCCGTGGCGCTGCCAGTTCGATCGCCAACGGTATGCCGTCCAGCCGGTAGCAGACCGAGGCGAGTGCGGGCGCGTTTTCCGCGGTTATCGTGAAGTGCGGGCGGCTCAGCCGCGCCCGCTCGATGAAAAGACGCGCAGACTCGTAGGCTGAGAGTTCCTCCAGCGTCGCCTTCCGCCTCGGGTCGGGCACGGACAGCGAGGGCACCCGATAGGTCAGTTCGCCCGCGATGCCCAGCCGCTCCCGGCTCGTGGCCAGGATGACGACTTGTGCACACTGCCGCAGTACCGCGTCGGCGAGCTGCGCGCACGCTGCCAGAAGGTGCTCCGCGTTGTCGAGCACCAATAGCAAACGTTTCGACGCGAGGTACTCGTTAATGGTCTGCGCCAGGCCCCTGCCCGGTTGCTCCTTGAGCCCAAGGACGTTGGCGACCGTCTGCGGCACGAGCCCCGCCTGCGTCAGCGCGGCCAGTTCTACCAGCCAGATGCCATCGGGATAGGATTGCAGCAGATCCGCCGCGACTTGCATCGCCAACCGAGTCTTGCCGCAGCCGCCTGCGCCAATCAGAGTGACCAGCCGCGTCGTGCCGAGGTGCTCCTTGATATGCGCGATCTCCCTCTCGCGACCTATGAAGCTGGTCAGTTGCTGCGGCAAATTGTGTTTCGGCACGACCGATTCGGCGCCGCCACCTGTGATCTCCAGCGCGAAGCGGTAGCCCCGCCCCGAGATCGTCGCGATTGCTTCCGGCCCCAGGATCTTGCGTAACGCGGACACCTGTGCTTGCAGGGTGTTCTCTTCGACGATCACTTTCGGCCACACGCACTCGAACAATTCGTCCTTGGTGACCAGTTGCCCGTCGCGTTCGACCAGCGTTACCAGCAGATCGAAAGCACGCGAGCCGACATCTACCGGCGCGCCGGATGCCAGCAAGCGTCGTTTGTCGGGTTGCAGCTCAAAACGGTCGAATCGATAGCGCAGGGGTGAAGGCACGGCAGCCGTCGCCGAGTCGAGAATGGCGTTGCCAGCAATCGAAGTCTATTCCGATCCGGCAGGCCGACCGAATATCTGTCCGATACTATTGACAGGTCCTCGGTGCTGTCTATAGTATCGGACACTCAATGACTCGCACGTTTCGACGGCCATTTCCCTCGGTCGAGCGGCAGATGCGTTCCTTCGGCGAACGGCTGCGCGCCGCCCGAATGCGGAGACGCATAACGACCATACTTTTTGCGAAGCGGGTGGACATCTCCCGGGACACGCTGAATCGCCTGGAAAAGGGCGACGGCACGATCGCGCTGGGGACATACCTGCGCGCTTTGCACGTGCTCGGACTGGAGAAGGATTTCGACATCCTCGCCAGGGACGATGAACTGAGCCGCAAGTTGCACGAACTCAATCTGCCTCAGCGGCAGACGTTTAGAAGCACCGAGCAGGAACGCGGCGGCGGCGGGTCCGGCCATGGCTAGACCGGCTGGCACGGACGTCATCGAGGTCCTGCTGGACGCATCCGAACTGCGCGTCAAAGCAAAAGTCGGGACGCTCTATCCGAAGTCGGTTCGGACCGACTCTCTGGCGCCCTTCCAGTACGAGCCTGCCTGGCTGCACACCGACCACGCATTCCTGCTCGACCCCAGACTCGAGCTATGGAACGGCGAGCAATATCCTCCGGCCGACGCACCCGCATTCGGCATCTTCATGGACTCTGCGCCCGACCATTGGGGCAGGTTCCTGATGGAACGACGCGAAGCCGCGGCCGCGCGGCGGGAGGGGCGCGCGGTGCGCGCCTTGCAGGAGCTCGACTTTCTGCTCGGAGCGCACGACCTGACCCGCATGGGCGCATTGCGTTTTCGTGTCTCGCCGGACGGGCGGTTTCTCGGCCACGGTACCAATCCGGCGCCGCCAGTCACCAGTCTGGCCGAGTTGGCTCACCTCAGTCGGCGCATCGAAGAGCCCGGGGCAGAGAGTCTGCCCGAATACGAAAGCTGGCTCGCCAGGCTGAGCGAGCCGGCGACCTCGTTGGGCGGCGCGCGGCCAAAGGCGAATTTCACCGACAGGGACGGTCGGTTGTGGATGGCAAAGTTCCCGGCGCATCACGACCGCTATGACCTGGGCCGATGGGAGTTCGTGGTTCACCGGCTTGCCGCCCGCGCGGGCGTGCGGGTTCCAGAATCACGGCTGGAGCAGCTCGGCGACCGCTACGGCACGTTTTGCGCAGCCCGTTTTGACCGCATCCCCGGAAGTCGCCGGATGTTCGCTTCCGCGATGACCCTGCTCGAGCGGCATAGCGACGAATCGGGTGGCAGCTACCTGGATATCGCGGAGTTCATCTCCGATCAAGGTGCCCATGGCCGCATCGAACAGGACCTGGAACAACTGTTCCGTCGCGCGGTGTTTAATGTGCTGATCGGCCATCGGAACGACCACCTTCGAAACCACGGCTTTACTCTGGATCCGAGCGGCTGGCGGCTGTCGGATGCCTTCGGCATGAACGTCAACGTCACCAAGGCCCGGCATGACCTGACCTTTGACGGACACAGCGCCGAGCCCGACATCGGGACGGTTCTGCAGACAGCCGACCTGTACCGGCTCAAGAGCGGGCGTGCGAGGGCCATCGTCGACGAAGTGCGCACTGCCCTTGCGGCCTGGAGGGACGAAGCCCCTGATCAAGGCTTGACGGCATCGGAAGTGCGGCAGATGGAAGCCGTCATCGAGGCCTAGATCAAGCTTCGTCGAGCGAGCGCGGAAAGCTGTCATGCAAAAGGCGTGATAACGCGCGATCGGCCAGGATGACTCCCCCGGTCTGGCAGCGAGCGCAATAGTTGCACTCGTTTTGGGCATACACGATCCGCTGGACCGGCGAACCGCAGACCGGACACGGCTGACCGTAGCGCCCGTGAACCGCCATCCCGGGGCGGAACGCCGTCACCTTTTCCGGAAATTTCTCGAGCGCTTCGGCGCGCAGCCGCGCCGTCCACTCGCTCAGTACGGCGCGTGTTGCGTCGAGGAGCCGCGCGACGTCGGCTTCGGCCAGCTTGCTGGTCAGCGTCAGCGGCGACAGCCGCGCGCGATGCAGGATTTCGTCTGAATACGCGTTTCCGATGCCGCTGAACAGCCGCGGATCGGTCAGCGCGCGCTTGAGCGTGTGGTTCTCCTTGCGCAACCGGTCGGCGAAGTCGGCGAGCGAAATGTCGCCAACCTCGAGCCCGCCCATGTCGAATTGGGCCAGCGCGTCGGCCCCGCGCACCAGGTGCAGCGATGCGCGACGCTTCGTGCCGGCTTCGGTGAATGCGATCCTTCCGTTGCCGAACTCGAGAATCGCGAGCGTAATGCGCGCCGGCGGCTTCGCGGCGGTGTCGAGCCAGCGCAGGCGGCCTGCGATCATCAGGTGGATGACGAGGAATAAGTCATCATCGAGCGCCACCACGATCCGCTTGCCGAGTCGGAGCACGTCGCGCACGCGCTGGCCTTGCGCCGATGCGATCGCCGGCACGGCCGTGCGCAGCACGAACGGGGTCTTCAGCTGCACACTGTGCAGCACTTCGCCGCGCACGCGCGCCGCGAGCGCCTCGCAGTAAATGGTTACGTCGGGAAGCTCTGGCATGTCGGTCGCATCGCGCCGGATGCGGAAAGGTGGCTAGCGCGAGGATGCCGCTTTCTGTCGCGGCCCAAGCGGGCGCCGCTCGACGATCCCCTTGCCCTCGCGCACAACGATCAGCTGATTGGCGGCGACGTCCCTGAAGGTTTCGATCGCGCCCTGCGGCCAGCGAACCGTGACGTCCGCCTTGTTGATCGAGCCCAGACCAAAGTGGACTCGAAAATCACCCTGAGAAATGTGGTAGCCGCCGCTGCGCACTTCGTCGATCTGCTTGTGCTGTCCGGTTGTCACGGTGATGCGCGCGCCGATCGCATCGCGACCGGAAGCGGTCAGCGCCCGTATCAACAGGGCATTGCCCCGCGGGCCGAAGTTCTTCAGCAGGGATGGAGCCTCGAAAAGGTTGACGACGACGATCTCCTCGGATCCATCGTTGTCGAGATCCCCCACGGCGATCCCGCGCGAAGAATGCCTGGCGCTGATGCCTGACCCCGCCGCCGAAGACATATCGAAGAACTGCCCGTCTCCTCGGTTCCAGTACAACTGGCGCGGCTGATGAAACTCTTCACCCAGGCCATACTTTCCAACGAACGGGTAGACGTGTCCGGCCACGACGAACAGGTCCTTCCAGCCATCGTTGTCGATATCGACAAACGCCGTGCCCCATTTTACGTACTGGGTTTGCACGCCCAAGCCCGCGCGGCCGGTGACATCGCTGAAGGTTCCGTTGCCCAGGTTGCGGTACAGGGTGTTGGTGTCGCTGGAAAAATTGCTCTTGAAGATGTCGAGGTATCCGTCGCCGTCATAGTCGCCCGCGGTGGCTCCCATTCCCGCCTGTTCCCTGCCGTCCTCGTTGACAGCCACCCCCGTCATCAGGCCGATCTCCTCGAACGTTCCGTTTCGCTTGTTGTGAAAGTAGAGGCTGGGACTTGAATCGCAGGCGACAAATATGTCGGGCCATCCATCGTTGTCAAAGTCGCCCGTAAGGACGGTGAAGCCGTAGTACTCGGGCGGCGTCTGGATGCCGGCCTGTTTGGTGACATCGGTGAAATGGCCGTGCCCGTTGTTGCGGTACAGGGTCATCGTTTCGCCCTTCAGGCCCCGCGGTCCGCAGGGAACCGGAATGCCCTTCCAGTGGCACAAGCTGCGCTCGCGCGGCCGGGGCGTCTGCTGAGCATCGAAATCGACGTAGTTGGCCACCACCAGGTCGAGCCAGCCATCCCGGTCGTAATCGATAAATGCGCAACCGGTGCTCCAGCGCGAGCCGGGATGGTCCAGGCCCCGCTCTCGTGTCTCGTCGCGGAACGTGCCGTTTCCCAGGTTATGCAAGAATACGTTGTGGCCCCACTGGGTGATGAACAGGTCCACGTTTCCGTCGTTGTCCACGTCGCCGG